>OHAJ01001445.1_pt1 | contig 17303 bp, 18 predicted proteins | sample 1577101 | NCBI WGS metagenome assembly OHAJ01 (sample SAMEA3541531, study PRJEB24748) | human gut metagenome | biome: human gut; feature: human-associated habitat; material: faeces | place: China | collected 2012
CATAATGCATTTACATTTAGACTACAAAGTTAAAAAATCCCACTCACATTACTGTAAGCGGGATTAGTTAAAAGCTACTTCCCAAACACGTACTTAATGACTTTTGCATTAGCCTTGTTCTCATTTACAAAGTCTCGTTCAATGTAGATGTCAGTTACTCTCATTGATTCATCAACATGGTTTAATGCAGCGTGTACAGTGTACTTGTCAATCCCTACTTTGTTGAGTGCAATGGTAGCCCATGAGTGGCGGGCTGCGTAGTACTCCAAATCATCTACACCCAACAATCCACCAATTTCTTTCAAGCCGTAGTTGATGGCTTTGTTGAAGTTTCCTTCATCTGCATAGTAGCGATAGAAATTAAAGAGTCGTTTGCCACTTGGGTCTTTGTACTTCTCAACCAGTGGAAGAATTGCTTTTGGAATGTTCACCATCATTTTTGCACCATCTAATCTACGAGCTTTGGTCTTGGTTCTGTTGTAAGTAATGGTGTCACCTGTTCTTTCCGTGACATTGTAAAGGTCGGCAGAATTAATCCCCATCAAACAGAATGATAGAATGAAGCAATCTTTAGCCAAGTTGTAACGGCAGGTTGATTTGTACCCCTTCTTCATGTCTTTATAGGGTAGCTTCCATACCCTTTTGATGATGTCTGCTGGAATAGCTCTTTTACGGGTTGCTTCTTGTCTAGGTATCTCGAAGTCTGCAAATGGAGAATTGGGTATGAGTATGAGATTCTTTTCCCTTTTGTTGTACTTCTTTTGAGCCTCTTTGAACAGTTTCTTAATGCTTATCAAGTAAAGGGATAGTGAGCGATTAGAAGGAACACGCTTACCCTGCTGCATTAGTTTCTTGGTACGTGCTTCACGTTCTCCAATCAAGAATACTTTGAACTGCTCCAAGAAATCTAAGGTTATCAGATTTACATCCAATTCTTCTTTACCAACAAACCGTACCAAGGCATTAATGGCAGTGGTGTAATTGGGCGCACCTTTAATTGTGGCAGAAGAAATCCATTCACGACTGAACTTTATAAAGTCAATGGTCTGCTGCTTCTCCTGTTCATGGTTTAAGAGGTCGAAAATTTCATCTAGGGAGTAGTTGTGTTGGTCTACTTGGAAATTGCGACATTGCTCCTTGTAGTACATCACAAGGTTATCAATTTCCTTTTTGGTGGGAGTGTTCTCTTTAAACTTAAAGTCCTTAGTGAGTTCATTGGAGGTTACGAACAGGCTTGTGGATAACCTTTTCACCTTTCTGTCCATTGTAAATCTTACCTTGACGTTATACGTCTTGTCACTTCGTTGTTTGTCCTGTTGGACTTCTGCTTTAATTGTTAGCATTACCTACTTAGTTTGGGGTCAACAATAGGTCAACAATTGTCTAACTTGAGACTAAATCTACTAAAGCAACAGACCCTTAATCGGAGGTCTCCATAAAGAAAAAAGGCTGTATTCCCTTGGGAATCAGCCTTTTTCTTTGTGGACCAGCCTGGGCTTGAACCAGGGACCTCCAGATTATGAGTCTGTTGCTCTAACCAACTGAGCTACAAGTCCGGTGTTATCCTCATCGGATAGCGGGCACAAAAATAGTATATTCAGTTGAAATATGCAAACCTTTCGGGTAAAATATACTGTTTGCTGCTTTGTTTTTAGAACTTATACGTACGTTTGGGGTTCTTGGGGAACCATCCTTTCTTTACGCGGTCTTCCTGTTCAAAGACTTCTTTGATCGTCCAGAACGAGGAAAAAGCAAATACACCTAAGAGGGAAGCAATCAGGATATTTTCTACACAAAGTGAAGCAGCGACACCTCCGATGCCCAGTACAAGAAAAATCCACCAGCACTTGGTACCCCAATAGTACTCGGCCTTTACTACCACAGGGTGAAACAACCCGATGATAAGAAAAGTACAAATGCCGATGAACAGTCCCGAAAGATGATATTCGTTTAAGAATTCCATAAACTATCTGTTATTTCTCCGGGCAAATGGGAATTTCCTTTTTGATGCTTTGCTCCAGTGAAATCAATGTTTCAGTAGCGGTTACGCCCGGAATTTCCTGCATTTTGTTATTTAGCAAGTCCATCAGGTGCTCATTATCACGTGCATAAACCTTCGTCAGCATTGTATAAGGACCTGTGGTAAAGTGGCATTCCACGATTTCCGGTATCTTTTCCATTTCGGCAACCACTGATTTATACATGGAACCTTTCTCAAGCTTGATACCTACATACGTGCAGGTTCTGTATCCCAGAGATTTAGGATTCACATGATAACCGGAGCCGACAATAACGCCTAAATCAATCAAACGTTGTACACGTTGATGAATGGCAGCACGTGATACGCCACACTCAGCAGCTACATCTTTGAAAGGAATGCGGGCATTCTGAGAGATGATTTCCAGAATCTGCCGGTCAAGATTGTCTATTTTTTCCATAATATCAATTTATGTAAGTTCTTGTTTTTATCAAATAGTAAGCAAATATAGGACTTTATTTTAATTTCTCTATAAAAATGGAGGAAAAAATAGGGAAAGAGTAAAAAAGAAGCGGACGAAGCAGATGTTTTTGTTTACATCCGTTTCGTCCGCTAAGTTTATGCAGGTGAAGAAGAAATCTTCAGCTGATATTTATTTTTCGATACCAACGAGCTCTACTTCGAATATCAGAGTAGAGAACGGTTTGATCTGACCGCCGGTTTCTCTGCCACCATAAGCCAGGTCCTGAGGGATATAAAGTTCCCACTTAGAACCTACAGGCATCATAGTGAGAGCTTCTGTCCAACCTTTGATAACTTGATTAGCACGGAAAGTTGCAGGCTCGTTGCGTTTGTAAGAGCTGTCGAACTCAGTACCGTCAATCAAAGTACCCTTGTAGTTTACTTTCACTTTGCTGGTGTCAGCAGGAATCTCACCTGTACCTTTGGTGATGATTTTGTATTGCAGACCGCTCGGAGTAGTTACAACACCTTCTTTACCTTTGTTGTCAGCGAGGAATTTTTCACCTTCAGCTTTGTTATCAGCATACTTAACTGCCAAAGCTTTCTCTTTGATGCTTTCCATACCTTCGCGCATGTAAGTTGTTGCAGCTTCTTTAGTCATAACGCCAGTCTTGCCTGTGATACCTGCAATGAAACCTGCCAGCATGTTTTCGCGGCTGATAGTCTGAGTAGAGTCGCCACCGAAGATTTGTTGGTTGAAACCTTCTACCCATTGTTTGCCTACCATTTGACCGATTTGCATACCAGTCATATAAGCGAGGTCTTTTTCGCTGGTCTTAGCAGCACCTTCGTTGAAACCTTTGATGAATTCAGCCATCTGAGTCGTATCAACACCTTGTTGCATCAGATACTGAGTTAAACCTTCTGTACGAGCCATACCGATGGCATAAGACAATGAGTCAACTTCTGTTTTCAGATTTGCTTTCGGGCTTTGTGCAGTACAGGAAGCTAAACCTGCGCCTACTGCAAGAGCCATGATCAATGTTACTTTTTTCATTTTGCTTTTACTGTTTATTTTATTTTTAGGATAATATTTCAAGTAATTCTACTTCGAAGATCAATGTGCTGTGAGGCGGTATCATTTCGCCTGCACCTTGTGCACCGTATGCCAGGTCGGAAGGAATGTAGAGTTTCCATTTGGCGCCTTCGGGCATGAGCTGCAAAGCTTCTACCCAACCGGGGATTACCTGGTTTACACCGAACACGGCAGGTTGTCCGCGCTTGATAGAACTGTCGAACAGTGTTCCGTCAACCAGTGTACCTTCGTAGTGACATTTCACCTGGTCGGTAGCTTTTGCATATTTGCCTACGTTGCCTTCGTTGATGACTTCATACTGCAAACCGCTTGGCAGGGTGACAACACCCGGACGTTGCTTGTTTTCTTCCAAGAATTGTTTGCCTTGTTCTATGCTGGCGGCATTCATTTTCTCTTCCAGTTCGGCGAAGTATTTGTTCACTATATCACGGGCTTCTGCGTGCGAAATAGCGGTTTTGTTTCCTTCTAATACGTCTTTGATAGCTTGCGCAAAGTCATTTACTTCGATGCCTTTTGCACCCATGCTTAATAAATTTTGACCTATTCCAAGGCCGATAGCGTAACTGAATTTATCCATATATCTTTTGGGTTGCGACTGAAAGTGATGTATCTTTCAATCAGTTGCAAAATTACAAGTTGCAAAAGTAAGGGTTTTATTTGAATGATTTATGCTTTTAGGATTTAAATTTTCTTATATCTGTGCCAACTTCGGCAATCTTCTGTATTTTTGTAGGAAAGAAACTGCGATAAATAGAAAGGAGATTTGGCAATGAAGAAGAATTTAGTGATTTTGTCCGGTGCCGGAATGAGTGCCGAGAGTGGCATTAGTACGTTTCGTGATGCAGGCGGACTGTGGGATAAATATCCGGTGATGCAGGTTGCCAGTGCCGAAGGGTATGTACGTGACCCGGAGCTGGTGATTAACTTTTATAACGAGCGTCGTAAACAATTGCTTGATGTGGAACCGAATGCAGGACACACAGGGCTTGCTGAGTTTGAGAAAGACTTTAATGTGACGGTAGTTACGCAGAATGTGGACAATCTGCACGAGCGTGCGGGAAGTACGCACGTCATTCATCTGCATGGTGAGTTGACAAAGGTTTGTTCGAGCCGTGATCCTTATAATCCCCGTTATGTAAGAGAGCTGAAACCGGAAGAGTATGAAGTGAAGATGGGCGACAAAGCAGGCGATGGTTCTCAGTTGCGCCCGTTTATAGTCTGGTTTGGTGAAGCTGTGCCAGAGATAGAAACGGCTATCGGCTATGTGGAAAAGGCGGATATCTTTGTAATCATAGGTACTTCGATGAATGTGTATCCGGCAGCAGGTTTGCTGAATTATGTACCGCGGACGGCAGAGGTGTATCTGATTGACCCGAAACCGGTGGATACGCACTCGATGAGGCAGATACATGTCATTCAGAAGGGAGCTTCGGAAGGAGTGAAAGAACTGAAGGCAGAGATTCTTCACTAACTCCCTGTGTTGTCTACAGACTGAAACTTTTGCCATATCTTGCCATCGTTTTGGCACAGTTGTGCCATAGGTATGGCATAGTCTTGCCAAGACGATGGCAAAACTGTGCCAAGGCTGTGGCACAACTCTGGCACTGTTATTAGATGGAAAGAGTGAGGCTTTCTTTGAGTTTTACTTCTTTAATATCATCCGCAATACAAACCATGCATGATGTGCTACGGTACTTACCAGCCCGTAATGTTTCGCCATGATGCGGAAGCGTTCCCGTAAAGAGGCTCTCTGATTCTGCGTGGTCATGCCTTCTTCCAGATAATCGATAAGCGTGAGGTGCGTGTTGTGCAACGTCCGTGCTTTTTTCATGATGCGGATGCACCAATCAAAGTCGGCAGAGAAGCGGTATTGCATATCGTAGGGTATGGTCAGACTTCGTTTAGCGAAGAAAGCCTGATGACAAACGAGCATCCCTTGCTTGAAACTCTTCCACGTCAGCATTTCGGGTGCGGAGAGGCGGCGCATACGGAGGAAGTGCCTTTCTTTATTAACCAGAGCCGTTTCACCATAAATTACGTCCGGTAGTTCGCCAATTCCCAGGGTATGTACCATCTGTTGCAAAGTGTCATCTTCGTGGAAACTGTCTCCGGCATTGAGGAAACAGAGGTAGTCGCCGGTTGCCAGGTTGATGCCTTTGTTCATGGCGTCGTACAGTCCCTTGTCCGGTTCGCTGACGATCTGCGTAATGCGGTCGCGATACTTTTCGGCAATGGCGAGGGTGCGGTCTTTGGAAGCACCGTCTATAATGATGTACTCTATGTGGTGGTAGGTTTGGGAGATCACACTTAGTATCGTGTCTTCCAATACGGCTTCGGCATTGTAGGTCACGGTGATGATGCTGAACTTGGGCGTAAGGCGATTATGCATGTCTTCCGGTTATTTTGTTGTAGACGTCAATGTATCTCTTGGCAATGGCGCGTTCCGAATAATTGGAAACAGCTTTCCGGCAGGCTTGTTCGGCGAGGGTGGCGTATTCCGGTTCGGTGAGTATCCAGTAGATGCCGTTGGCGAAGTCTTCAACCGATTTATATTGTGCCACATAGCCGTTGTGCAGGTGGTCTATCATTTCCGGTATGCCACCTACGTTGAAACCTACGCAGGGGGTGCCGCAGGACATGGCTTCCATGATGGTGTTGGGGAGATTTTCTTCGAGTGAGGGGGTGACGAAGAGGTCGACGGCATTGTAGATGTCTACCAGTTGGTGTTCGTTGCTGACGAAGTTGAACGGATATACTTTGAAGGGTAGCAGGTGTTCCATTTGTTCGGACTGGTTGCCGAAGACGACAACACCCAACTCGCTTTTCAGCTCGGGATGCTTCTCTGCCAGTAACTTGCAGGCCTCAATCATATAGTCGATACCTTTTCGTTTGTCCGTAATCTTCACCGAACCGAACAGCAGGAGTTTGCCTTGCTGCGGAAGCGCGCATTTGCGGCGGGCCTCTTCGGCGCTATGGGGCTTGAAGAGGTTGGTGTTGATGGGATTGGGGATGCTTGTGACGGTGTGCCCCTTGAGCAGGGCGCTTTTCCGGGCGAGATTTTCGAGCCAGTGGCTACAGGCTACGAAGGTGATGGGATGGCTCTGGTAGAGTTCTTTCTTTTTGAGGAAGACGCGGTATGAGAGGTCTCGCTTTCCGCTGCCGCCGTAGAGGAAGGGGCAATGGTGGCATTCCTGTTCGTAGCGGGTGCACTGGCGGGCGTGGTGGCAGATACCGGTACAAGGCCACATATCGTGCATGGTCCATACCACGGGTTTGCCAGAGGCAAGGATCTTCTTGATGTTTTTCAAAGAAAGCATACCTTGGTTTATCCAGTGGAGGTGGATGACGTCGGCTTGCTGGAACTCCGGCAGAGTGGTGATGTCCGTGCCGGTATTGGCGATATCGACGGCAAACAGGTCGTTTTTCTTGAAGTGGTTGGCTTTCCAGATGACGATGCGTTCCCATACGAATTGCCATACTAAGCTCCAGCTTTGCTTGAGGGCCACTACGCTGATTTGGTCGGTCTGCTTGTTGCGCACCAGCATTTTTGCCTTGATGCCGTTGTTCTTGAGGGATTCCATGAGTCGGCTTGCGGCGACGGCTGCACCGCCTATACGTTCGGATGTATTGATAATAAGTACTCTCATGTTGTGGAATGTTTTGGCAAAAGTACAGCTTTTACAGCTTTATATCCACAAATTCGCGTTTTTTTTAGCCAATAAAGGCGAAAGTATCTATCTTTGCGGAGGAACAAATTAGCTACAAGTTACAGGTTACGAGCTACGAGTGGCTACGCTGCCATACCGAATCGTATTCGTTGCTTGTCGCCTGTAGCTCGTAACTTTAATAATAATATGGTAGAAAAAGGTTTGAAATGGTTGGAACAGCTCTGGCAGTGCTTTCTCAGTATAGTGAAGATTCTGTTGCAGTCCAAGTGGGGTACACGTTTGCCGTCTTCTTTCAGCAATCCGGATGAGTTGCTGATATTGGCTAACGGCCCTTCGCTGAACCGTACCGTAGAAGAATCCGCAGACTTCATACAAGGAAAAACGTTACTGGCTGTGAATTTTTGTGTAAGCTCACCTATGTTCGAGCGTCTCCGCCCTGAGCTTTATCTGATTGCCGATCCGTTGTTCTGGATTGTTCCTGAGAAGCGCGTGCAGCTTTTCAAGACAATGGCCGAGAAAACTACTTGGGACATGAATTTTTTTGTTCCTGCCCGTGCCCTGAAAGATAAAGAATGGCAACCCTTATTGGCTGGCAATCCTCATATCAAACTCTATATTTATAATACAACGCCCATTGAAGGCTTCCAGAGTTTCTGTAACTGGATTTTCCGTAAAGGATGGGGTGTTCCTCGTCCGCACAATGTGCTGATACCTTCTATTGCTATGGGGTTACGTCTGCCATTCCGGAAGATCTATCTGGCAGGTGCCGACCATTCCTGGTTGCCGGAAATTACAGTAACGGATGACAACGTCGTATTGATGCATCAGAAGCACTTCTACGACCAGAATAAATCGCAGGCCGACACCGTGAAGCAGGAGAATCTGAACAGCGCACGACTTTATACGGTTCTTTATCACATGCATGTAGCCTTCAAGTCCTACTTTATTCTTGAAGCCTACGCCCGCAAATTGGGTAAGGAAGTAATCAACGTTACCCCCGGCTCTTATATCGATGCTTTTAAACGGATGAAACTATGAAAGATGGAATAATCATTCAGGCACGTACCGGTTCCACCCGGTTGTACAATAAGATACTGCTCCCTTTCTATGGCGAACAGCGGATTATCGACATTCTGATAGCCAATATCAAACAGGCTTGTCCGGATAAGTGTATCATACTTGCCACAACCAACCGTCCGCAGGATGATATACTTGCCGAAGTAGCTCATCAGGCAGGCATCCTCAGTTTCCGTGGTGATGAGGACAATGTGCTCGACCGCTTTATCCGTGCTGCCGAAGTCTTCGGTGTGGATCGCTTTATCCGTGTTTGTTCGGATAACCCTTTTCTGCGTCCCGAAACTTTCAATACTTTCTTTGCTGAACATGCCTTTTGTCCGGCAGATTATATTGCCTATGGCTTTGCTGACGGACGCCCTACTATTAAATCTCACTTGGGTTTATATTCCGAGCTGACAACGATCAATGCTCTGCGTCGTGCGGCAGTTTCCACACAAGAGAAACTCTACATCGAGCATGTCACCATTTATCTTTATACGCATCCCGAAAAGTTCAAGGTGCGTCTGCTCCCTTTGCCTGCCGAGTTGGAGGGCCGTTTCGATCTTCGTTTCACCCTCGATACGATGGAAGACTTTACTCTGCTACAAGAGCTTTATGCTACTTTCTATGAAAAGACTGATCGTAGTGTTCATGCCCTGCTGCAATTAGTAGCATCACACCCTGAATACCGTGCCAAGATGTTGGAGAATATAGCCCAAAACGAAAAATAACAGATCACTCTGTTACATCCCTCTTAATTTTGATAGAACAATGAATAGTACTTATATAATAGGAGAAATCGGACAGAACCATAACGGTTCTGTCGACATAGCCAAGTTGATCGTAGACTTGGTGTCCCGCCCTGTTCGTGAAGAAGTGTTCAATATAGAACTCCGTCCGATGGATGCGGTGAAACTGACCAAGCGTGATCTGGATGAGGAATTGACGGACTCGCAGATGAACCGTCCGTATGATTCTCCCCATTCTTTCGGACGTACCTATGGCGAGCATCGCGCTTTCCTGGAACTGACGGACGAAGAGCATCTGGAAGTCTATAAGCATGCTAAGGCTTTAGGCCTCGATTTTGTGGAAACGCTTTGTTCCAAAGGCTGTCTCTCCTTGTTGAAGCTCTTCACTCCCGACCGCCTGAAAGTGGCAAGCCGTGACCTTACCAACTTGCCGTTGCTGGAAGTAATGGCTGAAACGAAGATACCTATTATCCTGTCTACCGGCATGGCAGGCAAGAAGGAACTGGATGATGCTTTGGAAGTTATCACTCACTATCATGATAGCATTTCTATCTTGCATTGTGTATCCCAATACCCCACTCAGCCCGATAATCTGAATTTAAAGACGATTTCTTATCTGAAACAGCATTATGGTCAATATTGTATTGGTTTTTCTGACCATACCATTGGTATTGCTGCTCCTATCGTTGCTGTGGGTATGGGTGCGGAGATCATCGAAAAGCATGTCACTATCGACCGTCGCATGAAAGGAACCGATCAGGCCGGTTCACTTGGCCCGGATGGAGTAAACAGAATGGTCCGTGATATAAGAGTAGCGGAAAGATGGATGGGAATCGAAGATCTTTATATCGAAGAATGCGTTTCCGGTTCCAAAGTCAAACTTGAACGGTCAATCGCAACCCGTAGGGCGATAAGAAAAGGAGAAAATCTGACAATAGACGATATTCATATGTTAAGCCCGGGAGACGGATTCAAATGGGCCGATAAAGATAAAGTCATCGGACACCGCACGTTAAAGGATATTCCTGCCAATGAAGTGATTTATCCGTCATATATAGAATAATATGTGGTATGAAAGAAAGACGTGACGGGTTATTGCCTAAACTCATTCTGACGGATATAGACGGTGTTTGGACAGACGGAGGAATGTATTACGACCAGACCGGCAATGAGTGGAAAAAATTTCATACATATGACAGTGCAGGCATTCTGTTTGCACGCACTGCCGGAATTCCTACGGGAATAATCACCGGAGAAGAGACAGACATTGTTGCTCGACGTGCGCGGAAACTCAAAGTAGACTATCTTTTTCAGGGAGTTAAAGATAAGCTGAAAGTTGTAAAGAATCTATGTTCGGATCTGGGTATTGAAATCTGTGATGTCGCGTATATCGGGGACGATATCAATGACTGGCAGTTGCTGAAAGCGGCAGGATGGGCAGGAGTGCCTTGCGGAGCACCGGATTATATCATGGAACTTGCAAACGTCCCGTTGGAATGCAAGGGTGGTCAAGGATGCTTCCGTGAGTTTGTGGAAAAAATAATAGGTCGGGATAAAATAAGAGCTCTTATAGAGGAGATAGTGCTTGACAGACAATAAGTGTGATTGATCAGGAAGCAAATAAGAAGCGTATCGTCAAGAATGCGCTTGCATTGTATGTGCGGACAGCCATAGCTATGGTTGTCGCCCTCGTTGTGACAAGAATTCTGCTCAGACAACTCGGAGAAGATTATTATGGGGTTTACAACGTAGTGGCGGGAGTTGTCGTTCTCTTTTCTTTTCTCAACGCAAGTATAACTCAGGCCATTCAGCGTTTTCTGACATTTGCTTTAGGAAAAAGAGACAGAAACGAGGTGTCGTGTGTCTTTTCCACAAGCATTATAACACAGTTTATCATTATAGGTGTTCTTGTATTGCTTTGTGAGACGCTGGGCATGTGGTTTGTCAATTCCGAGATGAACATCGAGCCTTCGATGCTTCCGGCGGCCAGATGGGCGTTTCAATTGTCTATAGCGACTTTTGCCGTCAATTTCATGCGTGTTTCATATGAATCGACTATAATAGCTTATGAGAGAATGACCTTTTTCGCATATGCCACAATAGCTGATTCTTTCCTTAAATTGGGAATTGTATATCTTCTGGCAGTCTCTCCTATGGATAAACTTGTCTTCTATTGTTTACTGTTGCTTGCGGAATCGGTAATAATGCTGTTTGTTTATAGATTTTATTGCATACATAGGTTTGATACATGTCGGTTTCATTTCATATGGAATGGCAAATTATTCCGGGAAATGCTTTATTTCTCGGGGTGGAATGTGCTTGGAAGCATATCCAATATTATAAGTCAGAAAGGTATTATTTTTCTTCTGAATGTCTTTGTTGGTCTTGTGGCGAATGCGGCCATGGGTATTGCAAATCAGGTCAATGCCGCCGTGACGCAATTTATCAATAGTTTCCAGACTTCTTTCAGACCACAGATTGTCAAAGCATATGCGCAGAATGAGGATGGATATCTGCGTTCCCTGATCTTCTCGACTTCCAAATTTTCATTTATTATCGTGTGTATCCCTGCATTGATAATAATTGTAAATATGCCTCTTATTCTTCGTATGTGGCTGTCGGAAGTGCCGGATTATACGGTGGCCTTCTGCCGTCTGATAACCGTGTGTTGTGTTATTGATGCGGTATCGGGACCATATAATTGTGCCATTCTTGCGACTGGAACTATCCGGAAATATCAGATTGCCTTGACGGTAAGCGCAGCCATAGAACTCTCGCTTTATTATTTTATGCTGAAGGGAGGTATATCGGCTGCATATGTGCTGTATGCGCGTATATTTTCACGAGGATTACTTAATATGGGAATAGGCCTTTATTATATGAAAACACTCTTGGCTTTTCCTGTAAAACTTTATTTTTCTAAAGTAATAGGTCCTGTTATTCTTTTCTTGTGTATTATTTTGCCTCTTCTTTGGGTGGGATGTGAAAGACTGGCACCGTCAACGCTGTTGTGGATATCATCTTTATATGTGTGTATATGTGGAGGGATGGTTGCTTTTTTTGTTGTTCTTAATAAAAACGAACGCGTACAACTTCGTAAAATGATATTGAGACGATGAATAGGAAAGACTGGCATTTCGTGGTATACGGTTATGAGATTGATTATTTCAATGTCATGTTTACCGATGCGGTTTTTGAGGGAAATGTGGAATATGTTTCCAATCCAGTGCGGTATTATTCCGGAAGTTCCCTTTTATCGGGATTGCAAAAGTTCTGTGAGCATGGACGCCTGAAAAAAGTGCACCATCTCGATGGTCTTGGTGTGTGGCGCAGATGGCAGATCGGAGATTATGCAGAATGCTACAAACAATTGTGTTTTGTCTTTCTGATGCGTTGGCTTAAGCCGGAAAATGAGCAAATTTTCAAATTGATACGTCAACGTTATCCCGAAGCAAAAATTGCTGTATACCTGGAAGACTTGTATGAAACAGGGAAAAACCTTGATTACACTATAGCAGACCGTTATGCAAATCTTATTATCAGTTATGACAGAAATGATGCGGAGGCACATGGATTTCTTTATTATCCGACTTTCCTTTCTGCAGTAGATATTCAGGATGCCGGTTCATTGCCTGAAAGCGATGTGACGTTTTGTGGAGCCGCCAAGAAACGCTATGATTCGATCATACAATCGTATAAAGCCTTTAAAGAAGCCGGCTTGCGTTGCGATTTTATGGTGAGCAGGTTATTACCGGGGCAAAATAAGATTGCAGGAATAGACTATATCAAATATCTTATTTCATATAAAGATTATCTCCGGCATGTGATGCGTTCGGATTTTATATTGGAAATAATGCAGGGAAATGCGACAGGTTACACACTTCGCACATGGGAAGCAATACTTTATGACAAGGTATTGCTGACTGACAATAAGGCTATCCTGAAAGCGCCCTTTTACAATAAGGATCAATTCATTTATTTTGAGAAGCCGGAAGATATTGATTTTAATTCTATCCCCCGTAAGGTTTCTCATAATTCATATGCCAAGGAACTTTCTCCGGTTAAGTTCTTTGATTTTATTATTTCAAAAATTGGTTGACGAATGGTCGCAATACCTTTTATATATTTCGGATTGTTGTTGATATTCAATACGAAACGCAACGGTTTTTTTAATATAGGAACGTACATTCTTATATTATATACGTTCATATCATTCATGTCGATAATTCTTGTTTCGGGCAATTATTATGATTGGTCGGTGCGTGATTATCCGATGCAGCCATATGCTCCCGTACTTTATATCACATTATTAAGCATATGTATTTTCCCTTTTCTCCGGAAAATGCCTAAGATTGATCCGCGCCTGTCACCTAAAGCTGAGAAGCTTCTTGATTATATGACATATGGATATTTTATTATTTTTTTAATAATATTGGCTGTATCTATAACGCGGCTTCAAGAAGTACTTACTTCCAATGCGCTTGCTGAGATTCGAAATGAACAGTATTTGGGTGAAACCCCCCCTTTTTATGAGCATTTGAGCGGTCTGCCTCGATATATATGTGCTATGTGTCAAATTCTTGCTCCAAGTGGGAATATTATGACAATTATCACTCTGTATACCATTGCATTTCGTAAAAAAAGTATTTTGTATATCATCATGGGGCTTTTAGGATCTATGTCTCAACTCATAGTTGCAATCAATATTGCGGATCGTTCAAATTTCGCTTATTGGATTATCATGATGGGCCTTTCGATAGTCATATTTTATCCATATTTTTCACGAAAGAAAAAATTTGGTGTGTCTATATTGATTATTTCTGTACTGGCTATCATACTGACGTACTTTATGGCAGTGACTACTTCTCGTTTTGGAGATAGAACTGAGGGTACGGAAGGTGGGATGATTTCATACGCAGGACAATCATTTATTAATTTTTGTAATTTTATAGAGTATATATACCCTGGAGATTCATTGTGCGAATTATTCCCATTTATTTCAATGTTATTAGGCGTTCCAGGATATTTCGAGGTTGCAGATTCAGTGCAATCAGAAGTTTCAATGTTTATTCCCGTATTTTCTACATTTTTGGGATACATATATTCAATTTCAGGAGGAACTGTAATGGTTCTATTCGCCTTGATATATAATAGAATTTCAGTATGGGTATTTAAAAGTGACAAAAGGAGTATGAATTTAGGACAATTAATCAGGATTTGGGCTGTTTCTTTAGTGGTTGTGTTGGGTTTGTTTGTATATTATTATTCTTTTTCAAATTTTACCATAGCTCTTGTAATCTGGATTATAATTTCATTTATGTTAGTTCCAATGGAAAAAATAAAGAAAAATAAAGAAAAATAAAGAAAATATTTGGAGACATTAATAATTAAAATTTATTTCAAGTATAATGCGAAAGTTGTTGTTATCAATTGTAAGATTTTATCGAAAGATCCGGAGTTTGTTTTGGAGTGAAATTCTTAAGATACAATGTTCAGAGCATGGGCTACATGTAGGTGTATCAACTTTCTGTCGGGTAAGTGGAGGAGCTAAACTGTATATAGATGATCATTTTCATAGCAATGGATTAGATATATTGGGTATAGGAGAAGTTCGGATTGGACGTTATTTTCATTCAGGAAGTAATTGTAAAATAATGCTTGGAAGTCATGATTATGATCATGGCGAAGCAATTCCATATGGGAATCTTAATACGCATAAGACAGTTATTATTGATGATTTTGTATGGTTGGGAACAGATGTAACCATCTCCGGTGATGTGCATATAGGTCAAGGTGCTGTTGTCGCAGTTGGGTCTGTGGTGGTAAAAGATGTCCCTCCCATGGCTGTAGTGGGTGGAAATCCTGCAAAAGTCATAAAATATAGAGATGAGGAACATTTTAATAAATTGTTGGAAAGAGAATGTTTTCATTGAACTCGTTCGGTTTATTAAATTAGAATCATGTCTGATAAAAGAGAAATAAAAAGAGTTCTTGCGATCGGGCAGCTTCCTGTGGAAATGGGAGGCAATTACACTACCGGTATGGGAAAGGTGGTGTATGAGTTGTCTCGACAAGACTATTCCGGAATATCTTATAAGACTCTCGCATTAAATGCAAAAGATAAAAAAACTCTTGATCCAAAATATTTCGGATATACATTTTCAATTGGAAAACTTCTGAAATCATTATTCTTGCATCCTTTGAAATTGTATAGGGAATTGCAGGATTATCGCGCATATCTTGATTATTCCCCTTTGCGTGCGTTGTTCTATCGGGCCAATATGGATAGGGTCATAGACAAGATGTCTCCTGATTGTGTGCATCTGCACAGTATTGATAATGTAATCCCATTTTCCCATACGGGAAAAAAAGAAGAAATAAAGTCGATTATAACCTGTCATGGTATTTTGGGAGTCGAGGGAAATGAACACAGAAGGAAGCTTTATATCGAGTCTTTGGCACGTATAGATTATGCCACTGGACTTACAGAAGATATAAACAGACTGTTAAGTTATTTTCATGTTCCTGATAAAAAGCGGTCGGTCATTCCCAATGGAGTCGATGTGGATAAATTCAGATATGATGAGAAAGCACGCCAGACCATACGTCATGAGTGGAACATACCTGATGACAGAACCGTCTTTATCACTGTAGGATCGCTTCAACATCGCAAGGGACAGCTGGATTTCATGAATCAGTTGAAAGATTGTGGGATTGATTACGAGTATTTGCTTATAGGCTCAGGTCCCGATAAAGAAAAGATAGAGAAATGGATTCAAAACAACGGACTGGAGGACAGAATCAGACTTATGGGGTATGTTGCTGGAGAAGATTTATATCGTTATTATTCGGCAGCAGATGTATATGCCCATATGAGTTATGCCGAGGGGCAGGCATTATCTGAAATTGAAGCCTGCACAACCGGTTTGAAGATTCTGGTAAATCAGGATGTAGTAAGAACGCTTGCCCGTTCTCCCGAAAATGAATCACGCTACAGAGTAATATCACTTGAAGAAGGGGTTGTGTGGGATGCCGGGCTTATTGACTGGATAAAAGAGAGAGAATCCGGGCGCACCACAGACGGCAGCCTGAATTGGCAAAAGATCGCCGATATGTATACCTGTATATATAAGAAGTTGATATAATGAATTATCTTGAGGCATTAAAAAAACTTGAAGAGATAGAAGGCAATTATGATGTGGAAAGTGTACGCACCGAAGGTGTTCCGGTGTGGCCTTGGCTGAGACTGTATCTGTTTCAGGTGATGGCACATACTAAGAATGAACATTCGCATGATATTTCCGCCGGGAAAGTGAAGATCGTACTGAGGTCCTTGTTTGCATTCAATCCCTTAAAATATCTGAAACACCACAAGGTCTGGTTATTTAACGGTGGAGAACGTCGAAAAGAAATCAAAGGTAAATATATCCATCGCGTCTCCGGTTTTGCTAATAGTCTTATTCCGGATTGTTTTTTTATAGAAAAACCTTCTTTGCTGGAGGGGCATCACAAAAAAAATGAAATTGAGGAAAAAGAAATTGTAAGTGAGTCCTGGATTCTTTTAGCTGTACACATAACAGAAAGATTTAAAAGATTCAGGAAGTTGACCGTTGAGAATGAACATATCATTGCAGAGATCCTCGATAAACTGGGCGTAAGGTTTGATTACAGATATTTTATAAGATTTCTGCTCGCTCAGCGTTCGGTGATAAAATCCCTTATGCGTATTGCGGGACGTCCGGATAAAGTTGTTATCGAATGTCCCTATACGGTTATGGGATATCTCTGGGCTTTTCATGATATGAAAATCAAAGTGATTGAATTGCAGCATGGGGTTGCCGGATCTTCCCATAATGCATATGTTTATCGTCATACCTCAATATTTTATCCTGACGCGATGTGTGTATATGGGGATCGGGAAGAGGAATATTTCAAACAAGAGAATCCATATTACGCTAAAGAAATAATTCCTACCGGACTGTATATTCTTGAGAAATGTGATAAGGCTTTCAATAGAGATCCTTTTGCAGAATATCGTGAAAGATATGATTATATAGTCGTTTTTGCAGGACAGGATGCCATAGTTCCGCAGAACATAGAGTTTATTAAGAAAGTAAGTAAGGAAAATCCGAAACAATTGTTTGTTTTTGTGCCACGTTTTGACATTCCGAATTTTCCGGATGATATATCAAATCTTCTATATAAACCGGGTGTTAACATTTACGAATACCTGAAATGGTGCCGTTCAGTCCGGCTTTGACCATCGCATCCAGGTTTTGTTTGGTTCCTGAAGC
>OHAJ01001451.1_pt1 | contig 17263 bp, 7 predicted proteins | sample 1577101 | NCBI WGS metagenome assembly OHAJ01 (sample SAMEA3541531, study PRJEB24748) | human gut metagenome | biome: human gut; feature: human-associated habitat; material: faeces | place: China | collected 2012
TGAGAATATTATATCGCTATTTATTATCTATAGTTTTCTTTCTATCCAATGCTCCGGATATTGGTGCATCGGTACAACTCTTTTCGGCTGATAAGGAGAATAATTGTATGCGTGAATTATGTTCACGCATACATCCGATACTCTATCCTTATCCGGTTGAGCCGATGGAATATCCTGAATATTCCCGGCGTCCTTATCCGGCTCTTTCCTGGAGTGATTTCGATCATCGGACTCAATTCGTAGCCGGGCGGAATGTTCCGTCAAACGAAGCTGAACTGGCTGATGTTCCGGGGTTGGTATATCGTCCTGGCGCTTCATTCTTAAAGAATCAGGAGTTTACGGGAAAGTTGCAATATATAGGAAAGCATGGAATGTATCTTCACAACATAGGTGGGTATGGACCGGGAAGTCCTTTTTATGGAAGTTTTGGTGAATATATCGTGCCGGAGTGGCAAACAGAGCAAATCAGAAAGCACCTGGGACACCGGTTTACCGGATTTGATGTAGGAGAACAGGATGGCCGGTTTAACTTTACCTATAAACAGATAATGGAACCGTACATTCCGGACCGCAGAAGACAGTATCTTGCTTCCCAGCCTTATTTTGACCGTGTCGCTGCAGATTTGGGAAACTGGTGCAGTTCGTTGAGTGTACTGTGGTACTGGCATTACATTCTAAAAGAAGGATATACGATTCTTGCAGGGGCGGAAACACAGAATAAGATTACCAACGGACAGGTGCAATATATGCATCTGCGCGGAGCGGGAAAGCAGTACGGTATCTTGTGGTTCGGTGATGTATCGGTGTTTGATACATGGGGATATAAGAATTACTCCCGAGACGAGAAATACGAGCGTGTGAATAAAGGAGGAAGTTTATCGTTGTTTAAACGCTCTTATTATACACAGTATATGTATAATGCAACGATACTCAGCATGGAGTCGGGATGGTGCGAAGGTCATTTTGCCACTAACAAGGGAGAATTGACTCCTATTGGTAAAATGCATACCGATTGTGCGAACTTTGTAGAGAAGTACGGACAGCCGGGCTGTATGGTTACACAAATCGCTTTACTCAATGATTTCTATTCGGGTTGGATGCCGGCAGACCATATCGCAGGCCGATTTCAGGTTTGGAACGGGATGGATTATGAAGCAGGTGACTTTCTTACGGATGCAATGATAAGTTTATTTTTCCCGAATTATGAACGGAGTGGCTTTTTTCATGATGAAACGGGAGCAATGTGTGCGACTCCTTATGGGGAGAATGCCGATGTTTTACACAGTGATGCACGTGTGGAAGTGATGAAACAGTATCCTGTCATGGTGGCTGCCGGAAACCTTTTCAGTGGTGGAATGGAGTTGGCGGATAAAGTGAAAGAGTATGTTCACAAGGGCGGTACTTTTATAGTTACGGCAGAAAATGCCGCACGTATTTGGCCGGAATGGAAAATCGGTAAAAGTAGAACCGTTCCGGCTGGAGGAATAGTCAGGGTAGGAGAAAATGAACTTGTAGAACGGGGGAACTTTGAACTTTATCGGGCTTCTTTGCCCGATGAGGCTCATGTTCTGGCAATGATTGGCGGAGAGCCGGTAGCCGTTGACATTCCCGTTGGAAAGGGGCAAATTATACTTTCGCTTACAGCTTATGGCCTGAATGCTGCTCCCTTGGAATACAACAAGCCACCTACATGGATGCAAGGTGGTTTCAACACTTTTCTAGGCAGGCCATATAGTTTACTGAATCACTTCCGGTCGATAGTGGATGCAGTATTTAAATCTGTACAATTGTTTGAAGTGGGCGAGGGTCTTGGAGTGATAGTGAATTATCTGGAAGAAGGCAAATATCGGCTGGCGATTTATAACAATACACTGGAGAGCCTGCCTTTTTCAATACGGTCGAAGATTGGAAGGATAAAATCAATAGATGAACTTTCGACAGGAGACAAACTGTTTCAGGCTCAAGGATATTGGCCGAATGGGATACGGGGAGATATGAATGGAAAAGATAATGATTCGTATATTTTTGGAGGGGATATACGTTTGTTCGACGTATCCGTTGATGAAGAGAGAGTAGAATTGGCAGAGAAGATACAGCAGGCGAAACCTGTGAGTCACCGGCTGTTGGTATTTGACGATATCTTGTTCACCAAAGAAACAATCAGATATATGCCTACCTTTTTCGATTATTTTAGCGGAATATCCGTTGAGGGCGATAAGTTGTTACAGGCAGACAGCTACGCTTTGAAAGAACAGAATAAGTGGTTCTGCTTGCAGAAATTACAGATTACTGCGGATTTGCGGAAAGGATTTGCTTCAGGACGCTGGACGTTCGACAGTAGTCTGCCACAGTATAAGCAAACCTTGATTGAGCTGAAGGAAATAGCAGATAAACTCTCGCTTCTTTATGGAGAAGATGTGCTGTTTATACCGTCAACGCCGATAGGTTTTTCCATTCCCTCTGAATTAGCAGATTTAAATTTTCAACTAGTGAAAAGTCCAGGACAAGGTATGCTCAAGTCAGCTGGCGATGGTTATGAATTGCTTGATACACCGAGTTTGGATTGGGAAACAGTTTATGGACTTCTGAAAAATAAGTTACCTGCCGCACAGCATATATCCGGTGGACAGCAATCGTCTCAACAGCATGTATTGCCCGATAATAGAAATCATATTCTGGCGTTGGACAGATACTCCAAAGGGATTCTTAAAGATATAGATGAAATTGATTGCTTCTATAACGCATTCGGCGGAGTCTGTGTGAGCGCGGAATACTTGGCAAATTATTCATTAGACGCACTTCGTGAAGAGAAGAAGTTACTTGATGAGCGTGGTATATCTATGGTGGTTAGTTTCATAGAAGAGATAAACCATTTCCCGGGCTTGACTTTATGTGATGCCGTTCCCGAATATTATGAGAAAAGCATGGATTATTATAAGAGGATACTGGATAAAATGGGGGAATTACAAATAGGTGTGGCATTATTTACGACGCATGGTCGGGTTGAGAGTGACAAGTATCCTGCGCAAAAGGTATATGTTGGGATGAAAAAGACCTTTCGTTATTTGTCGGAATATGGTGAGAAAAGGGGAGTTCGGTTACTGCTGACTAACACACGGTTCAGGATTGCAGATACAGTAGATAAACAGATAAAAATGATACGCGAGATAGGAGAAAGTAATATCGGGATAGCTTTGAATCTCAACCATCTTTCGGAAAGTGAGTCCGGCTTGTATGTACGGAAATTCCGTAAACAGTTGAGGGAACGATTGGGTGCAGTGATTCTGGGAGGTCCTGTTTCCTATAAACATTCGGAATACTTACCTGTCCCAAATAGTGACAAGTCGGTTCGGGTAGCGAATGATTTGGAGGGGGTATTGTTAATTGATAAGGTTTACCCTCTTGATAGAGAGCGTGTGTATAAGGACTGCCAATATATGGGTTGGATAAAGGAATGAGATAACATCTGTATTTATAATCGGATTTGGATAGAATATTATAATAAGAATTGGATATGAAACAAGAGAAATTAATTCTTCTTTTTTTGCTGTGTTTATTAAGTGATACCCTGTGTGCTAAAGTTCAGACAGACGAACTATGCCGGCAGAGTATCAATTTCAACCGGAATTGGAAGTATATGCAAGGTGATTACACAGGCGCTGAACGGACGGACTATGATGATAGTAGTTGGGAAACAATTGGAATACCTCATTCCTTCAGTATTCCTTATTTTATGTCGAAAGACTTTTATACAGGCTATGGCTGGTACAGGAAGTCTTTTGAATTAACTGCGAAAGATTTGAAACAACAGCTTTTCGTGGAGTTTGACGGAGTATTTCAGGAAGCGGAAGTCTTTGTTAACGGAAAGAAGGCAGGTACACATACCGGTGGTTATACAGGTTTCTATTTTGACATATCTTCAGCAGTCCGCATGGGAAATAATGTGATTGCCGTACGCGTAAATAATATTTGGAAAGCCAATGTAGCGCCCAGGGCGGGTGAACATGTGTTTAGCGGAGGTATATATCGTAATGTCCGGCTGGTGAGAAAGTCGCCTGTACATATTGACTGGTACGGTATATTTGCGACGACACCGGATTTGGCAGCGCATCAAGGCAAATCCTCGGTAGTCAGGGTTTGCACGGATATCTGTAACAAAACGAATAAAACGATGGAATTCAAACTCTTGACGGAAGTAAAAGATGCCGAAGGCCGAATACTTGTTTCTGTGGAGAATGAGGAGAAAGTGGAAGCTAATTCTATGAAGAAGCTTGAACAAATCACTGAAGCGGTCAATCATCCTACCTTATGGCATCCTCGCCATCCTTATCTGTATAAAGTAGTCAGTTCAGTCTATCAGGGGCAAATGTTGATAGACCGAGTAGAAACACCTTTCGGATTTCGTTGGTTTGAGTGGACTGCCGACAAAGGTTTTTTCCTGAACGGAGAGCACTTGTTTTTCAAAGGAGTAAATGTACATCAGGATCAGGCAGGCTGGGGAGATGCCGTGACGGAAGCAGCCATGCGGCGAGATATCCTGTTGATGAAAGAGGCTGGCTTTGATCTCATTCGTGGTTCGCATTATCCTCATGCGCCTGCTTTTTCGCAAGCTTGCGATGAGGAAGGTATGTTATTCTGGTCGGAAGCGCCTTTTTGGGGAATCGGAGGTTTCAGACCAGATGGTTACTGGGACTCAAGTGCTTATCCGGTGGACAAGAAAGATGCACAAGCATTCGAAGCAAGCGCTTTGCAGCAGTTGGAGGAGATGATACGTATTCATCGTAATCATCCTTCTATCGTGGCGTGGAGCATGTGTAACGAAGCCTTTTTTTCTGCACCGGAGGCGATGAAAGGGGTACGTCGCCTATTAAAGAGAATGGTTGATTTGACTCATCAGCTCGATCCGTCACGTCCCGCAGCCATTGGAGGAGCGCAACGTCCGTTAGGGGATGAGAGAATAGATAAGATAGGTGATATCGGAGGATACAACGGAGATGGAGCAACGCAACCGGATTTTCAGAATCCGGGTATTCCGAATGTGGTATCCGAATATGGCAGTGTGACTGCCGAACGTCCGGGGGAATATAATCCTGGATGGGGCGATTTGCAAATGAACGATGGGTGGAAAGGAACTCCATGGCGCAGCGGGCAAGCGATATGGTGTGGCTTTGATCATGGAAGTATTGCCGGCAGTCAATTGGGAAAGATGGGAATTGTAGACTATTTCCGTATTCCCAAACGCTCCTGGTATTGGTATCGAAACGAATATACCCGGGTGGCACCACCGGAATGGGCGGGAGAAGGCGTTCCTGCGCAACTGCGATTAGAAGCATCTCGCACTGATAATATCCTTACTGACGGCACGGACGATGTGCAATTAATGGTTACGGTCCTGAATGCAGCGGGAAAACCTGTTAGTAATTCCCCTGCAGTAGAACTGAGATTAGTTTCCGGTCCGGGGGAATTTCCAACGGGAAATATGATTCGTTTTGAACCGGACAGTGATATCCGTATCATGGACGGGAAAGCGGCTATTGCTTTTCGCTCCTATTATGCGGGAACCTCTGTACTCGAAGCCACCTCTCCGGGACTGAAACCGGCACGTATAGAGATTGTTTTTCAGGGAAATGAGGCTTATAAAAAAGGGCTGACTCCTGAAGTGAAAGAGCGTTCTTATGTACGTTTTGTAAGAGAGAAGAAGGAGAAAGCGGTACAGGAGTTCGGTCGGAACAATCCTACTTTTTCCAGTAGCCATCACGAAAATCAAGTAGCGGGATTTGCTGCGGACGGTAATTTGCAAACCTATTGGCAGGCATCCAAAGATGATCCCGCTCCTTTTTGGATATTGGATACGGAGAAGGAGCTTGAATTGAAGAATATTCAGGTTCGATTTCCGAAGGAAAGCATCTATCGCTATGTCCTTGAAGTGTCGGGAGATAAAGTACATTGGACAGTCGTGTCAGACAAACAGGCTAATAGGAGAAAAGAGTCGCATATTGCTGTGGATTTTCCTGATGCCGGGGTTCGTGCACGCTTTGTACGTATCCGGTTTGTGAAGAAGTCACCGGCAGTTATTGCAGAGGTTACAGTAAGGGGAATTGTATGCGAATAAAATAAAATTGTTATAGTAATCGTTATATAGCTTATGTTATTGAGAAGAAATTTTATCAAGAGTATTTGTGTGCTTTTGCTTTTTGCCGGGCCGGTTGCGGGTGTTGAACAAAAGACAGAAACCGTTCCCATGCGACTATGGTATGACCGTCCCGCAACGAACTGGATGACCTCTGCCTTGCCTATTGGTAATGGAGAATTGGGAGCTTTGTTCTTTGGTGGTGTAGAGTCCGAGCAGATACTCTTTAACGAAAAGACTTTGTGGACAGGAAGTACTACCACCCGTGGGGCTTATCAGAAATTTGGTGATGTATGGATTCATTTTGATGGGCAGGAAGATGTCCGGGAATATCGTCGCGAACTTTCTTTGGATGAAGCTATAGGCAAAGTGAGTTATACGTCGGCTGGAACGCATTATTTACGGGAGTATTTCGCCAGTCGTCCCGATGAGGTAATTGTGCTCAGACTAAGTACACCGAAAGCCGGGAAGAAACTTAATTTTTCCGTCAGCCTTGCCGACGGACGTCCGGGCACCCGGCAAGAAGTCACCAAAGATGGTATCCTGTTCCGTAGAAAACTGGATTTATTATCTTATGAAGCTCAATTAAAGGTCATTAATGAAGGTGGCACATTGGTGGCGGATAGCAATAAACTATGTGTGAATGCAGCCAATTCCGTCCTTATTCTATTGACAGCAGCGACCAATTATGATTTATCTTCTGCTACCTATGTGGGAGAAACTTCCGGACAACTGCATAAGCGCCTGACAGACCGGCTCGCACGGGCATCTGCAAAAGGTTATGATCAGCTGAAATCCACTCACCTGAATGATTATCAATCTCTTTTCAACCGCGTCCGGTTTGATTTGAGGACAGCAGCAAAGACAGGGGGAAAAATAGGAATGAAAACAGAAATCCCCTCTGTTCCCACGAATGAACTGGTACGCCTGCATAAAGAAGCTCTTTATTTGGATATGTTGTATTTTCAATATGGACGATACCTGATGATCGCTTCGTCTCGTGGAATGAATTTGCCGAATAATCTACAAGGGATATGGAATGGAGATAATGCTCCGCCCTGGGAATGTGATATTCATAGCAACATCAATATACAGATGAATTATTGGCCTGCTGAGGTCTGTAATCTTTCCGAATGTCACGAACCTTTCATCCGGTATATTGCCACTGAAGCTCTTCGCCCGGGTGGTAGCTGGCAACAATTAGCACGAAGTGAAGGACTCAGAGGATGGACTGTAAACACACAAAACAATATATTCGGCTACACGGATTGGAATATCAACCGTCCTGCGAATGCGTGGTACTGCATGCATCTGTGGAAGCATTATGCTTACACACAAGATATCAACTATCTGCGTTCTGTGGCCTATCCGGTCATGCGCAGTACCTGTGAATATTGGTTTGACAGGCTTCAATTAACGGCTGACGGTGTACTGCTTGCTCCGGCAGAGTGGTCGCCTGAACATGGACCTTGGGAAGATGGAGTGGCATATGCCCAACAACTGGTTTGGCAACTTTTCAGCGAAACCATGCAGGCTGTACGTGTCCTGCGAGGAGCAGGCATTCCGTTGGATGCAGATTTTGTAAGGAAGCTGTCGGAGAAGTTGAAACGCTTGGACAATGGTGTCACACTAGGTGCCTGGGGGCAAATACGTGAGTGGCGGGAAGATAGTCAGAAACTTGATACCTTGGGAAATCCCCATCGGCATCTCTCCCAATTGATAGCTCTTTATCCGGGTAATCAGATATCTTACTATAAAGACGCAAAATATGCAGATGCGGCAAAAAGAACGTTAGAATCACGTGGAGACTTGGGGACGGGGTGGAGCCGTGCCTGGAAAATCGCTGCCTGGGCACGCTTGCAGGATGGCGAACATGCTTACCGTTTGCTAAAATCTGCTCTTGACTTTTCTACACTTACAGTTATTAGCATGGATAACGACCAAGGCGGAGTTTATGAAAATCTTTTTGATTCGCATCCACCTTTCCAAATCGACGGTAATTTCGGAGCTACGGCAGGCATTGCCGAAATGTTACTGCAAAGTCATCAGGGATTTATCCACCTGTTGCCTGCCTTACCTTCTGTTTGGGCAAATGGCAGTGTGACGGGATTACGTGCGGAAGGAGACTTTACCTTTACAATGGAATGGAATGCCGGACGGCTAACACAATGTGCCGTTACTTCCGGTCATGGTGGAGAATGTCGGATATATTGCCCTGCTGCCCGTTGGTTGAAAGTCAAAAATAGCAAGGGAGAAAAAATTACGGTTTCTTCTATTGATAAAGATGTAATCTCCTTTTCTACTGTAAAAGGGGAGACTTATAACTTTTCCATATTGAAATAATAGTCTCTGCTACCCTCTTTGTTTCACCAGGCTTTGGAACAAAGAGGGTAGCAGAGACTATTTTCGTTTGTAGTAAACTACAACATAGGTTGTAATTGCTTTCTTTGTATCCAAATTGGGCAAGTTAAAATTCAACTCAAATTTAAAAAAATTTGCTCTTGATTCACCTCCATGATTAGTTTTTATGATTAATTATCATGGTTGTTTTTTAGGGTTAAAATTACTCTTTTCTCAAATAGAATACTGATATCCAGTGTCCTTCATAAAACTTCTGACTAATTTTGCCTCTTTCGAATAAAAACAATATATTTGCCAGTAGTAATACCTTAAAAAACGAATTAGTGAGAAAAGTAATCCTTTTATTTCTGCTTTTTTTAAGCGTAGACACCGTCCGTACACAAGGACAGAACATCACTTTCAGCCATTTGACCACTGATGATGGACTTTCTCAGTTTTCTGTCAACAGCATGTATATTGATGAACAGGGAATTATATGGATCGGTACGCGCGAGGGACTAAACCGGTATAACGGTAATGATATCAAGAGTTTCAAACTTAAAAAGAACGACCCGAACAGTCTGTTCAGTAATACCGTACTACGCATCACCGGAAATAGAAATGGTAAAGTGTACCTGCTCTGTACCGATGGTGTAGCGGAATTCGATCTGGCGACTCAAAGGTTTAAAACATTGTTGCAGGGGAATGTAGACGCTATTTATTTTAATGAGAAGTTATATATCGGAAAGAGGGAGGAAGTCTTTGTATACAATGAAAGTACGGGCAACTTCGACCTTTTCTATCATCTCGCAGGCAAAAACATCACTCTATCCTGCCTGCACCTGGATAAAAACAAAAATCTGTGGATGGGAACTACCAGCAATGGTATATACTGCCTGTCGGAAGATAAAAGCCTTTCCCGGCCTGTCACAAAAGGCAATATAACCAGTATCTATGAGGATTCTTCCAACGAACTGTGGATAGGGAGTTGGGAAGAAGGACTTTACCGTGTAAAAACAGACGGCAACATTGAAAATCTTCGCCATAATCCGATGAATACGAACAGTCTATGCTCCAATTTTGTCAGAAGTTGCTGCGAAGATAACTCCGGGGATTTATGGATAGGAACATTCAACGGACTGAACCGATATGACAGAGAAACAGGTAAGTTTCACCTTTACACCGCCAATGGAAACAGCCCCGACGGACTTACCCATTCTTCTATCTGGTGCATCGTAAAAGACGGGCAGGGAACAATCTGGCTGGGAACTTACTTCGGCGGAGTGAATTACTTCAATCCTGAATATGAAATCTATACCCGCTATAAAGTGGGAGACACGGAGAAAGCAGGTTTGAGCAGCCCGATTGTAGGCAGAATGACGGAGGACAAGGACGGTAATTTATGGATTTGTACCGAAGGCGGTGGTGTAAACGTATACGACCGGATCAATAATACATACCGTTGGTATCGCCATGAGGAAGGGAGAAACAGTATTTCGCACAATAATGTAAAAGCCATCTATTACGACCGTGCTAACGAGATCATGTGGATAGGTACCCATTTGGGAGGATTAAACAAGCTCGACCTGCGTACCAACCGTTTTACAGTCTACCGGATGAAGGCGGGAGATCCGACCTCGTTACCCTCGGATATTGTTCGCGACATTATACCGTATAAGGATAAGCTGGTAGTTGCCACACAGAAAGGTGTCTGCCTGTTCAGTCCGGCAACAGGTAGTTGTGAGCAGCTTTTTCAAGAAACAAAAGAAGGAAGAGGAATTGGCATGGTGGCCAGCCTTTGTATAGACAATGACGGTACCCTATGGGTTGCCGCCACCGGAGAGGGTGTTTACTCTTATCGGTTCGACACTGGCAAGCTGACCAATTATCCGCATAACCCTGCCAATCCGAACAGTCTCAGCAACAACAACATTAACAACATCATGCAGGATAGTAACGGCAACCTGTGGTTCTCCACTTCCGGCAGCGGGCTTGACCGTTACCGCAAGGAAAGCGATGATTTCGAGAACTTTGATATGCAGAAAGACGGTTTATCCAGTGACTGCATTTACGAGGTATTCGAATCATCGATACAAAAAGGACATCTGTTGTTGATTACTAACCAGGGATTTTCAGAATTTGACTATCCGAACCAGAAGTTCTATAATTATGGCACGGAAAACGGATTCCCGTTGACCGCCGTCAATGAGAATGCGCTGTTTGTGACACACGACGGAGAAGTGTTTTTGGGTGGTATCCAGGGAATGATTTCTTTCTGGGAGAAGAAACTGCATTTTTCTCCCAAATCTTACAACATACTTCTTTCCCGTTTGCTGGTCAACGGTAAGGAAGTAACCCCTGGAGATGAAACTGGGATTCTGGAACAGTCAATCTGCCATACACCGGAGATTAAATTGAGGGCGAACCAATCAATGTTCAGCATTGAGTACGCCACTTCCAACTTCATCCCCGCCAACAGGGACGAAATTCTTTATCGTCTGGAAGGCTTCTCCGACGAATGGAATCATACGTATCGCAAACAGACGCTTATCACTTATACGAATCTGAATCCGGGCAAGTACACACTTGTCATCAAATCACAGCGGGACGGGATCAAAGAAGCCAAGCTGCTGATTATCGTCCTTCCGTCCTGGTATGAGACATGGTGGGCTTATCTGATTTATACCATCGTCACTATCAGCTTGTTGTGGTATCTTATCCAGAACTATAATTCAAGAATCAAACTCCGCGAGTCATTGAAGTACGAAAAGAAGCATATCGAAGACCTGGAAGCACTGAACCAGTCGAAACTCCGCTTTTTTACGAATATTTCGCACGAGTTCCGTACTCCGTTGACACTAATCGTCGGACAGGTGGAGACGTTGTTGCAGGTACAGACGTTCACACCCAATATATATAATAAGGTATTGGGAATCTACAAGAACAGTCTCCAGTTGCGGGAACTGATTACCGAGTTACTCGATTTCCGGAAGCAGGAACAGGGACACATGAAAATCAAAGTGAGCCGGCACAACTTGGTGAATTTCCTGTATGAGAATTATCTGCTCTTTCTCGAATACGCCAGCAGCAAGCAAATCAACTTCAAGTTCAATAAACAAAAAGACGATATTGAAGTGTGGTATGACCAAAAGCAGATGCAGAAAGTAATCAATAACCTGTTATCGAATGCATTAAAGCATACTAAAGCTGAGGATACTATCTCTATCAATGTATCGCAGGAGGAAGACTATGCCATAATCGAAATAAAAGACACCGGCTCGGGCATTGCCGCCGCGGAGATTGATAAGATATTCGACCGCTTCTACCAGACCGAACACCTCAACTCGTTGAATACCGGAGCCGGTACAGGCATCGGGCTGGCACTGACGAAAGGTATCATTGAGCTTCACCAAGGCACCATCCGCGTAGAAAGTGAACCGGGCAAAGGAAGCAGTTTCATTATCACCCTCAAACTGGACAAAAAGCACTTCACGGAGGAACAGATAGCACAAGAAAGCACAGAATCAACGATCCGGCAAACGGAAACGATTGTTCCTTCAGTGGAGATAATACCTGATTCGGAATGGAAAGAGGAAGAAAATAAACGGATTGAAGGCGCCAAGATGCTGATAGTGGAAGATAATGAATCTATCAAGCAGATGTTGGCAGGTATCTTCGAAACGTTCTATCAAGTCAGTACCGCTTCGGACGGAGAAGAAGCTTTGGAAATGATACAAAAAGAGATGCCGAGCATTATACTGAGCGATGTCGTCATGCCTCGTATGTCCGGTACGGAACTTTGTAAACGGATCAAGACGGATTTCAACACTTGCCATATCCCGGTTGTGCTGTTGACTGCACGCACAGCCATAGAGCACAATATCGAAGGACTGAAGATCGGTGCGGACGATTATATCACCAAACCATTTAATACAAACCTGCTGATTTCGCGTTGTAATAACCTCGTGAACTCCCGCAGACTGCTGCAAGAGAAATTCAGTAAGCAGCCGCAGACTTTTGCACAAATGCTGGCTACCAATCCAATGGATAAAGAGATGCTCGACCGAGCAATGGATATTATCGAACGCCACTTGGATGATACTGATTTCAATGTCAACATCTTTGCCCGTGAAATGGGTATGGCCCGCACCAATCTGTTCACCAAACTGAAAGCGGTGACGGGACAAACGCCGAATGACTTTATTCTGAACATTCGCCTGAAGAAAGGGGCTGTCATGCTACGGAAGTTTTGATCATACTATTGTAAATGTGCCCGGAAAATATGATTTTAAAGTTCTGGGAAATGCCTTTTATGCAAATTCCAATCCGAATCCAAATGCTCCCGAAGAAGGTGGAAGTTGTGAACCAGGAATTGTTATGGTAGCTTACGACCGAAATAAAAACGGTATTGCCGATGATGACGAATGGTATGAACTGAAAGGAAGCGAATACAGTTCGCCCGAGACACGACACGGCTACTCGCTGACTTACCACAGACCTGATCCCGACCGGGAAATAATAGCCGATGACGACAACAGCATCGACGATCTCTATTACATCCGCTGGACCGACAGCGAAGGCACGACAGGATACCTTCCGAAAAACATATTCCACAACCAGGATTATTTTCCCCGCTGGGTCACGGACGACACCCTCAGTTTCGAAGGCTCTCTGCTCGCTCCCAACGGTGAAGACATCAGCGGCACAGGATCATATTATGTGCTCTACAGCTATCCCTGGGGATATGTCGACAACCATCCCAATGAATTTGCCGATCTCAACTCCTTCGACATCGGCAATGCCGTCGATGCCGACGGAAATCCTGTCGAATTGCCCGGCGCTGATTTCATCCGTGTCTACACCGGCGTCAACCAGTATTGCGGCTGGCTCGGAGAGACATCGACGGAACTCAGCCGGGCGCAAGACCTCCACATCGAAGTCTCAGGCTGGAAATTCGACTGAACATCTGATACCTTCCGATAACAAACCTTAAAAAGACAGCTATGGATAAATCAAAGATTCTGACTCTTGCGATACCGATAATGGTCTCGGCAGGTCTGTCATTCGAAGCTTTCGCTTCACCCGTCACAAAAATCGAAGATAAAATGGTGTATGTGACGGTCAGCATGCCCCCGACACCCATCGCGTCACTCGTCAGTTACTATCCGGCGGACGCCGACAACACTGATTTCGATCTGACTCCATTAATCATGGATACACCTGACAAATATGTAATTTCCGACAACACCATAGAGGTGCTTCCGGGTGCGAAAGACGCGATTTTCACCGTCACTTACCGCATGAATCCGCGTATCGAGGGACTGCTCGGTTTTACTGTCAGCGACAACCCCGTGACCGGCGTGAGTCTGGCTGGAGTGGAAGGCGATGAACTGACTCTGGAGGTCCACGACATTCTCGCGCTCCGCACGGAAGTCACTCCGGCCAATTCCACCAATAAGGTCGTTTCATTCAAAATCGAGAACGCTTCCGCCGAAAACATGGCCAACGCCTACAGTGTCGGCGGCTCCGAGAAATTTACCGAGCTTGTCACCTACCGTCCCGGCACATTCGATCTCGTGCTCACAGCAGTGGAAAACGCGGCGGTCACCAGGAGATATCATGTGACAGTCAACCCTCTGCTTCCGGACGGAGACACCGGAGACTACACCGAAGGCACCTTCTGGCTTAACGAAGAGTGGTTCACTCATAAAAACGGCTCCATCTCATATCTGAGAAATCCGTTGCCCACGGAAGAAAGCGAGATACTCTATCACGTCTACAGCCGCAACAACGACGACGCATGTTTCGGCGCCACATCGCAATACGGCATGATCTTCGCCGACAAACTGTTCGTAATGTCCAAACAGGATAATGACGCGGGCGACATACGCGCCAACGGCGGCGGTCGACTCGTAGTAGCCGACGCAAATACCCTCAAACGCCTCGCCTCTTTCGACGAGATAGGAGGAGACGGCCGCGCCTGCGTAGGCGTCAACGCCCGCAAGGCATATATCGGAACCCACACCGGCATCCGCACGCTCACATGGGACAACGGCGTATTTACCCTCTCCCCGGCCAGCATCGCCGGCATCAACAATGACACCGAGGGCGACAGCTCCGATATCGGCAACAACCAGGCCCTCTACAACAAGCAGATCGGCGATATGGTCAAAGCCGGCGCATATGTGTTCGCCATCCAGCAGGGTGTCGGCGTACATGTCATCGACACCGCCACCGACACTCCTGTGGGCCTGATAGAGGATACCGGCGTGCAGGGCATAACCCAGACAGCCGACGGCCATGTATGGTTCGCGACCTCGACAAACGCTGCTTCAGGCCATTCAATGCTCCGCGAGATCGACCCGCAGTCGGCGGAAGTGATCTCAGAGACAGAAGTCCCCGGTGTCATCAGCTGCAGCTGGGGCTCCTGGAGATCCACCAGCTTCTTCGCGTCCAAATCGGACAACACGCTCTTCTGGAACGGCGGTTCGGCAGGCATAACATCGTCGGGAGGAACCATCTACCGCTGGAACACTGCGGAGGATGCGGCAGATCTCCAGCCCCTGTATGTGCTGCCGAAAAAAGAGGGTACTTTCCCCGATGTCTACCAGCAGATGTACGCCACGATGTGCTATGACGACAGGACCGGCGCCATACTCTTCGCCACAACTACCGCACCGAGCGGCAATTACCGCTACAACTGGCTCAACTTCATCGATTCGGAATCAGGAGAGGAAATTTCCTCTGTAAGACTCAAGGACTACTATTGGTTCCCCTCCATTCCTATCTTCCCTGACGTTTATGCACCCCGGTTCAACACTATCGAACCGGTAGCGCTCGACAAGGAGGAAGACGAATACATCCTGCCCCTCGACGGTCTGGCATACGACAATGACAACATCGACTACAACGTGACGGTAAGCCGCGTGACAGACAACAGCAACCGCTCGGCCCTTCCTCTTGAGGAAATAGCCGACGTGACCGAAAAAGATGGAGTCATCACTATCCGTCCGCGCAAGATCGGAGAATCGGAACTCGTCCTCCGCGCCGAGTCCAACGGCCGCGAGACATATGCATATGTGCCCGTGAGCGTATCTGTAAACTCCGGAATCGGAGATATAACCGCCGCGACACGCACCATCTCCATAATCGGTGACAAGGTGATCCTCAAAGGTTTTGACGGAGAAACGTTCATAGTCACCGATCTCGCAGGCGCAGTGCAGTCTTCGTTCACGGCGCATGGCGACGAATGCAAGGTAACGCTCATGCTCGGCAAAGGTGTATACGTAATCACCGCCGACGACGGCAGCCACTCGATAAAATTCACATTATGATGAGAAAATCAAAAAAAGCAATGATAGCGTTCCCGCTGACAGCCATAGCTCTGTCGGCGGGAGCCTTCACCCTCGACTGGGACAGAATAGAATTCTGGACAGGTGAAGGCCCCAACCGCTCAGCCCTTGTGGTTCAGTTTCAGGACAATGGCCCGAAAGAGGCATACGTATGGGGATTCCGCTGGGATCCCGCCGATTATGAAGGGGGACAGCCTTCGGGCGAAGATATGTTCCGCGCGATAGCGGGCGCCAACTCCGACATCCTTCTCTTCACCCAATATACGGGTTGGATGGGATGCACGGTCGACGGCATAGGCTTCCAGTTCCCCGGCGAGGAAAAAACGCTCCACAAGATAGTCTACGACTTCCAGGGCGCGAGCGCGGATCCGCGTGTAAGCTTCGACTATTACACGCCCAACGAACTGATGGGCCAGACCTCCGCTCCCGGCAACTTCACTTCGGTCTACTGTTCCCGCGCTCTCTCCGCTGCAGAAGACACAAACATCATCGAGCATCCGATCAACGCCCGCCAGTATGGCTATCCGGCCTATGACTATGATTGGTGGCAGCCTTCCGAGACACTCGACAACACGCGCCAGCGTTGGAACGCCGGATGGTATGACGGCTACTGGAGCTATTGGGTCGGAGGCGTCGATTCGGAAGAGCTCAGTTATTCGGGGCTCGGATACTCTTCGCGCAAACTGGCCGACGGACAGGTCGACGCCTGGAAATACGCCCTTCTGGACGGTCCGGTGGTGTTCACGCCCCGTCAGGCCGGAGGACAGAACCGCGTACGCGCCAACATCGACGGTGAGACCGGCGCTTCCGAACAATGGTACGAACTGAGCTACTCCCACAAATCTACCGAAACAAGCATCAACGGTATCGGTTACGCGCAAGACAGCACTGTCAGAATCTATACGCTTCATGGCGTGCCTGTCAGGAATGCGACCAAGTCCTCACTGTACGGGACCATTGAGGCCCTTCCCTCGGGGTGCTATCTCATAAAAGATGGAAACAGAACCACCAAACTTATAAAATAACATTAAAATAACCGATTGATGAAACGTTTACTTATCTCCGCGGCCGCAATAGCCATGCTTGCGCCGGCCGCCGTGACCGCTAAACGAATGCCTGCGAAAGTGCAGGGCATAGACTATGGGGCCACATTGCCTCAGGACGGTCGTATGAAAGTCTCCGACTGGGAATGGGATCCCAATCCTGAGGCTCCCGCGATGTCGAGCGCCGATTTCGGATTCGACGATATCGAGAACTGGACAGGCGATGGCGAGAATCAGGCAGCACTCGTGATCCAATGGAACGACAGCCGAGAGACTCACGCCGTAGTGTTCGGATACCGTTGGAACGGACAGGCCACCGGAGCCGATATGCTCAAGGCGGTGGTCAGAAACAATCCGAGACTCTATGTTTCTTTCCTGCAATACCTGTGATCTTGGAG
>OHAJ01001454.1_pt1 | contig 17239 bp, 14 predicted proteins | sample 1577101 | NCBI WGS metagenome assembly OHAJ01 (sample SAMEA3541531, study PRJEB24748) | human gut metagenome | biome: human gut; feature: human-associated habitat; material: faeces | place: China | collected 2012
CTGCCGCACCTCGCTCGCCGTATCGGCACTTAGAATTATGCGGTATTGCCTAAAACATTCGGAAAATACATAAAACAAAGGGATCGGCAGAAAATGCCGGTCCCTTTTCTGATAGCAGGCAGAATACAAAACGTGCAAACTTGCTTATTCGGCGTTTTTGCTGTACAGGATCGCCAGCCCCTTGAACAACAGGTCAGAATCATAAATCACCTTGCGGGTGCAGCAGGGCATGATGCAGGGGGCCAGGCCGCCGGTGGCAACCACGGTCAGCGGCTCGCCAAGTTCGGCTTCCACGCGGGCAGCCAGGCCGTCCAGCATGGCTGCGGTGCCAAACATCACGCCGTTGTTCAGGCATTCCACCGTGTTGCGGCCAATCAGGTGATCCGGCGTTTCGGGCGAGATAGGCGGCAGCTGCGCTGTGCCGCTGCTGATGGCCCGCAGGCTGGTCTGTACGCCGGGCAGGATAAAACCACCCAGAAACGCCCGCTTGGAAGAAATGACATTATAGGTGGTGGCCGTGCCAAGGTCCACCGTCATGCAGGGCAGGGGATAGTGGGCGGCTGCGGCGGTGGCATCGGCAATGCGGTCCCGCCCCACGCGGTCCGGAGCGTCCACCGCAAAGGTCAGCCCGGTGTTCAGTGCAGGGCTGACCAGCATGGCTTTGCGCCCGGTCAGCCGGGTGCAGGCATCGGCCAGAACTTTGGTCAGGTCGGGCACCACGCTGCACACGATAACGCCCTCACAGGCTTCAGGGGTAACGCCAAGGCGGCCCAGCAGAAATTTCAGCTCGGCGGTGTATTCATCCCCGGTGCAGCGCGGGCGGGTGACCATGCGCGCGGTGAACAGCACCTTCATGCCATCCAGCCCGCCAATGCAGATGTTGCTGTTACCGATATCAACTGCAAGAATCATAGGGTAAAACCTCGTATCCTTGGCAACCCGGCAATGTTTCCCGTTCGATAGGCTTAGGGCAACACCGCACAATTCCCGCCTGACGGCTTAAGCACCGCTCCGGCAGCTGCCGTGCCTCGCTCGCCGTATCGGCACTTAGAATTGTGCGGTATTGCCTTAGAATGATGCAGAGTTGCCCTGTTATAAAAGTATAAAATGCGCAGAATGTAAAATTACAGTTTATTATAGCAGTTCGCAGCCCGTTTGCCAACTGTTGAATTCCCTTTACTTTTGCCCCCCGGCAGGATATACTTAAAAGCAGAACAATACGGGCAGCCAGAAGCCCGGCCAAATATAAGGATGTGTTATCATGAACCTGAAAGGCAAAACCATTGTGCTGGGCATTACCGGCGGGATTGCTGCTTATAAAATGCCCAATGTGGCCCATGCCCTGGCCAAAGCCGGCGCCAATGTGCATGTGCTGATGACCAAAAACGCCACGGAGTTTATCACCCCGCTGGTGTTTGAAACCCTGACCAACAACCGCTGCATTGTGGATACCTTTGACCGCAACTTCCAGTATGATGTGGCCCATGTTTCGCTGGCCAACGCGGCGGATTTGATGCTGATCGCCCCGGCAACCGCAAATGTGATCGCCAAGCTGGCCCACGGCCTGGCGGATGACATGCTGACCACCGTTACCCTGGCGGCCCGCTGCCCCAAGCTGGTGGCCCCCGCCATGAACACCCATATGCTGGAAAACCCCATCACCCAGGATAACCTGAAAACGCTGGAACATTACGGTTTCACCGTCATTCCCTCCGGTTCCGGCCTGTTGGCCTGCGGCGATACGGGCTCCGGCCGCCTGCCCGATGAGGGCGTTCTGGTGGACTATGTGGCACGGGAGCTGGAACACGAAAAAGACATGCAGGGCATGAAAGTGGTGGTTTCCGCTGGCGGCACCCGCGAACCGATGGACCCGGTGCGCTACCTGACAAACCATTCCACCGGCAAAATGGGCTATGCCGTGGCCCGCGCCTGTATGCTGCGCGGCGCGGATGTGACGCTGCTGACATCTTCCGACTTGCCGCCGGTTCCGTTTGTCAAAATGGTGCCTTTTGCCACCGCGGCAGAACTGTTTGAAGCTGTCAAGGCCAACGCCATGGATGCGGATGCCCTGGTGATGGCCGCCGCTGTGGCGGACTACCGCCCGGCCCAGGTGGCGCAGGATAAGATCAAAAAGCACGATGGTGAACTTTCAATTGAGTTGGAACGCACGGATGACATTCTGGGCTGGGTCGGCGAGCACAAGCCGGAGCAGTTGTTTGTCTGCGGCTTTTCGATGGAAACGAAAGATCTGATCGAAAATTCTACTGCCAAGCTGCACAAGAAAAACATGGATATGATTGTGGCCAACAATGTCAAGGTACCCGGCGCCGGCTTTGGCGTGGATACCAACGTTGTAACCCTGATTACCGAAAGCATTTCCACCGCGCTGCCGCTGCAAAGCAAGGATGATGTTGCCATGCACATTGCGGACGCCATTGTGGAAGCAAAGCGGAGAAAACAGAAAAAGTAAGGCAATACCGCATAATTCTAAGTGCCGATACGGCGAGCGAGGTGCGGCAGATGCCAAGCCAAAAGCGCAGATAATACTGGATGTCTTATCGAGCATTTTGGCAACGCAGATGCCGTGCCGCAGCTGCCGGAGCGGTGCTTAAGCCGCAAGGCGGGAATTGTGCGGTGTTGCCTAAAGCTGCCCCCCGCAAAAGAAACGAAGCAGCAAAAGAATAAGCTGATTTGGCACCCCTGCAGCCGCGCAGGGGTGCTTTTGCATGTGCACACAATTTTCACATCCTGGCAAAAAAACGACGCACAATTTTCACAAATAGGCAGTATACTTCTGGATAGTTCAGGGGTACGCCTGCCCTGCGGCGGGCGGCCCCCAAGAAAAGGGGAGTGCATCCATTGATCGAAGTCAAGCATTTGACCAAGCGTTACGGAAAACACACCGCGGTCGATGATATCAGCTTCACTGTGCAGGACGGCTGTATTTACGGCCTGCTGGGGCCCAACGGCGCCGGCAAATCCACCACAATGAACATGATCACCGGGTATCTTGCGCCCACGGGCGGCACCGTTGCCATTGACGGCCATGATGTTCAGGAAGAGCCCAAGGAGGCCAAAGCCTGCATCGGCTACCTGCCGGAAATTCCGCCGCTGTATACCGATATGACCGTGCAGGAATACCTGCTGTTTGTCAGCGAGCTGAAAGGCAAAAAGAAAAAAGCGGACCGCGTGCAGGATGTAGCGCAGGCCGTGCAGCGCGCTGGGCTGCAGGAGATGGAAAAGCGGCTGATCCGCAACCTTTCCAAAGGTTACCGCCAGCGCGTTGGCATTGCCGCTGCGCTGCTGGGCAGCCCCAAGGTGATCATTCTGGACGAACCCACCGTTGGCCTAGACCCCGCCCAGATGATCGAGATCCGCAACCTCATCCATGACCTGGGAGAGACCCACACCGTCATCCTTTCCAGCCATATCCTGAGCGAAGTGCAGACGATCTGTGACCGCGTGCTGATTATTGCGCACGGTAAAGTGGCCGCCCAGGGCACGCCGGAAGAGCTGGCCGCCCAGCTGGCTGCCCGCGGCATGATTGCCGCCACGGCACTTGGCACCAAAGAACAGATTCTGGCCGCTGCCGCCAAGGTGGAGGGCCTGACCGACCTGCGCGTGACCGCAGAAAAGGGCGATGAAGTCAGCTTTACCGCCACCAGCACCGCCGGTGCAGACCTGCGCGCGGCCCTGTCCAAGGCGCTGGCCGAAGCTGGCTGCCCGGTTGTGTCCCTGACAAGCGATACGATGAGTTTGGAGGATATCTTCCTACAGATCACCGAGACTGCACCGGAGGAAGCCCAGCCGGAAGAAACCGAAGAACCGGCTCCGGAAGCGGCTGCCGCACAGCCGGAACAGTCTGCTGAGCCTGCCGAACCGCAGGCCCCGGCGGATGATACTCCGGAACAACCGGAAGCCGAAAACGACCAAAAGGAGGAAGAGTGAGCCATGTTTGCCATTTTTAAGCGGGAACTGCGCAGCTATTTCACCAGCCTGGTCGGCTATGTTGTCATTGGTGTTATGCTGGCGTTTATCGGGTTATATTACTCCGCCAACTGCCTGGTGTATGGCACGTCGGATTTTTCAACCGTTTTGTATTCTACCACGCTGGTCATGCTGTTTTTGCTGCCGGCGCTGACCATGCGCAGCTTTGCGGATGAACGCCGCAATAAAACCGACCAGCTGCTGCTCACCAGCCCGGTGGGTATCCCTTCTATCGTGATGGGTAAGTACTTTGCCCAGCTGGCGGTGTTTGCCGTGCCCATGGCGGCAGCGGCCATCATGCCGCTGGTGCTCACGGCCTTTGGCACCATCTCCCTTACCAGCGCTTACGCCACCTGGCTGGCGTACTTTTTGATGGGCGCTGCCTGCATTGCCATCGGCACCTTTGTCTCCGCCCTGACGGAAAACCAGATCATTGCGTACCTGGCTACTTTTGGTGCGCTGCTGATCTGCTACCTGATGAACGGCATCAAGAGCCTGTTCACCAGCGGCAACACGCTGGCATTCATCGTGTTCTGCGTGGTGCTGGCGGTTGTGGCTCTGCTGGTCGGTCTGGCCTGCAAAAATGTCACGGTGGGCAGCGCGGTGTTCTGCGGCGGTGCCGTGGTGCTGGTGCTGCTGTTTAAGCTGCGCCCGGCCTGGCTGCTGACCGGCTTTAACAGCGTGCTTGGCGCGCTGGCACTGTTCCAGCCGTTTACGGATTTTGTGGGCGGCATGTTCAGCGTGACCGGCATTGTGTATTATCTATCGGTGGCGGGACTGTTCCTCTTCCTGACGGGTCAGGCACTGGAACGCCGCCGCTGGAATTAAAGAGGGGGGTCCGACGATGAACTTTAAGAAAAAGAACGCGGCCAATGCCCCTGCCCCTAACCAGGCACAGCAGGCAGCGCGCCGCCGCAGCCTGCGCAGCGGTGCTTACGCCAGCGTGCTGGCCGTTGTGGTGCTGGTGCTGGTAATTCTGCTCAACCTTGTGGTGGGCGCGATGCCCACCAAGTTTACCCAGTTTGATATTTCCACCGGCAAAATGTTCACCCTGAGCGATACCACCAAAACCATGCTGCAGGAACTGAACACCGATGTGACCGCCTATTACCTGGCGGAAACCGGCAACGAGGATTCCAACATTACGCGAATTCTGGACCGCTATGCGGGCGAAAGCAGCCATTTTACCTGGCAGCAGCGCGACCCCGCGCTGTACCCCACCTTTGCACAGCAGTATGACGCGCAGAACGCAAGCTCCTCCAGCGTGATCCTTGTATGCGGGGATAACCACACCGTGGTGGACTACAATGATATGTATACGGCGGATTATTCCAGCTATTATACCACCGGCAGTTACACAATGAGCTTCTCCGCTGAGAACGCGCTGTCCTCCGGCATTGCCAAGGTCACGCGGGAGAACAGCTATGTGCTGTACCAGCTGACCGGCCACGGCGAATCCAGCCTGGAAAGCGATTTTACCGAAACGCTGGATAATTCCGGCGTTACCATGCAGGACCTGAACCTGCTGACCACCGATACAGTGCCTGAAGATGCCGCAGCCCTGCTGATCAACGACCCGCAGGCGGACCTTTCCACCCTGGATGCCGCTGCCATCAAGACCTATCTGGAAAACGGCGGCCACCTGTTTGTGACCACCGATCTGACAGTGGATACCCCCAACCTGGATGCCTTGCTGGCAGAATACGGCATGACCCGCCAGGAAGGCCTTGTGATTGAAAATGACAGCAACTATTACGCTTACCGCTACCCGCAGACCTACCTGCTGCCGAGCCTGAGCTCCAACGATATCACCGCGGGCATAACTGACGGCATGTATGTTTTTACCCCCGTGGCACAGGGCATTGTGAAAGGCGACAGCACCGATGACCTGACCCTGACCACCCTGCTGAGCACCAGCAGCACGGCATACTCCATGCAGGATTACGCCGAGGCTACCACCGCCGAGCAGGGGGCAAATGATCCCAACGGCCCCTTTAACATTGCCGTTGCCGCCAGCAACAGCGCTACCGGCGCCAAAGTGGTTTGGGTGAACTGCCCCAACATGCTGAACAGCCAGATGAACAGCGCGGTTTCCGGCGGCAATGCCCAGCTGTTGACCAGCGCCGTGAACTGGATGACCGGCGAAGAAAACGGTGTGGTGATTGACAGCAAGAGTATGAGCGCCGAAACCTTGACGGTACCTGCCAAGGCCACCATGCTGCTTGGCCTGCTGTTTACCATCGTGGTGCCGCTGGCCTTTATCGTGGCCGGTATTGCCATCACTTTGGTGCGCCGCCGCCGTTGATATTTCCAGTGCCGCAGAAACCTTAGGAGATAACAGCCAATGAACACAAAGAAAATGTTGCCCCTTTTTGTGCTGGTTCCCGTGGTGGTTGTGCTGGGCGTTGCCCTTGGCGTGCTGAACCATGCAGACACCGAGGAAGAGGATACCAGCATTGCACTGTGCAGCCTGGATGCTGACAGTGTGACCGCGATTGCCTACAAAGACGCCAGCGATGGCGCAACGTTGGAATCCGCCCTGACCAAAACGGATGATACCTGGACACTGGATTCTGACCCCGCGCTGCCCCTTGACCAGAGTAAGGCCCAAGGCGTTGCCGACAGCATGACCGCTCTGACCGCGCTGCGCGAACTGAGCGACGACGCCGACGTTGCCAGCATGGGCTTTGATACCCCGACTTATGAGCTGAGCCTGAAAACGGCAGATACCGAATGGACGCTGACCGTTGGCAGCAAGAACTCCATCACAAACAACTGGTATGCCCGCCTGAGCGCAGACGGCCCGGTGTATACGCTGGACAGTTCGGCCCTGAGCGGCATCTGCAAAACCGCAAAGCAGCTGTATGCCGCCCAGAGCATTACGGACATAGATGTGGACGATGTGACCAAGATGGTGGTGCAGACCGCCAACGGCGGAACCCTGAGCTTTGCCCAGAATGACAGCACCTGGACGCTGACGGATGATGCGGAGTATAACCTGAATCAGGATATCGTCAAAAAGATGGCGAGCACCATCTGCGATCTGAAAACCAAGTGGAGCGTGACCGAACCGCAGGCCGATGCCGTGTATGGTCTGGATACCCCCAATGCCATCGTTACCCTGATCGCATCGGACGGCACCAGCATCCAGTGCAGCTTTGGCGGCAACGACGCCGAGGACGATACCCTGTGCTACCTGCACAGCTCCGGCGCAGCAGGCGTTGTGTATGAAGTGAGCACTGACGCCCTGAACGCCTTTGCCTATGACAAGGCAGCGCTGGAAGCCGAGGAGGAAGCCACCCCCGAAACCGCCGATGTTGCCGCCGAAGACCCGGTTGGCAATGACAATACCGTTGATGATGAATAATCGGTCCGGCAGCAAAGCCTGAACCAATGCAAAGCCCCCGGCACGGTGCCAAACCACTGTGCCGAGGGCTTTTTGCAGAGTAATGCGGGATTTTACCACTTGATTCCTGTAAATTCCGTTCCATTCTGCCGCGAGGTATGGTATAATCAAAATACAATAAAACACGCCGCAAGGCCAGCATATGCAGCAGGGCGCGTTGTGCGGGGAAAATGGCATTTCCCTATAGTGACCGCAGGGGCGCACATTGTGCGCCCGCCAACTTAAGGCAAAGGCAACACCGCACAATTCCCGCCTTACGGCTTAAGCACCGCTCCGGCGGCTGCGGCACGGCATCTGCGTTGCCAAAATGCTCGATAAGACATCCAGTATTATCTGCGCTTTTGGCTTAGCATCTGCAGCACCTCGCTCGCCATATCGGCACTTAGAATTATGCGGTATTGCCCAAAGATATTTCCCTGTGAAAATATGGATAGGGAAAATGCCTTTTATGTAACAATTTGGATGACTTCTTCGTTTATCTTATTAGAGGATACACCCTAGACAAACAGCAGGGGGCGGTAAGCATGAAAAAAAGATTCGCGGCATTTGTGTCAACCGTTTTGGCGGCAGTCTTGTGCGCCTGTTCTGCTGCCCCAAAAGATGTACTCCCCAATAAGGCGGCCCAGCCGACCGAAGCACCAACACAGCAAGCCCAAACCACGCAGGCAGCACCCACGGAACAGCCCACCCCGGAGCCGGACCTCGTGCAGCAGCTGCTGGAGGAGATGACGCTGGAACAAAAGGTGGGGCAGCTCTTTCTTGTTCGACCCGATTCCCTGGACTTGAGCCAAACGCAGGACCAGATCAACGATGCCAAGGCGGACGGCGTGACCGAACTGACGGATGCCATGCGCCAGACTTTGGCGGAGTACCCGGTGGGCGGCGTGGTGATCTTTGGCAAAAATCTGGAAAGCCCGCAGCAGATCACCCAATTCCTGGACGATTTGCAGCAGGCGAGCGATACGCCGCTCTTTACTGCCATTGATGAGGAGGGCGGCCTGGTGGCGCGCCTTGCCAACAATGCCGCGTTTGACCTGCCCCAATACGAAAGCGCTGCGGCGGTGGGAACATCCGGTAACCCGGAAGATGCCCGCGCCATGGGCCGCACCATTGGCGGCTATTTAAAAGAATACGGCTTTAACCTGGATTTTGCCCCTGTGGCCGATGTGAACACCAACCCCGATAACCCGGTCATCGGTACCCGCGCGTTCAGCAGTGAACCGCAGACCGCCGCCGACCTTGTGGGCGGGGCGTGCGCCGGGTTTGCCGATGCGGGCATTGCCTGCACCCTCAAGCATTTCCCCGGCCATGGCGATACCAGCGAGGATACCCACGTTGGCACCGTAACGCTGAACAAAACGCTGGATGACCTGCGCAGCTGTGAGCTGGTGCCCTTTGCCCAAAATGTGAACAATGCTCCGCTGATTATGGCGGCCCACATTACCGTGCCGCAGGTAACAGGGGACGATACCCCGGCCTCCCTTTCCAGCGTCATGCTGACCGATCTTTTGCGCGGGGAGTTGGGCTATCAGGGCTTGATCGTGACGGATTCGCTGGCGATGCAGGCCATCACCGATGTGTATACCCCCGGTCAGGCGGCGGTCAAGGCGCTGCAGGCCGGTGCAGACCTGCTGCTGATGCCCAACGGCCTTGCTGATGCCTATACCGCCGTGCTGGAAGCTGTGCAGGATGGTACCATCCCCCAGCAGAGACTGGACGAAAGCGTGCAACGCATTTTGCAGTGCAAATACCAATACGGCATCCTGACGCAGTAACGCAGTGCCGTTTATAAGGAGAATGAAAATGCCCAAGTATACAGTAGACGGTTCGTTTTTTGTGCAGCAGCTTTCCGGCATCCAGCGCTATGCGCGGGAAATACTCGCTGCTATGGACCCCATGCTGGAATCCGGCGAGCTGGAAGTGGCGGTTCCGCCGGATTGTATTGTTCCCGAATACCGCAATATCAAGGTGGTCACCCTGCCGCAGTCCAGCGGCATTTTGGGCTGGCAGCGGGTGTATGGCCGATATCTGGCACAAAGCGGGCGCTGCTGGCTGGGCATGTGCAACGTTATTCCCATGTTCCACCGTGGGAACGAGGGCATTGCCGTGGTGCATGATGTGTGCTATAAAGCACGCCCGGATTTTTATACCGACCTGCGCGGCCGCACCAGCGCTGTCTGGCACTGCATGCAGTATGCGGCCATTGCCAAAAAGGCCAGAAAAATCGTGACGGTCTCGGAATTTTCCAAAAGCGAGATCGTGAAATATTACCATGTGAACCCCGAAAAGATCACCGTGGTGTATAACGCCTGGCAGCATATGCAGCGCGTGCGCCCTGACCCCATGCTGTTTGGTGAGTACAGCAAGTGGCCGCAGCTGAAAAAGGGCGAGTATTATTTCTCAATGTCCAACCTGCTTAAAAATAAGAACTTTCCCTGGGTGCTGCGCGCTGCGCAGAGCAAACCCCAGGTTATGTTTGCAATTGCGGGCGGCGGCAGCCTTGCCAAAGAGGCCGCTGCCCTGGGGTTGGACCACCTGAATAACGTGATGTACCTTGGCTATGTGACGGACGGCGAAGCCAAAAGCCTGATGGAAAACTGCAAGGCGTTTTTGTTCCCCACGCTGTATGAGGGGTTCGGCATCCCCCCGCTGGAAGCCATTGCCTGCGGTGCTCCACGCGTGATGGTGAGCAATACCCCCTGCATGCGGGAAATTTACGGCTCCCACGCTGATTACATTGACCTTTCCACCAACCACGGCAGTGTGGACCATGTAACCCCCGGCCGGGATGCCGCCGCCGTACTGCAAAAATACTCGTGGGAAGGCAGCGCCCGCCGCATGCTGGAGGTGCTGCGCGAGCCATGACCGTAGCGATACCGGGTGATTTCGATCTGCAAAAAATAGCCGCCAGCGGCCAGGCGTTCCGCATTGCGCAAACGCCGCAGGGCTGGCGGTTTTTGGCCGGGGATAAGCTTTTATACCTGCAGCCCGGCAGCGGTGATACGTATACAGCTAGCTGTACCCCGGAAGAATGGCAGGGCTTCTGGCACCGCTATTTTGATTTGAACCGCAATTATGCGGCCATCCGCGCCGCGGTGCCCAAACAGGATGCCTACCTTTGCGCAGCGGCCCGGGCCGGGGCGGGCATCCGCATTCTGCGCCAGGACGCCTGGGAGATGCTGGTTACCTTTATCATCAGCCAGCGCAAAAATATCCCGGCCATTCAGGCTTGCGTGGAAACGCTGTGTACCCGGTACGGTGCGCCGCTGCTGCAGCCGGGCGGGAATGTGCTGTATGCGTTCCCAACGGCGCAGGCGCTCGCCGCGGCAGGGGAGCAGGCATTGCGGGACTGCGCACTGGGCTACCGCGCCCCGTATGTTCTGGCTGCCGCCCAGGCAGTTGCAGCGGGAGCGCTGGACCTTGCCGCGCTGGAAACCCTGCCCGATGCCCGGCTGCTGAAAGCTTTGATGCAGCAGCACGGCGTGGGCATCAAGGTGGCCAACTGCGTAGCCCTGTTTGCCTATGGCCGCATGGAGTGTGCCCCCGTGGATGTGTGGATCCAGCGTGTGATCGACCAGCACTATGCGGGCCAGAACCCATTCCCAGCCTATGGCAACGCCGGAATTTTGCAGCAGTGGATGTTCTATTTCGCCCGTTCCGAAAAGGAACGGGTGAAATAGAAAGAATAATGAAAAAAGAATAATGCAGGTGGACCGCAGTGCTGCGCACGGCTCAGAAATATTAGTGCTCTATATTTGACAGAACTCTAATATTTTTGAGCGTTGTGCCAGCACTGCGGTTCACCTGCATTTTTAATTATTCTTTATTACTTATTCATTTGGCAAATAAAGCCGGAACGGTTTTATTTGCCTACCGCCCTGTCCATTCTCCGGTATTGCAGCGCTTCCATCAGCTCTGCGGCGCCGATCTGTTCTACGCCGTTCATGTCGGCAATGGTGCGGGCAACGCGCAGGATGCGGTCATAGGCGCGGGCGCTGTAGCCCATGCGTTCAAACGCACCGCGCAGCAGCTTTTCGGCGGCGGGGGCAAGCGGGCAGTAGCGGCGCAGCATACCGCTGGGCAGCTGGGCGTTGCAGGTAAAGCCAAGACCTTGGTAGCGCTGGGCCTGCATGGCGCGTACCGCGGCCACCCGCGCACGGATATTGGTGCTCGGCTCGCCGCCGGTTTTGGCGGCAAGGGCGTCGTACTCCACGGGGCGGACCTCCACATGCAGGTCAATGCGGTCCAGCAGCGGACCGGAAATCCGCTGCCGGTAGCGCTCAATCGCACTGGGCGTGCAGCTGCATTCCCGCACGCCGGAACCATAATACCCGCACTTGCAGGGGTTCATGGCGGCAACCAGCATAAAACGGCAGGGGTAGGTGGCGGTGCCGTGTACCCGGCTCACGGAGATGCACCCGTCCTCGATTGGCTGGCGCAGCACCTCCAGCGCTTCGCGGCTGAACTCTGGCAGCTCGTCTAAAAACAGTACGCCGTTGTGGGCCAGGCTGACCTCGCCGGGGCGGGGCACTGTGCCGCCGCCCGCAATGGCTGCGGCGCTGACACTGTGGTGGGGGCTGCGGAATGGTCGCTGCTGCAATAATCCGGTCCCGGCCTGCACCAGCCCGGCAACGGAATAAATCGCGGTAGTTTCCAGCGCTTCCTCATAACTGAGCGGCGGCACGCATTCGCGCCGCCCGCGATGGGGCTCAAAACCGGCGTCTCGACCTCCATAAAGCCGATGGAGTCGAGGTAGCGGCGCAGATACGCGACAAACTTCGAACGAATTTCGAAGTTGCGCTTGGACTCGGGGTTGATGATCAGGTCCACATAGCGCTGACGGTAGCGCGCTTCCTTATCGGTCAGGCCGTGGTACTTCTCCGGCAGGGGACGCAGAGACTTACTGAGCAGCGTGATCTTCTTGGCGCGCACGCTCATCTCGCCGCGCTGGGTGCGGAACACCTCGCCCTCGACGCCGACGATATCGCCGATGTCGTACTTCTTGAAGCGGTTGTACTCCTCCTCATCCATTTCGTCCTTGCGGGCGTAGAGCTGGATGCGGCCGGACTTGTCCTGCAGATCGCAAAAGCTGACCTTGCCCATGCCGCGTTTGCTCATCAGGCGGCCCGCGACGCGGACCTCGCTGCCCTCAAGCGCGTCAAAGTTGTCCTTGATGTCCTGAGCGTGGTGCGTCACGTCGAAGCGCGTCTCCTTGAAGGGATCGCGGCCCTCGGCGCGCAGCGCTGCGAGCTTTTCGCGGCGGACCTTCAGGATCTCGCTGAGGTCCTGCTCGGGAGCGTTGGTCTGGATATTTTCTTCAGCCATGATATTTCTTTACTCCTACTCTATATAATACAGCTTAACGTTCGATCTTGACGATGCGGTAGACGATGGTGCCGACAGGGGCCTCCACCATGACCTCGTCGCCCTCTTTTGCGCCCATGAGCGCCTTGCCGAAGGGGGAATCCTCGGAGATGGCGCGGTGCATGGGGTCGGCCTCCTGCGAGCCGACGACCTTATACTCGGGCAGCTCGCGGCCGGACTTCACATCCTGCACGGTCACACGGCAGCCGATGCTGATGCCGTTCGTGCCCGCGTCGTTTTCGTCGACGATGACGGTGTGCAGCAGGATCTCCTCGACCTCAGCAATACGGGAGTACAGCTTGCCCTGCTCGTTTTTCGCTTCATCATATTCGCTGTTTTCGCTCAGGTCGCCGAAGCCGCGCGCCTCTTTGATGAGGTCCGCCACTTCCTTTTCACGCACGGTCTTGAGGTAGGTGAGCTCCTTTTGCAGCTCTTCCTTGCGCTCCGCGCTCATCTTGTACTCTTTTTTCATGTTCGCCATATTGAGATCGTTCCTTTCTTTCGCGCCCGCAAAATTGCGCGGCGCGCACACGAATACCATTTTAGCGAAATAATTATAGTGATTTTGCCCCGTGTTGTCAAGGTAAGTTTGCGTTTTCTCCCCCATCGGGCGGCATTTTCACATCTTTTACCCAAATTTCGTCCGCGCGGCGCGCAAGCGAGGCGTAGAGTGCGCAGATGAGCTGATCTTCATTCCAGATCATCGCTGCATCGCCCAGGTTTTCCGTCCCATAGGCGACAGAAACCGCACCGCTCCCCAGCGGCAGCACAAGGCCGTCGGGCAGCGGGAAATCGTCGAAGCAGACGCTCAGGTCGGCGGCGATCCTCTCGTCCGTCTGCAATGTATGGACACTCGCGCCGCAGTCCCAGCGCAGCGTGCGCGCAAGGCGCTCGCCATTCGGCGCGCAGAGTGCAAGATAGCGCACATCTTTAGAGAGCTCGCGCGCCGCCGCTTCGAGCGCCGCACTCTGTGAGGGTGCGCACAGCGCGATACGTGCCCGCTCCGGCGCAAGGCCGAGCCGCGCCATCGCGCGGCGGATGATCTCCGCCGCCTTTGCCATGCGCAGCGGCTGCTCGGGCGGCGGCAGGACACCACAGCGCGCAAATACCTCCGCATATGGATAATCCTTGGGAAACACGGCATAACTCACACGGCGCTTTTGCAGGTATTTTGCTGCGCGCTTGGCCGAAAGTGCAGCAAGCATTCCCTCGCCGCGCGATGCGTAGGCCGCGTCAAAGCGCACGCCGCAGAGCATGCGCGCGCCGTTTTTCTCCCCCGTGTCCCGATAGCAGACCAATCCCTGCAAAATGACCCCTCCCCGCAAAAAAGCTCCCCGCCAGTATATGGCGGGGAGCTTGTGCGTTATGCGGTTTACCAACCCTTGATATAGTCGGTGAGGTACTTGAGCGGGTTGATGATCTTTCCATTCTCGGTGATCTCAAAGTGCAGGTGCGGGCCGCTGCTCACGCCGGTCGTACCGGTGATGCCGACGACCTGACCCTGCGCGACATACGTGCCCACGCTGACCGAACGGGATGACAAATGCTGATACGTCGTCGTGTTGCCGCTGCCGTGGCTGACGACCACATAGTTGCCGCGGTACTTATTGTAGGCCGAGATGATGACCGTGCCCGCCTTGGCGGCGACGGCCTGCGTCGTGTAGCCCACGCGGCCGATGTCAATGCCCGCGTGATTCCTCGACGCGCCAGCGATGCCCGTGTAGCGCGCGCCGAGCGGCGAGGTGATATACTTGCTCGAGCACGGCCAGATGTAGCCGCCATAGGTCACGGTGGTGTTGCCGTTCTTTTCGGCAAGCTCACGGGAAAGGCGCACGATCTCCGCCTGCTGGCGCTCCATCGCGGCGTCCTTTTCCGAAAGGATCTGCTTGTACTGCGCTTCGTTCGCCTTGAGCTCGGCAAGCACCTTTTCCGCCTCAGCGCGCTGGGTGTTCAGCTCGCTCTTTTTGGCGACGAGCGTCTCCTTGGCGCTCTGCTGCTCGGCAAGGGACGTTTCGAGCGAGGCCTTCTTCTGCTCGATCTGCTCGCGCAGGGCACGCAGATCGTCGATGACCTTCTGGTCGCTGTCCATGATCTCGCTGATGAAGTCCATGGCGCTCAGCAAGTCGGAAAAGCTCGCCGAGTCGAACAGCACCGACCAGTACGACACCGTACCGCGCTCTTCCATCGAGCGCACACGCTCGCAGAACTTTTCGTACTGGCGCGCCTCTTCTTCTTCGTTCTCGCGGATCTCCTGCTCGGTCTGCGTGATCAGCGTCTCATACTCGCTGATGAGCGACTCAACGCCCTTGATCTCCGACTGAAGCAAGTTGATCTGTTTGTCGATGTTCTCTTTCTGCGCAAGCGCGGCGCTCTTGTCGTTCTGGATGGACTTGAGCTCCTTTTCAAGCTGCGACTTTTCCGAGTTCATCCCGCTGAGCTCGTCCTTGAGCTTGTCGATATCCGCCTGCGTGACGGCGGAGGCGTCCTGCACCATGGAAAGCGGCGTCAGCTCCATCAGCGTCAGCGACGCAACGACAGCCAGCACCAGGAGGATGCGTGCGATCTTTTTCTTACTCATCGTCCGCCTCCCTCACACGTGCAGGAACTTGCGGATAGCCGTCAGGCTGCCACCCACACCGATCAGGATACCGGCGGCGGCAAAGATCGCAGCCACGGGCCGCCAGATCGACGAAAAGTCGACGATCGTCAACAGCTGCAGCCGGTCGGACATCGCAAGGCTCTTTGCGACCGATTCATACAGCAGCCACTGCAAGCCAAAGCCCAGCACCGCGCTGAGAAGGCCGATCATAAAGCCCTCGTACACGAACGGCCAGCGGATGAAGCCGTTCGTCGCGCCGACCATCTTCATAATGGCGATCTCGTCGCGGCGGTCGAATGTCGTGAGCTTGATGGTATTCGAGATGATGAAGACCGACACGAGCAGCAAAATGGCAATGAGCGCGATGCACACTACGCTCGCAACATTTCGCAGCGTGATAAAGCCGCCCGCGATGTCTTCGTCCACGCGGACATTGGCAACGCCTTCGACATTGTCGAGGATATCCTGCGCAGTCTTGCCGGAAATGCTCAGATCGTCAACATAGACAGCGTAGCGGTCGCGCAAAATCTCGGGGTCAAGGTTCTGGAACATGTTGTCCCCCTCGTAACGCGCCTCAAAGGACTTCATCGCCTCTTCCTTGCTGATGAAGATACATTCTTTCACATTGTCACGCTGCTCAATGGCGCGGCCCACGGCCTTGGTCTGCGCATCGTCGCAGCTCTCGTCCACGAAGGCGAGAATTTCATACTCGCTCTCGAGCTGCTGGAGCTGCACCTGCGCATTGTACGCCACGAGCGAAAATGTACCCATGACGACAAGGCAGGCGACCGTGATGCCCACGGCCGCAAAGGACATGAATCCGTGCGAAAACATGTTGCGCATGCCCTCGCCGAAAAAGTAAGAAAAATCGTGTTTGCGCATAGCTTACCTCGCATTATAGCCGACGCCGTCGCCATCGCTCGTGATGGCGCCCTGTTCGAGCGTGACGACGCGTTTTTTGAACTGATTGACAAGATCTTTCTCGTGCGTGACGACGACCATCGTCGTGCCGAGCTGGTTGATGCGCTCGAGCAGGCGCATGATCTCCAGCGAGCGCGCGGGGTCCAGGTTGCCCGTCGGCTCGTCGGCGATGATGGTGCTGGGGTTGTTGATGAGCGCACGCGCAATGGCCACGCGCTGCTGTTCGCCGCCGGAGAGCTCGTTGGGATAACGGTCGGTCTTTTCCTCAAGTCCGACGAGCTCAAGCACATAGGGGATGCGCTTTTTGATCTCGCGCGGCGAAGAACCGACGGCGCGCATGGCGAAGCTCAGGTTCTCGATGCCATGCTCACCGTGCGCGCTGTCGTCGGTGACGAGCGAACCGTCAATGGTCTTTTCGACGGAGATCGGGGTGTGCGTTCCGTCAACTACGCCGTTGTCTTCCGTTACCGTCAGGTTCCAGTCGGAATTGTCCACAATCTTGGGCGCGGTGTTCTCGCCCGCGATTTCGACGGTGATCTCCTTGCTGGTGTACGCGCCGTACTCGTCCTTCACCCACACGGTGAAGGTTTCGGTGACGATGCCGTCCTTTCCGTTTTCCACGTGCGGGTGCTTGCCGTCCGTCAGCTCGTAGGTGTACGAGCCGTCCGCGTTGATGGTCAGCGTGCCGTAGTCGGTGGTGATGGTCTTTCCGTCGCTGGAAACCGTGCCGGCGCTCTGATGGGAACCTCCCTCCCACGCCCAATTGCTGGAACCGCCCGTGAGCGAGAACGTCAGGCCGTGGTGGTCCGTTGCGGTCGTTTCCGCGCCGGAGCCGTTTTCCTCGTCGGCATCCGTGGCGACGACGCGGCCCTCCACCTTGGTCACGCCGCCGTCTTCCGTGAAGGCGGTGGTTCTGTAGCCAGGTGGCTGAAGGTCTATGAAGAGCGCGGAGAAGCTGGTTT
>OHAJ01001457.1_pt1 | contig 17234 bp, 14 predicted proteins | sample 1577101 | NCBI WGS metagenome assembly OHAJ01 (sample SAMEA3541531, study PRJEB24748) | human gut metagenome | biome: human gut; feature: human-associated habitat; material: faeces | place: China | collected 2012
TCTATATAATCATCAAATTATAAGAGACCGTATCTTTACGATTCTCAAAAAGTTATGCAAAGCCAAATGCGCTGAGTCAATATTCACGACCCACAACTACATATCAGTGACAGACGAACGACCGATGCTCCGCAAGGGTGCGATCGATGCCTCCGAAGGGCAAAAGGTTGTGATTCCTTTCAATATGCGCGATGGCGTAGCGATCTGCGTAGGCAAAGGTAATGAACAATGGCTCAGTTCCGCCCCACACGGAGCAGGGCGCATTATGAGCCGGGCACAGGCAAAGAAGAATATTTCATTGGAAGATTTCCGCCTGACCATGTCGGGCATTTTCTCGACATCAGTCTGTGAGACAACTCTCGATGAATCTCCGTTGGCCTATAAGTCTACAGAAGAGATTCTCGAACTCATCAAACCTACGGTGGAGATTATATCTATGGTTAAACCAAAACTAAATATAAAAGACAAAGGAAAATGAAACATTATATACAGATCACAGCCGGACGTGGTCCCGTGGAGTGTGCAAGAGCCGTAACTCTCGTCGCCCGTGAGATTGCCAAGGCCATCCCGTCACTTCAACTTGCCGACTGCGAGCCTCACAATCAAGTTGAAGACTGCTATATGTCGATGACTTTCGTAACCGATGAGCCTATATCTGAAAATATCGTCAAAGAATGGCAAGGTACGGTATTATGGCGTTCAACAGCAAATCCCTATCGTCCCGGGCATAAACGCAGTAACTGGTTTGTCGGAGTCAACTTCTTTGACGAAGAGGGATTGCCAGCCATCAACGAATTCGACATCATTTACGAAACATGCCGGTCGGGAGGGAAAGGTGGACAGAACGTCAATAAAGTAGAGACCACAGTCCGCGCAATCCATATTCCATCCGGAATTGCGGTAAAATGCTCGGACGCAACGAGCTACCACTGCTCCATCCCGCGATGTGATTTCGATTACAAAATTACAACTTTTTTTTGAATCTGCAAAATCTCACGGTAAATTTCTTTACTTTTTTATCCAAAATAACAAAAAAATGCCGATCCTCGGAAGAAGATCGGCATTTTCCTTTATAATATTGTGTAATGTCGCGTGGTTTTATCAGTCATTCTTACGGAGTGCGATCTCTTCGGGCGTCAGCTCGGGATCTGTACCCCAGTTCTGGGCAGCAAGACGTTTGTAATTGTTGTAGCGCCACTGGGCGTTGGCCTTGGCGGCGGCAAACAGCTCGTCTGCATCCTGCGGGAACATCTTGTAGAGCGACGCGAAGCGCACCTCGCCTTTGAGGAAGTCGTCAAACTTGCTCCAGTCCGGCTCTTTCGAGTCAAGAGAGAACGGATTCTCACCTTTGGCCTCAAGTTCGGGATTGTAGCGCCAGAGATGCCAGTATCCGCATTCGACAGCCTGTTTTTCCTCCTCCTGGCTGTGGCCCATGCCTTTCTTGATACCGTGGTTGATACAGGGCGCGTATGCTATGATCAGAGAAGGTCCGTCATAAGCTTCGGCTTCACGGATCGCTTTAAGGGTCTGTGCATTGTCTGCGCCCATGGCTATCTGTGCCACATATACATAACCGTAGGTGGTCGCGATCAGGCCGAGGTCTTTCTTGCGGATGCGTTTTCCGGCAGCCGCGAATTTGGCTATGGCGCCGATAGGAGTGGACTTGGATGACTGGCCGCCGGTATTTGAGTAAACTTCTGTGTCAAGAACGAGTATGTTCACATTCTTTCCGGAAGCGATCACATGGTCGAGACCGCCGAAGCCTATATCATAGCTTGCGCCGTCACCACCGACGATCCACTGGCTGCGTTTTGTAAGATAAGCTGAAAGTTCGACAACGGTCTTGCAGTCCGTGCATCCTTTTTCCGCACCCGGGCGTGCTGCTGCAACGAGTGCCAGACCTTTGAGGTGAGACTCTTTGGCGTCGTTGCGTGCGGCAAGCCATGCCTGAGCGGCTTCACGTACCTCGGCGGGAGCTTCCTCGCATGAAGCGATGTTTGTAGCTGCCTCTTTCACGCGTTCGCGGAGTTTCTCATATGCGATGTGCATACCGAGTCCGTATTCGCAGAAATCCTCGAAGAGCGAGTTGGCCCATGCAGGTCCGTGGCCGTTCTCGTCGGTCGTATAAGGAGTCGAAGGTACGGAGCCAGAGTAGATGGAGCTACATCCTGTAGCGTTTGCTACAACCTCGCGTGAACCGAAAAGCTGGGTGATGAGTTTCAGATACGGAGTCTCGCCGCAACCTGAACATGCACCCGAGAACTCGAAGAGGGGCTGGGCGAACTGACTGTTCTTCACATTGAGCGTGATGTCCACGAGGTCGGCTTTGTTCTTGACATTTTTCACAAGCCATTCCCAGTTCTTGTCCTGACCGAGCTGAGTCTCGAGGGGAACCATCTTGAGTGCCTTTTCTCCCTTCATGCCCGGGCAGACATCGACACAGTTTCCGCAGCCGAGACAGTCAAGCACGTCAACCTGCTGCACGAAACGCATGCCGGCCATGGTCTTGCCGAGTGCGGGCTTCGAGTGGTCGTCGCCGAAAGGTGCGGCGGCAGCCTCTTCGGGAGTGAGGACAAACGGACGGATTGAGGCGTGAGGACATACATATGAACACTTGTTACACTGGATACAGTTTTCTGTGATCCATTCTGGGACGAAAGCTGCGACTCCACGTTTTTCATATGCGGCAGTGCCCTGTTCCCAAGTGCCGTCTGCGTTGTTCTGGAATGCTGATACAGGAAGAAGATCTCCGTCCTGAGCGTTGATAGGACGTACCACGGTCTCGATGAATTCGGGGGCCGGAGTCTGTGTCGGAGCGTCATCGGCAAGATTTGCCCATTCAGCCTTTACTTCAAGCTTGTGATATTCACCACCCCGGTCAACTGCCTGATTGTTCATGTTGACGATATTCTCGCCTTTCTTGCCGTAAGATTTGACGATGAATTTCTTCATCTGCTCTATGGCGAGATCAACGGGAATAACTTCCGTGATACGGAAGAACGCACTTTGAAGGATAGTGTTGGTGCGGTTGCCGAGACCGATCTCCTGTGCGATCTTCGTAGCGTTGATATAATAGACGGTGATGTTGTTCTGAGCGAAATAACGCTTCACCTTGTTCGGAAGATTCTCTGCAAGTTCCTCGCCTTCCCAGATTGTGTTGAGAAGGAATGTTCCGCCGGGGAGAAGTCCGCGTGTCACATCATACATATGGAGGTATGCCTGCACGTGACATGCCACGAAGTTCGGGGTGTTCACCAGATAAGTCGAGCGGATAGGCGCGTCGCCGAAACGAAGGTGCGAGCAGGTGAAACCACCGGATTTCTTGGAATCGTAAGAGAAATATGCCTGACAGTATTTGTCGGTGTTGTCACCGATGATCTTGACGGAGTTCTTGTTGGCGCCTACCGTACCGTCTGCGCCGAGTCCGTAGAACTTGGCCTGGAACATGCCTTCCTCTCCGACGTTGATTTCGGGACCGACAGGGAGGGACGTATTGGTGAGATCGTCAACGATTCCTACGGTGAACTGGTTGCGGGGTGCGTCAGCCTTGAGATTCTCGAACACCTCGAGCATCTGTGCCGGTGTGGTGTCCTTTGAGCTGAGACCGTAGCGTCCGCCTACAATAAGCGGCGCGTTCTCCTTGCCGTAGAAGCAGTCCTTGACATCGAGATAAAGAGGTTCTCCTGTCGCTCCGGGTTCTTTTGTACGGTCGAGTACCGCGATCTTCTTTGCCGTGGCGGGTACTGCCGCAAGGAAGTGGCGTGCCGAGAAGGGACGGTAAAGATGTACGCTTACAAGACCTACTTTCTCGCCTTTGGCGCGCAGATAGTCGATAGTCTCCTTTATACACTGTGTCACCGAACCCATTGCTATGATCACTCGGTCTGCCTCGGGATCGCCGTAGTAGTCAAACAGCCCGTAGTTGCGGCCCGTCAGACGGTTCATCTCTTTGACATATTCCTCGACTATCTCGGGAATTGCCTCATAATATTTGTTGCTTGCCTCGCGGTGTTGGAAGAATACATCCGGATTCTCTGCCATACCTCTTGCCACCGGCTTGTCCGGATTGAGCGCGCGTGCGCGGAACTCGGCGAGGGCTTTCTGGTCTACGAGCGGAGCGAGATCTTCCCCGCTTAGGGCTTCTATCTTCTGGATCTCGTGTGAGGTGCGGAATCCGTCAAAGAAGTTCACGAACGGCACACGGCCTTTGATGGCGGAAAGATGAGCCACAGCAGAAAGATCCATGACTTCCTGTACGGAACCTTCGCAGAACATCGCGAAACCAGTCTGACGGCATGCCATGACATCCTGATGGTCGCCGAAGATGCTGAGCGCGTGAGAGGCCAGCGTACGTGCCGATACATGGAATACGCATGGAAGCAGCTCGCCGGCGATCTTGTACATGTTGGGGATCATAAGAAGAAGTCCCTGCGAGGCAGTGTAGGTTGTGGTCAACGCACCTGCCTGAAGAGATCCGTGTACAGCTCCTGCGGCTCCTGCCTCACTTTGCATCTCCTGCACCATCACGGTTTCTCCGAAGATGTTCTTGCGGCCTGCGGCCGACCAGTCATCTACATATTCCGCCATTGTCGACGACGGAGTGATAGGGTAGATTGCTGCAACTTCGCTAAACATATAGCTGATATGCGCCGCGGCCTGGTTGCCGTCGCATGTCAGGAATTTCTTTGTCTTGCTCATAGTTGATTTTCAATTATATGATTTTCCTTTTCTATGTATGTTTATGTATTTGCCTGTAGTATCAGTCTGAATACTTTCTCTTTTACCTTTACAGGAGAACGAATTTAATTTTGCAAAGATACTAAAAAATCGCCGTACGACAATTATTTTAACTCACTTTTATCGCATTTACGCTTAAAATCAGGAAGTAAATGCGTTGGAGAAGTATTATCAGGACTTGGTTTTGTCAACATATGTAAAAAAGAGCTTTCTCATGCTTGTCAGCCTACAATCGAGATAATTCGTTTTTCTCCTTTTATTTTTTTTCCTTTTACATCGGCGATTGTCCTGGCCGCCTTTTCAGATTCTACTGCGGCAAGTGCATAATGGTCGTAAACGTCTATTTTGCCTATGTCCGTCGCTTCCAGGCCCCCTTCCTTGACAAGGAAACCGACAATGTCTCCGCGTGAGAGTTTTTCTTTTTTCCCGGCAGAGAAATAAATGGTGTCGAAACTTCTCGACTCGGGGGCGTGACGCTCCGGATCAAGGTAATATGTAGTGTCGAAATCTATGAAGTCCTTGACGTTCTCTTCCGGTCCGACAAGCACGAATACATCGCCGTCGGCATCGACACGCGCCGTGCGGCCGTTGCGATGCGTATAGGTTTCCGGAGTGAGAGGCTGGTGATAATGGATCACGTTGCGTACTCCCTCTATGTCGAGTCCGCGGGCGGCAAGGTCTGTCGCTACGAGCACAGGTCGTGAACCGTTGTTGAAAAGGGCGATGGCCGTCTCCCGGTCTCTCTGGTCAAGCGCTCCATGGTAAAGTACGGCTGGGATTCCGTGACTTTTAAGGTATGCCGCCGTGCGTTCGGCGCTCTCGCGGTGATTGACAAACACTATGCTGCGCGGATGCCGGCCTTTTTCGTATGCGAGATTGCGCAGAAGGATAGCGAGTGTGTCAAGTTTGTCGTTGATGTCGGAATCGACTCTCTGCACACGGATTCGTTTGCGGAGATCCTCATTGCCGTTGAGATAATCGAGAGTGAGGGGATTGTCAAGCGACAGGAAGTCAGGGAGCACGTCTGCGCGGGTGGCCGATGTGAGCAGTATACGGCTCACATTCTTGAGACGTGCGGTGATTTTCTTCATCTCTTTCTCAAAACCGAGTTCAAGTGATTTGTCAAATTCGTCGAGTACAAGAATCCGTGTCGGAAGGACATCGATGTTTCTGCGGCTGATATGATCAAGCAGGCGTCCCGGTGTCGCTATGATTATGTCGGCGCCGGCTTTGAGCGAGTTGACTTCATCCTCGACTTTGTGGCCTCCATAGAGAACGGTTGTCTTGAATCCCGCCGCTATTGTGCGTACAATGCCGGCGATCTGTAGCACCAGTTCCCGCGAAGGTGCTATTACGATGGCCTGGATGCGCCCTGTCGAAGGCTTGAGCAGTTTCAGCAACGGCAGTATAAAAGCAAGCGTCTTTCCTGAGCCGGTAGGGGAAAGGAGTATTATATCTTGCTGTACCGATGCCGATTGCATCATCTTTATCTGCATCGGATTAAGTTCGGCGATTCCTAATTTGTCGTTTACCAGCGGCAAAAATTCTTTTTCTCTCATATTATGATATCTGTGACCAGTCGACGGTCTTCATGAATCTATAACGCAATTCGAGGCGTAATGTATTGATTGATTGTGATGAAATTTGCAATTCTCCTTCCGAACGGTCTATGTCGTTGCCCGGCGTCTCCACAAGTTCCGGGTGCGCGTTCAGTATCCGGAGTGCGGCCTGGCGCGCGTAATTCAGTATCTGGCCGTCTGTGGCGAGATTCGCCATGTTGAGGGCGAAAGAGATGCCGCTCTGCTGCGTACCTTCCATGTCTCCGGGTCCACGGAGTCGCATGTCGGCTTCCGATATGAGAAATCCGTCGGTAGTCTCGGTCATTATGTTCAGTCTCTTTCTCGTGTCTCCGCCGATCGCCTGACGGGTGACAAGGATGCAGTAGCTTTTATCGGCTCCCCGGCCGACGCGGCCGCGTAGCTGATGCAATTGCGACAGTCCGAATCTTTCCGCGTTTTCTATCAGCATCACGGATGCATTAGGCACGTTGACTCCTACTTCTATCACGGTGGTCGCGACAAGGATGCGGGCTTCGCCCGTTACAAATTTCTGCATTTGCGCGTCTTTTACGTCCGGTTTCATGCGTCCGTGTACGCAGCACACTTTGTATTGCGGAAATATGCCGCATATGCGTTCATATCCCGCCTCGACGCTTTTGAGTTCAAGTTTGGGATTGTCTGAAATCAACGGGTATACCACATAGACCTGTCTTCCGGCTGCCAGCTCGCGGCCGATAAGCCTGTTTACCTCCATGCGGTTGTCATCGTAACGCAATAATGTTTCGACCGGTTTCCTGCCCGGAGGAAGTTCATCGATCACGGAGACTTCAAGATCTCCGTAGACGGTCATGGCCAGGGTCCGCGGGATAGGTGTAGCGGTCATCACGAGCACGTGCGGGGGAATACTGTTTTTTGCCCACATTCTGGCTCTTTGCGCGACTCCGAATCTGTGCTGCTCGTCGATCACTACGAGTCCGAGGCTTTTGAACTGTACTGTGTCCTCGATAAGGGCATGTGTCCCTACAATTATGTCGATCGAGCCGTCAAGCAGTCCTTCGTGGATTTCCCGACGCTCTTTTGTTCTGGTGTTGCCGGTGAGCAATCTGACATTCACGTCTATGTCTTGCGCCCATGCGTGCAGTGTGTCGTAATGTTGGGTGGCCAATATTTCAGTCGGCGCCATCAGAGCGCTTTGGTGGCCGTTGTCGCATGCCATGAGCATAGACATGAAAGCCACCATTGTCTTGCCCGAACCGACGTCTCCCTGTAGCAGACGGTTCATCTGCCTTCCGGTGCGCATGTCGCCTCTAATTTCCCGCAGAACGCGTTTCTGGGCTCCGGTCAATTCAAACGGAAGGCAGTGCGTATAGAAATCGTTGAAATATCGGCCTATACGTGCGAAGATCTGTCCTTTCACTTTTCTGCTTCGCGCTCTTGAAAACCGCAGTATGTGGAGTTGCAGATAGAAAAGTTCCTCAAATTTCATGCGTTCTCTCGCTTTCTGCAGTTTCTCGGTGCTTTCGGGAAAGTGGAGGTTGCGTATGGTCTCTTTCAGAGGCATCAGTCTGTACGCCTCGATGACTTCCGGAGGCAACGTATCCTGTATGGTCGCGAATCCGGGATGAACCAGAATATTTTTAGCCAGGCCTGATATGAATTTCGGTGAATATCCTGCCTTGCGTATTTTATCGGTGATATTGTAGACTCCTTCGAATCCTTTCGGGGGATTTTCGGGGTTGTAGACAGTGACCTCCGGATGTACCATGTTGAAGTCGCCCCGATAAGATGTGGGACGACCGAAAAGCACATAGTCGACCCCGGTCTTATAAGCGTCGCGTATGGCATTTACGCGTGCGAACCATACGACTTGCATCAGCCGCTCTCCATCTGTGAAAAGACCTGTCAGTCTTTTTCTCGCGCCTTCTCCGTCAAATTGGAAACTGATGAATCTGCCGCGTATCTGGACAAATGGCATTTCACCTGAAAACTCCCGTATTTTGTAGAACCGGCTACGGTCTATATGCCGGAAAGGGAAGTAATATAAAAGGTCGCGGAATGTGTGCAGGTTAAGTTCGTCGGCAAGAAGTTTCGATCTCTTCTCGCCGACTCCTTTCAGATACATCAGGTCACTGTCGAAAAATGATTTCATTTTTTGATTGCCATTTCAAGCAGGGCCTTGGCAACAGTGAAGTCTGACGGGTTGGTTACCTTTATGTTCATCGGAATTCCCTCATAAGGCGTCACATCATATCCCGCCGCTTCCACCCGGGAGGCATCGTCGGTAAATTCGGGGCGGTCCGGAAGCCGATATGCCTTGTGAAGCATGTCCGCACGGAACACTTGAGGTGTCTGTACGGCTACAAATCTGCTCCGGTCGACTGCCTTGAATCTGTTGTCGGTTGTAAATTCCCGCAGTGAATCCGAAACAGGAACCACGGGAACTCCGCTTCCGGTCTGGACCGCGCTTTCCCATCCGCGGGCTATCATGTCTGTCGATACAAGAGGCCGGGCGGCGTCATGCACGGCTATGAGTGTGTCCGGATCGTCGGGCAACTGCAGAATGCCGTTGGCGACCGAAGCGCCGCGATTGCGGCCCCCCGCCACAAGACGCACCTTTATATTTCTGACTTCTTCAGGCAGTTCGGAGAGCATTATGTTGTAATCATCGAAAAATCCGGGATGCATCACTATTGATATTTCCGTCTCCGGATCTTCCTGATGAAATGCAATGACCGACCACCATAACATAGGAATGCCCAGCAGTTTTACAAACTGCTTGGGCAATTCTCCTCCGGCACGGCGACCTTCGCCGCCTGCCATTATCAATGCATATTTCTTCATTACGCGGATCACATGTTCATGCCGCCGTCGACCTGAATGACTTGTCCGGTGACATATCCGGCCATGTCAGAGGCAAGGAATGTAGCGACATTTGCGATGTCTTCGACCTTGCCGCCGCGACGCAATGGAATTTTCTGACACCATTCAGCGCGTACTTCATCGGGAAGAGCCGCTGTCATTGCCGTTTCGATAAATCCGGGTGCGATCGCATTGGCGCGGATGCCGCGTGAGCCCACCTCCTGCGCGATACTTTTGGCAAGGGCTATAAGACCTGCCTTGGATGCCGCGTAGTTCGACTGTCCTGCGTTGCCGTGCACGCCGACTACAGATGCCATATTGATGATCGATCCTGATTTCTGACGCATCATGATAGGAAGGATCGCATGGATGTAATTGAACGCGGACTTGAGGTTGACTGCGATCACCGCATCCCACTGCTGCTCGGTCATGCGGAGCATAAGGCCGTCTTTGGTGATGCCGGCATTGTTGACAAGTATGTCAATGTGTCCGAAATCATCCTTTATTTGTTTCACCACCTCTTCTGTGGCTGTGAAATCGGCGGCGTTCGAAGCATATCCTTTGCATTTTACACCGAATGCCGCTATTTCTTCTTCTGTCTTCTTGCCGTTCTCGTCTATCACGAGGTCGGTAAATGCTATATCGCAACCTTCCGATGCGAATTTGAGTGCTATTTCTTTGCCAATTCCACGGGCCGCACCTGTGATGACGGCCACTTTTCCTTCGAGCATTTTCATTTCTTATGTATATTAAATGTGTGTCGTTATTGTTGTTCTCTCACCCTGACTCCGTTCAGTATGAGATCGGCGATCATGCGTGACATATCATCCTTGTCTATGCCGTATTCGGTGAGATTGTTGCGTATGTAGGGAACGTCGAATCCCTGTATGGAGTTGGTTATTATTATCGCCCATTCCTTTATGTCGGGAATGTCGAATACTCCCAGCACAACTCCTTCGTGAAGAATGCGCATGAGCATCTTGATCTCTTTTCTCGATATGACGGCCCTGGCCCGGTCCACTTTGCGGACGTCACGGAAAAAGCCGGCACGTAGCGAGCCGTTACGTGACACTATCTGCCGCATTGTCTCCATGCGTGTCGACACATATTCCCGGAGTTTCTGCTCGGGAGATATTGGCTTTGTGACGATCGACCCCAGATTCTGGAGCAGGTCATCGCTCTCGCTCTCGATTACGGCGTTGAATATTTCTCTCTTGCTTTTGAAATAGGTATAGATAGTACGCCGCCCCTTGTCTGAGGCTGCGGCAATATCGTTCATGGTCGTGTTTTCCACTCCCTTTCTTGCAAACAGGGAGCGGGCAACCTCGATAAATCTGTCGCGCGTCTTTTTTACCATATTCCTCTTTTCAGGGATGTTATTATTGTCTGATGCCGGTTTTGAAGAATTCCTGATCTTTCAATGAAGTGATTCGAAAAGAAAATTTAATTCACTTCAATATGCGAAATTACAAAAAAAATTTGTATCAATCGACAATTTTTGAGACAATGTGTCAATTTTACCAATTTTCGCACCTCGTTCTATTCGGGGTTACTGCATGTACTGATATGTAAAAAGTCAGACGCGTGCGGGGACTTGCAGATACGCACGCGTCTGACTTTTTTATTGTTATGAAGCTTCGGCAGATCAGTCTTTCAGATAATACTCTATGGTCGAGACCACTCTTACTTTTTTGATATAGGGGGTGTATTGGTCGCGGTCTTCTATCGAGAACTGGCCTTGCGATGCGGATTTTATCTTGCCGAGTTTGCTCTGGGAATCCTCGGCGAATTTATCGGCGGCCTTTCGTGCGTTTTTTGTGGCGTCGGCCACCATGTCCGGCTTGATCTTGTTGAGTTCGGTAAATTCATACAGCGTCTGGTAATTGTAGTCTCCGGCCACTATGGCTATTCCTTTTGCCATCAGCTCGGATTGTTTTGCCATCAGCTCGTTGACCTTGCTTACCTGAGTGCTTGTCACTACCACGACCGCCGTCACATTATATCTGTAAGGAGCCTGCTGGCCTCCATAGTTGTCGGCCTGCATGTCCTGGACTTTCGGCGCGTTGACTGAAAATTCCTTTTCGCTGATGCCGTTCTGTTTCAGGAAAGCTACAATGGCGTTGTTGGTAGTCTCAACTTCTCCGTAAAGAGAGGAAAGATCGTTGCCTACATGTTTGCTTACGATCGGCCATGTCACTTTGTTGGCCTCGACCTCCCTTTCGCTCAGACCCCTGACGGTCACTACGCGTGAGTTCGCCGATATGCGTCCGAATCCGTTGCGGATGAATATACCCATCAGTGTCATTCCCACGGCAAGCAGCAACGCCGCTCCCCATGCGCATGCAAGTTTTATGGAATAGTGATGTCCGCGGATGTCTCTCTCAGATGTTTTTGTTTCCATAAGCAGTAGTGTTTGTCTTTAAATAAGAAGTTGTTTTGGCTATTTGGTATGTTTTGTGGATTTTATACATATCCATATAACAATATATCAGGATAATTTATTAATTTTGTAACAGAAAAAACAGCAAGTTATTATTATGCTCGATAAAATTAAAGCTTTACGCGAGGAAATAGCATCAGTTACCGCTTCCGACAAAGATGCGGTAGAGCAGCTTCGTATCAAATATCTCAGTAAGAAAGGTGCGGTCTCGGCATTGATGGCCGATTTCCGGAACGTTCCGGCCGAATTGAAGCGTGAGGTAGGGCAAAAGATAAACGAACTCAAGACTTTTGCCACCGAAAAGATCAACAGTCTGAAAGAATCTTTTGCCGTCAGCGAGGATTCCTCTCTTGACGAGATCGATCTCACGCGCACGGCTTCTCCCGGTGTCATCGGCACGCGTCATCCGTTGTCGATCGTGAAAAACGAGATGCTGCGCATTTTCTCAAGCATGGGCTTTACAATAGCGGAAGGGCCCGAGATAGAAGATGACTGGCATGTGTTCGAGAGTCTTAACTTCCCTCCCGACCATCCGGCCCGCGACATGCAGGATACATTTTTTATATCGCGTGATCCGGCGGAGATTCTGCTCCGTACGCATACGTCTTCGGTGCAGACTCGCGTCATGGAGCATGCTCAGCCTCCGATCCGCATAGTATGCCCGGGACGTGTCTACCGTAATGAGGCTATTTCGGCGCGCGCCCACTGCTTTTTCCATCAGATCGAAGGATTGTATATAGACAGGAATGTCTCTTTTGCCGATCTCAAACAGGTACTTCTCGGATTCGCGCGTCAGATGTTCGGTCCTGAGACCAAAATACGTCTTCGTCCCTCTTATTTCCCCTTCACCGAACCTTCGGCCGAGATGGATATAAGCTGTGACATATGCGGCGGCAAGGGATGCGCCTTCTGCAAGGGTACCGGATGGGTCGAGATCCTCGGTTGCGGTATGGTCGATCCGAATGTTCTCAAAGCTTGCGGCATCGATCCCGATGTTTATACCGGTTATGCTTTCGGTATGGGTATCGAGCGCATCACCAATCTCAAGTACAAGGTCAAGGACCTGCGCATGTTCTCCGAAAATGACGTGCGTTTCCTCCGGGAGTTCGAGGCCGCTCATTAATATAAGGCCGTAATGACTATAAAACAAAGATATGAAGGCGTGATCTCCGTATTTAAGGAGATCATGCCCGAGCCTAAGACGGAGTTGCATTATGACACTCCGTTTCATCTTTTATTGGCGGTGATTTTGTCGGCTCAATGCACTGACAAACGTATCAATATGGTCACCCCGGCGCTTTTCGAGCGTTTCCCTTTGCCGCAAGATCTTGCGGCCGCATCGGAAGAGGAGGTCTACGGTTATATAAAATCCGTTACGTTCCCCAATAACAAGACGCGTTCCCTGATCAAAGCGGCTCAGGTCCTGATGGATGAATTCGGCGGCGAAATGCCTTCGGATATAGACAACCTTATGAAACTTCCTGGTGTAGGACGCAAGACTGCCAACGTAATGCTGTCGGTGGTATGGAACAAGGCCGCCATGGCTGTGGATACTCATGTGTTCAGGGTCAGCAACCGCATCGGACTTACAAATGAATCGTCCAATCCGCTGGTCACAGAGAAGACTCTTGTCAGATATATTCCTGAGGATCTTGTGGCCAAGGCGCACCATTGGCTTATCCTGCACGGCCGTTATGTCTGCAAGGCGCGTAAACCTGATTGTCTCTCCTGTGCGATACGCCCTTACTGCAAGACATATGCCGGGTCAGAGCGCGCCCGTAAATCTAACTGACGCGGCGGTCCACATCGTTATAGGCCCGGAATGTGACTCCGGCTTTACGGTTTTTACGGCGTCCCTTTTTGATACTTTTCTGTGCAAGAATTATGAGTGCCCGTCTCAGATACCGGTCCATGCTGTAAAGACCCGGTCCCAGAACGCTGAATATAGCCGTTACCATTACGAGCATGGCCGACATGGCGTCGGGTTCTGAAACTGCCATAGAATTATATAGCGCGATCCCGAACCATACGGTTCCGGTCAAAGTAGTGATTCGCGAGAAGAGTCCGAAAATCATAGATATTCCTATGGCGCACAGCATGATTGAGTCTGCTGTGAATCTGGCCGCGAGAATGTCGGTCATTTCCATAGGCAGGAGGGCCATCAGTATAAACATGGTTCCGCACGTCAGACGCAGGATCATCATCTTTCCCGATAACTGTGAGTTGACTCTGCGGTTGATTCCGAACAAGAGATTCATGATATGTCTGAATGGGGCCGCCACCTTCCGGCCCGGTCCGCTTATTTTACGGCTTATTCTTGCCAGACGGTGATCGTTGACGCACAATTCTCCCAGTGTTTTGACTCCGGGATCAACGGAAATTACATTTGCCTCGTTCATAGTGAGCCTCCTTCCTGCTTTGGGTGGTTGTCGTTGTTGTAAAGCGACCGGACGGGACGTTTAGTCTGAATGTTAAAATTATTAACGCTTACAAGCCGTTCAATCAATTACTTACACATTTTATCAACAGTCGGGGAGACGAAATTGTTTTGATAAAGAGACAAAAATTTCCTATATTCGCGATAGAATTTGCAGAATCGATGAAAAGAATAGGAAAACTCTATTTCAGATATGGCACGATGGGATCTGCCAAAACTGCCATGTTGCTTACCACGGCATATAATTTCGAAGAGCGCGGCATGGCTTATCGTTGCTTTAAACCGGTGGTGGACACCCGCGACAAAAAGAATGTCATACGTTCACGTATCGGCATAGAGCGTGAATGTTCATGGATATATCCTGAATCCAATCTTTATGAGGAGATATCGCGTCTGCGTTATTCAGACGGCTCTCTTCCTGACTGGATTCTTGTGGACGAGGCGCAGTTTCTTTCTGCCGATCAGGTCGATCATCTTGCCAAGGTTGTCGATGACTTCGGCATCAATGTCGTGTGCTACGGATTGAGAACCGATTTCCGGACACATCTTTTCGAAGGTTCCAAAAGGCTCCTGGAAGTAGCCGATTCTATCGACGAGGTGAAATCCACCTGTTCATGCGGTCGTAAGACTATTGTCAATGCCCGTGTCAATTCTGCGGGTGAGATCATAACTGAAGGCGAGGTTGTCGAGATTGGCGGCAACGAACGTTATATAGCCGTATGTCGCAATTGCTGGCGTAATAAACGCATAGAACAGAGCCGTAAGGGCCAGCTCCCGTTATAGGGCGCGCATCATTTCCTTCACTTACTGTCGTTTTAATTTGATCACTTACTTAAACCACAATACCATGACAGAAACGCAGATCGATAAAATTATCGGATTGATCAACCGGGAGGTAGTGCCGGCAATAGGCTGTACCGAGCCTGCTGCCGTATCGCTTTGTGTGGCGAAGGCTACCGAACTTCTGGGGAGTGTCCCGGAAAAGATAAGTCTTATGCTCAGTGGCAACATTATCAAGAACGCCATGGGAGTAGGTATCCCAGGCACGGGAATGATCGGTCTGCCGATTGCTGTCGCTTTGGGTGCGTTGGTCGGAAAGTCCGAATACGGACTTGAAGTGTTGCGTGACGTCACGCCGGAGGCTCTGGAAAAAGGGAAACTGTTTATAGCCGAAGACCGCATAAAGATCGGACATCATAAGAATCCGCCTTCAAATCTGCATATAGAGGTCGATGTCGAGGCCGCCGGTCATAAGGCGCGTGCCGTCATCTCCGGTTCTCACACTAATTTTATTTTCTATTCCACAGACGATACGGTTCTGTTTGAAAAGAACTCGGGCGACACTGCGGAAGATGTGGCCGATGACGTGAGTCTGACCGAATCGATGGTCTATGAGTTTGCCATGACGGCGCCGCTTGACAGAATCCGGTTTATCCTTGAGGCCGGATGGATGAACCGCGATGCCGCCCGTCTCGCCCTGAAGGACGACTACGGACATGGTCTCGGCAAGGTGATCCGTAATCAGGGTATACGCCTGTTCGGCGACACGCCGGTACGGCATATTCTTTCGATGACATCGGCCGCATGCGATGCCCGTATGGGAGGGGCGCAGGTACCGGTCATGTCAAATTCCGGCAGCGGCAACCAGGGTATAACCGCGACACTGCCTGTGGTCTGCTATGCGGAAGATATAGGCGCATCCGAGGAAGATCTTGCCAGGGCCCTGGCGCTCAGTAGTCTGACAAGCATATATATCAAACAGAGTCTCGGACGTCTGTCGGCTCTTTGCGGATGTGTTGTGGCCTCGACCGGAGCTTCTGCCGGCCTGGTGCATCTCATGGGCGGAGGTTTTGAAGAAGTCTGTGCGGCGATAAAGAATATGGTGGCCAATCTTACCGGCATGATATGTGACGGCGCAAAACCGGCGTGTGCCATGAAGATAACCTCCGGAGTGTCGACTGCTCTTATGTCGGCCATGCTCGCCATGAACGGGAAATGTGTGACCTCGCAGGAAGGTATCGTGTGTGATGATATTGACCGTACCGTCCGCAATCTGACTTCAATAGGACGCGAGGCCATGACCGAGACCGACCATCTCGTTCTTGACATAATGGTCGGCAAATAGGTTCTGACGTTTTCATAGCCGTGTCGGTGAAACAAAAGGGGAGGATATGCCGTTTTGATATCAGGAGGCATCCCTCTGCCGGATGGATTCCTGCCTGACTTTTTATTCCGATCATACGGGCGTTGTGAAAATATGATCCAGTCACTTGATAATTTATGACATTATGAAAGCATTCCCTATCTGTCTCTCTTTGTGCTCGGCTCTAATGCTTGTCACAGGAGCATGCAAAAAAGAAAGCACACTTCACATACAGTTTCCCGAACGATATGAGGGCAAGACCGTAGAACTTATGAACTACAGGGATTCCACTCTTCTGGCCACGGCTGTGGTCAAAGGGGGAGAGGCGACTTTTGTCACCGCCGAATCCGATTCCGTGCGGTTTCCAATGTTCACGCAGCTCTCTGTAGACGGCCGGGTGAATGCTTTCTATATACTCGAATCAGGCCACGCATCCGTTACGGACTCTACGAGCGTAGCCACCGGAACGCCATTGAACGACCGTTTTGCGGCATTGATGGCCCGTCTTGATTCCATTGAGAATCTTGATGACATGGCTAAGTATGTAAATTTTACGGAAGATCAGTATAATGCCAATAAAGATAATCCGTTGGGCGATTATTTTGGCATCGAATGGCTTAAATATGCCGATCCGGAGAGGGTGGACAGCTTGCTTGCCGGGGCCCCTTCTGATTTTCGGAATTCCAGAAGGGTAAGACATTACGAGGACTTCGCGCGTCATCGCATGAAGACATCTCCGGGCCGTAAATATGTCGATTTCTCCGGCGAGACTGCCGAAGGGGTAGGCCGGAAGCTTTCGGAACTTGTTCCCTCCGGAAAATATACGGTTATTGATTTCTGGGCAAGCTGGTGTCCTTATTGCATACGCGAATTGCCGGATCTGAAGGCATTGCGTGCCGATTTCGGCGATATGGTCGAGATTGTAGGAGTCGCTGTGCGTGATATCCCGGAGGATACACGTGCCATGGTAGCCAAACAGGACATCCCGTGGCCCATACTCTATAATACGGAGCGCATCCTTCTTAGGCTTAAACCATTCTTCACGAATATTTTTTAATA
>OHAJ01001459.1_pt1 | contig 17232 bp, 15 predicted proteins | sample 1577101 | NCBI WGS metagenome assembly OHAJ01 (sample SAMEA3541531, study PRJEB24748) | human gut metagenome | biome: human gut; feature: human-associated habitat; material: faeces | place: China | collected 2012
TCGGTGTAATGACACTGACATCGGATTTTAGCAGATCATCCCAGTCTTTGATCTGTTTGGGATTTCCTTTCCGCACAAGAAATACGATCGTTGAGGTATATGGAGCACTGTCATCCGGAAACTCTGATACAAAACCCTGATCGATCAGCCCGGAATCGGAAATCCTTTCGTTCGGACGGCAGACGGTGCAGCAGACGGCAAGGTTGCGCGAACGCCGTTTGCGCCTCCCGAAAAGCCCCGCCCGAGCGACGGGGCTTTTCTTTGTTGGGATTCCTTCCTGAAAGGACTTGAAGAAAACTCCCTTTGCTGAGAGAACGGAAGCGTTGCGCTTTTTCGGAACCGCGCCCTTTTCACCCCCGACGACGCCCCGTCCCCGATGCGCCGCACGCTCTCGGAACAGGGATTCGATAAACACGAAAGTCTTGGGAGAGGGAGAGTTTTGGGGGAAGGGAGAGCGGCCCCAGACTGCCTTGCATAGGCCGTGCCCGTCAGGCTTCCTTACGGGCATCGAGCGCAGAGCAGCCCGGGTTCCCCCTCTCTTTCCCAAGGCCTCGCCCTCCTCTCCGGCAAGGAACGCCATGAACAGATTGCTGGTGCTCGGAATAGGAAACATGCTGCTCACGGACGACGGCGTGGGCGTATTCGCGTCGCAGGAACTGATGAAGGAGGAATGGCCCGCGCAGGTGACGATCCGCGAGGGCGGCACCTTCACGCAGGACATCTTCTACAGCTTCAAGGGCTACTCCCATCTGCTGGTGCTGGACGTGGTGCACTGCGGCGGCAAGCCCGGCTCCCTCTACCGGCTCACCGAGGACGCCCTGATCAAGGACGAGAAACAGCGCCTGTCCATCCACGACATCGACCTCATCGACTCCCTCGGCATGGCGGAAAAGCTGTTCGGCGCCAAGTCCGAACTCGTCGTGCTCGGTGTGGAGCCCAAGGACTACACGACGTGGAACATCGGCCTTTCGGACGAGGTGCGGGCCGTCTTCCCCGACTTCCTTGCGCTGGCGCGGAAAGAAATCGGGGCATGGCTGGAACGCTACGGAGAACAGGCATGATCCCCGTCGGAGCCGTCGTCAACGCGTCGGGCATCGCGCTGGGCGGCCTCGTGGGGCTGGCCTTCGGTTCCCGTCTGCCGGAACGCGTCCGCACCATCGTCTTTCAGGGACTCGGCCTGTGCGTGCTCGTCATCGGCTTCAAGATGGCCCTGTCCACGCAGAATCCGCTCATCGTCATTTTCAGCATCGTCATCGGCTCCGTGATCGGCGAACTGCTCAGGCTGGAAGCCCGCCTCGTCCGTGTGGGCGACTGGCTGAAACAGCGGCTCAAATCGTCCAACCCGCTGTTCACCGACGGCATGGTCAACGCCTCGGTGCTGTTCTGCATCGGCGCGATGGCGATCATCGGCTCGTTCGACGAGGGCCTGCGGGGCGACCGCGCCGTGGTTCTTTCCAAGGCCATCATCGACAGCTTCGCCGCGCTGGCGATGGCCTCGGCCTACGGGCTCGGGGTCTTGTTCTCGGCCCTGCCCGTGCTTATCTATCAGGGGTCGCTCACGTTGCTTGCGGGCAGCCTCCAACAGTGGCTCGACCCGGCGACCATGACGGAACTGACCGCCGTCGGCGGCACGCTCATCATCGGCATCGGCCTCAACATGCTGGAAATAACGCACTTCCTCGGGGATCAGGTTCCCGGCAACGCCCACGGCACCCGGGAGGATCGCCGTCAGGGGGCTGGTCGCCAGTTCCATCACCTCGAAGGCGATGCCCGGTGCCCGGTTGACGTAGCGCACGACCATGTCGGCCGAGGCGCACAGCACGAGCATCGACTTCTTGTTTTCGCTCCGCTTGAGTTTATAGATGCGTTCCACGGCCTCGGCGTTGGTCGCGTCGCAGCCCAGTCCCCAGACCGTATCGGTCGGGTAGAGGATGATACCGCCCTCTTTCAGCACGCGGACAGCCTCGTCGGCCTCGCGCTGCAATTCGTTGTTGTTCTGCATGTCGGTTATTTTGCGGGCAGTATTTCGATCCAGTAGTCGTCGGGGTCGTTGATGAAGTAGAGCCCCATCTCGTGGTTTTCGTAGCAGATGCAGCCCAGCGCACGGTGGTATTCGCGCACGGCGTCGTAGTCGCCCGCCACGCGCATGCACAGGTGGCTCTCGTTCTCCCCCAGTTCGTAGGCCCCGGTGTGGTCGCGCAGCCAGGTCAGTTCGAGTCGGAATCCCGTCTGCCCGTCGCCCAGGTAGACCAGTACGAAACTCCCGTCGGCAGCCTCCTTGCGGCCGGTCTCCTTCAGCCCCAGTGCCTTGCCGTAAAACTCCAGGCTCTTCGCGAGGTCGGTGACGTTGATGTTGAAATGGTCGAATCGGCTCTTGATTTCCATGGTTCCCAAATTTTGTACGCTGCAAAATTACACAATTATCGTGAAATCCGCATACGCCCCGCGTATATATAAATTTTATCTATAATTCTTATTTTTTAATGCTTAATTTTATACCTTTGCACCACGAATAAAATAATAACGAAAAATTCATATGGGAAGAGCATTTGAGTATCGCAAGGCGCGTAAACTGAAGCGCTGGGGACACATGGCCCGCGTGTTTACCAAGATCGGTAAGGAAATCGAGATCGCCGTCAAGGCCGGGGGCCCCGACCCTTCGGGCAATACCCGCCTGCGTATCCTGATGCAGAACGCCAAGGCCGAGAACATGCCCAAGGAGAACGTCGAGCGTGCCATCAAGCGTGCCACCGAGAAGGATGCCGCCGATTACAAAGAGGTGATCTACGAAGGCTACGGCTCGCACGGCATCGCCTTCCTCGTGGAGACTGCGACCGACAATACCAACCGCACGGTGGCCAACGTCCGCATGTATTTCAACAAGTGCGGCGGTACGCTGGGTAACAGCGGCAGCGTGGCTTTCATGTTCGACCATAAATGCGTCTTCAAGTTCCATGCGGCCGAAGGCGCCGACATGGAGGAGCTGGAGCTCGAAATGATCGACCTGGGTGTCGACGAGTTCTATCCCGAGGAGGACGGTGTGACGGTATACGCTCCTTACGAATCCTTCGGGGCGATCCAGAAGTGGCTCGACGACAAGGGCTACGAAATCGTGTCGGGCGAGTCGGTCTACCTGCCGACCGACACCAAGGAGCTCGATGCCGAAGGGCGCGAGTCGATCGAGAAACTCGTCGAGAAGCTCGAAGAGGACGACGACGTGACCAACGTATACCATAATATGAAAGAGGTGGACGAGGAGTAGCCGCCGTTTCATGCCCGATATCTTTTCGCCCCGGAAGCCTGTTTTTCCGGGGCGGATTTTTTTTCGCCGCCGCTTTATTTCCTACCTTTGCGCACGGGGAGGCCATAAACGGGCTCCCGGAATGAGATGGAAAACAGGATCGGTATGGATTTGCACATCCACTCCGCATACAGCAGCGACGGCGAAATCCCGGCTGCTTGCATTGCGCAGCGATGTGCGGCTTCGGGAACGGCGACATTCTCGCTGACGGATCACAATTGCGTGCGGGGGCTGGACGAAGCCGCCCGGGGCGCGTCGAAGGCAGGGCTGGGGTTTGTGCCCGGCATCGAGGTCGATTGCAATTTCGAAGACACCGACCTGCACCTGCTGGGATACGGCATCGACTGGCGTTCCCGGGATTTCGCGTCGTTGGAGGAGGACGTTGCGGCGAAGGTCACGGAGGCATTCGGGGAGACGGTGCACCGGCTCCGCAAGCTGGGGTTTGCGGTCGACGGCGCGGCGGTGCTTGCGGCTGCGGGCGGGAAGCTGCCCACGCTGGAACTGGTCGCCGAAGTGATGCTGTCGGATGCGGCGTACGACACGCCGTTGCTGGCTCCCTACCGCGAGGGCGGAGCGCGGGGCGATATGCCCTACATCAACTTTTACCTGGATTACGGGGCGCAGGGGCGGCCTGCGTTCGTGCCCGTCGATTTCATGGATTACCGGGATGCCGTCGCCCTGATCCGGGACAACGGCGGCGTGCCTGTGGTGGCACATCCCGGGCTTAATTTCCGTGGCAGGGAACGTGTGGCCGAGAGATTGCTCGACTTCGGGGCTGAGGGGCTGGAGGTCTTCAACAACTACCACGATACAACGCAGATCGGCTATTTCGCCCCGCTGGTTCAGCGGCGCGGTGCGCTTATGACGTGCGGAAGCGATTTCCACGGCAAGACCAAGCCGTTGATCGGCATCGGGCAGTTCAGGTTCGACGACCGGTTCGAATCTTACCTCCGGGCATCCGCCGCCCGGCTTCCGGTGCTTCCGTAAAGTGGCGGCAGCCCCTCCTTTCGTGGCTGTGCTGCGGTTCCGCCACGCCCCGGTGTCATTTGCGGTTCCATCCTCCGGCTCCACTCCCCGATTCCATTCCCCCGATTCCATCCCCCGGTTCCATCCCCCGGTTCCATCCCCCGGTTCCATCCCCCGGTTCCGTCGGCTGCGGTCGGTCGGCGCGGCATGTCTGCCCCCCCCCATGTGCAACTCGCTGCCGGCCGTATAAGTGCCTGTATCACTCTCCGATGCGGACGAACTCCCGGCCGTCGGTCAGGCATTGCGGACAGAACGGGTCGCAATATTCCGCTGCATAAATATTCCCGCAGACGGGGCATATCCGGTAGCCGGTTTCATGCCCGGTCTCGCCTGTGGCAATATACCTCGCCATCAATGCCCTATGGCGTACATCCCCCGCCTTTGACCAGATCAGCACCCGGGCCGCATAGCGGTTGCCTGCGGCGAGTGCCCGGTCGATCTCCCCGGCGTGCAGCGCGTCGGGCGGGCGGCGTTCGTAGTCGATGCTCCGTTGTAGGTTTTGGTCGGTCGTGCCGCGGAAAACCGTGACCTTCTCCGGCGGGGTGTAGCGGCCGCCGAGCCGCACGATCGCATTGGCGCAGTTGTATTCCTGGAGGCGTGCCGAGAAGGCCATCGCCCGGAACAGATGTTCCGCGCCGGGCCGCTGTTCCGTCCGGGCGGTCTCTGCGAAATGGTCGTACTGCCTCGATTTGATGTGTTTGTGGCGGCAGCAGGCGTCCAGGTCGGCCAGCGTCTCCGTCCATTGCCGGCGATGCGGCGCCCGCTGCCCGCGCAGTGCCGCGAAGTATATCCAGACGAGGATGCCTGTCGATACCACGAACAGCAGCAGAATCAATAACGGACGTACTTTCATAATTTTACGGTGGGGGTGATGCCCGTACCGGGCTGATTGCCCGGGTGCATTTTTTATGCCATACCGTTCCTGCGTGCCCTCCCGTCCGGTTTCCAGGGGCAAAATAAAATGCGGAACCCCGTGCGAGGTTCCGCATTTCCATAATCCGGGGCTGTTTACAGCCGTGCTTTGATGGCTTTCGATGCCTCCTCGTAGCCCGGCTTGTCCAGCAGGGCGAACATATTTTTCTTGTACGCCTCCACACCGGGCTGGTCGAACGGGTTTACGCCGAGGATGTAACCGCTGATGCCGCAGGCCTTCTCGAAGAAGTAGAGCAGCGAACCGATGGCGTGTGCGTCGATTGCGGGAATTTCGATGCGGATGTTGGGCACCCCGCCGTCGACGTGTGCCAGCTGCACGCCCAGCTCGGCCATACGGTTGACCTCCGAAATGCGTTTCCCTGCGAGGAAGTTGAGGCCGTCGAGGTTTTCGGCCTCGGCCTCGATAACCACTTCGTGGGCGGGCCCGGCAACCGAAATGATCGTTTCGAACAGCGTGCGTTCGCCGTCCTGGATGTACTGTCCCATCGAGTGCAGGTCGGCCGTCAGCGTGACGCTGGCCGGGAAGATGCCCTTGCCCTGCTTGCCTTCGCTCTCGCCGTAGAGCTGTTTCCACCACTCGTTGATATATTGCAGCTTGGGCTCATAGGAGCCGAGGATTTCGACCTTCTTGCCGCCGTTGTAAAGTTCGTTGCGCACGGCTGCATAGACCGCCGCCGGGTTCTGTCCGAAAGGCGTGCCGTCGGCCGTCGCACGCTCCATCTCCTGCGCACCGCGCACCAGTGCCGCGATGTCGACGCCGGCGGCGGCCAGGGGCAGCAGGCCTACGGGCGTGAGCACCGAGAAGCGGCCGCCCACGTCGTCCGGGATGACGAACGTCGGATACCCCTCGTTGGTGGCGAGCGTTTTCAGAGCGCCGCGCGCCTTGTCGGTGATTGCCACGATCCGTTCCGCAGCCTCCTTTTTGCCGTAGCGCTTTTCGATCTCGGCCTTTATCAGGCGGAAGGCGATGGCCGGTTCGGTCGTCGTGCCCGATTTCGAAATCACGATGGTGGCGATCGAGTGCTCCTTTACGGCTTCGAGCAGTTCGTAGGTGTAGTCTTCCGAAATATTCTGGCCTGCGAAGAGCACCACAGGAGCCGTCTGCTCCTTGTGCAGGAATCTGAACGGGTCGCTCATGGCTTCGAGCACGGCCTTGGCGCCCAGATACGAACCCCCGATGCCGATGCAGATGATGACCTCGGCCTTTTCGCGGAGTTTCGCGGCTTGTTTTTCGATGGCTTCGATTTCTGCCGCCGAGATCGACGACGGGAGGTGTACCCAGCCGAGGAAGTCGTTGCCCGCGCCTTTGCCCGATTCGAGCAGGGCGTTGGCGGTCTGTGCTTTGGCCTGCATTTCGGCCGAGACCGCAATGCCGGTTTTGGAGATGTCTAATTTAATCGTTTCCATGTTATCGTCAGATTAATTTGGTTGTCAGTTCTTTCATGCACTTGCGGGCCGATGCGCCTTCGTAAAGGACTTTGTAGACCATGTCGGCGATCGGCATGTCGACCTTGTGGCGGGCGTTGATGTAGCGGATGCAGTCGGCCGCGAAGTAGCCTTCCGCCACCATCGTCATTTCGTTGAGGGCGCTTTTGACCGTGCATCCGTGGCCGATCAGAAGTCCCAGCCGCCGGTTGCGGCTGTATACCGAGTAGCAGGTCACCAGCAGGTCGCCCAGGTAGCCCGATACGAGCGTGTCGCGTTCCGCGGGGTAACTCTCCTCCAGGAACCGGCGCATCTCGCCCGCGCTGTTGGCGATCAGCACCGCCAGGAAGTTGTCTCCGTAGCCCAGTCCCACGGCGATGCCGACCGACAGGGCGTAGATGTTCTTCAGGATGGCGGCATATTCGATGCCGTAAAGGTCGGTGGAGTAGCTCAGGTGTATGTAGTCCGTGGCGAATTTTGCGCCTAACGACCGTGCGTTTCCGGGATCGGTGCAGACGACCGTCAGGTAGGAGAGCTTTCCGCGCGAAACCTCCTCGGCGTGCGACGGGCCCGTGAATATGCCTATCTGTTTGTAGGACAGCCCGTAATGGTCGTGGATATACTCGACGATGGTCTTGTAGTCGCCCGGGACGATGCCCTTGATGGCCGAAACGACGAACTTGTCCTTGAGCGGGACGGTCAGCGGTTCGAGGAAGGTCTTGAGGTAGGCCGAGGGGGTGGCCAGGATGAGGATGTCGGCTTCGCGGACGATCCCGTCCAGGTCGTCGGAGGGGGCGATGCGGTCGCGGTCGAACTCCATGTCGCTCAGGTACCGTGGGTTGCGGCCTTCGGTGAGCAGCCCTTCGAGCACTTCGGGATTGCGGACATACCAGCCTACGCGGGTTTCGTTGGCCGTGAGCAGTCCCACGATGGCCGTTGCCCAGCTGCCGTAGCCTATCACGGCGCAGCGGGCCTCATTTCCGATTTTATATTCCATGTGCGGATCGATTGTTTCGCAGGACAAATGTAATCAAAAAAAATAATAAAAAAATGTAAAAATATCCCTCGCTTTTTGCTACCTTTGTCCGGATATGTAACCTTTTCGCGCCGGTTCGGGCGGGGAGGGGTTTATGGAGTTGATTATAAAATGATTAGGAAAAATAATAGTTGGGTGTGACATTATGGGACTTTTTTCACTGACACAGGAGCTGGCCATCGACCTCGGAACGGCCAACACGCTGATAATCTATAACGGCAAGGTCGTTGTCGACGAACCGTCGATCGTGGCCCTCGACGTGCATACGGGCAAGGTGGTCGCCATCGGCCACCAGGCGCGCCAGATGCACGAAAAGACCAACCCGAACATCAAGACGATCCGGCCGCTGAAGGACGGCGTGATCGCCGATTTCAATGCCACGGAGCTGATGCTGCGCGGCATGATCAAGAAAGTCAAGACCTCGGGCAGCCTTTTCGCCCCCTCGCTGCGGATGGTGATCTGCATCCCGTCGGGATCGACCAACGTCGAGATACGTGCCGTGCGCGACTCGGCCGAGCACGCCGGAGGCCGCGAAGTCTACATGATCTACGAACCGATGGCCGCGGCGCTGGGTGCGGGCCTCGACGTCGAGGCGCCCGAAGGCAACATGGTCATCGACATCGGCGGCGGTACGTCGGAGATCGCCTGCATCTCGCTGGGCGGCATCGTATGCTCCGAGTCGATCAATACGGCCGGCGACGTCTTTACCAACGACATCCAGAGCTATGTCCGCCAGCAGCACAACATCCGTATCGGCGAACGCACGGCCGAAGCCATCAAATGTTCGATCGGTGCCGCTGTCTCCGACCTGGAGGAGGAACCCGAGGATTTCGTGGTCACGGGGCCCAACATGCTGACGGCCTTGCCGCAGACTGTTTCGCTCAGTTACAGCGAGATCGCCTATGCGCTCGAGAAGTCGCTCACCAAGATCGACGCGGCGCTGATGAAGGTGCTCGAATCGATGCCCCCCGAGCTGTATGCCGACATTGTGAAGAACGGTATCTACCTGGCCGGCGGCGGCGCCCTGATCAAGGGGCTCGACCGGCGCCTGGGCGAAAAGACGGGCATCCCGTTCCACGTCGCGGAAGACCCGCTGCGCGCCATTGCGCGCGGTACGGGCATCGCGCTGAAGAATATCAACCGCTTCTCATTCTTAATGAAATAGTTGCGGCCTGTCCCCGCTTTGCCGGGACGGGAGTGTGTAGTCACATAACGGATTGCGGGCCCAGTGTCCGCAATCTCAAATTAACGAGAAACCTTGCGCAAGCTCTTAGAGTTTATCCGAAGCGTCTATGTCGTGGTGCTGTTCGTCGTGCTCGAGGCGATAGCCATCAGCTATTACGCCCACTCGACCTACTACACCCAGGCACGGTTGCTGGCACGTTCCAACCAGGTGGTCGGGGGCGTCCACGGGTTGTTCGCGGGTGTCCGGCACTACTTTTCGCTCGGGCGCGAGAACCGCGAGCTGCTGGCGCATGTCGCCCGGATGAAGGAACGGCTGGCACTGTACGAAGAGGCCGAGACCGCGGCCCGGCTCGACGGCTACATGCAGGATATCGGGGTTTCGAAATACCGCATCATGACCGCCTCGGTGACATCCAATACGGTCAACCGGGCACAGAACCTGATCGTGCTCAACCGCGGCCGCCGCGACGGGGTCGCCGAAGAGATGGCCGTGCTGTCGTCCGACGGGGCCATGGCGGGGTATGTCGTCGACTGCACGGAGCGCTATGCCGTGGCGATGTCGGTACTCAACACCTCGTTCCGGGCCAGCGGCAAGCTCGCCGGCTCCGATTATTTCGGCTCGATCTACTGGGACGGGGGCGACCAGCATACGGTGGTGCTGGACGAGTTGTCCAAGTATGCCGACCCGCAACCCGGGCAGGAGGTCGTGACGACCGGGTTTTCGCAGTATTTCCCGGCCGACGTGCTGATCGGCTGGGTCGAGAGCGCCCATCTGAACGAGACCCGTACGGCTTACAGGGTGCACGTGCGGCTGGCGGCCGAGATGACGCGCCTGACGGACGTGATCCTCGTCGAGAACCGCGACCTCACGGAGGTGCGCGAATTGCAGAACAGTGAGAAAGTAGAACAACATACCCGACAGAACAGATAGATGCACAGGACGCTCCCATATCTCGCACTCTTCGCCGTTGTGGTGCTCTTGCAGGTCTTCCTTTTCGACAACCTGTCCATCAGCATTTACCTCAATCCGCTCGTCTACGTGGCTTTCATCGCGCTGCTGCCGCTCGACACGCCGCCTATCGTGCTGCTGTTGTCGGGGCTGGCCACGGGCGTTACGATGGACTTGGCCATGGGGGCTGCCGGTGTGAACACCATCGCCACGCTGCTCATCGCCTTTACCCGCCCGACGCTGCTCGGGCTGCTGTACCCCCGTGACGATATCCGGGAGGGAGGCATCCCCAGTACCGGACGGCTCGGGAACCGGGTCTTCCTGAATTACCTTATCGTGCTGGTGCTGGTGCACCATGCCGTATTTTTCTCGCTGGAAGCACTTTCGTGGGCGCATATCGTGCGCACGATAGTGCGTACCGTGGCGAGCGGTGCCGTGTCGGTGGCCTTCATCTGGGTCATCGCCCGCATCTTCACCGCCAAACTCCCCGTCCGCATATGAAAAGTTCCGAGGGTTTCGTGCGGATGCGTACCTTGCAGGGGGTGGTGCTTTTCATCTTCCTGCTGATCGCCGGCCGCCTGGCCTATATCCAGCTTGTCGATTCGAAATACAACGAACTGGCCAAGGCCAATGTGCTGCGCCATGTGGTGCAGTACCCGCCGCGCGGCGAGGTGTTCGACCGTAACGGCGAATATCTGGTGCAGAGCCGCGAGTGCTATGACCTGATGGTGATTTACAGCGAGATCGACAAGCATGGGTTCGATACGCTGCGCATGTGCGACGTGCTGGGGCTTTCGCGCGGGAAACTCGAAAAAGAGCTGGCCAATGCCCGGATGCGCCCCCGTGCGCCCCGCGTCGTGACCAACTACATTTCGAAAGAGGACAAACTCCGTTTCGACGAGTGCAATTTCCGCGGTTTCTATACGGTTTACCGCACCGTCCGCCGTTATCCGCGTAAAATCGGCGGTAACCTGCTGGGGTATGTGAGCGAGGTGAATGCCGATTACCTCAAGCGGAATCCCGAATATAAGATCGGCGATTACGTGGGCATGGGCGGCGTGGAGTCGGCCTACGAACCGTTGCTGAGGGGAACGAAGGGGGTGAAAATCCAGGAGATCGACACCCACGGGGCCATCAAGGGCTCCTACATGAACGGCGTTTACGATTCGCTGCCCGAGCCCGGCAAATATATCGTCAGCACCATCGACGCCCGCCTGCAACTGCTGGGCGAAGAACTCATGCGCGGCAAGGTCGGGGCGGCCGTGGCGATCGAACCTTCGACGGGGGAGATCCTGATGATGGTTTCCTCGCCGACGTACGATCCCGACGAACTGGTGGGGCGCGAGCGCGGTAACAACTACATGAAGATGCTGGGCAACAAACGCCAGCCCTTGTATAACCGTGCCGTGAGGGCCAAATACCCGCCGGGTTCGACCTTCAAGCTGGTGCAGGGCCTGATCGGTTTGCAGGAAGGGGTGCTCCGGCCTACGGATCTGCATGTCTGCCACGAGGGATACCAGGCGGGGCGACGGCGTATGAAGTGCCATTCGCATGCTTCGCCGCTCGACCTGCGTTTTGCCGTGGCGACTTCTTGCAACGCCTATTTCTGCTATGTATTCCGCGATATCCTGGACAATCCCAAATACGGGAACGTCAAGGAAGGGTACGATGCCTGGAAAGAGTATGTCGAGAGCTTCGGTTTCGGCCGCAAGCTGGGTTCCGACTTCCTCGACGAGCGCGACGGGTATGTCCCCGACCGGGGCTGGTACGACCGCCAGTACCGCGGGTCGTGGAATTCGCTGACGGTCATTTCGCTCGCCATCGGGCAGGATGCGCTGGGCTGCACGCCGTTGCAGCTGGCCAACCTCGCGGCCATCGTCGCCAACCGCGGTTATTACTACATCCCGCATATCGTCAAGAAGGTCGAGGGGCGGGATTCGCTCGACCGCCGTTTCTACGAGCGCCATTATACGAAGGTCGACCCCAAGCATTTCGAGCCGATCGTCGAGGGCATGTGGCGGGGCGTCAACGTCGGCGGCACGTCGATGCTGGCCCGGCTCGAAGGGCTCGATGTCTGCGGTAAGACCGGTACGGCCGAGAACCCCCGCGGGCGCGACCACTCGACCTTCCTGTCGTTCGCACCGAAGGACAACCCGAAGATCGCCATTTCGGTCTATGTCGAGAACGGCGGGTTCGGCGCCTCGGCGGCGCTGCCCATCGCCAGCCTGCTGGAAGAGTATTACCTGACGGATACGATCCGCCGCCCGGCATTGCTGGATTATGTCAGGAACATGACCATAAATTACCCTGCGTATGACCGCTAACCGCCATAACAGTATCTTCTACGGTGTCGACCTCTGGACAGTTCTGCTGTATGTCCTGATCGTGATGGCGGGGTGGGTGTCGATCACTTCGGCCTCGTACGACGAGGGTACGGCCGATGTCTTCTCCTTTTCGCACTTCTACATGAAACAGCTGATGTGGATCGGCGTGGCATGGACTACGGCGGTCGTCGTGCTGTTGCTCGACGATCGGTTTTACCATATGTTCGCCTACCCGGCCTATTTCGCGGGCCTTGCGCTGTTGGTCGGTGCATTGCTGTTCGGCCGCGAGGTCAACGGGGCCAAGGCGTGGTTCGAGTTCGGGTCGTTCCGCATGCAGCCGGTCGAGTTCGTGAAGATCGCCACGGCATTGGCGCTCGCCCGCGTGATGAGCGCCTATTCGTTCTCGATCAACCGGCCGGGCGACCTGTTCAAGGTCGGGATGGTGATCTGCGTCCCGCTCTTTATCATCATCCTGCAGAACGATACCGGTTCGGGCATCGTGCTCGGGTCGTTTCTCTTCGTGCTCTACCGCGAAGGGCTCAACAAGTGGCTCTGCATTCCGGTGCTGCTGATCGCCGCGCTGTTCATCTTCTCGTTCCTGCTTTCGCCCATGACGATGCTCGTGTCGATCATCCTGGTCTGCACCCTTTCGCAGGCGATGATGAACGGCCACTGGCGCCAATGCCTCGTTTACCTTGCCGCACTGGCCCTGGGGAGCATCCTGCTCTGCATGGCGATGGGGCTTGTCGCGCCGGGCTTCATGGATCTGCATGCCTGCCTCTTGACCGTGACGCTGCTGTCGCTGGTCTGGGTGGTGGTTTATGCCTACCGCACCAACCTGAACAATATCTTCATTACTGTCGGGCTGTTCCTCTGCACGGTGGTTTTCCTGCCTACGACCAACTATATTTTCAATTCGATCCTCAAACCCCACCAGCAAGACCGTATCCTGAGCTTCCTGGGCATCATCAGCGACCCGCTGGGGACGGACTACAACGTCAACCAGTCGAAGATCGCCATCGGCTCCGGCGGCTTTCTGGGAAAGGGCTTTCTGCAGGGTACGCAGATCAAGTACGGGTTCGTGCCCGAGCGGCATACCGACTTCATCTTCTGTACCGTGGGCGAAGAGTGGGGCTTTGTGGGAACGATGGTCGTGCTGGCGCTGCTGTGCCTGCTGATCCTGCGCCTGATGCGCATGGGCGAGCGGCAGCAGGAACCTTTCGGCCGCATTTACTGCTATTGCGTGGCGGCCATCCTGCTGTTCCATGTGCTGGTGAACGTGGGGATGACCATCGGGCTGATGCCTGTCATGGGGATCCCGCTGCCGTTCATGAGCTATGGCGGCTCGTCGCTCATTGCCTTTACAATACTGTTGTTCATTGCCGTACGGCTCGATGCGTCGACGCGGCAATTCTCCCTGAATAATAAATTCTGACACACATGATCCGTTACAATCCCCGGGGTTTGTCTCCGAACGAGGTCGCCGAGAGCAGACGGCAGCACGGCGACAATGTCATTACGCCGCCGAAGGACGATTCGGTATGGAAACTGCTGGCCGATAAGTTCCGCGACCCGATCATCCGCATCCTTTTGCTGGCTGCGGTGCTCTCGCTCGCCATCGGTTTCGTGCATAAGGATTTCACCGAGTCCATCGGTATTATCTGTGCGATTATTTTAGCCACTTGCGTCGGTTTCTGGTTCGAGTGGGATGCCATGCGGCGTTTCCGGCGACTGAACCAGGTCAACGACGATATTCCGGTCAAGGTGATGCGCGACGGTGCGATGCACGAAGTCCCGCGCCGCGACGTCGTGGTCGGGGACGTGGTCTACATCGAGAGCGGCGAGACGGTGCCTGTCGACGGCGAGTTGGTCGAGGCCGTGTCGCTGAGGATCAACGAATCCACGCTCACGGGCGAACTGGAAGTTGACAAAACGGTGGACGAGGCGCACTTCGACCCCGATGCCACCTATCCGTCGAACGTCGTGCTGCGCGGCACTACGGTCGCCGACGGTTACGGCGTGATGGTCTCGACGGCCGTGGGCGATGCGACCGAAGCCGGGCGCGTTACCGAACAGGCGACCGTCCAAAGCGAAGAGCAGACGCCGCTCAACCGCCAGCTGACACGCCTTTCGAAACTGATCGGCCGTGCGGGCATCGTGCTTTCCATCGCTATTTTCTGCGTCATGCTCGGCAAGGCGATCTTCATCAACGGGTTGCTCGAAGGCGACTGGCTCGCCATCTCGCAGCACGTGCTGCACATCTTCATGGTTTCGGTGGCGATCATCGTGATGGCCGTTCCCGAAGGGTTACCCATGAGCATCACGCTGTCGCTGGCCATGTCCATGCGGCGGATGCTCAAGACCAATAACCTCGTGCGGCGCATGCATGCCTGCGAAACGATGGGGGCGGTGACGGTGATTTGTACCGACAAGACCGGAACGCTGACCCAGAACCGGATGCACGTGCAGGAGTTGGTGCGCTACGACGCGCTGCCGATGCACGATTTCGCCGAGATCGTAGCCGCCAATTCGACGGCCTTCCTCGATGTTTCGGGTGCCGTGATCGGCAATCCGACCGAAGGGGCGTTGCTCGAATGGCTGCATGCGCAGGGCGAGGACTACGAACCTCTGCGTGCGGGCGCGAAGATCGTCGACCGGCTGACCTTCTCCACCGAGCGCAAGTATATGGCGACGATTATCCAGAGCGGTATTTCGGGCCGCCGGATCGTTTGCGTGAAGGGTGCGCCCGAAATCGTGCGTGCGATGTGTGCGCCGGACGGGAAAGACGAGCAGGTGGCGGAACAGCTGCTCGGGTTCCAGGGGCGGGCGATGCGTACGCTGGCCGTGGCATGGGCCGAGACGGCCGAGGACGATTGCCAGCGGGCTGTCGCCGCGGCGCAGCTTCATTTTGCGGGTGTGGCGGCTATTTCCGACCCCGTGCGCGAGGATGTCCCCGAAGCCGTCGGGCGTTGCCTGAAGGCGGGGATCGACGTCAAGATCGTCACGGGCGACACCCCGGCTACGGCGCGTGAGATCGCCCGCCAGATCGGCCTGTGGAACGACGCCCGGGATACCGACCGCAACCACATGACCGGTACGGAATTCGCCGCGATGAGCGACGAGGAGCTGCTCGGCCGCGTACAGGAACTGAAGATCATGTCGCGTGCCCGGCCGCTCGACAAACAGCGGCTCGTGCGCCTGTTGCAACAGTGCGGCGAGGTGGTGGCCGTCACGGGCGACGGTACGAACGACGCCCCGGCGCTGAATTTCGCCAATGTCGGGCTTTCGATGGGTTCCGGGACGTCGGTGGCCAAGGATGCCAGTGACATCACGCTGCTCGACGACTCGTTCGCTTCGATCGCCACGGCCGTGATGTGGGGACGCTCGCTATACCGCAATATCCAGCGTTTCGTACTGTTCCAGCTCACGATCAACTTCGCGGCGATCCTGATCTGCTTCGTCGGCGCCGTGTTCGGTACGGACATGCCGCTTACGGTGGTGCAAATCCTGTGGGTGAACATCATCATGGATACCTTCGCCGCGATGGCCATGGCCTCGCTGCCGCCGAACCCCGAGGTGATGCTCGAAAAACCCCGTCCGCGCAATGAATTCATCATTACGCGCGCCATGGCGCGCACGCTTTTCACGTGCGGCATTATCATGGTCGCGGTATTGCTGGGCATGCTGTTCTGGTGGACGATCACGACCGGCGGGCTGACCGTGCGCCAGCTGACGGTCTTCTTCTCGACGTTCGTATTCCTGCAATTCTGGAATATGTTCAACGCCAAGGGTTTCGAAACACGCCATTCGGTCTTTTCCTGCCTGCGCGGGTGCCGTGAATTCTTCCTGATCCTGTTGGCCATCGCCGTGGGGCAGGTGCTCATCGTCGAATTAGGCGGCGAGGTCTTCCGAACCGAACCGCTGGCATGGCGGGAGTGGGCAGTCATCATCGGCAGTACGTCGCTGATTGCAATCGGCGGCGAGATCGTCCGGGCCATAGGCCGTAGGCGTTAAACGGATGCTCTGCCGCTCTTGCCGCAACTGAGGCTGACAGGGCCGTAAGCACTATGTTCTGAGTACTCAAACCTCGAAAAATGGAAGCGAATCTCCTTCAACAGAAGATTCGCTTTTTTTGTTTTGGATATTTTTGTGTTTCGCGGAAAAAACGTATATCTATCCTGTGATCTGTCAGGATTGCACACATACGACCATGTGCCGAAAACCGGCTTATCTGTGAAAACCGTGGCGCGGAATATTTGGGTGCAGGAACGTAAAGTAATGGCGAAAAATGAAGAGACCGAAAATGAGAATCATTTTCGGTCTCTATTATAGAAAATTAATTTACAGGACGCCCTGTTCGACCATCGACTTGGCAACCTTCATGAAACCGCCGATGTTGGCGCCCACGACGTAGTTGATGTAACCGTCGGCCTGGGTTCCGTACTGGACACAGACTGAGTGGATATTCTGCATGATGGATTTCAACTTGGCGTCGACCTCCTCGGGCGACCAGGTGAGGCGCATCGAGTTCTGGGTCATTTCGAGTCCCGAAGTGGCCACACCGCCGGCATTAGCTGCCTTGCCCGGGGCATAGAGCAGTTTGTTCTGCTGGAAGATGCGGATGGCGTCGGGCGTCGAGGGCATGTTGGCGCCTTCAGCTACGCACATGCAGCCGTTGGAAACCAATGCCTGCGCTTCGTCGCCGTTCAGTTCGTTCTGCGTGGCGCAGGGCATGGCGATGTCGCACTTTACGCTCCACGGACGTTCGCCGGGGTAGTAGGTTGCCGACGGATACTTGTCGGCGTACTCCTTGATACGGCCGCGGAAGATATTTTTCAGTTCCATGACGTATTCCAGTTTCTCGGGGCTGATGCCTTCGGGATCGTGGATGTAACCCGATGAGTCGGAGAGCGTCACGACCTTGGCGCCCAGCTCCGTAGCCTTCTGGCAGGCATACTGGGCGACGTTGCCCGAGCCGGAGATGCAGACGGTCTTGCCCTTGAACGACTCGCGAATGGCAAAAGTTGAATATTGGTACGGTGATCATTACTGC
>OHAJ01001460.1_pt1 | contig 17223 bp, 12 predicted proteins | sample 1577101 | NCBI WGS metagenome assembly OHAJ01 (sample SAMEA3541531, study PRJEB24748) | human gut metagenome | biome: human gut; feature: human-associated habitat; material: faeces | place: China | collected 2012
TCCTCGATCATGGGAGCGAGCTGGATCCGCTCGTTCCGCGCCCGCAGAAAAGCCGACACGCGGGCGCGTGTCGGCTGGTAACTGTTTTTCCGGGGCGCTGTGTAATCTGATTCCTGTTTTTGTTTCAGGTTTCCTTTTCCTCGAATAGTGCTCGGAACATGCTGGGGAAACTGCCAATCAGTTTTGGGTAATGATGATAGATATGACGGCAAAGCTGTTTGGACAATTCACGGAAACGGGCGTCGTCGCCGAACTCAATTACCCTGTCCAGCAGCCGGTCGATCTGCGCTTCATCGGTAAGCTGTCCGGTTAAAACCTCATCTACAGCCTGTTTGCACAGTTCATAAACCCGTGTCTTTGCACTTTCGTATTGGGCAGCGCTTTCCTCAATTCGCGCAAGCAAATCCATATCCGGCATTGCTTCGGCTGTCAGCAGTTCTGTCAGTGTACGCGGCGTGTAGTGCATATAGTCCAGCATACAGCCGACATTTATAAGCCGACAAGGGATTCCCAGCGCCCACTGCTCACGTTTCCATTTCTCCACGAGCTGCCACTCTCTCGAATTATGCACATGCCCGTACAACATCGCCGCTCCGTGGTGCTGGCTTTTATAAAACAGCATTGGGTAATGGCTCAGAATGACCAAGCGGTTTTCGTCATTGATTTCTGCGTACTGCGCAATGCTTTCCCAATAAAGACGAAGCTTGCCCTTGACCCGGTCATGATTGCCTTGAATCAAATGCTTGTGTCCGTTCAGTTGCTGCAGGATCTTCACGCTGCTTTCTTCGCTTTTCCAGAAAGCGTCTCCTAGAACATAGACGGTATCATCGTCTGCGACGCGAGCATTCCAGTTCTGGATGAGCGTTTCGTCCATCTGCCCGATTTCCGAAAACGGCCGGTCGTCAAACCGCAGCACATTCTCATGCCCGAAGTGCATATCTGCGATGTAAAAAATCATAAGCTCTCCTGCCCATAAGTTAATCTGTTTCGTATTATACAGGATTTGCGTTCAAAAGTCGCGCCTCTTATGAAAATGTAATCACTTTTGCGGAAAATATAGTTTGCTGGAATTATTTTCATTTCACGTCCTCATATCGCAAGAAGCGCTTGTTTTTCCGTATCGCTTCTTTCGATGCAATCAGCAGTTCCAGCAGAACGCGCCGCTCAAATTCATTGCAGTCAAAAGCAGCGGCGGCAAAGAAGGAACCGGAGATTCGCTCCGTATTCTCAATGCTGTCTATCAAAAGCGCATCCGCTGATACGTTCAGCGCGTTGGCAATGGATACGAACGTTTCGATGCTCATGCCCCGCTGCCCGGTTTCAATGCTGCTGATGAATGTAGGCGCTTTTTCAATCTGTTCTGCCAACGCCATCTGGGAAAGGCCCCGTCGCCTTCTGATCTCTCCGATACGCCTTCCCAATGCCTCTGTGTTGAATGCCATAAATAATACCTCCTTAAAAAAGTCGGAAGTATTATAATGATCGAGAAAATCAGCCGATTCTGCCTTTCTATCGTTTCAGTATCACATAAAAACTTCAGTTGTAAAAGCCCGATTTTTCTGTACCTTCACTGTGAGTGGATATCTTCACTCTCAGTTTATTTCTTTTTGCATTCGCGCGGGCTAAAATACAATCAAATAATTTTATTGTTGCGAGGGATATGAAATGTCCGATATGCAGGATCAAGCAGCGCAGGATTCGCTTCTGAAAACAGCAGCATCTGAATCTGACAGCCAAGCATCTTCAGCAGCACAGAGTCTGTCTCACAATTCAGCAGATCAATCTATGCAACCCCTATTACGCTCCCCGTGCAGGACATTGCTCAGCAATCTTCGGGGAGAACGTCCAAATCCCCAGCAGCATTACAAGGTCGGAATCTATATCCGTTACTTCAACCAGACGAAGCATGTAGACTATCTGGACTACCATGTGAAACAGTATCAGGACACCATGGCTCTCTGCCCAAATTGGGAGCTTATTGATTTTTACATAGACGAAGGAGCCACCGCACCGAACATGGAAAGCGCACCGGAATGGTGCAGACTCTTACAGGATTGCTTCCGCGGCAAAGTCAATTTAATCATCACACAGAAGGTATCCAACGTTTCCAAAAAGGACTACGAGATCACATTTCTTGCAAGAATCCTCGCAGCGTTGGCGAAACCAGTTGGCATCTATTTTGTATCCGAAGATATTTTTACGATGGCTTCCTGCTATCAGGATACCCTGCACGATTGGGGCATGTTCCCCGATCATTGGTCAGTCCTCCCGGACAATATTTCCGAGGAAAGTCTTCTTTTAGCAGGAGAACATTCAGATGCATAATTCGGTATCGTTTCATTGTATGCTGAATTAAGGTTTATATCGGGATGCGCGCCCCGGGAAAATCCCGCCCGGGGCGCGTTTCCTCCTTGTTTATCTCCAGTAGTAGTTTTGTCCCAGGTCGGGGTTGATGTTCAGCGCCGTCTTGGGGATGGGGCGCAGGTAGCGCTTCTCCTCGAAGTTGCGGCCCACGGTATAGAGCAGACGTCCGGTCGTGCCGTTCTCCAGCGAATATTTGCTGTCGTCGAGTACGATGTACGTTACGCCGGGTTCGTTGCCGGCTTCGCCCGAAATCACGCAGACGTCGTTGATGCCGTCGCCGTTGAGGTCGTAGGAGGTATCCATGGCCGGGATGTAGATGCCGTACCACTGCTTGTTCAGCAGCTCGCCCGCATGCCAGCGCATCAGGTCATTGTAACGGAACCCTTCCAGCAGCAACTCGATGGCGCGCTCGCGGCGGATCTCCAGCAGGTCGCTGTCGCTCAGCCCGTAGTACTGTTGCAGATAGGGGTCTGCCGACGTCGGGCGCTTGCCGTCGACGCCTGCGCGCTCACGCAGCGGTTTGATGGTCTTGTTCCAGATGTCGTCGCTGAATTCGCCCAGCTCGGCCTTTGCCTCGGCGTAGTTGAGCAGTACCTCGGCGTAACGCATGATGGGCAGCGAGTTGTAGGAAACCGATGCCGACTCGTATGCCTTGTCGTCGATGTTGAACTTGATGACTTGGTAGCCGGTCAGCGTCACCGTGAAATCGGGGGGTGTCGCGGTCGAAACGCCGCCCACCAGCTTCGTGTAGCCCGGCGTGATGATGCTCTGCGAGAGACGGTAGTCGCGGTTTTCGACTTCGGTCGTGAACTCCTCGCCGGTCGCCGTGTGGCGCGAACCGTCCAAGTTGAGGTAGGTCTTCACGAAATCCTGGTCGAGCGACCAGCGCTGTCCGTAGCTGCCCGACGTGTAACGCCACGTCAGGTCGTGGAACGTGGTCATGCCGACGCTCATCTGGCGTGCCCAGATCACCTCGGTCGTGTTGACGGCCTCCTGCGTGAAGAGTTCCCGGTACTGGGTCTTGACGTTGGCGGGGTTGTTCACGATGCTGTATACGCCGGCCGCCATCAATTCCTCACATGCCTCGGCGCATTCGCGCAGGAATTTCTCCGAAGCCTGCTTGTCTTCCCACGCCTTGCCCGTAGACGGGTCTACCGAATGGTATTTGCGGTAGGTGCCTTCGAACAGGCAGACGCGGGCCTTGTAGGCCAGGGCGATGTACCGGTTGATGCGGGCGCAGTTGATCCATTCCGACGACGTGTAGCAATGTTTGCAGGCGAAGTCCAGGTCTTCGAGCACGCGCTCCATGACGTATTCGCGGCTGTCGCGCGGTTTGTAGAGTGCCACCATGTCCTCGGGGTCGATCGGCTCGTCGTACCAGGGTACGGCGCCGAAGGTCTTGACCTTCTCGAAGTATTGCCAGGCGCGCCAGAAACGGGCTGTGCCTTCGTAGTGGTTGTAGGTAGCTTCGGAGAGCCCCTTCGCCTCGCGCATGTGCACCAGGAAATAGTTGATGTTGTAGATCGGCGTCCAGTTGCTGATCGACCAGCCGCTCTGCAGGTCGGGTGTCCACGAGGCGTTGGTCAGGAACGTGAACGACTTTTCGGTGGCCATGATGTCCGAGTACCCGTCGCCGTAGCCCAGGTCTGCTGCGCTGGGGGTGTATTTCTGGATGAACCCGTTGGTATAGGTCAGCAGGGAGCCTTCGTCCGTGAAATAATCCCCGGATCCGACCTTGGCGTCGGGATCCCTGTTAAGGAAATCCTCGCAGGACGTGAGCAGGAAACAGGCCGAAAGCAAAATATATGTTATCTTTTTCATTGTCGTCCGTAATTTAGAAAGTTATGCTCAAACCGATCGTGTACGATTTCATGACGGGATAACCGTCGCCGTCGCCGAAGTTGTCGCTACCGAACTTGTTGGTTCCGTAGTCCGCATCGCCGGCGTAGATACCTTCCGGGTCGTAGTTTTTCGCGTACTTCTTGAGCGGTGAGAAGGTCAGGAGGTTCTCGCCCGACACATAGATCTTGAGTGCCTGGAGGCCGATCTTGTTGACCAGCTCCTTGGGGAAGTTGTAGTCGATGGTGAGGTTCTTCAGGCGGATGTACGAAGCGTCCTGCACGTAGCGCGTGTTGGGCTGTGCGAGGATCAGGCCCGAGTCGCTGGCCGAGTAGCCGACCAGGCGCGGCCAGTAGGCGCCGCGGTTGGTGGGCGACCAGCGGTCGCTGTTATGCCACGGGAGCGCCATGCTGTACGGGCGGCCGTACTGGCCCCAGAAATAACCCGATTCCTTGGCCGGATACCAGTCGCGTTTGCCGACGCCCTGCCACATCATGCTGATGCCGATGCCGTTCCAGCGCACGCCGCCCTGGATGCTGTAACTGTAGCGGGGCGTGGTGTTGCCGATCTTCACCAGGTCGCCGTGGTCGTAGATCGTGTTGTTGCCGTTGTTGACGTATCCGTCGCCGTTCAGGTCGAGGTAGCGCGGGTCGCCGGCCTGCCAGGTCGCCGAACGGTTGGTGAACTTCGAATAGTTGGCCCATGTCTGCGCCTCTTCGTCGCTCTGGAACAGCCCGTCGCACTTGTAGCCCCACATTTCGCCGAGGGTCATCCCCTCGTAATAGTTGATCGAGTAGTTGGTCGAGAGCGTGCCTGTTTTGGCCGTATAGCGGGTGATCTTGCTGGTGTTGTCCCATACGGCGACTTTGATATTGTAGCTCAGGGTCTTGCCCGCAACCTTGTGGCTGTCGCGCCACGAGAGGCTGGCCTCCCAGCCATCGGTGCGCATGTCGGCGTAGTTGCCCTTGGGGGCGCTGTTGCCGAATACGGCAGGCAGCTCTTCGCCCACCACATACATGTCGGTGGTCTTCTTGCGGTAGATGTCGGCCGAGAAGTTCAGGCGGCCGTTGAATGCCTCGAAATCCAGGCCGAGGTCATAGGTCGTGGCCTTTTCCCATGTCAGGCTCTTGGGAATGGGGGAGGGCGCCTGCGTGTAGTTGAACACCGAACCGTTGTTCAGCAGGCTCGACTGTGCGATCGACATCGTGGAGAGGTAGGCGTAGGCATCGTTGATGAGGCCGTTGCCCGCCGAACCGACCGATGCGCGGATCTTCAGGTTGTCGAGCCAGTTGGCGTTTTTCATGAAGTTCTCTTCCGAGATGCGCCATCCCACCGAACCCGAGGGGAAGAATCCCCAACGCTGGTTGGACGGGAACTTGGAGTTACCGTCGTAGCGGCCGCTGGCTTCGAGCAGGTATTTTCCTTTGTACGAGTAGCTTACGCGGTAGAATGCGCCGACCAGTCCCCAGTCGTAGCTGCCGTTGTCCTTCAGGGTCATCGCTTCGCCTTCCAGCAGGCTGAAGTTGGGCTTGCCGGGGATGATGATGCCTTCGCGGCTCATCAGGTTGCTCTTGTAGGTGTAATCTTCGATGTTCCAACCGCCCATGATGCTCAGCGAGTGGTTGTCGCCCAGGCGGGGCGTGTAGGTCAGCGTGGCGCTCGAAGCGACCTTCTGACGGTTGTAGGAGCGTTCTTCGTAGAGCGAGCCCGAGGGACGTTCGCCCGAGCTGTCGGGCCCGGTGTAGTAGGTGTAGCTGTTCACGGCCTGCCGGCGGTCGGTCTGGTTGAAATAGAAGCTCACGTCGGCTGCGGCGACGAGCACGTCCTTCAGCAGGTCGATCGTGACCGCCGTGCGGTTGTTCATGTCGAACTTGCGGTCTTTACGCCACGAGTTACCCTCGACGAAGCCTGCCCAGCCCGTATATACGGCCGCTTCCGTCCACGTACCGTCGGGATTGGTGACCAGGGCTACGGGGTAAGCCTGGTGGTTGAGCATGCGCGATACCGTCATCGGCGTCGTGGAGATGCCCGTGTGGCCCGTCGGCTGGTGCGAATAACGGTACATGAAATCGGTGGTGTTCTCCACGCGCAGCCACGGCTTCACGTTGACGATGCCTTTGGCTTTGACGTTGAACTGCTGGTATTTCTCGTCACCGGCGTTGTAGATTCCGTCTTGCTCGAACATACGGCCCGAAACGTAGTACGATGCCACGTCGCCGCCGCCCGTTACGCTTATGTTATGCTGGTGTCCGGTCGTATAGTCCTTGTAGAATACGTCGTACCAGTTGGTGTTGCCGAAGTATTCGTAGGCATTGCGGTTGTTGACGCGCCATTTCTCATACGACGGGTCGTTGTTGCGGCGTGCCAGTTCGTCGTACCAGGTGCGTGAGAATTTGAATACGTTGTTGATGTTCGAGGGATCCTTGCCGAATGCGTTGACATAGGATTCCAGGAACGAGGTGGTATAATCGTAGCCGTTGGTGACCATCTGGGGCTTGGTGGCGCGCTTGTAGAAGGTGAAGGTACCGTTGTAAGTCACCTTGGCACTGCCTTTCTGCGGCTTCTTGGTGGTAAGGAGGATCACGCCGAAGGTACCGCGGGCACCGTATACGGCGGTCGACGAGGCGTCTTTGAGCACCGTGATCGACTCGATGTCGTCCGGGTTCACGGTCGACATGTCGGTTTCGACGCCGTCGACCATCACCAGGGCCGAACCGCCCGAACCGATCGAGTTCTCCGCGCCGCGGATGCGCACCGTCGCGCCGCGGTTGGGCTTACCGTCGGAAAAGGTCATCGTAAGGCCGGGGATGGCGCCCTGCAACGAGCGCGAAATGCTCATCGACGAACCCATGCGCTCTTCGAGGCCCTTTGTCGAAAGGGTTTCGACGGCGCCTACGATGTCGCGGCGCTTCTGTACGCCGTAACCGACGACGACAACCTCTTCGAGGCTGGTGTTGTCTTCGCTCATGGTGACGTCGATGGTGGATTGGTTGTTGACGTGGATTGTCTGGGTTTTGTAGCCCACATAGCTGAAATTCAGGCTTTCGGAATTGTCAGCATTGATCGTGTACGTACCGTTGGCATCGGTAGTCGTGCCTTTCGTGGTACCGGGGACGGTGACGGTGACACCTATGAGGGGATTTCCCGTGTCGTCTTTAACGATACCCGAGACGGCCTTCCCCCCCCCTTGTGCCGAGGCCGGGAGCGCAAATGTCACATATAAAAGAGTAACCGTCAGGAGCCTGATGTACGAGCGTATTTTGCCCAGTACGTCAAGTCCGGTCAGCGTGTAACATTGTTTCATTTTACATCAGTTTAAGTTATCAATCGGTTCGTTGCCGGATCCCATACCTATTATTATATAAGAGGCCGGGTTTTTCCGGGGATTTCGGCTGGTTGCAAGTCATTCCCGATATAACTTCTGCTGGAGAGTGTAAAAAGTAGTTAGGTTTTCGTGTGTGTCAGGTTTGTGTGTTTTTAATTATTTAATAAATAAGGTTCTTCTGATTTTGCTTTCAAATATATGTTTTTATTTTCTTTCGTGCAACTATTTAGTTTAAAAACTTTGCAAAAAGAATAGCTAAAATTGTGCGATTCCGGAGCATTTTTATATTTATATATTGTAACTATTTGTTAGTCAATTGTTATTGTTTGTATTTTATCGGTTTTGGTTTGTTTTGTCTTATTCTTGTCTTTCGTGTGGTAAAGTTCGCTTATTAGTGTTTCATGAGTGTTAAAAACTATTTAAATAATTACTAAAGGAAATAATTTGCATTATAATACTATTTTTTGACTGTGAAAATTTGCAAAAAAGAAAAAATGTGCTTATGTTTGTCCTGCAAGTTGTTCCGACATATCTCTTGAGAGTAAGGACGTGCCTCCGAGGCGCATCCGCTTTGCTATTTCCAGTAATAGTTATTACTCTAATCAAAATGTTATGAAACTTATGAAAAATTGGATAAAGACGATGCTCTTCGTATCGGTTCTCTGTCTGGCGGCTTGCTCCGACGATCCGGATGTGGCTCCGCTCAAACGGGATACCGATGCCGTCGAGCTGGCGTACAATTCTGGCGCTACGACCCAGATCTCGGTACGCTATGCCGGTTCGTGGTCGGCACGTGTCGAGTGTACGGACGGAAGCGGGACTCCGGTGAACAACTGGTTCTCCATCTCCCCGGACAATGGTGCCGGCAATGGCCGCGATTACCAGTGGGTGACCGTTACGGCCGAGCGTAATGCCGGCGACAAACGCACGGGATACATTTATCTGAAACCGGCCAACGGCGAAGAGATCAAGATCGAGGTTGCACAGGCCGACGGCCATTTCTCGGTGAAAGACCCCGTGATTTCAGGGTCGCTCAAGTCTAATACGGAATCCGCTGCGACGCTCGAAATCGCCTATGACAAGGCTTTCGGCGAAGAAATCGTGGAGATCGAAGCTACGCTCGACGGCCCTGCCGCCGAGGGGCTCAGCATTAGCAGTCCGTATCAGTCCGTGATCGAACGCGAAGGCAGCGGTACGATTTCGGTGCCTATCACCGGTGTCCCCGTGGCGCTGGGCGAGATGGTTTGCCATGTGACTTTCAAGCTCGACGGGGTCGTGAAGTTCCAGGGCGATGTCTCGGGGAACGTAAGCTCGTCGAACGAGGTGTTCAGCATGGGCTTCGACTTGTTCAAGTGGGGCGGCGATTACCCGAACAACAAGAAGGGCCCCGGCCCGAACGGAAGTTCCGGTGCCGGCAAGGATTTCGATGGTTCGGAGCCTGCGGAGCCCGATATGATTACGGCGGGAACCGACGGTACGAGCGACGTCTTCAATACGATGGGCGATACTTACCGCCTCAACCGCGGCGTTGAAAAATGGTCGGGTCTGCGTGTATACGAGCATCCGGGCTATGTAAAGCTGGGTGTAACGGCCAATGGCGGCTGGATCATGACGCCGGAGCTCGAAGGCCTTTCGGCGGCACCCGAAACCGTATCGGTTTCGATCGACTTCCTGCGTTTCGATAACGAAACGGGTACCTACATCGTTTCGGCCGAAGGCGCCGGGGTCGTAACCAACGGCGAAGTGAACAATACCGTGCTCCCGGCGCAGACTTCGGCTGCCGGCCGCAAGTGGAAGACGCTGACTTTCACCGTCCAGGATGCTACCAACAAGACGCGCATCAAGATCGAGGCACAGACCTACAACCAGACGGGGTACCGTATCAATATCGACAATATCGTCGTCATGGCCGCCGACAAGGTGGAGGTGACCGAGAAGCTGCCGGCACCCGAACTTGAAAAGATTGCCTACACCCCAGCCGAGACCTCCATCGCATTTGCGTGGGAAGGCGTGAAGGGGGCTACTTCCTATGAGGCTTCCGTGGCGCAGCAAACGCGTCCCGACTTCAAGAAAACCGTCGAGACGACGGATTCGAACTGTGAGTTCGCCGATCTGGAGCCCGGACTCTATATCTTTACCGTCAGGGCGCTTTATGCCGGGAATGCGGAATTCAATTCCGACCCGACGCAGAAGGTCGTGGGGACATTGGGCTTCGCGGCTGAAAAATTAGCGACGCCAACGGAATTGGTGTCTGCCGACGTGACCTCCTCGGGGGCCAAGATCAGCTGGGCCGAAGTGAGCGGCGCCGCCAATTACCGGGTCGTGGTCAAAACGACGTCCGACGGGAACGAGGTTTCCTCGGCAGTCGTCAGCGCCACCAGCTATACGGCTTCCGGGCTCAAGGCCGGTACGGATTATACGGTTTCGGTTCAGGCGCTCGTCGGCGACGGCTCCGTGGCGAATGAATTCGATTCGGACGAGGCGACGACTCAGTTCGTAACTACCGATCCAGTGCCGATGATTGCTCCCACTGCGCGGATTTACGCGAAGACACACGGCCTTGCCGTGCTGGAGTGGGAACTGTCCGCCGCAGCGTTGGAGCAGCAGCCCGTAGGGTCGACCGATACCTATGATTTCCGGGTGAAGGATGCCGGCGGGAATGTGATCCGGTCGATCGAGAACTTCTCGAAATTCAATTTTACGAAGTATAAATATTACCGGCTCGTGTGGGGCGGGCTGACGCCCGGGGCGACCTATACGCTGGAGCTCCGCCGCAAGTCGACGGCGAATAAGGAGGCGCTTCTCGATTCCGAGTGGGCTTCGGCTACCGTTACGACCGACGCGGCTCCCGACAAGTCCGGATACCTCCTCTATAAGGACTTCGAGAATCTTCCCGGAGGCGGTCAGCCGTTCTATGGTGCCTACGGCTTCAGCCTGGGTAGCACGACCGATTTTTCCGATCCGGATAAGATATTGATTACGACGGGCGATGCGAACTCCATCTATTGCCAGGGCGTGAAGGACAACGACTCCTATTTCAGTGCATACCTGCCCGAGTGGGATCGTGCGGATTGGAAGGCCAACAGTTTTAATGTCGGGCTTGCTGCCGGATATATGAAATTCGGTGGCGGCAGCAACCCCGCATGGCTGACTTTGCCGAAACTTTCCTCGTTGTCCGGCGCTACGGAGATCGAGCTGGAATTCGATGCGTGTCCCTATTACGAGCCTAGTACGAAGGGGGATATGATGGCCCCCTCGAACACCGATATTACCGAGTATTTCGGGGTGACGGTGACCGGAGCGACGATCGTGAGCGTAACGGGCGAGACCTCGGCCGATGCCGTTATCAGCGGCGGCGGTACCACGGTGACTTTACGTAACGTGCTTGTGGATAAAATGATCGAGGAGGGACTGAAGGATACGTATCGCTATACGACTCACAAAGTGAAGATCACCGGCGTTACGGCCGATACGCGCATTAAAATCTATTCGGCTCTTGAAGACGATGATAAAAACCATCGTATGTGGCTGGATAATCTGAAGGTTAAGAAGGTTAATTAGTTTTGATGGTTATGGTGAACCGGGGGCTGCGGGTGTCTGCAGTCCCTGGTTTTTATCGACATTGTGGATTGAAAAAGGAAAGAAAAGATAACTATTTGTCGGTATTTTGTTTTCTTATATTGCATAATAAAGTAAAATATGTTAACTTTGGACTGTGAAGAGAAAAATATTTGCGTCTTTGCTTTGCTTTGGGATAGTTTATCCCCTTTCCCGGATGGTAATAAATTAATATCGTACTATGAATAAAGTAGAAAGTGCCCTGTCGCGCACGACCGACACCAAGGCATTGGTGATCGGAACCGAAACCCTTCCGCAGGTTGCGGATATGTTCAGAAAACTTTTCCCGGATAAGCGGGCGCTTGTCGTGGCCGATGCCAATACATGGCGCGTGGCCGGCGATGACGTGCATAAGATACTGGCCGGGGCGGGTGTTGCACAGGATGAACCATATGTCTTCACCGACCCGAAACTCTATGCCGAATGGGCATATGTCGGGGAGCTGGATACCGTGCTCTCCGAGACCGATGCCGTGCCCGTAGCCGTCGGCTCGGGCGTGATCAACGACCTGACGAAACTCTGTTCCAGCCATAACGGACGCCGTTACATGGTCGTGGGTACGGCCGCTTCGATGGACGGTTATACGGCTTACGGGGCTTCGATCACCAAGGACGGCAACAAGCAGACTTTCGATTGCCCGGCGCCGCTGGGGATGGTGCTCGACCCGAACATCGCCGCGGCTGCGCCTGCGAAGCTCTCCGCCTCGGGCTATGCCGACCTGATCGCCAAGATCCCGGCCGGTGCCGACTGGATGCTGGCCGACGCCGTAGGGTCGGAGTTGATGGACGACTTCGCATTCTCGGTGGTGCAGGACGGCCTGAAAGAGGCGCTCTGTGATCCGGCGGGCGTACACGCGGGGAATGTCGCCAAAGTCGAACAACTGGCCGAAGGGCTGCTGCTGAGCGGTTTTGCGATGCAGGCCACTCAGTCGAGCCGTCCCGCGTCGGGGGCCGAACACCAGTTCAGCCACCTGTGGGACATGGAACACCTCAAATACAACGGGGCATCCGTTTCGCACGGGTTCAAGGTGGGTATAGGTACGCTTGCGTCGACGGCATTCCTCGAAATGCTGCTTGAAACCCCGGTCGAGGAACTCGACGTCGAAAAGTGTGTCGCAGCCTGGAAATCATGGGAAGAGACCGAGGCGGACATTCGCCGGATTTTCGATAACGATCCCGAATTCGTGGCCCGCGGACTGGTGGAGACCAGGGGTAAATATGTCGATAAGGAGGGGCTGCGCAGGCAGTTGCAGCGTCTGAAGAAGTCATGGCCCGAGCTGAGCCTGCGTATCCGCCGGCAGATCATCCCGTTCGGGGAAGTCCGCCGCCGCCTTGAGCTGGTCGGTGCGCCCTACGAACCCGAGCAGATCGGCGTGTCGCGTGCCAGGTTCCGGGCAAGTTTCGAAAAAATACCTTACATGCGCAGTCGTTTCACGGTCATCGACATCGCTTTCCGTTGCGGTTGGATGGAACAATGGCTCGATAAACTTTTCGGGAAAGGCGGAATTTGGGAAATAAAGTAGTATATTTGCAAACTGAAACTACTAAACTTTCATTCCGAAATGACTCCTGAACAAACCAAACGCTTCAAGTATTGGCAGACGCGTACCATCATCGCCACGATGGTGGGCTATGCGCTCTTTTACTTCGTGCGTAAAAACTTCTCGCTGGCGATGCCCGGCCTGGAGGCCGACCTGGGGATCTCGAAAACCAGCCTGGGTATTTTCCTGACCCTGAACGGTGTGGTCTACGGGCTTTCGCGTTTCGTGAACGGTATCCTGGCCGACCGCATGAACGCCCGCTGGTACATGGCCATCGGGCTTGCGCTCTGTGCGCTGGCCAACTTCGCCTTCGGATTCGGCGAGGATGTCTCCTACTGGATCACGGGGCAGCACGACGGTTCGCAGTTCACCAATACGATGATCCTCTTCATGGGGATCATGTGGGTGATAAACGGCATGTTGCAGGGGACGGGATTCCCTCCCTGCGCGCGTCTGCTGACCCACTGGATTCCGCCTACGGAGCTGGCGACCAAGATGTCTGTGTGGAATACCTCGCATTCGATCGGTGCGGGCCTCGTGGTGATTCTCTGCGGTTATATCATGGGTACCGTGGGCATGAACATGACGGCCGACCCCGACGCCGTGGCGACGATCGCCGCCAATCTGGGCGTTGCCCCCGACGATGCAGCCGGGATGGAACGCGTCATGGCTTCGGCTGCGCATGTCGGGGCGTGGAAATGGTGTTTCTGGGTGCCTTCGGCCATCGCATTCGCCGGGGCGATCGGATTGGTCGCCTTCCTGCGCGATACGCCCTCTTCGGTCGGGCTGTTCCATATTTTCTACCAGCTGACGATTGGAAGATTCCACTTCTTTCATGGCGGAATCAATTGTCTGGATGTGTTCACCCAGAAGAGAAGAATCCTGTGTAATTTTATTTACATTTTCACCGGTCTGGGTTACTTTTTCCAGAGTGACCTGAATAAGTTTTAAGGTTTCTTCAATGGAAGAAGTCATTTTTCCTGAAATTTCATCCAGTCGCGAGAGTGCTTCGCTGATCTGTCCGGAAGAATCTTTGGTTTCGGTACTCAGCTTGCGGATCTGTTCCGCAACGACGGAGAATCCTTTTCCGGCTTCCCCTGCGCGGGCAGCTTCAATGGAAGCATTAAGTGCCAGCAGATTGGTCTGGCTGGAAATACTGTCAATGGTTCCGGTTTCCTGTTTTACGGTTTCAAATTCTGCCTTGAAAGCGTCCAGAATATGTTCTACCTCATTGGACAGATCTGCCATCGTTCCGGCAGTCTGTACCAGACTCTCCAGATCAACGGAACTTGTTTTTGTGCGGCCATTGCGACGAAGGGATGGGCTCCACGCGGCATTCGTTGCCCGCCAGCCCCACGGCTTCGCAGGCCAGCTCGCACCAGGTGGCCTGCCCGCTGTTGACGGCATGCCACAGGCCGGTGGCCTGACGTTCGGCCAGCATGATGCTCCACAGGGCCAGATCCAGCGAATAGGTGGGCGAGCCCGTGCGGTCGTCCACGATGGTGATGCTGTCGCGCCGGTGGCAGGCATTGAGGATGTCGTCCACGAAGTTGCGCTTGCCGGGCCCGAACAGCCAGCCCGTGCGCACCACGCAGGCCCGCTCGGGCAGGGTCTGCAATACGGCCTGCTCCCCGGCCAGACGGGTCTTGCCGTAGACGTTGAGAGGGGCCGTGGCATCTTCTTCGCGCCAGGGGCTGCCGTGCTGGCCCGAGAAGACCAGCCCGGAACTGAAGTGCACCAGATGGCCCTGCCCGCGGGTCTTGAGCAGGCAGGCCAGTGTGTGCGGCAGGGTGCGGTTGTAGAGCAGGACTTCGTCGGGATGGTCCTCGGCATCGTCCACCGTGTTCCAGCCAAGGGAGCTGAACACCACATCCGGCGCGCAACTGTCCAGGCGGGCCTGCAGGAAGTCCGCATCCAGGATGTCACCGTCCGAGCGTTCCAGCGATTCCACCGACCAGCCGCGCCCCAGCAGGACATGGCGCAGGGCCTGCCCCAGCAGTCCGGTGCGGCCCTCCAGAACCAATGCTTTCACGAACAATCCTCCAAAGTATAGCGCACTGTAGCCTCCCCTCTGCCCATGGTCAACCGTGAGGCCCGCCGTCTTGCCAGCGTGCGGCAAGTGACGTACACCAACAGGGATGAAAACAGCTATCCTGTTGGTCGCCTACGGTACGAGCAGCCCCCAGGGGCGTGGCTCGCTGCGCCAGTTCGACGCCTGGGTGCGCGAACGTTTTCCCGGCATTTGCGTGCGCTGGGCCCTTTCTTCGGAGCTGCTGCGCACCCGCCTGACACGTGCCCGGCAAAAAAACGATTCCGTGCTCAAGGCCCTGCGCCGCCTGCGCCTGGAAAATTTCAGCCATGTGGCCGTGCAGCCCCTGCAGATCATCCCCGGCAGCGAACATACCGACGTGCGCGCCGATGCGGACGAGGCCGGACGCCTGGACGGCCTGCATGTGAGCATCGGGACGCCCCTGCTGGCCTGTGACGAAGACATCCGGGCCGCCGCACGGGCCGTGCTGGCCCATCTTCCGGAAGAACGCCGGGCCGACGAGGACGTGGTGCTCATGGGTCACGGCAGCCGCCAACAGGCCGTGACCGCGTATGCGGCCCTTGCCGGGGCCGTGCAGGCCCTGGACGCCCGCGTGCATGTGGGCACCATGAGCGGCGCCCTGGAGCTCGATGCCCTGCTGCCGCGCCTCACCTCCCGCCGTGTCTGGCTCATGCCCCTGCTCTCCGTGGTGGGACGCCATACCCTGGAAGACATGGCCGGGGACGCGCCGGATTCCTGGCGTTCCCGCATCGAAGCCGCCGGTCATGCCTGCGCGCCCGTGGTGCGGGGCACGGCCGAATACCGCGCTTTTGCCGATATTTGGCTGCGGCATCTGGAAGATGCCGTGGCTGCCTTGCCAACCGTCAAAAAGGATGAGGAAAAGTGAAGAAAGTCCTGCGCCTGCCGCTGGCCCTGCTGGTCTGCGGCCTGATCTCTGCCTGTGGTCTGATGGGAGGCAACGGCAGCGCCGACCTGACGCCTGCGGCACAGGCAGCCCCCGCTGCCAAAGCCAATGCCTTCAACCCCTGGATGAACAAGAGCCTTCCCAATACCCGTACCCTGTCCGCCGAAGGCATGGCCATGGTGCAGGCCATGGGCGCCGACCGCCAGAGCATCGAGGACGAGGCCGCCTACCGTCCCCACTGGCGCGAAGAGATCTACCCCGTGTTCTTCGGCAACAAGACGGCCCCGCACGAGCTCATCGTGCTGCTGGACTTTGCCTCGCCCGACAGCGCCCGTGTCTGGCAGGCCGTGCGCGATGCCTCGGCCAAGCTCTCGCCCGCTGACGCCAAGATCGCCGTTTTTGCCAAAAATTCGGAGAACTACGGTACCGACCTCATGGGCATGGGCATCTGGATCAGCTATGAGCGCAAGGGCCAGGCCATGGACTACATGAGCCACGCCCTCAGCGAATGGAACCGCATCAAGGCCGCCCAGAAGAAGCAGGGGCGCAGCGTGCCCTTCACCAACGAGTACGACGCCACGGTCAAGCCCACCGACCTGCCCATCCACTACGCCTACATGGGCAAGCTGCGTCCGGCCGTGCCCTCCAGCCAGGAGCTGGACGTGGCCCGCTACTGCTACAATGCCGGCAACGTGAACATGTACCAGGCCGTGCAGATCTCCCGCTATTACGGCGTGAAGCGCATCCCGGCCGTCATCGCCGACGGCAAGGTGCTGACATCGCCTTCGGCCACGGACATCGTGTCCGCCCTGCGCTAGGCATCTTCGTTCCGCATGTTGAAGGACGGGCCCCGGCTTGCGGGACCCGTCCTTTGTTTTGGCCTGCTGCCGGACGCGAACCGGGGCCCGCCTTCGCTTCTCCCGAAGCGTCCTCTCCACCCTACGGGCCGTGCCGTCCCGGCAACATCCTGTCCGCCGCCCTCCGGCAAAGGCACGGCGGGCGCGGCCCTCACCCAAAAGCCTGTCCTCTGCGGAAAAGCTGACGTCCCTGTTCTGAACGAAAACGGATTTCATTGCATATCGGACGGATCTTGGTTAGCACGGGAGCACGTCTTCGTTCACACGAAGGCATGGAGTTCCCGTATGCCCAAAAAAGTCTTTGCACCCGGCAACCGCTGGCTGGTTGCCTATCTGGCCTTCCTGAGCGCCTTCGCGCCCCTTTCCACCGACATGTACCTGCCCGCCCTGCCGCACATGACGCAGGCCCTGCAGACCACGGACGCCCTCTCCAGCCTGAGCATCTCGTGCTTTTTGCTGCTCTTCGGGGCCTCCATGCTCTTCTGGGGCCCGCTCAGCGACAAATACGGCCGCAAGCCCGTGCTCTATGCGGGCGCCCTGCTCTATGTGGTCTCCAGCCTGTTCCTGGCCCTGGCCCAGTCCATCTGGCCCCTGCTGTTCTGGCGCGCCGTGCAGGCCATCGGCAGCGGCGGCATCAGCGCCATGGCCCTGGCCATCGTCAAGGACGTGCTGCGCGGCTCTTTTTGATGTTATTGCTGGAACGTTTTCAAAAAGGATCATTTTGGC
>OHAJ01001461.1_pt1 | contig 17222 bp, 11 predicted proteins | sample 1577101 | NCBI WGS metagenome assembly OHAJ01 (sample SAMEA3541531, study PRJEB24748) | human gut metagenome | biome: human gut; feature: human-associated habitat; material: faeces | place: China | collected 2012
TCCAAAAGGCCGCGACATACTTCGCGAAGCGCCCCCACGGTTTCCGCGTGGACATCAAGAATGACTCCATGTTTGCCGTGGCGGAAGCGTATGATGCCGAAGAGACCCTGCGCCGGACGCGCCTGATCGGCTATCTGCTGATCCACAGCCGTCAGGTGGACATGATCATGAAGGATACCGTGCGTGCGGCGGCCCTCAAGGAAAAGCTGGCCGGAGACATGGCAACGCTGATGACAAAGCCCTTGCAATTCAGCTGATCGACGGCTGCGGTTGACACGCGTACGGGCTTATATTAGAAGACGGCATGCCTTTTCCGTTCTGGAAAAGGCAGCTTGGGCAGTTAGCTCAGCTGGTTGAGCACCGCCCTTACAAGGCGGGGGCCACAGGTTCAAGTCCTGTACTGCCCACCAAGGAAATCAAGGGGTTACGGATTTATCCGTAACCCCTTTTTCTTTTGTCCACCTTAATTTGTATACACTTCGGCGAGAAAGTCGCACAGCACTCGGAAGGAGCGATCTTGAGGGCAAGGAGAGTGTGAACAGACCGTGTATCATGTTGTTCGCACGAATCTGTCAAAACAGTAGGCTGTCCTCCTCAACAGCATACGGATCAGGCAGCATCCTTGAAGTGCATGAAGACGTATTCATAGACTTTGTCACGATAGTTGAGGATGCTCTCGTCAGAGAAGCTCTCCGGTAATGTCGTCCAGAGGATGTCCCGGATAAGATTGCCCATGGCATCACGGGTGGCCTGTTTTTGCGTCCAATGATCCATTTGGGCGATGTGGGCCTTGATTTTTGCAAGCAGCTCTTTTGCCACTGCTTTGATGGTTTTGATGTCCTGCTGTGACAGGTTTTCCGAAAAGAGCAGATCATACACCCGCAGTTCTTCTTCGCTACTGAAGCCTTCCCGAATATAGCGGTTGCGTTCCTCGTCCATGTCCGCGGCCAGTTTCATCAGCTCCATAAAGGTTTTTTCGATGCCGGCCCTATCCTGCTCGTTATTATATTCTTCAATGATCTTTTGGTAGCGTTCATAAAAGTCGATACGGCCCGGATTGATCTGGAGCATGGAGGCAAGCTGCTGTTGCATAAGTTCCTCCAGATCCTTCAGGATGAGGCGTTGTCGTTTGGAGCGGGCAAATTCTTTGCGGAGCAGATCAAAATCGATCATGCTGATGTCAAAGCGTGTGGGGCTTTCCGTGTCTGCTTCTTCCACGGAGACGTATTCATTGATGATGGTATTGATCTGGACTTTCAGAGCCTCGTTGTCCGCATGTTTGCGTTTTGCCTGCAAGATGCCCAGGATAGCCTCCAGGGCGTCACGTTTTGCACGATTTTCGGCAGAGATATCTTCATGGTCGGCATATTTGAACAAGCGGAGCAGTTCTCCAACACAGGACTGGAAGGTCTTTCGGGTTTCCAGATCGACGCAAACGGCGTTCGCGGCTTCCTGGACCCGGCCGATCTTGTCGAAGTTCCGGGCGCTGACGATATCAGTCAGTACGATACCCAGCCCGGAAAGAAACTGTTCCGCGATGTCTATGTCTTTCTGTATCCGCTCCAGAAGCTTTTTTTTGTCCACTGCGGGGCAGTTGCCGCCGCTGCTGCCGTGGGCCGTATAATCGGCAAGGGCTTTGCGCAAGGCCTTGACGATGCCCACATAATCAATGATGAGGCCGTTGCTCTTGCCCTCGGCAACGCGGTTTGCCCGGGCGATGGTTTGCATCAGCGTATGTGCCTTGAGGGGCTTGTCCAGGTACAGGCACGAAAGGCTCTGTACGTCAAAGCCGGTGAGCCACATGGCGCAGACAAACACCACCCGCAGCGGATTGGCGGCATCCTTGAACTCTTTGTCGAGTTCGCGTTTTTCCATTTTTTCGCGGTGGGGCGCGATATCCAGGCCCCATGTCCTGAAGGTCTGGATCTCGTTCTGTTCCTGGCTGATGACCACGCCCATTTCGGTTTGTTCCATCCACTGGAGCTGCGGGCAAGCTCCTGCGCCTCCTGCTGGCCGGCCTGATCGATCTGCCGGGCAAGTTTTTCTTTTTCTTCCTGCCAGAAGCGGGTCACAAGGTCATACATGCGTACGCAGGTCACTTTGTTCAGGCAGACGAACATGGCCTTGCCGCTGGTCCACAGATCGGAATAATGGCACACAAAGTCGCGGGCGATGGCTTCCAGGCGCGGTGTGGCGGTCAGCAGGTGAATCTCTTTGGCAAATTCCCGTTCCAGTTTTTCCTGCTGATCCACGTCAAGATCGGCTTTTTCGATGGCATCAAGGATCTTGTCGTTAATGGCGGGATTGGTGATGTCCTTCAGGCGCTCGCCCCTGTTTTCGTAGTACAGCGGTACGGTGGCGTGGTCATCGACGGCACGCTTGAAGTCATAGATGGAGATATAGCCGCCAAAGGTGCGTTCCGTAATGTTGTCGTTGGCCAGCAGGGGAGTTCCGGTAAAACCGATGCGTGATGCCGTGGGCAGCAGGCGGCACATGTTTTCGGCAAACATGCCGTATTGCGAGCGGTGCGCCTCGTCCGACATGATGATGATATCGTGGTCCGGGATGATGGGCGGCTCATCCGGTTGGTTGAACTTGTGGATCAGCGTAAAGATGAAGCTGGGGTTGCCCCGCAGCTTTTGGACAAGGTCGCTGCCACTGGTGGCGATGCATTTTGATGCCTTGATATTGTCGCCCAGCAGGCCGCAGTTTTCGAACGTATCGCTGATCTGGGTATTGAGCTCTTCGCGGTCCGTCAGGATGACGAAGGTCGGCGAGCCGGGGAATTTGCGCCGGATCTTCTGGGCCAGAAAGAGCATGGAGTAGCTTTTGCCGCTGCCCTGCGTATGCCAGAAGACCCCCAGCTTGCCGTTGCGCAGCTTGCGGTCGGCATAGGCTTTGACGGCCTCGTTCACGCCCAGATACTGATGGTTGCGGGCAAGGATCTTGACGAGTTTACCGCCGGAACGGTCGAAAAGGATGAAATTTTCCAGCAGGTCGAGGAAGTTTTCCTTGCGACAGATACCGCGCAGCATGGTCTCCAAAGCCACGCTGCCCTGGTCGCGTTCTTCAAGGCGTTTCCATTCGTGGAAAAATTCGTACTTGCTGCCCAGCGTCCCCACCCTGGCCTTGGTGCCGTTGGAAAGGATGAGAAACGCATTGAAGTGGAACAGCTGTGGGATGGTATCCAGATAATCGGTATAATTGTCGGTATAGGCGTTTTCAACGGCCACCGTGGGTTTTTTCAGTTCCACGAAGAGCAGGGGAATGCCATTCACGAAGCCCACGATGTCCGTCCGGCGGCGGTACAGGTAGCCGTGGATCTTCATTTCCTTGATAGCCAGGAAATGATTGTTCTCCGGCTTGTCAAAGTCGATGACGCGGGCGCGTTTTTCCTCATTCCTGCCGTCGGGAAGGGTGACGCCGACCGGGATACCGTCACGGATAAGCTCGTGTTTTTCCTTGTTGATCTGCAACAGGGAGGCCGTGGCAAGATAAGCCTTCATGGTGGCTTCGGCTTCGTCGATCTGGGGCGGCGTGAGCCAGGGATTGAGCCGTTGCAGGGCCGCACGAAAATAGCGGCTGAGCAGGACCTCCGTGTAATCCTTGCGGCCGAATGTGCCGTTGGGGCCCAGCACTTCGGTATTGTAAGCAAACGCCACCTCCCAGCCGAGCTCCTGTTGCAGGAGCCGGCCGGCACTTTCCTGAACAAGGATATTTTCGGAGTAGTCGTAGCTCATTATGATATCGCTTTAATGAATTCTGGGTGAATGAATGAAACCTTTGCTTGTTTTAAAGGTTTCCATTCTCCTTGGAGATTTCCAGAAGAAAGGACTTCATAAATGAAGAGCCAATTTTTATCCATTTCATTTGAAGACAAAGATTGCGCATGATTTGTTATGTAGGTTTTAACCGTGCTGTGGTTATGATATTTTTTGCAATAAAAATATAGCATAAGCTTGCTGATGCAGTTGTCTGATTCAAATATTTTTTTAAATTTTATATTTTGAGTTATGTCTTGCACGTCAAATTCTTTAAGGTGGAAATTATATATTAGTGAAAAGTATATGGAATAGCATAGGGATTCATGGTTTCCAGACTCAAATGCGATATAAAATAATCTATTGGAAAAGTTTTCTATCAACGTATTGGTAACAGTAGAGTATTTTTTAAATACATACTCTTCAAGTATGGGAATAAGGTATGTATATTTAAGAGCTAAATGGATGGCTGTTTTAACTGTATATTTTTCCGCATTGATCGATAGATTCCCTCCGGAAATAACTTTAAAGGCGTAGTTGAATATAGCGCTATTTTTTTCGTTTTTATAGAATAGTTTTATAGATAGATCAATATACCTGGATACATGCTTATATGTCGTTATTCCGCTAGAAGAGTTAAGGGAAAATGAATTTAATTGATTTACCCAATCTTCTTCATTTGATAATGGAAGCTCTTCAACCTGTGTTTTTTTGTTGTTCAATGTGAAACCAAAATATCGCAAAAATTTAGAAAGCTTTTGTATAAATTCATGAGCTTTTGCAATAGATTCGACATAGCAGGTGTAGTCATCGATATGGCGTGTAAACTTGAATCCATCATCATAAAGTTTTTTATCAACTACAGTTAAAATAATTTCAGATAATAAATTTGAAGAATGAGGTCCGATTAATAATCCATGCGTTTCCCCATTTTTTATATTTCTGCACCTAAAATCTAAGTCATTGTACCAGCCTTTTTTCCTCTGAAGTTTTGCTGTTTCCTTACCTAATATTGCCCAAGGGAGTGCGTGAGTATACGTGCTTGGAAAACAGCTCGAGATGTCTGCTTTGACGCGATATTGGCTGCCAATCCGCAGGTCAACTTGAGGAGTCCCGTCTACACGCCAATTTTCCGAACTCATTGCGAAAATAGCTTTTCTCCCTCTTTGAGGCGCTTGAAATAAATCATCATAATCGATTTTTAATAGTTTATTCGTATTGTTGTCTATACGTATATGAATTCGACTAATTTTATAATTTTGGTGTAAAGTCTGGTTTTTTAGATGGATTCGAATATCATCCCAATTATCTCGCAATGCAGCACAAAGGCATTGATAACCCATGGGATTAGGTATCCCTATTTCGCGTATCGTATTCGTATTTCTTGTACTTTCAAATATGATAAAATCATGTTCGACTCCGGCAAAAGGTTGCGAAATTTTTTCACAATACTCATAAAATTTTTCTGATGAAAAAATGGGAGGAAGTTTTTCTGAAAAAAGGCCATATGCAAGAAGTCCTTCATAGAGTCTATTTGAGGAAATTTCATCCATACATTCTGCATATGATTTTAATGTAATATTCTGCATAATTACTCCAAGTACGCATATTAATCAGCTGTTATCAAACTATAATTCATCATTTTGCCTAGAAGTTTATCTCGCGATTGCATCAATTTTTTCTTTTGATAGATGAGTATATCTATTTTTTGAAAATAATTTTTGTTTATTGCTTGGAATTTTTTTAATATATTAGGATTAGGTAGAATTATTTTTAAGTTTTTGAGGATATTTATGGTCATACTTGGTACAGCAGCTCCAATATTCATTGAATACATATCAAATGATTTTAAGCAAAAATAAGTAAAGATTCCAGATTGGGGACATAGTATCTTTGAATAGAACATAGTATCAACTGTCCAAAATTTTTTATTAACGTATAAAATATTATTTAATGATCCTTTTCTGGGAATCAGTATGGATTCCCCATCGTATAAATATTGAGAACAGTAACTTATTTCCCCGCCTGATCCATATACAGGTATATCTCCATCTGAAATAGATTTATGATCTTTACCATATTTGATTTCGATGATATTCCCTAATGTTGTTCTGGTCCACCCCTCCGGTACACCATCCACGATTTTCGTACTTTCGTGGCCCGGAAAACGCAGGTCAATGAACCACTCTTTATACAAACGCTGCGCGGCTTCTTCCAATAGCTTTATTTGTTTATTATTATTTTCGATGAGTTCGTCGTAAGCGGAAAGGATATCTGCAATTTTTTTTTGGATTGCTAAGTCTGGAATTTTTAACGTAATATTTTCACATTCTGGGACACGAAGATGTGGAACAGTTGACCCAACTCCCTTGGCTATGATGGACTCTTTATTTTCTCTATATAAAAGAGAATAAAGTATAAATCTATTGTCACAAATGTTACTATTTACTCTAAAAAGTACAATTCGTTGTCCAAGGAAAAAATTTTCTGGATTTTTAACTATTCCAACTTCTCCAAGAGGCGCCTCTCTCGTAAATAATATATCTCCCTTTTTTAAAGTTCCACGACGCGTCCAAATATCAAAAGTTTCTTTTGTAACATATTTTACATCATCTTCATAAATAACACCATTCCTGATGTTTGTCGTTCTAAGCATTTTATATGGAGTTTTTTCATCAGTTGTCGGTGCAGTTTTATTAACACAGTCTATAATATTAGAGCAAATTTCTTTCAGTTTATACTCTTTCCAGCTCATATCCCCATCTCCTTCCAGTTTTTGGAGATGGTCTCCATAAGCGCGTTGCTTTCGGCCTGAAGCCGCACAAGCTCCGCGTGTATTTCGTTCATGCGCTGGGCAAAATCCACCCCATCATCCTCCGCAGGGGGCACGCCCACATAGGCGCCCGGCGTCAGGGAAAAGTTCTTTTCCGCTATTTCCTTGCGATCGGCCACATAACACAGGCCGGGGATATCGGCATACACGCCGTCTCCGAATTTTGCATACAGCCATTGCGCCTCCTGTGCGGTAAGGATGGCGTTTTCCACCTCGGCGATGCGCTCCGCCCACAGGGCCACTGCTTGTCTTTTATCCGCGCGTTTTGCCGTGTCGGCCGTCGCGCGGGCAAGCTCCTGCTGTGCGGTCAGGAAGTCCTGGAGCTTGTCGAGGCAATTGGCAAAGGAGGCATCCTGCGGCAGGGTGAAATGCGTATCTTCCTGTTGCGCCTTTTCCACAGGCAGGCGCAGGGGCGTCCCCTTGTCGGAGAGCTTCCTTTCCCCCGTCGTCCAGGCGCAGGCGGCCAGGGCCTGCCGGTAAGCGGCCAGCAGGGCGCGATAGCGCTCCGTCTCGCCACGGTGCAGCCAGACGATGGCGCTCAGGTTCCGGAGCTGCCATTCGTTCCACTCATTGAGCGTGCGATCCACCACGGTGTAGTAGTTGCGGGCATCGATGAACAACACCTTGTCCCGTAAGGTTTCACCCTTGCCCTTGTCGAAGAACCACAGCGTGCAGGGCAGGCTCTTGGTGTAGAAAAAGTTGTTGCCCACACTGATCATCACGTCCACATGGCCTGTTTCCACCAGTTGCCGGCGGATGTCCTTGTCCTTGCTCTGACTGTCGGTGGCCGAGGAGGCCATGACGAAGCCCGCCCGGCCCTTTTCGTTCAGATAGGCGTAAAAATACGAGATCCACAGGTAGTTGGCATTGCCAACTTCCTTGTTCTTGTTGACGGCGGGCAGTCCGAAGGGCAGCCGCCCGGCGCTGAGCGTGGATTCGGCCTTGACCTTGTCCACATTGAACGGCGGATTGGCCATCACATAGTCGCAACGGCCCGCAAGGCTATGGGCGTCCTGATAAAAACTGTTGGCTTCGTCACCGGATTTGATGGCGCCGGCCAGGCCGTGCACCGCCATGTTCATCAGGCAGAGCCGGGCGTTATATTCCACCTTTTCCTGACCATAAAAAGTCATGGCGCTATTGGCAGCCATGCCCGCGGCGTGGACGAAGTCCCCTGTCTGCACGAACATGCCGCCGCTGCCGCACGCCGGATCAAACAGGATGCCCCGCTCCGGCTCAAGAACGTTGACGATCATTTTGACCAGGGACTTGGGGGTGAAGAACACGCCGTCGTCAGAGGCGATATTTTTAGCAAATTTATTGAGGAAATACTCGTAGATGCGGCCAATGATATCACCACCCACGGCATCCAGGGCATCATTGTTGAAGATACGGAGCAGCTCGCTCAGGAGCTCCGGGGAGAATTTGCCGTACTCCCTGGGCAAAACGCCGGAAAGCTGGCTGCTTTGGGCTTCGACCAGCTCCATAGCGTTATTCACCACTTCGCCGAGGCTGTTCAGGGGCTGGCCGTTGACGCCTTTCAGACCGGCTGAGGGGATGTTGGCGGGCAGCGTCGCCAAAAAGGCATACCGTGCCATTTCGGGGAGATACAGGGCACTTTTGGCGCTGAAGTCCGAGGGAGTCACCGGCAGTACACGCCCGTGACGGACGGGACGGTCCTTAAGGATCTCCGCTTCCACACGCTTGAAGCGGCTATACGCATAGCGCAGGAAGATCAGGCCGAGTACCGGCATGCAGTATTCATTGGAGGTCAGCTTGGAGCTGGCACGAAGCAGGTCGGCGGATTCCCACAGGTCGGCTTCCAGCTTTTTCAGGCTCTTGTTATCCATGTATCATCCTTGTTTGGCACTGTGCGGTACATGTAAAAAAGGCAGCCCGGCACCTGAATGGTATTGTCGGTCATGCTTGCATGACCGGGAGCGCATGCCCGCACGCAGCATGATAATATACTTTTTCTTGTGGGCAGAGAAGAGGCTTTTCTTTCACGGGACACCACCTCCAAACAATCAGGGAGCGGGAGGAGATAAGGAAAATCCGGCACGGCTCGACGCTTGCGTGAGTCCGCTTTTTCCTTTCGATGACGGCAGGCCAGCGGAGACCACCGCTGGATCTTCCGCTCTGTTCGAGCAGCTGAAGGACCGCCTATTTTTTCGTTGTAGGAAAATTTTGCTTTTTTCTTGCTTTCGTACTATCAAACCAAACAGAGGCGGGTACGTCGTGTCCATTCAAGGCGATATGGAGCGGGTATGGCAGGCGATCCGTCTTTTTTTCAGCCGGATAGTTGCGAGGGAAACGATCTGGAGCGTCGGAGCATCTCCTGCTGCCGTGGTCCTGCAGACTGTTCCGTTGCAGGCGGCCAGAATTGCCGGCAGCTCTTTGGCCGCACGGTGTTCTCCTCGCGGAAGGCTGTCAGGATCTTGGCAGCCTTCGATATGCTATCCCACCAATATGTCTTGTTTTTCAGATATTTTCCCTGAACGGGTGAAGCGTCATGTCGTTACAACGACAGCATGGAGTTTTTATGGAAAGAAAGTTCCCCCATTTGTGTAAACCCATCACCATCGGGCGTGTCACGTTCCGCAACCGTATGTTCTCCGCGCCCATGGGCGGTACGGACATCACCAACAATGGCTGCATCGGCCCCAAGTCCACCGCCTTTTATGAGCTGCGGGCCAAGGGCGGCGCCGGTGCCGTCACCATCAGCGAATGCATGGTGCATCCGAAGACCGACGGCAGCCATGCCTATCATCTGGATACGGCCATCTTGAATTCTCTGGCCTCCTTCACTTACACGGCGGACGCCATCCGCCGGCATGGTGCCATCCCCAGTGTGGAGCTTTCCCATTCCGGCATGTATTCCGGCACCTACATGACGGACAAAAGCCGCCAGCACGGTCTTGCCCAGTGGGGACCTTCGGCCTGTGTGCGCCCTGATGGTGTGGAGGTAGGGGAACTGACCCACGAGATGATCGACGAGATCGTGGCCGCTTATGGACAGGTCGCCGGTCTGGCCAAGCGTGCGGGCTTTGAGATGATCATGGTCCACGGTGGACATGGCTGGCTCATCAACCAGTTCCTGTCGCCCTGGTTCAATCACCGGGCGGACGAATACGGGGGCAGCATCCAGAATCGCTGCCGCTTTGCCCGCCGGGTGCTGCAGTCCGTGCGCGAGGCTGTGGGCCCCGGTTTCCCCATCGAATTCCGCATGAGCGGCTCTGAGCTGTTCGAGGGCGGCTATACGCTGGAAGACGGTATCGCCATCGCCAGGGAGCTGGAAGACTGCATCGACCTTTTGCATGTTTCCGCCGGTACGTACCAGCGCGGCTTTGGCGACACACATCCTTCCATGTTCAAGGAACACGGCTGCAACGTTTATCTGGCGGCGGAGATCAAAAAGCATGTCTCCATCCCCGTGGCCACCATCGGCGGCCTGAACGATCCCGCCCAGATGGAAGAGATCATCAAGTCCGGCAAGGCCGACGTGGTCTATATGGCGCGTGCGCTGCTGGCCGATCCCTTCCTGCCGGAAAAGGTCATGGCCAACCGGGATGAGGAGATCGTCCGCTGCCTGCGCTGCTTTACCTGCATGGCGGAACGTGCGGCCACGGCTACGCGTCGCTGTACGGTGAATCCGCTCATCGGGCGCGAAATGGAAGGCGACCGTGTGCTGCCCGCACCGGAAAAGAAAAAAGTCCTGGTGGCAGGTGGTGGCCCCGGTGGCCTGTACGCGGCCTGGACGGCGGCCCGGCGCGGCCATCAGGTGATTTTGTGCGAAAAAGAGGACAGCCTCGGCGGCATCCTGCGCAGCGAACAGGCCCTTCCCTTCAAGTACGAGATGTACCAGCTGGCCGGGACCTATGCCCATCTTGCCCGCAAGGCTGGGGTGGAGATTCGCCTCAATACGGAGGTGACCGCGGCATATGTGGAGCGGGAGGCGCCCGATGCCCTGATCATCGCCGTGGGCTCCCGTCCGCTGCTGCCGCCCATTCCCGGGCTGAAGGGCGACAATGTGGTCGTGGTCAACAATTATTACAAAGAAAAGGACAAGGTCGGGGAAGATGTGGTCGTCTTCGGTGGCGGCCTTGCCGGGTGCGAATGCGCCATCCATCTGGGCCAGGAAGGCAAGACCGTTCACATCGTGGAGATGCGGGATGCCCTTGCGCCTGATGCCAACGTGCGCCATCGCCCCCTGCTGCTGAAGGAAGTGGAAAAGTACGCCACTGTCCACACCGGCTGCCGGGGCCTGGAAGTTCGTCCTGACGGTATCTGGTGTGAAGACAGGGAAGGGCGGCAGTTCCTGGTGCCCGGAAAAAGCGTCATCGCGGCCCTTGGGCAGCGTTCGTGCACGGATATCGTGGAAGAATTGCAGGATGGCGCGCCCTTTGTGCGCATCATCGGTGATGCCGCTCGCGTTTCCACCATCACCAATGCTGTCTACTGGGGCTATCACGCCGCTCTGGATATCTGATCCTGATACGGGTCACGCGGGGGCGCTCGTGCGCTCCCGCAGCTCCCCCAAGAGGCTGCCGGCAGGGAGGATTACCCCAGAGCTGGGCAAACGCGTTGACGCGCCCTTTCCCTTTTGCCGGCTGCCGGTATGGGGATCAAGCCTGCCTGAGCGGCTGCCTCCTAAGCAAATGACCGCAAGCAGGCCCGCCACAGCAAGGTGCGGGACGTGACAGGCGACAAGAGGCAGCGATGATGTGTTGCCTCGATCGGCGGGATTTCTTGATGGCCGGCGGGAGCCCCGTGGAATACCGCAGCACGCCTTTGCCCAAGCGGCAGAGGATGCGCAATCATGGCAGTCATCCACCTTCAGTCTGCAGAAGGTATTTTTGCAGACCTCTGGCCTGACCTCCCGTTCTACGGATAACCGGTACGATAACTGTGCCGTCTTGGAGAGGGCTCCACAGGGGCTTGTTCAGGTTTTCCCTTCCATGAGATGTCTAGGATTGTCGTCTCCTAAAGCCCCTGATCCTCGTGGTTCAGAGCCTTTAGGGGCCGGGCATGCAAGCGCGGAACCGCCCTTGCGAATGAAGTCAGGATGCTAGACACACCGTTGTGGTCTTCCTGCGCCTACCGGACAGGCTTGTCCCCCCGATTTGATATTTTTTTACCGCCCAGGTTCCAATGGGGCCGCGAGGCGTTCCCTTTGATACAGGCAAGGAACTGTTTGTAGGGGAATTGCTCGTCGCCAGACAGGGCGAGCTCGCCAAAAAAGCAGTGCCCGTCCGGGCTCATGACCGCTGATTTGATGGTGCGTTCCGGGGGCAGGGACAAGCCGAAGTGTGCCAGATAACGCGCGAGCGGCAGGGGACGGGGAATGTTGTCATGGGGCAGGACGAGATCTTCATTCCATATCCAGATCTCAGTATCCATCTGATAAAGGATGGTTTTGCCGTCATCGCTGATATCCAGCCCCATCAGCGCGGGACCATCATCGATGGGGATATCCTTCCCCCCGGCGTCCAGCCGGACCAGAACGGTCAGGCTTTTGGCGTCAAGGAGGGATGGGTGGCGGGCAGACTTCTTGGGCACCTTTTTCAGATAGAGTGCACAGAGGGTGAAACGGCCATCGAAGCTGGGGATGGAACAAAAAAAATCATCAAGAAGCCAGTCCGCACGCAGGGGGCTGTCTGGAGCCGCCCTTTTCAGTTCGCCGTCCGAGAGAATTCGGCTGCGCCGGAAGCCCGGCCACCTTCCCCAACGAAAGAGTGGGTTTTGCGGATCGCCCGCCCGCAGAATGCGTTTCTCCCCCTTGGCCGGATCCGTAGAGGCGTGAGGCCGCACACCGCCAAATGTCAGTGGACGCTGTGCCCCGGTCTGCAGATCCACAATTTGGACACTGTTGTCATGCTGCTTTTGCAGCAGCTTTTTGCCGTCGCGGCTAAGGATTCTGTAATACGGGCTGGCGATAGGGCGGGCGATTTCGTCCAGCACTCGGAACTGCTTTTTGTTCCTGATGGAGAACCAGCGGTTGTAATACGGCGTCAATTCCAGATTTTCAGCAGTCTTGCCTTTCGTAGCTGCCGGGGCAGAGGAGGGCTTTTTTTTGCCATAGCCCAGGGCGGCCTTGCCGTCCGCAGATAGACCGTACCATTCGACATCTGCGATGCCATGTTTGGACATGTACTGCAAAGGTTCACCGTAGCGCCAGATAAAACCGGAGCGTGCCCAAGTTTGGCCATACGGAGGAGGGGAGATGGCATCATTGATGGAGACGAATCCCAGCATGGAGCGCCCGTCATCGCTCACGAAGTCCCCCATGCCGAAATGTTTGGAGGGAGGGGCAAGGCGGACTAGGCCAAAGTCCCGGCTCCAGACAAAAGGAGCGCCATCAAGAAAGCCGGTCATAGCCCGGCAGCCTGGTGCAATGGCCTTGATCCGCCCATTGCTGCCAAGGAGCGGCGTCATATCCATGATGAAGCCTTCCGAAGGAGCGGGGGAGTCGTCGGCAGAGGCCATATCCGGATAGGAAAAAAGCAGAGGCGCTATGAACAGCAAAAAGGTGCAAAAATAACACCGATGGCAATGAAGGATCCGCTTCATGCTGAAACCTCCCGTTGATCAGTATAGTGCTCAGGGAGGCAACAAACTGTCAAGATTACGGGTATATGTCCTTTCCGTGTCCTGCTGTGGCTTATATCCAGCGCAAGAGCAGAAAATGAAGATGCCGCATCTTGCACACTTATTCTTTGGAAATATGGATGATTTGCTGCCCATATATTTTGAATTCTATCATTTGATAATGATAATATATAAAGGAGGTTCGTATGAAAAATAGCGAGTATATGAAGGATAAAAATAGCGATAAAATACTTTTTAAAAGGGATTTTTACTTAATTTGCATCGCAAACTTTTGTACGTGTATGGCTATATACTCAGTCATGCCTGTGCTTCCATTGTATTTGATCGATGTCCTTCATTGTAAAGAATCGGTGATGGGTATAGGTCTCGCAGCCTTTCCTCTGGTCGCCCTTGCGGTACGTCCTTTCTCCGGGATGATGTCAGATATGATGGACTGCAAGCGTCTTCTGCTGATTGCTACCACCTGCTGCGCTATTTTTTTCCCTCTGACTTTTATGGCAGCAACGATCTCGTTGTTTATCTGCATACGTTTGTTGCATGGCATAAGCTTTTCCATCATGACCACTTCACAGGCAACGATGGCAGTCAGTTTTATTCCTGAGAAGAAATTGGGGATGGGGATCGGGGTATTCAGCAGCATGTTGTCGCTGGGGATGATCCTTGGTCCCATGCTGGGCTTGTATGTGACGAACAAATATTCCTATGCGGCTGCTTTTGGCTTGCCCTTTGTCTTTGCCATGTTGGGTACTTTTTTGCAGTTATTCATCACATCTCCGCAAAAAATACAGGCAACAAAACCCAGAAAGCCTACCTGGGACATGTTTTTCATGCCGCAAGGCCTCTATGCACTGGTTTCTTTGTTCATTGCAGCGTTCATGCTGGGGATGATCTCAAATTATACCTCAGTGCTGGCCAGAGACACTGGTATGGATTCCTATGCCAGTGCTTTTTTCCTACTGATGGGGATAGGGCTCTTGGTGAGTCGTCTGTTCTCCGGCTATATTGTCGATAAAGGCTATCTCGTCATTTTGGTCTGTGTAGCGGATCTTGTGGCACTGGGCGCTGCATTGCTCCTTGCCCGGACGACATCTCCCGTACTTTTTCTGGGATGTGGGGGACTGCTGGGCATATCGCTGGGGGCTCTCCTGCCCAGCTATCAGACAGTACTTGTATATCTGGCGGACAAAACAAAGCGGGGAGTTGCCAATGCCATGTACTTTATCGGGATGGATAGTGGCATATGTCTTTCCCTCCTGATAGGGGGAATCATCTCACAGTCATTGGGGATGGATATTGCCTATATGGTCGCAGCCTGGGGGCAGCTTGTCTCGCTGGGGATATTCCTCAAATTCGTCGCTCCCCAATATCGGGCTGTGCTTGGTTCCGAATAAGGCGGGCAGGCTCTTTTTCTTATCCTTCATTTGCCATGAGGGCAGAGAGGAAGACGGCCTTGGAAGTCGTCCGTATTCACTGCCCCCCTTTCCCTGCATGGAAGACAGATGCCGGATAAGGATATGCCGCAGCGTGGGAAGATTAGGTACGCCAGGTAACGAAGCATGCAGCAAGACAAAAAGTCGGCAGGCAAGCAGCTTGGCTTCCTGTCGGAAACATGTTCCCAGGCTCAGGCGTATCTCGGCATTCCCCAGACGTTTTTTGGCAGCAGCAGGCAGAGCACAACGAAAATAGAAGATGCGTCCCACACAAAGAAGATGCTGGCCGGAACGGCGGGGTGTTGGGTGGGAGTGGAAAGCGCTGTGCGGGTGAGCGGAAGAAGTGGCAGCGGATGGCATCTGAGGCACCTTTTGTACCACCTGTTTGACCCAAATTCGTAAAGGCAGGAAAAACAGGGGACAGGCTGGGCTTGCAGCGCTGCTTGAAACAACAAAAAAAGAAAGGATTGCGGCTACTTGCCACAACCCTTGATGTCTTGCTGGTGCCGAGGGCGGGAATCGAACCCGCACGGCGGTTGCCACTACCACCTCAAGATAGCGTGTCTACCAATTCCACCACCTCGGCACAAGTGGAGTGATACAGAAAACCGGGGGGCTTGGCAAGAACTTTTTTTCATTTCGGAAAAATTTTTTTGAGCTGCCCTGCCGGAAAGGCTGGGGGCTTGCCTTGGGCACGGCTTACCGGTACACCAAGAAACGGCAAACTTTGCTATCGTTTGGCCTGGAGAAAAACCATGGATGACGGTGTTCGCACTTTTTTACAAAAAACAGGTCCCGTCCTTTGTGTCGATATCGGCAGCGGCACGCAGGACGTCCTTTTGGCCCGTCCGGGGCTGGAAGTCCACAACTGGCCACGCTTCGTCCTGCCTTCACCGGCCCGTCTGGCCGCGCAGCGCATTCGTGAGCTGACTCTGCTCAAGCAGCCGGTATGGCTCTATGGAGAGAACATCGGCGGCGGTTTTGGTCTTGCCGTGCGCGACCATATCAAGGCGGGGTTCGCTGTCTACAGTACCGCCAGCGCCGCCAGCGCCCTGCACGACAATCCCGAGGTCGTCCGCAGTATGGGCGTCCAGATAGCGGAGCAGTGTCCCTCCGGCGCCGTGCCGGTGCCTCTTTCCGATTATTCCCCGGAATTTTTTGCCGGACTGCTGCGGCAGGCCGGGCTCCCGTTGCCGCATCTGGTACTGGCGGGCTGTCAGGATCATGGTTTCCATCCCAACGGCAACCGCATGGGACGCATGCAGGCCTGGACGGCCCTTTTGCAATCCTCGGCCCTGCCGGCCAACTGGATCTATGAGCAGCCGCCGGCGGAGTGTACCCGCCTGCTGGCCTTGCAGAAAAGGACCGGCGGCCCGGTGGCGGATACCGGGACCTGCGCCCTGCTGGGCGCCTTGTGCGTGCCGGAAGTCATGAAGCGGAGCTGGCGCGAAGGGATCACCATCATCAATGTGGGCAACAGCCATACGGTGGCGGCGCTGGTCTATCAGGGACAGGTCCGCGGTATCTACGAGCACCATACCGGCATGCGCACCCTGCAGGAATACCTTGCGGATCTGGAGCAGTTCCGGCGCTCCTGGCTGCCGTGCGAGGAAGTCCTTGCACACGGGGGGCACGGTACGGCGTTCGGTCCCTACTGTGAGGAGGCCGGAGGCTACGAGCCCACCTACATCCTGGGGCCGAAGCGGGAATTTTTGCAGGGACAGGGACAGTTCCTGGCCCCGTATGGCGATATGATGCTGGCAGGCTGTTTCGGCCTGCTCTGGGGATGGGCGCACAGGGGCGACGCCGCCGGGCGTTTGTAATTCAAGATGGACAAGCAGCAATAAGGTTTTGACATGGAAGTTTTCGATGCAGCGGAATTGTGGAGCAGGGACCAGATCGAACACACCCAGCTGACGCGCCTCAAGGCCACCGTGGCCCATGTGCGCAAGAGCGAGTTCTATCGCCGCCGTCTGGATGAAGCCGGTGTGACGCCCGAGAGCATCACGTCGCTGGACGACATCCGGCGCATCCCCTTCACCACCAAGCAGGATCTGCGGGACCAGTATCCCACGGGGCTCCTGTGCGTACCGCGCAGCGAGATCGTGCGCATGCACTGCTCCAGTGGTACCACGGGCAGTCCTGTGGCCATCTGCCATACGCAGAACGACATCAACTGCTGGGCCGACCTGATGGCCCGCTGCCTCTATATGGTAGGCGTGCGCCGTGACGACGTGTTCCAGAACATGTCCGGTTACGGCCTGTTCACCGGCGGCCTGGGGATCCACTTCGGTGCCGAGCGTCTGGGCTGCATGACCATCCCTGCCGGTCCCGGCAACTCGCGCCGCCAGATCAAGCTGGCCAAGGACTTCAGGACCACGGTCGCCCACATCCTGCCGTCCTACGCGCTCATCCTTGGCGAACATCTGCGCAATATGGGCGAGGACCCGCGCGACTTCCCCCTGCGCATCGCCGTGGTGGGGGCCGAGCCCTACACGGTGGAATTCCGGCGCCGCATCGAAGAGCTTTTCGACACTCCTTCCGTTTTTCTCCCAGCTCGGTAATCCAGCCTTTGAGGTTTTGGATAAG
>OHAJ01001470.1_pt1 | contig 17138 bp, 10 predicted proteins | sample 1577101 | NCBI WGS metagenome assembly OHAJ01 (sample SAMEA3541531, study PRJEB24748) | human gut metagenome | biome: human gut; feature: human-associated habitat; material: faeces | place: China | collected 2012
CTACCTCTACGATTTTTTCTGGCTCTGCTTCTTTCACTTCTGACATAGTGCTTTCCAATAAACCATGATCCGTCACCTGATTTGTCATCTGGAAATCCCGGATCAGATGGGTTTCTGAATCCACTACTATCTGAGCATTATATGCTACCGCAAACCCATTCTTATTCTTCATAAGCTTCTCGTCTGCATCTGTGATTGATAGCTGTGATGCTCCGGTTTCTTCCATTAGTTTCTGGTATCCTTCATATCTCGCAAGCCGTTCCTGTGCCTCTTTTAATTTAGCCTCAAGCTCTGCTCTGGTTAGTTCTCCCTGGATTTCATCTACTTCTTCCTGCTGATTCATTTCGTTAAGTATCCGCAGATATTCATCTGTATGTCCATTCAACCACTTGATTCTGTCATCCAATTTATTTTTGTGAAGTTGTTGTCTTTCGAATTATTAGCCTGGATCTTCGTTCCATCTACAGATGAAAATCCCCATTCTACCGCACCTGAAATTTTCCTGTTAAATTCATGAAAAATCTCTTTCAGACTGTCTATGTTGTTTTTCCTAAAATCTGCAATCGTTCGGAAATCAGGCTCTACTCCTCCAGTCATCCATTTCACTTCAAGATTCACTTTGCAACTCTCTGCCAGTTTCCGTGAGGAACGGATTCCTTTTCTGCTTCCATAAATATAGAGTTTGTAAAGACTTTTGGGATCGTATGATGGGCGACCTTCAATTGCGGCAGTCTTTACTCCCAGTTTCTTTATATCAAGACGCTCTACAAATGTATCTATTATCCTCGTAATACTTTCTTCATCTACAAATGCATCCCATGAACAGCACATTAACTGATCACGGTCAAAACCTGAAACATATGGCATGGCATCTCATCACACCTCAAAACAGAATATTTTCTCTGGTTTTATTATACTATATTTGAACCATCGCTGCATGATTTCTGTGTACTTTATTCAGTTTTCAATGTACATTTTTTATTTATATTGAACACCCATATGAGTGAATCAATCTAAATTTCAGTGAAGACTCATCCTAGTTTTCGGACAGTCTCCCCTGTTAGATACCGGGGGGCAAAGCAGTCGTGGCTAAAGCCACTCCTGCAAGGCTGGAACAGGACGACACCTTTCGCTTCGCACGGTGTCACCTATCCTGCCTTTCTTTTAATACTCTAGCCATTTCAAAAAATAATCCTAAAGTATAAATAAAAGGTTCCGAATTATTCTTTAGAAAATTATTATTTATTTTTTCATTAGTTATAATATCTACATAGTCTTTTCCATTGAATTTGTATTTTTCCAATACTGGAGATATATCTACAGTAACATTTGCAATTATTTCCCCTTCATTATGCACTATTGCAGAATTCACAGAATGATTACCATTATCAACAATGACAAGTCCTAAAGGATTAATTAAACATGCGTTGATATTTCCAGAATGTGCATCACCATCAAATGGATTTTTATTGCATTTTCCAATATATTCTAGACTATCAAACATTCTAGTATAATTCCAAATACATGATATTATTGGTGTTTCTTCTACATTAAATTTGATACTGCATTCATGAAATTCTTCAAATGACAAATTCAACACTAAACTATAAACAATGTACCTAGTGTATTCGGCATAATTTCTATCATTATATAAACATTTGGAAATTAATTCTCCTTGTACAGAATTTGCCATAAACTTAATTAATCTATTTATTGTAGGTTGGTTATTTTGTTCTACAAGTTTTTTAAAACCATCAATAAAGTGCTTTGTATTTTCTTCGAGACGTACATTTTCTATCCTGTTATTTTTTTGTAACCTTTTAAACATATAATCACCCTTTCACTATTATTTCATAAAATTTAACATAGTACATTGATAATAACAAATATTAAGAAAACAAAATTTTAACTTTAGAATGATTTGACATAACCCTCAATATTTCTATAAATACTTTAAAATTAACAATTAATTCATTCTTGAAACCATTACAAGAAAACTTTGAATTAAGTTAATTCATTCCCGCTTTAGATATTATACTTATCAGTTCATGCATTATCAAGAGTGCGAGCATTGCTCCGCAACAGGCTCTTGACAAATCCTGCTCTGATAAGTGCATGGTAATCAAGCAGAAATGAGTTAGTATGCTGTTTTACAGCAATAGAAAAGCACACCCGTTTTCAATATCAGATGTGCCTATCTACAAATCTATATTCCATTTACTACAAGCCCCGCCTGTGACTGTCTATAAGCCTTTATTTTTCAATGTTTCTTCAACAATCCTTATGACAGCCCACATTTTACAAGGATTTTCGGGATTTCAACTGTTTGATTCGCTGTGAAGTAAGATGGCGCTATCGGATTTTCGCATCTTCTGCTATAATAGAATCATTCAAGAAACGGCATTTTAACATAGCCGCGACAAAATTATTTTATGCAGCCCTGACTGCCGGCGAGATCGCCAAGGAGGCTGAGTTCTTCAGCTTCGGCACCAACGACCTGACCCAGATGACCTTCGGCTTCAGCCGTGATGACGCTGCCAAGTTCCTGGGCGCATACTACGAGAACAAGATCTACGAGAGCGATCCGTTCCAGCATCTGGATCAGATCGGCGTTGGCAAGCTGGTCAAGATGGCTGCCCACGATGGCCGCGCGACCAACCCGAACCTGGGTCTGGGCATCTGCGGCGAGCACGGCGGCGATCCCAGCAGTGTCGAGTTCTGCCACAACGTTGGCCTGGACTACGTCAGCTGCTCTCCCTACCGTGTTCCCATCGCCCGCCTGGCCGCTGCTCAGGCAGCCATCAAGGCGCCTCGCGGCTGATTTGCCAGCGAGTATAACCATTAAGTTGAATTACGAACAGGCTTGCGCCTATCGAAATTCGAGTGGTTACGTACTTTGGCCGGGGATTTGGAAAGACCTGACAGTTAAGGTTCTTCTATAAATCCTATCAAGTCCCGAATTGCTTGTATCTGCAATTCGGGACTTTTTGTTTTATTTTGCCCCATTTTGTACATTTTCCTGAAAATGTACACGGTTTGATGGGTCAGACAAAAAAAGCGCACACCCCTCGGTGTGCGCTCGGATTTCACGTCTGCGTCGATTCCCGCAGGCTTACCTGGTAACCCAACTCCATGCGGGTTTCAACAGGCTGCCCCTGCAAGGCGCACAGCAGCTGCTGCGTTGCTTTTAAGCCAAGGATATCCGCATTAAACTGCACGGCGGAGATGGGCGGCACGGTATTGACCAGATTCTCATTATCATACAGCGACGCCAGCCGGATATCCTGCGGCACGCGCAGGTTCAGCTGCTTGAGCATATTCAGCGTCAGCTGTGCCAGCCGTTCGTCCATGCACAGGATGCAATCCGCCCCGCGCTCTACAGCCTGCTGCACAGCCTCCATGCGCAAATCGTCGCTTTCCAGCTCCAAAAACAGCAGGCTTTCGTCAATTTTTTGCCCCATCTTGACATAAGCCTGCTGGAAGCCCTCCAATCGGGATTGGTTGACGGTGTACAGCATACTGCCGCCCAGCAGCGCGATATGCTTCATGCCCTTCATCAGCAGCAGACTGGTCATCTCACGGCAGCCGCCCACCTGGTCATGGTCAACGGAAAGTACCTGATCGTCCTCCGGCTGACCGATGGCGACAAACGGCACCTTGCGCGCCTTCAGCAGCGGGATCAAGGGGTCACGCTCCAGTGTGCGGGTCAAGATCAGACCATCGATTTTGCGGTTATCCAGTAGTCGCTCCACAGGACGGGTTTCGTTTTCGTCCACCAGCGTCAGCAGGACATCGTAGTCGGAATCCCCGGCAACCTGATAGACAGAGCGCATCACCTTGCGCAAAAAGGGCAGCTCAAAGTCGGAAAATTGCGTGGAAATCACCAGCGAAATATTGTAGGAGCAGCGCTTCACCAGCCCGCGCGCCATCATACTGGGGGTATAGTTATGCTCTTTTACATAGTCCAGCACGCGTTGGCGGGTTGCTGCGCTGATGCGCCCGTTGCCGGATATGGCACGGGACACGGTTGTCTTGGATACGCCAAGCGCCTGCGCGATTTGCGTGATATCGATTGGGTTGTCGTTCTTCGGCAAAGGTGGCATGGTTTCTCATCTCCGATATGTATTTACTTTTATCATAATCGTTTTTTGCCGAATCGTCAATTATTTCTTGCGTAAAGCTTCCCCTTGCACAGCCCTCACACCGTTCGTCTGCACAGTTTTTTGCGTAATTTACGGCACAGGGTCTGTATCTCCTGCGCGGTTTCGGCGGTGCATGGATCGGGCGCAAACTGTGCCGCCTGTACGGCATCCAGCAGGTGCTGCACGGTTTCGAGGTCCGTCTGCGGGCAATGCGTTTGCAAAAATTCCGCAAATGCCGCTTCGTCAGAGGACACCTCCGCCGCCAGCCCGCAGCGCCGCATCTTGCGATGGAGCGCACAAAATTCTGCCTGTACGGTCTGCAAAGGTGTGCGCCTTGCACGGCGCAGAAGTGCCAAGGCCAAGACGAGCAGCAGCAAAACCGTAGGCAGCACCCACAAAAGCGGGACGCTTTGCGGCGTTTCGGCAGGGGAGTCGGCCTCCTGCCGTGCGAGCAGGGGTTTATCACTGTCTGCGGCATTTTGCCCTGCCTGTGCGGCATCGGCGGCAAGCTCGCCCTCGGTCAGTTCGGTTGTCATACCGGGGGTGACCTCCAGCGGCGTCCAGCCCTGCCCGGAAAGGTAAATCTCTGCCCAGGCGTGGGCGTTATCGTCCTGCAAAACAGCACGGCAGCTGCCGTCGCCCGCAGCGGTAAACAGACTTTGCGGTGCGGCGTAGCCTACCACATATCGGGCGGGCAGCCCCACCATGCGGCACAGCAGCACCGCTGCCGAGGCAAACTGTGTGCTGCTGCCCGCGTGGCTCTTGCTCAGGAAATACAGCAGCGGGTCGGTGTCGTCGGGTGTCTCGGCGTCCGCGCTGTAACGGCAGTGCTCGTTCAGCCAGCTGCGCACCAGTGCGCGTCGGCCATCGATGTCATCATCCCTGAGTTTGCGCTCCTTCACCAGCGCAGCCAGTTCCTTGTCTATGGCATCGTACCCGGCACCGTCGGGCACATCCAGGCAGCGCGCACGAACATACGCGGCGTAGGCGCTTTCCAGACGGTCCAGCACCCCCGCGTCATCATCGTCACGGGCCGCCAGCAGCTCCTCTGCCTGTTTGCGCGGAAAATAGTAGAACATATCGTCCTGCACGGTCTGCCCCGCTATGGCTCCGTCGCCGTCCGGCGTGTAGTAGTCGTTAAAATATGCGTTGTACGGCGCAAACGTGTAGGCATCGTTTGCATGCAGACGCTGTACGGTCATTTGCTGCGGCTGTGCGCCGCTGTATGCCGCGCGCAAAAACGGTAGGTTCGCAATGGCAAGCCGCCCGTCGCCGTCGGTTTTCCAGTTTGCTGCGGCACTGTCGAAGGCAGCGGCATTCCCTGCCTGCCAGCTTGTGCCGTCATAGTCCACGCCGATAAACCCGCGCAGGTAGACGGTCTCCTCCGGCTTGGCGTCGGTCGTGACCATTATATCCTCCAGCCCCGTCAGTGCCAGGCCGTCGCCCCGTGTCAGGCTGCCGTCCTCCACGCCGCCCGCAGCAGCGCTGACATGGAAATTCAGTGCCCCGCCGCTGATTTTCGGCAGCCACTCGATCGCCGCGCTCAGCCCGGCTGCGCAGACTTTGTCGGTCACAGGCTGCAGCGCGTTCAAGGGCAGCATCAGCACGGGGCGCAGTGCCAGGGCAGGCAAAAACAGCACCGCGCAAATGGCAGCCATGCCGACACCGGCCAGCCTTTTGTTTGTGCGGTGGGTCTGCAGGTTGGCGGCATAGACAGCGGAATCCTTGCCGCGCCACAGCCGTTTGCGCACCAGCGACCGCGCCGCCGCACAGCTTCCCAACCAGCCCGGCAAAAGCAGCAGCCAGCCCAAAACGGCACGGCCCGTCCCCGCCAACAGCGTGAACACCACGATTGGCAGAAGCACCGCGCCCAGCAGCAGCGCGTCGGTGTGGCGGGCTGTCAGCGTGGCCAAAAACATTGTAAACGGCACTGCCGTCAGCAGCGCAAACAGGCCCATCTGCGCCGAAACCGGCGAGGCGGACACCACAAAATTTGCGTTGAAGCGTGTATTCAAGCACAGCCTGACGGCATCCGCGCACTGTGCCGCACCGGCCAAAAACGGCTGCTGCACGGCAAACAGCAGCACCAGATACCCCACGGCCAGCGCCAGCGCCGCGCCGTAACGGCCCGCCTTGGAAAGCGGGACGCGGTGCAGTGCCGGCCACGCCGCACACAGTGCCGCCACGCCAAGCCACACCCAAATCGGCAATGCCAGTGCAAACGCACCGTTCAGCGCCGTCAGTAAGCCCAAGGCCAGCAGTTCCGAAATCAGCAGATCCGCCGCCGTTTCCGCTATGGGGTGGGCAGCGGCCTTGGTGCGGGGCAGCAGCACACGGTCCACAAATACCAGCCCCGTAGCGGGGTCGGTGTCCTTGCGGCGGGTCAATCTGCGCAGCCGCTTTACGGCGGCCTGCCCAAAGTGCAGCAACTGCTGCTGCGCGTCGGCCCCCTCTGCCAAAACGCTGCCCGCAGGGTCAGCGCGGTAGGCTGCGCCCAACGGCTCGCGAACGGTCAACTCGCCCACGCGGGCGGTCAGTTTCCAGTGGATCAGCTTCGGTGAATCGCCTGCACGGTAGGGGCGCAGATCATAAACGCCGTCGGTCAAATCGCAGCCCGCCGCAGTCACTTTTTCGGCGCAGTTCTGCGGTTTTGTGCCTGCGCCGTCGTCCTCGCCCTCGGCGGGGGGCAGCACACACAGTTCTCTGCTTTGGGGCGGCACGGCGCAGTGCGCAGCAAACAGCCCCAACGGGTCGCGCACGGTGACTTCCCGCACACGGAACCGCCACAGACCGCTTTTTGCTGCGCGCAGGGTCACGCGCAAATCGGCACACTGATGCGGGGCCAGCATCGCGCCGCAGGGCAGTTCAATGGCCGTTCCGCTTTCGGCGTCCACAGCCTGCAAAACGACACGCAGCTCCGGCACGGGCCGCCGCCCGTTGTTGTGCAGTTTCACCAGTACGGCAAAATCCTCGTCGGGGTGCACGGGGCGGGCAGGTAGCTGCAGCGTTACCGTCACATCCCTGCGCAGCGTGCGGACATACCACGCCAAAAAGCCGACCAGCAGCACCGCCAGTGACGCCAAAAAGACCGCAAACGACGTGCGGCTGACCGCTGCCGCGGCAAACAGCACGGCCAGCAGCAGCGCGCAGCCCACCTTACCTGCCATGGAACGGTTTCTCCGGGCGGGGGCGCGGCACGGTGTGCAGAACATCGTCAAGGATATTCTGCACTGTATCGCCGCCGGTGCGGGCCTGTTCGGTCAGGCACAGACGGTGGCGGGCCGCATCGGCAAAAATCGCGGTAATATCCTGCGGGGCTACATAATTGCGCCCGCCCAGAAAAGCCGCCGCGCGCGCCATACCGGCCACTGCCAGCGACGCACGGGGCGAAAGCCCCAGCGTCAGGCGGCTGTCCTGCCGCGTCGCGCGGGAGAGCTCCACGATATACCGTCTGATTTCATCGCTCATATATACTTCGTCTACCTGCTGCTGCATAGCCAGCAGGTCGTTTTTGTCCATCACCGGCTGCACACGGTCCAGCAGGGCGCGGCGCGGCTGGCGGGACAAAATCTCCATTTCCGCCTCCGCATCGGGGTAGCCCATGACCACGCAGACCATAAAGCGGTCCAGCTGGGATTCCGGCAGCATCTGCGTACCCACCGAGCCGACGGGGTTTTCCGTTGCAAAAACGGTAAACGGCTGCGGCAGAACGCGCGTCACGCCGTCCACCGTGACGGCGCTTTCCTCCATGACTTCCAGCAAGGCGGACTGGGTGCGGGCGCTGGTACGGTTGATTTCATCGGCCAAAAACAGGTTGCACATCACTGCGCCGGGGTGGTACACAAATTTGCCGGTTTCCTTTTGGTACAGCGAGAACCCCACAATGTCGGACGGCAGAACGTCGGGGGTAAACTGCACGCGGTTTTGGGTCAGGTCCATAGCGCGGGCAAACGCCTGTGCCAGCGTAGTTTTGCCCACGCCGGGGATATCCTCAATCAGCACATGGCCGCGGGCCAGTATTGCCATCATGATTTTCAGCACGACTTCCGGCTTGCCCAGCACCGCCTTGCTTACCTCGGCTGTAACGGCCAGCGCCTTTTCGTTGATATTCTGCATAGGTCAATCCTTTCTATGCCTGCGCCAAATCAGCATACAGCCGATCACGGCGGCAATCAGCAGGCATCCCGCCCACAGGGCGTTGTTTTCCAGCCAAATCACCCAGTTGGAGTACGCGCCGCCCGCGTTTTCGCCGCCGCCCTCGTGGGGCAGGGGAGTGATACTTTCGGGGGTGACTTCCTCCAGCGCGGAGGTACCGTCGGCCTCCACCGTCACTTGGCGCGGTGCGGCGTCCCAGGTTTCGTCACACTCGGCCAAGTCTGCCGCATGGGTGGCGGCCTCTGCGTCGGGGTCGCGCTCGGCTATCACCAGGTAGCGCTGGGTGTTTTGGGTGTAGGGGTGGCAGGTCGTCAGGGTAAGCAGGTCGCGGCCGGGCTGTATCAGCACGGCGTTTATGTCGTCCGGCTGTATAATTTTCAGCTCGCACACGCGGTAAACCAGCGTGTCCCACGGCGTTGTCATAGTAATTTTGTCGCCGATTTGTATCTGCTGCACGTTGCGCAGCATTTCCGCGCCGTAGTAGCCGCGGTGGGCGGCAATGACGGTGTTGGTGTTTTCGCCGCCCAGCGGCATGGAGGTCTGCCCCAGCAGCGCGCCGCCGCGGGCCATGTTGGCCGCGTTGGCCCCCAGATAAACAGGCAGTTCCAAGTCCAGACGCGGTATCCACAGCGCGGCGATAACGTCGTCGGGCAAGCCGTAGCCCGTCAGGTCAAAGGCGGGGGTCTCGTAGGCAAAAGGGTCTTTCAGGCCGCTTTGGCCTTGGGCAAAAAGCTGTTGGTTGTAGGCCAGAAACGCGTCGTACAGTTCGGGGTAGGCGCGCGCGGGTTCGGCGGCGGAGGTTTCGGGCGCGGCGGGGGCGGCAGCTTCGGCGGCCTGCACAAATTTTTGCACGGTTTTTGTGCTTTTCTGCTCCGTCAGATATCGGCTGACCGTGGGCTGCAGCATCAGCCCAACGCCCAGCAAAATTGCCAGCCATGCAAAAATTTGCAGAAACAGGCGTTTCATCAGTCTTCCTCCTCACGCTTTTTGCAGCGGTGCAACAGCAGCAGCAACAGCAGCGCCTCGCCGCCGATAACCACACTGCCCGTCACGCTGATCCACGGCCAGGCGTCCACAATGCGCTTTACCACGTTGCCGGTATTCAGCTGTTGGTACTGCACGGTCTGCGGCGTGTCGGGCTGCTCGTCCTCTCCGGTATACGGCACACGGGCACCGCGCACAAGCATACGGTGGGTGTTGATGGCATAGGGTGTGCAGGTGACCAGCGTGCAGTAGTCCCCGCCGGGGATAATTTCCAAATCCTCGGTGTTTTCCGGCTCCACGACCTTGACCTGATCCACCTGATACGCCAGCACCTCGTCCATAATGTGCAGGTAAAAGCGGTCGCCCGCACCCAGCTTGTCCAGGTCGGTAAACAGCACGGCCTCGGCCAGACCGCGGTGCCCCGTCAGCACACTGTGGGTGCCCGCGCCGCCCAGCGGATAGCTGGAGCCTTCCAGATGTCCGACGCCCTTTACCAGCACATCGTCGCTTGTGCCCTCATAAATGGGCAGGTTTACGTCAATTTTGGGTATGGTAATGTAGCCAAGGCTCTCGCCCACGTCCAGCATGTCCACATAGCTTGTGCCGATGTCGTCCGCTTCGCCCGCCGCGTCGCGGTCAATGGCATTGTTCAGCTGTTGGTTGTAGCGGCGCGCAGCCTCCTTGGAGGCGTCGATTTTCTCGGCGTCCATCGACTGCACGGTGTCGTTGTAGCTTTCAATGACCGAGCTTGCGTGGCGCTGTGCCACCGCGTTGCTGACAACGGGGTACATGGCCACGCCGATGCCGGAGACGATCATCAGTGCAGCAAAGCCAAGTTTTAATTTGACGGTGGTTTCCATTGCAAAGAGCCTTTCTGTAAAGGGTTGACGCACTGCCACAACCGCCCATAGGGGAAGAACCGTTTCCGGCCCTTCCCCTATGGATTACCCGTTTATTTTGCTGTGGGTGTTTGGATGGTGTGCATTACGCACGGTTGGATTTCTTTTTCAGGCTGAACAGAACGCCGACGCCCGCCAGAACCAGCAGCACACCGATACCGCTGAACAGCAGCGTACCGAAACCGCCGGTGACAGGCAGCGTAAAGCCCGCGCGGTTGACGATTTCAATCGCTGTGCTGGGATCCGCCACAGGCGCGGTATCTCTCGTATAGTTTGTGGTATTTGTTTCAGCCTTGATTTGGTTGCCATTATCGTCATATGTCTTGGTGGTTGACCATGTAGCAGCATAAGTAAGGTTCAGTTTTGCATCCACAGGCTTAGACAGCAGGTTGTAGCCGTTCACGGTCTTGGTCTCGACCAGTTTGTAGGTGCCGGAGGGCAGACCCGCTGCGGAGACGTAGCCGTTTTCGCCCGTTGTAAGGGTCTTGACCTTGATCCAATTTTCAGCAGAGTTAGTGGTCAAGCCCAGTTTTACGGCATCGTCACCACTGATAGCGGCGTATTCTTGGCCGCAGAAGGGATACTTACTATTTCCATTCAGCGTTTCCGTATCCACCTTCTTGTACAGGTCAAAGGTAACGTCCTTAAGACCCGCTCCGTCCTTGGTGCCGCCCTTGGCAGTCTTGTGGATGTTCAGACCAAAGGTGTAAACAACGCCCTTGTCCGTGATTTCGTAGGGCTTGTTGCCGCCGGTTTCATCCGTCAGGTTGGTTTTGCGAGAATAGACGATCTTGGCAGTGTTCACGTTGCCGTTTCCGGCAACAACTGCACCACTCTGAACGGTAGCGGTATAGGCAATGGTAATTTCGCCGCCGGCAACGCCAGTCAATGCACTCGGCGTAAAGGCAACCGTCATAACGGAGTTGTTGGCATCTGGTGCAACAGTAATGGTGTAAGCACTCTTAGCAAGGGTTACATCGCCGCCAGCATTATTCTTGCCGCTGATTTGTACGCTGCCCTGATTCTGAACCAACTGTGTTTTAACCGTGGTATCGGTAACCGTAAAGGTTTTCAGGCTGGTGATGTTTTCAGGGACTTTGATAGTCAGGGTATACGGCACGGCATCGCCAACACCGTAATCGGCTTCATGTGTATTTGCGGTGCCGTCGCGCTTGGTGACGGTCTTTACAATATCGGGCTTGTAGTTCGTAACGGTCAAAGTGGCGTGGGTGCTGTCGATGGTAAAACTTGCGTCATCCACCTTACCGGCAATGGTATCGTCAACTTTCACAGCCTTACCATTCTCGTTAATGTCAAAGTAGAATTTGCCGGTGGTGTTCAGGATATAGCCCTTGTCATTTCCGTCGGTATAACCTGTTTCTTGCAGGTAGTAGCGGCCTTTGGCAAGGTTATCTAAAGTGATTTTGCCATTCGTATCCGTGGCAACGTCAGTTTTTACCGCAGTATAGTCATTATCTGTGTCATTCTTCTTGTTCAGGGTGAATTTGACGCCTGCCAGCGGTGTTGTTGTACTTCCCTGTTTGCCTTGCTTGACAAGGTTTACCGTGCCTTTGGCAATGTTGTTTTTGGGGTAGACAGTCACATCATACAGCCATTCTTTTTGATTTTGGTTATCAGCGCCCGTAGTCTTGTCGCCAATGCGGGTCATAGGAATCGAAACCAAGAAAGGCTCTACGGGCATGGTAACAGCCTGCGGGGTTTTGGTTTCAATTACAAGGTACATACCGACAGGCAGTTCGGTGAAGGTAGCCTTGCCGTTTTCATCTGTACGCACTTCTGACTTATAAGCAGTAGCATAAGCAGTTTTCAGCCCTGCTGCCGTCTTATTCTCAGCATAGTTAGTAAAGTAGTCCTTAACATCTACCTGATCGGCAGTTGTGTTATCATTATAGTAGGCAAGCAACGTATTTGTATCCATGACCTGATAGAGGGTAAAGCCTGTATCCTTCAATGCTGCCCCCTGCGGACTCACCATTGTTTCGCCATCACCGGCAGTACCTGCATTTCCGCTACTATCCAGTGCCCGCTTATAGATGGTGATAGAGCCTTTCTGGTTTTTGTCAATCGTGCTTGTGCTTGTCTTAGGCATCGCCCCCGCCGTCGTCGCCCCTTCCGCCATGGCGGGCATGGCGCAAAGGCTCAGGGTCAGGGCGACGCTGAGGATTGCGGTAAATAAACGTTTCAGTTTCATTTTGATGCATACCTCTTTTTTCTATGTTGGTTTGTGTAGAGGGGTGGGGGTCAGGAACGTCTGCCCCCTTTCTTATTGTATCGGAACACCAGCACCAGCAGCACAGCCACCAGTGCGGGCAAACCTATCAGCAGCCACAGGCTGGGTGCGTCCGCGCCCGTGTGCGGCAGGGTAAAGCCCTTGCGGTTGTAAATAGTCAGGGCAATGTTGCACACGCCGTCGGCATCTGTGGTTTTCGCGCCAAACGCCGCGCCATCGCGTAGGCATTGCCCGTCCGCTGTCAGCGTAAATTCGATGGGCTCGGCCAGCAGGGTGTAGCCATCGGCGGTCTTGGTCTCGGTCAGGCGGTAGCTGCCGGGGGTCAGGGACGTAAAGCTGCATGTGCCATCACTGACCGTCACGCGCGTATCGGGTGTTGTTTCAGCCGCGCCGCTATCGTTCAGCCTTTCCAGCTTGAACTCCACACCGCCCAGCAGGGGAGTGGTTGTACCGTCTATGCCCTTTTTGGTAAGGTTCAGGGCAAATTTCGGGTTGGTGCGCTGGTTGGTCAGGGTGATTTTGCCATCGGCAAGGGGGTTCTGCGATGCGGTGTAGGTGTATGTGCCAATCGTAACCGTACCTTCTGCCGTAAACGTGCCGTTTTGGGTTGCACACTCCGCCACGCGGTACACATAGGGGGTGTTGCCGTCGTTGACATCCGTCTTGTCCAGACGTTTAAACGTGTGCGTCCACGTTTTGGACATATAGTCGTATTTTAGCTCGACAGCGTCCATAGACGGCACGTCTTGCCACGCGCCGCTTGTGTCATTCACATGGCGGCGCTCCAGCTTGACCCAAATATCCGGCAGGTTGTCGGTCAGCGGGTTGCCGTTTGCATCCTGCCACTGCTTTTCCACCTCAATATCCATCAATTGGTGTGCCGTGTTGGTAAAGGTGGCGGTGACGGTTGTCTTATCGCTGGTAACCGTGCCGCGCACGCCGTTGTCCACATCGTACTTTGCGTCAGTGGCGTCGCAGATTACGCTTTTCAGGCTGCTGTCAGCGGCGGGCGTTTCAACTACCCGGAAGCGTGTGCCAATGGGGATGCCGGTAATTTCCCAGCTTCCGCCAACTGGAATGGTATTGGTCATTTGTGGTACGCCGTCCGCGCCGCCCAAGCCGATACCGCCAACGTTGCTGAAGGTGACGGTAAATTCGTAGCTTTTGCCTGTCAGCGGTGTTTCGTCGGTCGGCTGTTCCTTTTTAATTACCAGCTTACCGACCTTGACGGTGTTAATGAACGTGACCTTCAATTCGGGGAATTCTTCTTCCGGCGCGGCGTAACTGCGGAACACCAGCGTATTTGCGTCTGGCTTGCTGCCGTTGTAGTTGCTGCCTGTTGATAGTGTGTCCGCCGTTTCGGTTCTGCCGTCCTCCGGCTTTGTGCCGCCGCCTTGCAGCGGGGTGGTGGTTGTGCCGCTTACAGACGGACTTGTCCCCGCTGCGTTGACCAACGTCCCGTTCTCGTACACTTCCCAGCGGGTGTCGTACAAGGCGGTGTTTTCCGCCTCTTGCAGCGAGATATAACTACCACAGCGGAACTGGTCCGTAAAGGTCACGGTTTCGCCGTCTTGCAAATCAAACGTGCCATCGGTGTCCACCGCCTGCGTGCCGCTGCCCGCTACGCTGGACGTAAATATCGCGCCGCTGGCGGGCTTCAAGGTATTGCTTTCCGCCGAGTCATAGTCCGGGATATCCGCTTGCTCTACCGAGAAGCCCACCGTTTTGTTTGCCACGGGCTTGGCGGTAAAAACAAAATTGCGGAAGTAAACCGTACGCTCGTAGTCATCGCCAATGCGGATTTCTGTGAGTTTGGTCAGGTCAAAGTCCGTGTCCTTTGGCATTTTGTTCAGCTGCAGCTTGACCGTGACCCACTTGTCGTTTTGCATCACAACGCTGCCGCTGAGCATGGTGTTCAGATAGGACTTTTGACTGTTGGCATCGCAGCCCATCTTCTTGCCGTTGTTGTCCACCAAGGTCAGATACAGGTAGTTGGTGGACAGAACGCCGTCACCCGGGTTGCCCACGGCGTAAACGTCAAAGGACAGATAGTCGCGGTTTTCGATGTTGAGCGGGTTTGTCAGCGTCATAGTGCCGTAGCGCAGGTTGCGGTGTGCGCTGCCTTTATCATACCCTTGGGCGTACCATTTTACGGTTTGACCAGTGTATGTTCCGCTTGTGTCGGGCGGATTATCGTCCTTTTCCATGGTTGTACTGTCAGTATCACTGCTGCTAGCGGAGAAAGCGCTGCCGACTGCCACGGGGTCGGGGGTGCTGTTGGTGATTGCTTTTGGGCCGTAATGCGTAGCCAAGTTTTGCAGGGTAAAGGTAAAGAGCTTTTGATTTTGGAATAAAGACTTGAACGCGGTGTTTACCTTGCTGAGATCGACCTGCTTTTCAACCTGCAATTTGTTATTGTCGGGGAAGTTGAACGCCACCGCCATGTTGGACTCCCACATACCGCGCTCCATATAGAACATAGTCAGGGTGTGGGTGGTGCGGTTTTTGTCTAATTGGATGGCTTTGCCTGTCGTCTTGGTGAACGTGACAGGGGTCTGGTTGAAGCAGACGGTTTTGGTGGTATCAGTCTGGTAGACCATGGTATCATTTGAGTCGGTGTTCTTGTTGGAGCTGACGTAGGGGGTTACGGTGCTGTCCGCGCCAAATTCCAGCAGACCGGAAGCTTTACCGTGCGCGCCGCCGACATCCAGCATCAACTCGCCGTCAATGTAGACCCACACGTCATCGTCGCCGGAGAAGAAGAACTTGATAGGAACTTCAATGTTCCTGCCGCTGGTGTCTTTTCCTACAACAACCTTGCCGTCCTCTGTAAGCGTAAAGTCAAATTGCAGCTTGGCGCCAAAGCCGTAGTTGTATTGGGATGCCCCGACTGTGCTGACTGTTTGGTTAAACGGGAAAAAGCCGTAGGTGCCATTGGTATTGTTTGGTGACGAAATGTTTTGTGATTTGCTGTCCGTGGTGGGGTTGCCGTCACCATCTTTGGGGGATTCCAGATAATACTTGCCGTCGGTTTGGTTCTGCTTCAAATACAGAGAGCTTTTGCTGCTGTCATAGTACCAATATTCGGCTTTGCTCTCCGGGTCGTTATCGTCCGGACTGTCCGGATTTTGCGCAAAAACGGCTTTTTGCTTGAGCGGGAAGGAAACATCCTCGTACACCTTGCCCAGCACGGTGTTAAAGGCGTTTTTGCCTTGCAGGAAGTCTTTGTCAAAGTGCGGGTCAACCGACGCATTTGTGTTGGAATTCTTGGTTCTTAACAGCGGCAGACCGTTTGCCGTACCGTCAGAGGTCTTGCTTTCCACAAGGCCCTGGAAGGTGCGATTGTAATCGGAGCTTCCATTACCATTATCATCCAAGGCCGAGTTATTCACGGCCATAAAGATATTGTAGTTGGAACTACCCTCAGCGCCCCAGCCGTATAGACCCATACCGGCGGCAACGGTTGCAAAGGGGTCGCCCCAGCCTGACTTTTGGAAATGCCCGGTATAAAGCGGGTATTTTACATTGCCGTTTGCAGTGTAAGCGCTGCTTAATGCGCGGTTGAACTGCTCAAAAGTGATTACTTCTGAGGAGAACACAGATTCGCCTCCAGGTATGTCCGAGGTAAACAAATTGAAGTCAGTTTCCTATAAAGGGAAGCGTGGTTTCTTGCTGCAAGTTCCAATCTACGGTAAGGATAAAAAGACCATCGTTGGTTATGCCCAAATTTTCCATGATTTGGAATTCTACTATGCTCTTAAAGAGCGTTTGATTTTCTTATTGATTTTCCTAGAAGTGGGGATGACGGTCCTAGTTATCGCAGCAACTGTAGTTGTCTTGACATCTATTCTTCGTCCGATGAGACAGTTGCACGAAACGATGGGAGTTATTACCGATTCGCCAAGTGATTTGGAACTTCGTTCTAAGATTGAAAGTCACGATGAAATTGGTGATTTGGCGGTTAACTTTAACCGCATGATGGATAAAATTCAAGAAAATAATCAGATGCAGATGCGTTTCTTGAGTGACGTCAGTCATGAATTGCGTACCCCGGTGACCACCATGCGTATGGCTTCCGACCTGCTCGAAATGAAAAAAGACGGCTTCGACCCCTCCACCAAGCGTACGGTCGAACTGTTGGCCGGCCAGATCAGTCGATTCCAAGACATGCTCGCCGATCTGTTGGAAATCTCCCGCTACGATGCCGGTTATGCGGCACTCGACCTTGTGGAAACCGATTTATGCGAACCAATTGAAACGGCAGTGGACCAAGTTGACGGCATAGCCCAAGCCAAACGGGTGCCGATTCACACGTATTTGCCCAATGTGCAGGTTTTGACTCGTATCGATTCGCGTCGAGTGATTCGCATCGTCAGAAATCTGTTGGCCAATGCCGTCGATTTCGCTGAGGACCGGCCGATCGAAGTGCGCGTCGCGGCCAACCGCAAAGCCGTGGCCATCAGCGTTCGCGACTATGGCGTTGGTATCGACGAAGACAAAGTCGCTCATGTATTCGATCGATTCTGGAGAGGCGACCTTTCACGTTCACGCGTTACCGGCGGCACCGGATTGGGCCTGGCCATCGCCATGACTGATGCCTTGCTGCACCACGGTAGTATCCGTGTACGTTCGGCAGTGGGGGAGGGCACCTGGTTCTTGGTATTGCTGCCGCGTGACCCCGACCAAGGTGAGGTGGCGGACGCTGAA
>OHAJ01001471.1_pt1 | contig 17136 bp, 20 predicted proteins | sample 1577101 | NCBI WGS metagenome assembly OHAJ01 (sample SAMEA3541531, study PRJEB24748) | human gut metagenome | biome: human gut; feature: human-associated habitat; material: faeces | place: China | collected 2012
AGCACTCATGCCAATACGCGGCGTGTGCGCGGCGTCGGTGCGCACATCGTCTGCCACTGCAAGGACGGCGCGCTGGCGGACGTGGTGGAAATTCTCGACAAGCGATATTAACCTCAAAAAGATGGCAGAGCCATCTTTTTGAGGGCTCCCTCTTTGCGAGGGAGACACAGACTGTTGTATCCATAGAGAATGAAAACAAGGAATTGAGCGGGATGATAGACATGCATATGACCGGAGAAATTCCCTTGAAAAATGCCTCAGTCAATCTGGTTTCGCAGGATGCATGGCTCTTCTTCGACAATGTACGCCCTTCTGAGGTTATAGAGAAATATGCTTCCATGATAAAGGTGTCGGGAGAAGTCTTGCAACCGGGTAAAAATAGTCGGGTGGATGTTTTTCTCCATGGTACTGTCATCATACCTCATGATGAGAACTATGAACCGTTGCAGGTTTTCACGGGCGAAAATTATTCGGGGGAGAACCGTACGTATCTCGTAGATTCCTGCTATCAGGATTTGGAGTCGTTTGATAATGCCATCCGGTCTTTCAAATTGAAAAGAGGATATATGGCGACATTGGCCAATGAATCCAACGGACAGGGATACAGCCGTGTGTTCATTGCCGACAATGAGGATATTGATATTCCGGTTCTTCCGCACGAATTGAATGGCAAGGTTTCCTATATCCGTTGTTTCAGATGGGAATGGGTATCCAAGAAGGGATGGTGTTCGTCCGGTGCGGGATGTTACAATGAGATAGATCTGACGGCATCTACTTGGTATTATTCTTGGAGTGCCGACCGGGAGTCGCTGAATGATGCGGAGTTTGTTCCTATTAAGCAGAATTGGGGATGGCCCGGATTTGCTGAGATCAACTCGAAATCGAATGTAACCCATCTTTTGGGATATAATGAGCCGGACAGACCGGAACAAGCCAATGCATCGGTAGAAAAAGCGATCGGGCAATGGCCGCAAATGATGGAGTCGGGACTTCGTTTGGGTACTCCTGCCATAGCCGATAATTTGAATTGGTTGTATAGCTTTCTGGATGAGTGTAAGAAACGCAATTACCGGGTGGACTATGTAGCTGTACATGCTTATTGGGGTGGTTCCGGAGGTGCACAGGTGGTAACGGACGGCAATGGCAATATCTCACCGGAAAAATGGTATCAGAAGCTAAAGGCGATTCACGACCGAACAGGACTTCCTATCTGGATTACAGAATGGAACAATGGTGCTAACTGGACGCACGAGACTTGGCCTGCTGATGAAAATCAAAAATGATAGATATGAGAAAAATATCTAATATACAGAATATAGCTTTGTCTATTATGGCTGTGCTACTATTTTCGTTCTTTATTTCTTGTAGTAAGGAGCAGGATACGCCAATTCAACAACCAGAAGAAACATATATACAGCCTTGCATTACGTGGGGAATAAGTAAAAGTGACTTAAAAGAGAAAAAGACAAAAGAGTTTTCATTGCAAAAGGAAGAATCTGAATATCTATATTATGTAAAGGGAAATCTTGGAACAACTTACACGTATGAATTCCAAGATGGTGTTTTATGCACATCTTTAATAATGATTCCTAGTACTTTATTGTCCACATCTACATTCAATTCTATATTTGAAGAATATATAGATTTAGGTGAAATTAATGGGAAATCGGTTTATATTAACGAGAAGAAAAATACAATTGCCACATCAAGCATTGTTACAAATAGTAATAATTCTTATTATGCCATAGGTTGGACTCAGTTGGATTTGCAAGAGATATTTGAAGCTATAGATTTAGGTTTAAGTGTTAAATGGGCGAGTTGTAATGTTGGTGCTACTTCTCCTGAAGAAATCGGAAGTTATTATGCATGGGGAGAAGTTGCTGAAAAAGATGAATATGGAAGGAGTAATTATTTATATTATGATGAAGATGCAGGATGTAATCAAAATATAGGTTCTAGTATCACTGGAACAAAATACGATGTGGCTCATATTAAATATGGTGGAAACTGGAGAATGCCTACCTCTAGTGAATATGAAGAATTGATGTCACAATGTTCTTGGGAATGGAAAACTATCAATGATATATATGGATATGAAATTAAAGGAAGTAACGGAAATGTTATATTTCTACCAGTCGGAGGTTACTGGCATATTAGTGATATAATAAATTCCAATTATGGTGGGTACTGGTCTGGTACTGCTATTAATGATAAATATTATAATGCTGCTGCTTATACCTTATCTTTTGGAAGTTCCTATAAAAATATTACTGCTTATATGAGAGAATATGGTTTACTAGTTCGCCCTGTATGTAATTAATAGAGAGAGTCTTTAATTTCGATAATTATTTAGGCGCATTTGTTTGGAATACTCTTTTAGATAGCTTATTTTTATTACCGAATAATTCTTATCAAGGATTATTCGGTTTTTTCATGTATTTTTCTAAGTAGATTTCTAAAATTGGCTATTTGTAAGGTAAACATTAATTAAAATAAAAACAATAAAAAAGAGGAATGAATAAAGGAAAAGAGTTACAAGATAAATCTAATCTTAACAAGATTTTGATGCAATCCCTTGTACAAAGGCTATAGAAAATCCTCTTTATGTTATCAGAGAGGTTAAGCTTAAGCAATTAACCTAAAACAAAAAGGATATGAATAAATTTATAAATCATAGTTAGTCATATTTTATTTTGTTTGGGATGTGTCGGGTGTATTGTGTGTGAAGATAGTGCACCCTTTTTCATTAAGAATGGGTGTGATATTCCTGGTGTCTGCTTGGCGGGACCTCATACCGGGAAAGCAAATCCCGAGATTTGCTTCTTCCGGAAAAAACCGGCCGGCTGTTGATTCCTGGGAAATTGTGAAGTTCTATCCTGGTTAACCTAACAGAACTATCACAGGGAAATTTACGATAGCAGCTGCCTACTTAGATTTTTCAAGTAGAACAGGATATTACAATCAATATTATTATAAGTCAAGCAGGGCACTCCCTTTTGAAGTACAAATACATATTCTTGAAGAAGGATATTCAATGGATCAGGAAGGGAATGAATATAATGAAGTTGGTAGTAGTATTGGAACAATAAAAGTGGGAAGCCTAACATCTGAATACTTTTCATTAGATTCCCAAGAACATGGCTGGAATGTAATGAAAATATCGTATAACTTGAGAATTGGAAACAAGGATGTTCAGACATGGGATACTTATATGCCAAACGCCATATATCCTTTATGTATAAATTATACATACCAAGGAACAATTTACACAATTGTTATCAATCAAAGATGGTTATAGTATAAAAGCAGTAAATTTGTAGTAAACGATATACTTCAATAGGATATCCAGGTATAGAGAACCTATACCTGGAATATATCATGTTTTCTATTTCTCAACTACTGTGATTGTAATCTTGTACTTGTCAGTCTCATAAACCTTGTTATGATGACCGGATAAAGGTTTAGATAGACTCTGTATTAGAATCCCATCAATCAGTATATCGAATGACATGGCTCCAGAAAAACAATATTCTTCACGATTTCCATAATCACTATAGTCATAACTATAATTATAGTAAGTCGGTGTATTATAATTCACTGTAACTGGAAAGTAAATCATAAAACCACTATAATATTCTGAACAATGTGTATCCCCATCTACTTTTATTTTTACCCGACTCCCTAGATTACTGGTAAACGTCATTTTATCAAGCACTTCAACTTGTGAAGCATCAGATATTCCTTCATCTACTGACGTTATAGTCAAACTTACCGCCGTCTTTGCAACTGCAAATTTCCCTATGATAGTTCTGTTAGATTGATATTACCTTTTTTCCGGAAGTACTACATATCTTCCATTGTGAGACATTTACTTTCTATTTCATATTTAGAAAGTATCTTAGTGCGAATGAACTCAATTTTTTGCTGAAGCAACTCGGGTTTGAAGTTCTTGCGTTGCCGTTTCACTTCGGCTATAAACGCACGCTTGTTATCTGCGTAAATGCCTATAATATCAATCTCGTTCTGATTGCTATTACTCTTACCAGCCCACCATGAACCAATATCAATAAATTCCTGGCTTTCGATCATTTTTTGGCGGAAGTACATCTCCAGCGTTTCTCCAGAATATGTTGGAAAATCATTTATGATGATCTCACTTAGAACCTTATAATTCTGTAATTCGATTAGTTTCTGATATTTTGTAAAATACCGGAACCAAAATCGCAGAAACATATCTGAAATCTCATATCTGACGTTCTTTGTGGTGTCTTTGGCAAAGATTGGACGTTTCTTCCGGATAATCTCATAATCGTCTTCTAAACGCTTCACTTGCCCTGTCAGGCTTATATTACCCATCATACTCGCCATTTCTGGAATAGTAGTTTTGCCATTGGCAATAAACGTAAGTATTGAGAAATAGTTGCCATATTGTTTGCCAAACTCTTGAATCAGCAGGTTTGTTCCTTCAGTAAGGAAGGGGGAATCTTGCGTTATCATAAAGTTAATCATTCCCGGAACCGAATAGTCCCCATTGTCGATAATCATCTCGACATATTTGGGAACACCACCGGTGAACGTATAGAGTGCTAACAGCTCCTCATTGGAGCAGTGCCCGGCATGATCCGTCAGAATCTCTTTCAGAACCGATGTGGTAAAAGGCATAAGTTTTAATATCCGATCTGCACGGCCGAACAAAGGTTCTTTCTCATCTTTGAAGATTTTTGTTATCAAGGTATAAACCGAGCCACTAACTATCAGGTTGACATTCGACTTCAGACGATATTCATCCCAGATATTCTGCATCTTACTGTAAACTTCTGGATTGATAAAAAAGAACTCTTGAAACTCATCTATTACCAGGTTAAATTTCATCCGTGTACCGATATCCATCAAGAATTGAAAGGTATCCGCAAAAGTACTTATTCCATCCGGTACGAATACATTCAATGCAGACTTGATCTCATCAACATAGCTACGGCACAAAGCCGCCTCATTACTCCTGGACACAAACAAGTAAACTGTAGGAGTACCGTCACAACTTCTTTTTATAAGAAGAGTCTTTCCGATCCTGCGCCTACCGGTCAACACGGTAAACATCGAATGTTTATTGAAGGAAAGTTCCCTTACTTTATTCAGCGCTTCTAATTCTTTTTCCCTATTATAAAACTTCATTTTCTTATTTGTTTAATTGTTCTTCCATATCATTTCTTATATCCTCAATCTCACCTAGGGATAATTGGGGGAGCTTGACAGCCTGCGGACATTCTTCCTGATAAGCTATTACTTCATTGATAAGTAACTGCCAATCATAAAGAAATTCATTACTGCACCCATTTTTACGATAGATTTCTAATGCTGCTCGTAAGATCTCCACAGCACATGAATCTGTTCCCTGGAACACGACTGCGGGAATCATCTCTCTTGAGCAGGCATTTAGCAATTTACGCTGGTCTTTCATTTCTATCTCTTATTTCTTTTATTATGTCTGAAAGGCTTTGTATAAGCCATTCTTCCTCTTCTTCAGCATCAATAATTATATCCTCAAATGGTCTGTAACTTTCTATCGTTTTTCCAAAATATTCCCAAAGGGTATAGTATAAATCATTTGTATCCGTTGATATCCCATTATTAGATAATAATCCTCTCATAATGCTTTCTCGTTCGTTCAAGGACGCGATAAAGTCTTTCTCGCTTACTCTCCCTTCGATAAAATCACAAACCTCTTGTACAGCCAGGTTTAATGATCTTTTTAGTTCCCCTATACTATTGGCATAACAGATCAATGTATCTGTCGGGGTATGTACTAGACCAAAATAATGCTCATTTATAGAAGGGAAAATCTGACATACAACATGAGACTTATAAATATCATTATTGCTTACATGAATACCCATCTCTATATTATTTTCGATTCAGGATAAAGTTCAAAAGCTGCTCTTTGTCTTTTAGCGAAGCATTGAACCAAAAAACAGACCAGTTCAGATAGTTTCCGTATGGATCTATCTTGTACTCTTCAACAAGCAGCCAGGCTGAAGGGCTTACTTTTTTCAGAATATCCAAGCCGTTGTTACAACAAAACAGCATGTATTGATGAAGTATTTCCGTTTCAAATGGATATACTTCCCAGCGTGATTTTCCATCACGTAGCTCGGCCATGATCCGGCTGTCGTAGTCCGGATACTTATCAGGTTCAACGTCTATATCCAGTCCTTCAAGTAGGTAGCGATTTATATCACTACTTGTATTCAAGTAGAAATCAAATAAATCCCCTTGCTTACTAGACCATTTATCTAACATATGCTGGTACAGTTCTTTGTCCAATTTCCCATTCAACGCATCTGCTACGAAATACGGTGGTACTTTTTCTACTATGAGTGTCGAAACTTTGTCGATCACATTAATTGCTTTCTGTATATCCATAACTTATTTATTTTTTGAATCCAATTGTATTACGAGGTTTGTTTTCTAACTTCTTCTGCGTTTGCAGCTCTGCAAGCGTTTGGTTAATTAGCTCTAGCTGCATCCGGGTATCATCGTTTATATCGTTATAATCAGCAAAAACATCTTCAATGTATTCCTTCAGTTCCTTCATCTGATTCTCCACCTGACCTACTCGATCTACTGGCGAATTACTCATAAGTTGTCGTATAGCGACAAATGCACGAACTATTAATACACTGGTTTGAACTGCTATTTCGCTCTTGAGTACACTCGACAGCATAACTACACCATGTTCAGTAAATGCCAGAGGACGAGCTGTTTTAGGACGTTTTAAACGTGATGTCATCACAAATTGTGATGACATATCAGTCCATTCCTGACTTGTTAACTGAAACATAAAGTCCTCCGGAAATCTTTGAATATTTCGTTTTACAGACTGATTGAGTACTCGTGTTTCAACTTGATATATTTCGGCCAGATCAAAGTCCAACATCACTTTCTGACCACGGATCTCGTAGATCTTGCTTTGTATTACTTGTAATTCCATCATTTCTTTAAGCATATTTGCCATTTTATCTTCATACCCAACTATTCCTATTCCTTTGATAATCCCCAATAACTTTTTTATAATTCCATACCACGATCAGGTTCAATGATTCGGTTATTAATCAAATCAAACGTTCTCTCTCCAGATAAAGAGATTTCATTTATTCTCTCAATTTGCCGATTTAGAAAATAGTCAGCGTATCTAGAATAGTCTCCAGTCTCATAGAAAGTGATCAATCCCTTTCTGTAATGTAAAATATCAGCATCTTTTGCCGAATATACTGGGATTATATCAGCATTCATTAACGAAATACTTTCAAGCATACGTGATGTTCGCTTATTTCCGTCTATAAATGGCTGAAGCTTGGCAATATTACAATGCAAATAAACAGCCTTTTCCAATGGATCATCATAAAGATCCTGGTTAAAGAGGATTTCATTCAATTTCATTCGGATCCCTTGAATATCTTTTGGGGGAATATATTCTGTCCCGGTAATTTTCACGGCACGATTGCGTAACATACCAGACTCTTCAATTGACACAAGTTCACTGGAGATTGAGCGATGTATCCGGAACAAAGTACGCTCGTCTATTTGTTCTTTGTTTCCTGCCTTATTTATATATTCTATTTCCCCGATAAAAGTATTATAGAGGTTCTTCAGCATCTTGGCGTCCTCATATCTTTTTTCAGAGGTGATATTGTCTTTCAACAGAGCTTCAGTTTCTACATAAGTATAGGTGTTCCCTTCTATCTTTCCCGAATAGTAGCACCATACTACAGCTAAGTTTTTTATTTCTGAAGATATAAGTGAAGAAAGCCTGGCATGTTTATTCTTCTGGATAAAGTCTGCTTTCTGTTTTTGTATTTTGCTGAAAACTGGTTCCATAATTAATTCCTTTCTATTCTTGTTATTAGTAAACAACTTTGTTCTTTAATCTGGTGGTAATTATCACGGCGGTAATTATCATGGCGGTAATTATTCGCAAAGATATGTATTTTAATGCGAAGAAACAAAATAAAACGAATTATATTTCGCTGAAAAACAAGGCCTTTGAAAACATAGTAGGGGAGAAAAAATATTCCCGGTGTTTGCCTGGCGGATCTCTCCGCATGAGCTGCATACCGGGAAAGAAATTCCCGTGTTTTGCTTCTTCCGGAAGAAGCCGGCCAAAGCAATAATCACGGGGAAATTCAAACTTATCAAGTTCATTGCTGTGGGGGGTAATGGCTACATTATATCACCACCAAAGACTCAACAGGTAGGTACAAATACATGGGCTTTTGTTAGTTACGAAAATGGCAAGTATTTAACTGCCAGTTGGCAAGGATATGTCTCGACATCCACTGATGGAACGACATGGAGTGTTCCCGTACAAGTCGGCACTAAAAATAATTCGTGGAGCTGTATTACATATGGAAATGGAAAATATATAATGGGGTCTGTCTATGGTTATATTACCACCTCTACCGATGGTAAAAATTGGAATAGTTTAGTGAAGCTTGATGATAGTATCATTGATGTCGTTGAAATCATTTTCATAAACAATAAATTTATTGCACTTGCGAAGCTAAATTCGAGTGGGTATTTATTTACTTCCACTGATGGTACTAGCTGGAATAAACTTAGTGCAATTGGTAGTTACTATTATTGGGAAAGTCTAATTTATGCAGGTGGAAAATATGTTGTCACCGGAAGAATTTCTAGTTCAGTACCTAGTGGAGTAATTGCAACATCTATTGATGGGGTAAAGTGGAATATAGTAAAAGTTGGTATTGGTGATTATCAGTGGAATGATGTGGCTTATGGCAATGGTAGATATGTAGCAGTTGATAATACTGGTAGCATAGCTTTATCAGATGATGGTGAGACTTGGAGAGTACAAGACTCTAATGTACCCGGCCTACGAGGTCGCTCCATTAGTAGTATCATCTATACGAATGGTGTTTTTCTAGCTTTGGTCAAGAGTGGACAAGTAATCACCTCTGCCGATGGTGAGACGTGGTATCTTCTGGAACAGCTAAAAGACCATGATGGTAATAATATTACAGCTAATTTTTATGATTTCTGTCTTTTACACTAAATCATATTTTACCCAATAACAATAGCAAAAAGAATGACCCAGACATGATTAAAAAATGCCTGGGTCTTCTTCTTTTAGAATCTCATGTAGCAATTATGGCATGACACAAATCCCATTTAGAGCTACTGTAATATCATTTCCAGATTCATCTTTTATTTGAGTGGGGGGAGTCCAATCAATTAAATTCTCTGAAAAAGCAACACTTTTATTTTTACCAAGTGCTACAAATTTTCCGTTTGCATAACTTATGTCAATAATATTAAATGGAGATTGAGCAACAATGGATTTATTCCATTCATTTCCGTCTATGGAATAACATATATCAGGACTTGGGTTAAAAATTACAAAATTGTTGTTTTCAAAAATTATTTTTGAGCCAGAAGCATATCCAGTAATGAATGTCCAATTAATGCCATCTTCTGAATCCATTATAGTAATTTCACCGCTCGAGAATGAACCTATTGCCACAAATTTTCCATTTCCATAAGCAATGCTATTCCACGAGATTCTTTCTACATTGTAGTTCGAGACCTTACGCCAACTTTTTAAATCATTGGAAGTATACATCTGCCCATTATTTCCTACCAAACAATATTTTCCATTTCCATAAGCTATTGATTTCATTGAGCCATTATTTCCCATCGGGGAATTAACAAATGTCCAATTAATGCCATCTTCTGAATGTACTAGTTCTCCATTATAGCCACTACCACCAAGTGCAATAAACTTCCCATTCGTATAAATAATCATAATGTATCCTGGACTTCCAGCTTTTATTGGCGTCCAGTTTTCACCATCGTGTGAATATGCAGTATATCCACTTTGCCCAGCTGCAACATACTTCCCATTGCCATAGGCAACAGCATTCCAGTTGTTTGTACCTACTTGTTGTGTTTTAGATGGAGAAATAATATAGCCGCTTGCTCCAACTGCAATATATTTTAAAACGACAAATTTCCCAGTGATAGTTCTGTTAGAATAGCCTGATTTTTCCGAAAGTACAATATTGAGGTTGTAAGTAAAAAAAATGATTAAAATATTTTTTATATTGAATATATTTATTACTTTTATTTTTAGTTTGAAAAACGCACAAGCGAAACTTATAAAATATAGTTATATACCTTTAATACATAACGACTTATGAAAATAAGCAAACAAGACATTATCATTCACACAAATAAATGTATAGATTAACGTTTAATTTTAAAATCAAAGAATTATGAAAACATTAAAAAAATCTTTGTTTGCAATTGCATTATTTAATCTTATGCTTCTTGCTTTCCCAATGACTGCTGATGCCATGGAGATATTTGTAAGGAATCGTCATGGAGTGAGAATTACATTAGAAGTTGAATCTTCGGATAAGATTGAGGATGTAAAAGCGAAACTTCAGGATAAAACGGGCTGGCCTCCGGAAAATATGCGACTCCTTTTTGCTGGAAAACAAATGGAGGATGGTCGAACTCTAGGTGACTATTCTGTACAGATGGAGTCTACAATATATCTCTGTATAAGAGAGGTTGATTGCTAAATAAACGGTATATAAAATCTACTATCATTAAATTCTAACCAAAAAAGAATTATGAAAACATTAAAGAAATCTTTGCTTGCAATAACATTATGTAATTTCATGCTTTTTGCTTTTCCGATAGCTGCTGACGCTATGCGGATTTATGTGAAAAATTTGCATGGTGTAACACTTACATTGGAAGTTGAACAAACAACAAAAATAGAAGAGGTCAGGAAAATGATCTTTGAAAAAACGGGTTGGATACCAGAGAATATGCGATTATTATTTGCTGGAAAACAATTGGAGGATTCAAGAACATTAGCTGATTATAACATCCAGAAGGAAGCCACTATACATGTATGTATAAAACAGGTTGATTGCTAAATAAACGGTATATAGAATCTACTATCATTAAATTCTAACCAAAAAAAGAATTATGAAAACATTAAAGAAATCTTTGCTCGCAATTGCATTATGTAATTTCATGCTTTTTGCTTTCCCGATGGCTGCCGATGCTATGCAGATTTTTGTGAAAAATATGCATGGAGTAACTATTACACTTGAAGTTGATCGAACAACAACGATTGAAGAGATCAAACAAAAAATTCAAGATAAAAAAGGATGGTTAGCAGAGAACATGCGAATCATATTTGCTGGAAAACAATTGGATGATGGGCGGACTTTAGCTGACTATAATATTAGCCCAGATGCCACTTTGCATCTTTGTATGCGAGGAGTTGATTGCTAAATATTGAGATTTATGGAATTATTAATTAGGGCATGAGCGAAATGCGCATGCCCTATTGATATAGAATCTAAACATACTTGAGAATATCTAAAGGATTGTTTCTTCTATGTCAGAAGAATTGATGACCTTTGTGTACAGTTTTTCTGCAATATATTTTTTCTATGAGATATGTCATTTTATTAATATCGTTAATATTATCCTTGTGTGTATATGGACAAAAATCGTGTAAGATAGCTGGGGTAGTTAAAGATGTTAATAACAGAAACCTACAGGGTGCTACAATTAGACTGCTGTCTGTTCCAGATAGCACCTTTATTATTGGAACTCAAACCGATGCTTCTGGCATGTTCTCGCTAGATGTTTCGATCCCTAACTTTATAATGGAAATAAAGTTATTAGGTTTTCGAACTTTACTGAAGCAGTTTAAAATAGATATGGTGCAAGTCAATCAGCATGTCGGTGAGATTTTGCTAGAAGAACAGTTATATGCGCTAAAAGAGGTTTCTATAACTGGTAGTGCTCCAGCCATTATAACAAAAGGAGATACAATAGAGTATAACACTAGCATATATTCATTGCCTGAATATGCATCAGTGAGAGACCTGTTGAAAATTCTTCCCAATGTAACAGTTTCGAATTCAGGTATCATAATGGTTCAGGGAAAGGAAGTTAAGAAAATTCTAGTGGATGGTAGAGAATTTTTTTCCGGCGATCCAGAATTAGCTTCAAAAGCATTACCAAGTAAAATTGTAAATAAGGTACAAGTCGTTGATAGGGCTTCTGTAAGTGCCCGACTCTCCGGATTCGATAATGAGAAAAAAGAGACGATCATAAATCTGGAAGTTAAAAAAGAAATGAAGACTGCGGTAATGGCGAACGCTAATGTTGGCGGTGGACTAGATATCGAAAATAAAGATGTGAAGTACGAAAATAACGCATATATAAATCTGATGAGAGACAAAAGTAACTTCACATTATTCATGCAAAATAACAACACAAATAATGGCATGGAAGGAAGTTCTGATGGAATTCTTAAAACAGGGCAGATTGGACTCAATATTAGTAATGACTATTCTGATAAAATAAAGTTATATAGTGATATCATTTATGACTCGAAAGAAAATGATATTGATAATAAAACAAGCAGTAGAAATATATTGGGCGTCGATGATTTTCTTTACGATAATAGTCGAAGCTTTAGCGTCGATAAACCAAAATCATTAAATGTAAATTCCAGATTTGAGTGGAAACCAAATGATAAGAATACTCTATTTATTAAAGTCACCGGTTTATATAATACAGGAAAACGGGACCGGACTGAAAAGTTCGAATCCCTAAATAATGCCCTTGATACATTATATAATGGGAAATCAGATATTTATTCAACGAATAGAGGATACAATTTGGGACTGTCCGTTGACTATGCTCACAATTTCGTGAAGAAAAAGGGCCGGATTTTTTCTCTTTCATTTATTGGTGACATTAACAAGAATCGTATCACTGATAAATCAGTTTGGCATCAATATTTATTTGAAAACAAAATATTTGAAAAGGACTCTCTGTTGAATCAAAGCATCAACAATAGAAATAGAAATAGGAAACTCGTACTTTCTTTATCATATGTTGAGCCTATTTCTAAAAGAAGCCTTGTACAGTTGCTGTATAAGTTCCAAGAGTCATCTTATAGTCAAGATAGAATCACATATGATATGAGCATGTTATCTCCGGAGGAATATATAGAGGTGATTAACGGTTCCCAAAGTATCAGTTCAAGACAAAATACAATGGAACAATGGTTCACATTAAATTTTAAGTCCTCTGTAAAGAAAATGACTTATATACTTGGTGCAAACATGATTCTGAATAATACAACAAATAAAATACATGAGCCTTACTTGACTTCTTCCGGTGAGCTTACACCTAATTCAGCGAAACTAAATACAATTCTTTATTCCCCTACCTTTAATTTCAAGTATGCTTTTACAGATAAGAAGATTCTTAAGCTTGATTACCAGGGGCTGATGACACCACCTTCTCCCACTCAAACGCAGGACTATGTTGACTCAAGTAATCCGACTAATAACGTAAAGGGGAATCCTAATTTAAAACCTCAATTCAGTAATAAAATTGTGGCCAGTTATTCAGGATCTAATCCAAAGAAGCAGATCTACTATAGTCTCTCTATTTTAAGTCAATTTATAGTAAATGATATCCGGCCAGTAGCTGATATTGATATCAGTAGTGGGATAAAGACTACCACATATAAGAATTTTAAGGGAAATTGGAATGTTGGAGTAAATTCAGTCTTTAATCTTCCATTAGTGAATAAAGATTATAAGGTAGGAAACTCTTTGAGCTTTTTCGTTGATAAAAGAAACAGTGAATTTAATAATCTACACCGTACCATGAAAAGATTTACTTTTGATGAAAGACCGCATATTAGATATTATAAGGAAAATTTTGATTTTAAAGTTGAAGGTATATTCAGTTATACCAATGCAAAAAGCAATGTTCATGAGCAGGAAAATATTGAAACTTATGATTGGGGAAGTAGCTTGGATGTTTCTGTTGCGTTGCCATACAAAATACGTTTAGGCACTACGTTGCGCTGGATTAATAAGAAAGGTTATGGTGCAGGATATAATTATTCAGAAACGATTTTGAATGGAATGTTGTCTAAACGAATATTCTCTTCACCAAGATATGGAGAGGGTATGATAAAGTTTGCTATAAATGATATCCTTCAGAACCGGAGAAATTCTTCTTTAATCATTGGAGATAATTACTATCAATCTAACGCGTCGAGAACATTAGGATGTTACTTTATCGGAAGTATTATCTATAACTTTAATTTTTTCCCAAATGCCCGGTAGAAACTATGAGAGGTGCATCGTAAATTATGATGCACCTCTCGTGTTCAAAACTCAAGTGTAAGTTGCTTTGCTTCTATCTTCTCCCTGATCGTTTCTCTCATTTCGGGCTTTTCTTCAAGTGTCTTTTCCATTCTTTGTATGAAGCTCGTCTCTCCTGGTCCGGTAACTGTTAATGATGGAAACCACATTCCAGCTATCAGGATTAGTTTGATATGATAACTTCTCCAGTGCTCCATTGTTAGAGTATTCATCCACGCTATTTCTCCAGGGATAGAATTTATTATCATATTGATAACACACATCTTTACGCAGTTTAGGTCAATGTCCGATCCATAACAGTATGGACGTTCGGTTTCCTTTTCGACGCATTTTTTAGCTGCAGATAACAATAACAGGCCGGATCCGCAGCTGGGATCGCATACCGATTGTCCTGGCTGGATTTCATCTGTTGCAACTGCTTTTGCCATAAAATCACCTATAATCATGGGCGTAAAGAACTGGCCATTATGTCCGTGGCTTACATATTCCATGAAAAAATCACCTAATGCATCTTTGCAACCCTCCGAATGAATGGAAACTATATCTAACATTTCTCTAAAGGCTGCTAATTCATCATCGCTGTATTTTTTTTCTAGCTTAGTATACTCTTCCCTTAGCATACCTACTGACAAGATATACAAACAGTAATCGATAAAATCTGTAAAAACCTCACTTCTGTTTCTGCTGTAACAGAGGTTGTCGTAGTATTGTTGAAATTCCTTTGAAATCATCTTTTGAATATTTGCAGGGAAAATAATTTCCCTGCTATGTTACTTTATTTTATGCACTCTCCAACTGTAGTATTGTCTTCTATATACAAATCTCTTTCTATCTTAAATATTCCCTTATAGCTGTAATTCTGTAGTTCAGAAAGCATGACGTATCCCCATTCCCATTCAGTGATGTATATATATCCAAATAATAACCAATCTCCATTTGGGTATTCTTCAGCTTCAGTTATTAACCAAGTTGCATTAGATAGTGGGAAGAAATACTTGACGATTACTGCTGCTTCCATATACTTACCTTCTTGTGAGTAAAGAGGATTACTTTTAAATACTTGTTTTAAATCTTCGTTAATAAGTTCCATTGTTTAAAGAATTAGTTGTTTAACTTATGCCTTCAGGAGTGAGTTTTTCCGTAAGTACCTTTTCCTCTTTCCTTCGGCTGACTTTTTTTTAAAGGTTGTCCTTGCCGGGTTATTCACCTAAATCTGTAGGCATGTTTGTGTAGGAGATAACCCACACAAGGTTCTATATAAAAATACTACCTGCATAGGTGGAGATTTTTATGTAGATGCGCAGGACTTGACCTTGTGAGGGCTAAATCTCTGTAACTTCCTTTGCCTTAAAGATAGAGGTGATCCGGTGAGGGCATGGCCAATGATGAGGAAGCCGGTTAGAAAGAGGAAAAGTGAATATAGGTAGATCCGCTCTCCTGACCTGTAAGGGAAGGGGGGGACGATGGATGAATAATGTGCCCTTTCGTACGTTAGGAAAAATATTCTGAAAAGACACCTTAGTAGGGTGGGTGGGATTAGATTTGCTTTTGCATTAGAATTACAGTGGTTTACCTCCAATATAAGAGATACAATTTCTTATATTGGAGGTTTGTTGTGTGTGATTAGTTAATTATTACTCCTTACTTTCCCTGATATATATTCCATTGAATTGTTACTACAAGTTTTACCTGGCTGGGCCCGTACTTCAAAATTGTAAAAATCTTCATCACATTGATGGCACTGGAACATATACCCTTTGGTTGTCGATTTGCTTACAGGGGAGTCGCATTTAGGGCAGTATTTACGTATTTTCTTCATCTTTATTTTGGGGTGTTAATGGTTAGTACGTAGACAGTCAATCAACCAAAACTAGTTTGGAATCTGGCTCTTCCATATTCCCTCCGAGAAACATTTTGCTACATTTCAAATATAACTCAATTGTGTGTTGCCCGTCATTCTCGGTTGGAAGCATAATTTCTTCTGTTTCTATTAAGTCTATACAGGTAATATCGAGAAAGCTATCGGTAACATCTTGTGTTTTGTAGCGTTCTGCTTGTTGTATAGCTTCCTCTTCTGTGTTTGCTAATAAGCAAAACGATTGGCGTTTCCATATTGTGACCTTTATATCTTGGTAAAATTTAAATTCTTTCATTATTTTCCTTTTTATATTGATTTATTTTATGATATATAATGCAGGGAAATTTATCCCTGCATTATGAATGTTATTCTTTAGGAATTAGCATCCAACATGAAACCTCTTCTAGTCTTACTGTCATATCATATACCCGGAATACAGGAACTTGCCCTTTTGAAGTAGGGGTGACGAATTCTGCGATACTATAATCCCACTGCCATTGCGGCGTATCATTCTTCATGCGTTTCTTAATAAAACAATGTGCACCGTTTTCAGGTAATTCTTTAATGTTTGACCACTGACTTGTGAGAGCAGCTCCATAGCCTTGCATAAATGCACATTCCCGCATTTCTTTCGCATCATAACTATCGAAAGTTGGGTTTAATCCATCGTTAACGCTGCACTCATGGGCGTACTTGCTAGCTTCTATTTCCTTATTTTTCATGCTTTATCTTTTTAATGTTTAAAATTTCCGTCAGTTAGAAAATTAATGCTCCCTTTATCAAACCCCATCCAGTATATTTCATCAAGATTATAGTTACAAGTGTTTTGAAGATATTCTTCCACTTCTTTATTTGTCCTAATCTCTTTATCCAGGGTAATGATATCTATATCTCCAATGTTATATGACATTACTGCTATTCTTTTCATTTCCATAATAGTGATTTTTATTGTTAATAATTGATTTTATTTAGCGTTAGGTTGATTTTTCCGTAAGTACCTTTTCCTCTTTCCTTCGGCTGACTTTTTTTTAAAGGTTG
>OHAJ01001473.1_pt1 | contig 17135 bp, 8 predicted proteins | sample 1577101 | NCBI WGS metagenome assembly OHAJ01 (sample SAMEA3541531, study PRJEB24748) | human gut metagenome | biome: human gut; feature: human-associated habitat; material: faeces | place: China | collected 2012
GGTGAGGGCTTCTGCCGCTACAATCCGGAAACGGACAATTTTACCCGTTATGACATGTCGAAAGGATTTCCGAGCAACACTATCTACAAGATGGTCGAGGATAAGCGGGGTAACTTATGGATTACTTCCAATTATGGTCTGGTCTGCTTCAATCCCGATACGGAGAGCAAACATGTCTATACCACGGCAAACGGGCTGCTGAGCAACCAATTTAATTTCCAGTCCGGTTACATTGACAAGAAGGGACGCATCTATTTGGGAAGTATCAACGGATTCATAGCCTTTGACCCGGAAACTTTTGTGGAGAACACTTTTCTCCCTCCCGTAGTGATTACAGATTTTTATCTGTTCAACAAACGGCTTTCGGTGGATAGTCCGGATTCTCCTTTGGAGAAGAGCATCACCTATGCGGATGAGATAGAGCTGGATGCCGACCAGAATTCTTTCTCTTTTCAGGTTGCAGCCTTGAGTTACCAGGCACCCGAAATGAATGGTCTTGAATGTAAGCTGGAAGGCTTTGACCGCGACTGGTATACGGTAGGACGGAATTCCATCATCAACTATTCAAACCTTCCTTATGGAAGCTACACATTGCGTATAAAAGGTTCCAATAGCGATGGCAAGTGGAACGCGACGGAACGTGTGCTCGACATCCATATCCGTCCTCCTTTCTATCTCTCCACTTGGGCGTATGCTGTTTATACGGTATTGGCGTTATGCTCACTGGCTGCCATAATCATCTATTTCAGAAAACGGACTCGGCAGAAGCATCAGCAGGCTATGGACAAGTTTGAGCGGGAAAAGGAACGGGAGTTGTATACTGCGAAGATAGACTTCTTCACGAATGTGGCGCATGAGATACGTACACCGCTTACACTGATAAAGAGTCCGCTCGAGAATGTATTGGCTTCCCGTTCTGTTTCGGATGACATCAGGGATGATTTGGAGACCATGGAACTGAATACCAACCGGCTGCTCGACTTGGTGAACCAGTTGCTGGACTTCCGGAAGACGGAGACGCAAGGCTTCCAATTGAATTTTGTGGAATGTGACGTGTCTGAGCTCTTACAAAAGACGTATAAGCGTTTCAAGCCTTTGGCACGTGAAAGGGGGCTGGTATTGAGTATAGAGACTCCCGAAAGCTTGTATGCTTCGGTTGATAGGGAAGGGCTTACCAAGATTATCAGCAATCTGCTGACCAATGCGATAAAGTATTCGGAGACCTATATACGCATCAGGCTATATTCGGAAGGTGAAAGACTGCTGCTTTCTGTATGCAATGACGGCCTTGTCATTCCGGTAGAGATGCGCGAGGAGATTTTCAAGCCGTTCATCCAGTATAAAACCGGTACCTTGCGCTCTGTGCCCGGCACCGGTATCGGGCTTGCACTTGCCCGTTCATTGGCCGAACTCCATGAGGGTACGTTGTGCATGGAAGATTCGATGGAGAACAACTGTTTCCTGCTGTCACTTCCGCTGAAGCACGAGCAGACGGTGGCTATGGAGCATAAAGAACCGGTAACGGGCGGGGAATCCTCTGAGGAAAGTGGTGCAGGTACTGCCTTGGAACAGCACCGGTATACTCTTTTGGTGGTGGAAGACAGTCTGGAAATGCAGGCATTTGTTGTGAAACAGCTCTCTTCGGAATATCGTGTGCTGACTGCCGTGAATGGGGTGGAAGCTTTGAAGGTGTTGAAGGAACATACTGTAAATCTTGTCATTTCAGACATTATGATGCCCGAGATGGATGGATTGGAGCTGTGCGAGCATCTGAAGTCCGAGCTTGACTATAGCCATATACCGATTATCCTGCTTACGGCGAAGACGACCCTTCAAGCCAAAATAGAGGGAATGAAGCTGGGGGCTGACGTATATATAGAGAAACCTTTCTCCGTGGAATATCTGAAAGTTTGTGTGGCCAATCTGCTGAACAACCGTGAGAAGCTACGGGCTTCTTTTGTCAATTCTCCTTTTGTGCAGACGGGCAGTATGGCAATGACAAAGGCAGATGAATCTTTCCTTAAAACATTGAAGGAAGTGGTGGTTGCCAATATGCAGAATCCGGATTTCTGCCTGGATGATATGGCAAGCCTGCTGAACATGAGCCGGTCGAGCCTGAACCGGAAGATAAAGGGCATATTGGATATGACTCCCAATGACTACATCCGCCTGGAGCGGTTGAAGAAAGCGGCGCAGCTTTTAAAGGAAGGGGAGTGCAAAATCAATGAGGTTTGCTACATGACCGGCTTCAATACTCCTTCCTATTTCACCAAGTGCTTCCAAAAACAATTCGGTATTCTGCCCAAAGACTTCGTGAAATGATAGCATGGAATGCTTGCTAAATATAACAATCCAATCAAATGCCCCTGAGAGACACCTCAGGGGCATTTGATTGGATTTATAATTGCATAGATTGAAGCAATATTTGCATTAATTTTAGCTTTATGCGGATATATTTGCATCCGAAAACCAACAATTTATAATACTATGACCCCTATGCCTATGACGTAACAAATCCTAATCAATGTTCTATGATTGGCAGAAGTGACTAATCACTTTCTGCAGTGTATTTAAAAGCGGACGTTAGTTTCCGCATAGTTTTAAAATCTAATTCTATAAAAAATGATCAAGAAAATCTTATTCTTATTCTTTGTTGTGTTTGCAGCTACCGCTTATTCACAAGATGTGACCATAACGGGAACGGTGACGGATGCAAATAGTGAGCCTTTGGTGGGCGTGAATGTATTGGTGAAGGGTACTACCACGGGTGCCATTACCGATATTGACGGTAATTTCTCAGTGAGTGGAAAGAAAGGAAGTACACTCGTTTTTTCTTATATCGGTATGCTTACGCAGGAAGTTGTCTATAAGGGAACTGCCTTGCGTGTGGTGATGAAAGATGATTCGAAAGCACTGGAAGAGGTGGTTGTCATCGGTTATCAGACTGTGAAGAAGTCCGACTTGACTGGAGCGGTTGCCGTTGTTGATACCAAGGAAATGAAGAAAAGCGCTGCAGGAACACTGGCGAGCCAGATGCAGGGTTTGGCAACCGGTGTCAATGTTCGCAGCAGTGGGCGTGCAGGCGAGGATGCCGATATTCAGATTCGTGGTGTAGGCTCGTTGAGCAACAACTCTCCGTTGTGGGTCATCGATGGAATGATTACCAATCCGGGCGTTGACTTCAATCCGGCCGATGCGGAATCTATTCAAATTTTGAAGGATGCTTCTGCTGCTGCCATCTACGGTTCTCGTGCGGCAAACGGTGTGATTATCGTCACCACCAAGAAAGGTGCCAAAGGTCCCATGAAGGTGAATGTAAGCGTGAAGGAAACGCTGGAATGGAGTCCCAAGTACGACCTGATGAATGCCAAAGAGTACATCAAGTACAACGACATCGCTTATAATGAAGCCATCAAAAATGGCGTCGCTACCGTGAACTCTACCCAAAAGCATTCCGAGTTTGACACCAATTGGCAGGACGAGGTATTGAAGACTGCTTTGGTACAAGATTATAATGTGTCCCTTTCCGGTGGTGGAGATTCCGGTAACTATTTCGTATCGGCAGGTTACTATAATAATGACGGTGTCTCTTATGGCAATACATTCGACCGCTACAGTTTCCGTGTCAATACACAAGGCAAGAAAGGGTGGTTCTCTTTTGGTGAAAACTTGGCTTATTCGCTTACAAACACAGACCCGAACCAGACAAATACTTACAATGACTTTTTGCGCATGATGCCTACCATTCCCATCTACGATGAAAACAATCCGGGTGGATATGGCTATGGTGATGCTGCCAAGTACAATACTTTCGGAGTGAACCCGATTGCCCGCGAAGATTTGGAATACCGCCATTTCCGCCAGAATCGTTTGAATGGTTCTTTATGGTTGGAATTCAAACCGTTCGATTTCCTCTCTTATAAATTCAACGGGGGTATTGACCTTTACTTCTACGAGAACTCATGGTTCCGTGGCGAAGGTAATTGGACTCAGAACCAGGAGCACCGCGACCCGGAAGGGCAGAAGGCTCGTGACAATACCTACAACATGTTGATTGAACACACCTTGAACTTTAATAAGGATTTTGGCAAGCATCATGTGGATGCCGTGGTGGGTACAACTTACCAGCACCACGAATGGGAAGGTCTATGGGCTTCTCGTCTCAACTTCCCGATGCTGGGCAACGGTGACTATCTGACCGTATTGAATGCCGGGCAGAGCAACCAGCAGAACTCGAACAGCATTAGTGAGAATGCGATGATTTCTTACCTGGGACGTGCGAACTACATCTATGATGATAAATATTATCTGACTGCTACCTTCCGTCGTGACGGTACTTCCCGTCTGGCCAAGGAAAACCGTTGGGGCAACTTCCCTTCTATTTCTGGCGCCTGGAGAATTTCAAAGGAGAACTTCTTCGATGTGCCTTGGATTAATGATTTGAAGATTAGAGGTAACTGGGGGCGTCTCGGCAACTCTTCCATCGGTGATTGGGATTATATCGGAACCATCAACCAAAGTATTGTAACCGTGTTTGGTGGTGCCATCAATTCAGGTGCCGCTCAGGTGAAACTGGTAAATGCAGGTCTTCTATGGGAGACAAAGGAAACAGTGAATGTAGGCTTTGATGCAGCTTTCCTTGACCAGCGATTGACGTTTAGTGCCGAATATTACAATTCCAAGACAAATGATGTGCTTGCTGAAACTCCGATTGCCATCTCTACCGGTAATCAAGGTGGCTCTCCGTGGAAGAATGCAGCCAGCCTTCGCAACAAGGGTTTTGAGTTCACACTGGGTTGGAAAGACCAAGTATCCGATTTTAAGTATAGCGCTTTGCTGAATGTCACTACTATCGACAATGAAGTGTTAAGTTTGGGGCGTGACGGTAGCCGTAGAGATTATATTGATTCGGGGCAGGCAAGAACGAGACCAGGTCATTCGTTGGCAGAATTCTACTTGAGACAAACTGACGGTCTTTTCAGAACACAGCAGGAAATAGATGAGTATGTGACGAAAGGAACGCATGTACCCGAAGGAACTGAGAATAAAGTGGAGGCAGGTACTCCTATTTTGATTAACGGAAAGCGTCCTCAATTGGGTGATGTGAAATACCTTGACTTGAATGATGACGGACAGATTACGGACAAAGACCGTGATTATTGCGGTAGTCCTTGGGCTAAGATGCAAATGTCATTGGTGTTCAATGCGGAATGGAAGGATTTTGATTTCAGCATGATGTGGAACGGCCAGTTTGGCAACAAGGTGTTCAATGTAGCACGTTGGCAAGGTCGCCTGTTCTCGGACAACTCCAACTATATTCGCTTCAAGAGTGGCGAGGAGCCTTATCAAATAAATCCTAATTCCAATACTCCGCGTATCATTTATGGTGATGACCGCAACTCTGTTCAATCAGACCGTTTCTTGGAAAATGGCTCTTACTTCCGTATGAAGAACATTTCAGTCGGTTATAATTTCCGTCAGAAATGGTTGGCTAATCTGGGTATTGAGAAACTTCGCTTGTATGCTACCGGAAGCAATTTGATTACCCTTACCGGCTATTCCGGTCTGGACCCTGACTTTAAGGGAGTGAACTCTGTGTGGAACAGCGGTACGGACAGCTTTGCCTATCCTAATATGCGTTCTGTGATGTTCGGACTGGATTTGACCTTTTAACTTATAACTAATAATCAGAAATTATGAACAAGATATATAAAATGATGCTTGTCGGTGCCATGGGGTTGCTTTCAGGATGTAGTGCCGACTTGCTGGATATAGACAATCCCAACGAAGTGACTAACACTACTTATTGGAACAAGCCGGAGGACGCTACAGCCGGGGTGAATGCTTGCTATAGTTTTCTCTATAAGGAAGGTACTTGGATGCGTTGGCTCTCTTTCCGCTACGACTTGACATCGGACGAGGGCTGGAGTTCTTCTCCTTGGATTGAATTGGGTGACTGGACACGTTTCCTTTACAACAACTACAACTTTTATGAAGGGAATACAGTTCACTGGGAACATTTTTATGTAGGCATCTTCCGTTGCAACCAAGTGTTGGCCAATGTGCCCAACATAGAGATGGATGAAACCACGAAGAACCGCGTATTGGCGCAGGCATCTTTCTTGCGTGCCTTGTGGTATTTCCAAGTAAATCTGTTGTGGGATAAGGGTACCATGCCGTTGGAACCTACTGATGCCAACTATATTCCGAAAGATGCTTCTGAACAGGAAATCTGGGACCAAGTAGAGAAAGACTTGAAATTTGCCATGCAATATCTGCCCGAATCTTGGGATGCTGCCAACTTGGGCCGTGCTACCAAAGGTGCAGCCAAGGCATTGCTGGGCAAGGCTTATATGCAGCAACACAAATATGACTTGGCCAAAGCAGAGCTTCAATGGCTGATTGACAAGGAAGGTTCTTTATATGGCCTTATTGAAAACCGTGAAGACAACTTTACCGATTTGGACGAGAACAACAAGGAAGGTATCTTTGAAATTCAGTTCGATGACCAGAACAAGGGTGGTACGGGTAATGATGCCAGCATGGCATTCGGTTTCCAGCGTACTCAGTTCTATGCCCCGAGTGGTATAGGTTGGGGAGACGGTAAGGCACGCCGCTGGCTGGTGGATGAGTTCTTGAAAGAGAAGCGCGTGGATGGAAAGAACGACCTGCGCTTGTACAACAGCATCCTTTACCGTGGATTTTCGCAGGACTTCCCTGACCAATCGAAGAAATATTATAGGTTTGAGAACGCCGACTGGAACGATGGTTGGGGAACGGATCCCGAGGATTGCTACATCCGTAAATACAACACATCCTACTTTCGTGATGCTGAAGATTACTTTGCACGTAACAACTACCGCATCATGCGTTATGCTGACATCCTAATGAACTATGCAGAGTGTCTTGTTGAAACGGGTGCCAATCCTGCCGATGCTGCTGTTTATGTGGACAAGGTAAGAGAACGCGCCGGTCTGGCCAAGTTGAAAGACAGCCAATGGAAAGATTGCTTGAGCTCTAAAGATGCCTTTATCAAGCGTCTGCAGATGGAACGTACTTTGGAACTCTGCTTTGAAGGTTGGCGTTGGGCCGACTTGAAGCGTTGGGGATTACTTGATACCGAAGCGGGTATAGAGGAACTGGAAAAACGCGATAGAGACTTCAAAAACTTCGTTGTGGGTAAGCATAGACGGTTGCCTATTCCTAGAGATGAAGTGGATGTAAGTACTGTAAATGGCGAGATTCATCTCAACCAGAATCCAGGCTATTGATAACCAAAGAAGGCTATGCCTGGAAGCCTGTTCTCATTCAGGATGCTTCCGGCATAGCCTTTTCTTTCTTAAATCTTATACTATATGCTTGTCTGTAAAAAACTACTATTACCATTCGTTTTTGCTTGCTGCGGCAGCTTGTTTGCGCAGAGCATCCAGAATCCGGTACTTCCGGGAGTGGCGGATGCCGGTGTAATGAAATATAATGGCAAATATTATATTGGCGGGGTCCGTACAAACGGGGATTTCTATGTATCCGATGACCTGGTTCATTGGGGGAAACCTATCCATGTCGTATCCATGAACAATGACTGGACCAGAGGCAGCGGAGCCGGAGATGACCAGATTCATGCCAATGACATGTTCTATCTGAATGGAGATTTTCATTTGTACTGGTCAGTCAATTATTGGGGGAAGGACAAGCATGCCGTTCACATTGTACATGCGCAGAGCAAAGATGTCTTGGGCGCTTATACAGAACCGGACAAGAAGACATGGATGGATAACCGTATCGACCCCAAAATATTCAGAGATGATGATGGACAACTATACATGTATATGGTACGTTTTACTGATGGAAATACCATATGGGGACGTAAAATGAAGAACCCGGCAGAGTTTGCCGGCGAACCGGTGTGCCAGTTCGCCTCATTGCCGGATACATGGGAAACGATGGATAACAGAGTAGCGGAGGGACCGTGGGTCATGAAGTATAGAGGCCGCTACTATATGATGTATAATGCCAACCACACCTCTACAGAGTGGGGCAATTATCAGTTGGGAGTTGCTGAGGCAGACTCTCCTTTAGGTTTTCAAAATGGTAATAAATATAGCTATCCGGTTGTAGGCTGCAATCAGACGCAACTGGAGGAGAAGCAAGTGGATTTATTGCGGTATGGCCGCACATATGAGCCGTTGTTTGCTTATACGGAGAGCAAGCCGGAGGGCGACTGGACAAAAGTGACCTACGATGACTCCGGCTGGGCGAGGGGGGAGACCGGCTTTTCGTCCCGTGAAGTGAAAGGTTCCACCACCCGGCATCTGGGTACCTTGTGGAATACGCCCTCCTTATGGTTGCGAAAGACTTTCTCTGCCGGTAGCGAAACCGGCAATCTGGCATTGCGTGTCGCTCACGACGGAGATACCCGGATTTATCTGAACGGAACACTTGTCTACGAGAAGCAGGGGCGTAATTATTGTATCGTGAACCTGGACAAGAAGCTGCGTGCTGCTTTGAAGGAAGGCACGAATCTGCTTGCCGTAGAAACAAACAAGGGACGTTCGCAATTCTTCGACGTTTCTCTGTTCGATATGAAAGACGGCATTGCCGACGATATTCTGATGACTCCCGGCCAGCCCAATATTCTGAGGGGCCCCAACGGATTTGAATGGTGGCTGATTTATATGGCAAACAAGAACAACGAGCATCGGGGACAATATATCAACCGTGTCCAGTTCTTCGACAAGACGTTGTTTGTGGATGGTATCACCGGTCCCCGCACGGCAGGTTATCATCCCGAACCTTCGATGCCTACCTTTGCGGGTAAAGGCGAGACAGCTTCGTTCGGTGTGTTGCAACAAGTACAGCCGTCCGTGGCTTACTTGTTCGAGACGGGAGTCAAGACCGAGGGTGGAGCCGGCGTCATTGCCTGGTGGAAGGATGCGGATAACTGTGCCTATGTAGGTTTGGATGCCGAGAACCGGAGTTGGTACCTGCGTACACTTGTCGGCGGTAAAGAAAATAAGGAATCCTATGCCCTGCCGGAAGATTTCCGTTGGGGTGTGTACCATCATCTGCGCATTGAGCGTAATGGTGGCTGTCTGAAGATTTGGCTGGATGAGATTCCTGCACCGGGAAAACATGTCTTTGCAGAGGCTCTTCCGGCAGAAGAAGCGGGTGTTCCCGGAGTATTTGATGAGACAAAGTCTGCCTTGTTCGAAGGGGCCACCTATACCATCGGTTTCGATGATGCGCATTTCCTGCTTTCGGGGAATGAGGAGTTGTTGAAAGGCGATTTCTTGAACGATTATGAATTCAGCTTCCAGTTGTCCGGCTTGTCCGAACAAGATATGGCGGGCAGTTATCCGGTTTATGTGGATAAGGATAACTATGTGAAGGCTCAGTTTAATGGTGCTACCCGTATGCTCGAGGTGACAGCTGTGAAGAAAGGAAAAACAGCTTGGAAGAAGGAGTTTTCACTGGGATGCCTGCAAACGCTCTATCCGGATGTGAAGTATACCGACTTCATTGAGAAAGGTTATCGTTTTGCTGCACCTACATGGTTGGATACACTCTATCTGAATCGTCACGAAGCAGGTAATAAATCCGAATTTGCAGATGATATGTTCGGTAAATTCGATATAGAATACCTGAATGGTGGCGAATGGCATCAGATAGCAAGTAAAGATAGGGGGGTAGCTGAACACCCTGCTTATAATTATTGTACTTTTACTCCGGTGAAGGCAGAAGGCATCCGCTTCATCAACAAGGAGGCGGAGGATTTGGAACGCCATATCTATAAGATAGGTATACATGAATTGTGGAAGGAATCCTATAATTTCCGTGCCGTGCGTCGTGCAGACAAGCTGTATCTGTTTGTCGACGGCAGGGAGCTGGGAGCTTTGGATATACGCTACCCTGCATCCCGCATCGGATTCTGTTCGGAGGGCGGCTCTCCGGTTTATAGTGGTACGTTGTATTATCATGTAGGGCAGAGGCGCGATTAGACGCAATCGTGGGATGTGCCGTTCCGTATATATGTAATGAAAAATGTATATAGAAGCCGGTGTTTGTATTTCCTTGTGAATCAGTGTGATGGACTGGGGTGATTCAGTATACGACTGAATGTATTTCAGTATACGATTGAATAGGATTCAGTATACGATTGAATAGGGTTCAATATACGGGTGTAACGGAACATCTTCTTGAAAGTAAATATTTATCATCATAACAATTGTTTAAGAAAGAATCATGAAAAAGAATTTTATATGTATGTATCTGTTTCTGTTGGCCACGCTGGCTTCCTGCCAGTCCTGCTCTTCAGACTATAAGGATGTGGACGATATTGTTGTCGAAGGAGTTGAAACGCCGGTGCTTTTGGGCGACCCGTTCATCATGTTGCACGATGGCACTTACTATGCCTATGGCACCCATGCGGATGAAGGCATCGAAGTCTATACCTCCGATGATTTGAAGACTTGGAAGTATAAGGGCATGGCGCTCCAGAAGAAGGATGTCTGGGCCGACCGCTGGTTCTGGGCACCGGAGGTCTACGAAGTGAACGGGAAGTTCTATATGTATTACTCGGCAGACGAGCATATCTGTGTGGCAACAGCAGACTCACCTGCAGGACCATTTACCCAAAGTAAGAAGGAACCGATGATTGCCGATGAGAAATGCATTGACAACTCTCTGTTTATTGATGATGACGGCACGCCTTATCTCTTCTTTGACCGTTTCAACGACGGGCTCAACATCTGGGTGGCCGAATTGGAGAAAGACCTCATGACTATCAAGAAGGAGACCATGCACCCTTGTATCCACGTCTCTCAGGCATGGGAGGAGGTATGGCCCCGTGTGAATGAAGGCCCGTTTGTCATTAAGCGTAATGGGCTCTACTATATGACCTATTCTGCCAATAGCTATGAAAGTCCTTTCTACGGCATAGGTTGCGCCACAGCTACCGATTTGATGGGTACTTGGACCAAATACGAGGAGAATCCTTTGCTGCAGAAACCCGGAGAACTGGTTGGAGTGGGGCACAGTGCCACCTTCACAGACAAGGCAGGCAAGCTTCGTATTGTTTTCCATGCCCATAAGGACAAGAGTAGTATCCACCCACGTGCCATGTACATCAGTGACGTTTCTTTCGAGAAAGTGGACGGTGTGGACCGCATGAGAATCAGCAAGGACTATATGACGCCCAAAATAGTAAAATAAGAGATGGATATGAAAAAGAATTATATATTGCTACTGTTGCTTTGTCTTTGCTTTGCAGGATGCAAGGAGAAGACGGTTGTAGAATCAGACTATCTGCCGATTGCCGACCCTTACGTAATGCTTTACGAAGGCAAGTATTATGCTTACGGCACTGGAGGTACGGTAGAAGGAGAAGGCTTTGCCTGCTTCTCTTCCGATGACTTGAAAAACTGGACGCGTGAAGGCCAGGCGTTGTCGGCCGCAGATTCCTACGGTACGTGGGGATTCTGGGCGCCGGAGGTCTACTACATCGAATCGAAAAAGAAGTTTTATCTGTTCTACTCCACCGAGGAGCATATCTGTGTGGCAACGGCAGATGTTCCCCAAGGCCCGTTCCGTCAGGAAGTGAAGCAGCCGATATGGGATGAGAAGAGTATCGATACCTCTCTATTCATTGATGATGACGGTACGCCTTACCTTTATTTCGTGCGTTTTACAGATGGCAACGTCATCTGGGTGGCAGAGATGAACGATGACCTAACCGGCATCAAGCAGGAGACGCTGACAGAGTGCATTAAGGTGGGAGAGCCTTGGGAACTTTCGCAGGACAAGCCTGCTAAGGTGGCCGAAGGTCCTTCAATTTTGAAGAAAGAGGGTGTCTACTACCTGGTTTATTCAGCCAATCACTTTGAAAGCAAGAACTACGGAGTGGGTTACGCGACTTCGAACAGCCCGATGGGACCGTGGAAGAAATACGAGGGAAATCCGATTCTGCAACATGCCGACGGCTTGATGGGTACCGGTCATGGAGCACCCTTCTGCTGTAAGGACGGTAGCTGGAAATACATTTTCCATGCACATTGGGATTCCACGAAAGTACAGCCGCGCACTTCGTATATCAAGGATTTTGCCATTTCCGACCAGGGAACGGTTTCTATCGGTGGCTCTCTTATCCGTCCGCAGGTATTGGGCAGTACATCACCCGAAAAGTAAAATGAAAGAATGAAAAGAATACATTGTATGAAGAAGTTTCTTGTATTATCAGTGTTATGCAGTCTGATAGCCTGTTCCTCGTCATCGGCTACAAAAGAGGATAAACCGGAAGAACAACAGCCGAAGAATGTCTATCGCAATCCGGTGATAGATTATAGTTTGCCAGACCCTTCTGTCATTGAGGGGGATGATGGTTACTATTATTTGTATGCCACCGAGGACATACGCAATCTGCCGATTCACCGTTCCAAGAACCTGGTGGATTGGGAGTATGTAGGTACTGCCTTTACGGACCGTACGCGGCCTGATTTTGAGCCGAACGGCGGTTTGTGGGCGCCGGACATCAACAAGATAGGTGATAAATACGTGCTCTATTATTCTATGTCTGTTTGGGGAGGCGAGTTAACTTGCGGCATCGGTTGTGCTACTGCCGATAAGCCTGAGGGACCTTTTACGGACCACGGAAAGATGTTCCGCAGCAATGAAATCAATGTACAGAACTCCATCGACCCTTTCTATATAGAGGATGGAGGGAAGAAATATCTTTTCTGGGGCAGTTTTCGAGGAATCTATGCGATTGAACTGTCTGATGACGGACTCTCTCTGAAGGACGGCGCCACACCGCAGCAAGTGGCAGGAACCGCTTACGAAGGTACCTATATTCACAAGAAGGACGGGCATTACTACTTCTTCGCTTCCATAGGAAGTTGTTGTGAGGGATTGAAGAGTACTTACACTACTGTTGTAGGCCGTTCAGATAATCTTTTCGGCCCCTATGTCGACAAGAATGGCGGTAGCATGATGGATAACAAGCACGAAGTGCTGATTCAGAAAAGCAATTCCTTTGTGGGTACCGGTCATAATTCGGAGATTGTGACGGACAATGCCGGCAATGACTGGTTCTTCTATCATGCGGTGAGCACAAAGAAGCCTGAAGGCCGTGTATTGATGTTGGATAAGATTAGCTGGGAAGACGGATGGCCGACGGTAGAAGGCTCCGTTGCATCCACGGAAGCGGAGAAACCGAAATTCTGACAAGTATGAAGAAATCTATTTTAATCTCCTTGTTGGCCCTATTGATGATGGGCTGTCAAGTATCGGGTGGCAGTTCCTTGAAAGTGGAGGAAACCACTGTTGAAATGCGGAAGAATCCCGAAGGAGTAGCTGTATCGGCTCCCCGTTTCTCATGGCAACTGGTAACCGACAAGCAGGATGTGATGCAGACTGCTTATCAGATTGAAGTGGCGGACTCGGAAAAGGGCTTGCAGGCCGGCTCCGGGCTGGTATGGAACAGCGGTCGTGTGGAGTCTGGCCAATCGGTGCTAGTGAAGTACGCAGGGGCGTCTTTGGAGTCGGGACAGAAATATTGGTGGCGTGTCACTGTATGGACAAATACCGGTGACAAGGCGCAAAGTAGTATCCAATATTGGTCAATGGCTTTGCTGGACAGTTCGGACTGGAAAGCCGGCTGGATTGGACTGAACGACAGTACAAACTTGAAACTGGACGGTGAGCGGACCATCCTTCCGGCACGTTATCTGCGGAAGGAGTTTGATTTGCCGTCACAGCCGAAGCGTGCAGTCCTTTATGTTTCGGGAGTAGGCTCTTCCGTATGCTATATGAATGGCGAGAGGATTGGAAACGATGTATTCGGTCCTTTGCCTACCTGGTACGATGCTTCTGTATCTTATCTGACCTATGATGTCACCCCCTTGTTGAAGTCCGGTACCAATACGATAGGCGTGGCTCTGGGCAACGGCCGGTATCTTTCCATGCGTGCCAATGGGATGGTAGGTTTTGGTTTACCCCGTCTCATGGCGCAGTTGAATATAGAGTACGACAATGGTGAGACGGTGTCGGTAGCCAGCGATGACTCCTGGAAAGTGACGAACTGCGGTCCTATAACCGCAAACAACGAGTTTGACGGTGAGTGGTATGATGCCCGCTTGGAATTGGGCAAATGGGCGGAAAGCGGCTATGATGATTCCGGATGGAAACCGGCCGAACGGATGGAGGCTCCCAAAGGAAAACTTGTGGCACAGCTCTCTCCGAGTCTGAAGGTGATGGAGGAAATAAAGCCAATATCCGTTAAATCGGTAGGTGATGGAAGATATATCGTGGATATGGGGCAGAATATGGTAGGAATACAGCAGGTGAAACTGCGTGGCAAGAAGGACAAGCCCATTACCATGCGTTTTGCCGAAGTGCTGAAGGACAATGGTACGGAACTGTATCTTGACAACCTGCGCAGTGCCCTTGTCACGGATATTTATACTCCTGCCGCTGACGGTGAGTTTGTTTGGGAACCGTTGTTTGTTTACCATGGTTTCCGTTTTATGGAAATATCCGGTTTGGACTATGAACCGGCAGCGGATGATTTCATCGGTAAGGTGGTGTATGATGAAATGGCAACGAACGGTACGTTCGAGACTTCCGAGGAGTTGATTAACAGAATTCACAAGAATGCCTATTGGGGAATCCGTGGAAACTATCGCGGTATGCCTACCGACTGCCCCCAGCGTGATGAACGTCTTGGATGGCTGGGCGACCGCACTACCGGTGCCTATGGTGAAAGTTTCATTTTCGGCAATGCCTTGATGTATAAGAAGTGGCTGGTGGATATAGAAGAGTCCATGAATGAAAATGGAAGTATCTCTGTGGTATCTCCCCGTTACTGGACCATCTTCCATGATGACGTGACTTGGCCGGCTGCCTATTTTTACGTAGCCGACATGCTTTACCGCCAGTTTGGCGATGATAGCTCCATCAAAGAGCGCTATCCGTCCATGAAGCGCTGGGTAAACCACATGACGGAGACCAAAATGAAGGACTATATTCTGGTGAAGGATGAATACGGGGATTGGTGCATGCCTCCCGAGTCGCCGGAGCTGATTCATTCGGAGGACCCTGCCCGTAAGACGAACGGTGAAGTGTTGAGTACAACGGTGTTTTACAGTATTCTGCAACTGATGGAGAAGTTCGCGCAAATGAACGGACTTCCGGCAGATGCTGAAGAGTATGCAGCACTTGCCATTAAGGTCAAGGACGCTTATAACAAGAAATTCTTCAATACTGAGACTGCACAGTATGACAACAATACGGTGACGGCAAACCTGCTTTCCCTCAGACTGGGTCTGGTTCCCGACGGATATGAAGATAAAGTATTTGCCAATGTCGTGGAGAAGACGGAAAAAGACTGTAAGGGACATGTCAGTGCCGGTGTGCTTGGCATCCAGCATCTGATGCGCGGACTTACCGAGTACGGCGGACTGGAACTTGCCTATAAGATAGTGACCAATGACACTTATCCCTCATGGGGTTACATGATTAAGAAGGGTGCAACCACCATTTGGGAATTATGGAATGGTGACACGGCAAATCCGGCGATGAATTCAAGAAACCATGTGATGCTTTTGGGAGATCTGCTGATATGGTTCTATGAGGATCTTGCCGGCATAAAGAATACTCCCGCTTCCGTCGGGTTCAAGCAGATTCTGATGGAACCGGTATTCCCGGAAAAACTGAATTATGTGAATGCTTCGCATGTATCGCCTTATGGCAGAATAGGAAGTTCCTGGAAACGTGATGGCAATAAGCTGGAGTGGAACGTTGAGATTCCTGCCAATACAACCGCTACGGTCAAGCTGCCGCTTGACTTCCATGTACAGGTAGATGCCGGTCAGGCGGGAATTCATTCCGTGGAGGAGGCTGACGGTAAGCTGGTAGTCGAATTGGGCTCCGGCAAGTATGTATTCATGTCTGAATGATATTTTTCTAACAACAATAAAACAGATGTAACTATGAGACTAAAAAGATTGTTTTTGGGGGTAATGCTTTTGGTGGGCATTACGGGTGCCGGAGCGACAAATGCTGCTCCGGAAGACATCTCTGCTTCTATTTCCTTGAAAGTGCCGGGGAATGATGCCAAGCAATATCCGCTGGCCTTGCAGAAGATGCAGGATGGTATGTACAGCTGCCGGGCTTCGGAAAAGTTACCGTTGGACATCATCCGCCAGGTGGTGGACAAGGATGGCAAACAGCGCATTACCGTCACACTCAAGGCGCTGGAAAATGTGTATTTCAACTACGGGGAACAGATAAAGACCGGTTACAAGCATTCAGACTGCCAGTTCTACATGCCGGGCTTCTGGTATCGCCGCAACCTGCGTTCGCCGAAGGAAGCCCCTTCTTTCCACACATCGGACAGTTGGCTGGTGCGTGAGGACCGTTTGAGCACTCCGCTGACGGCAGCTTTCAATCCGGCAAGTGGTACGTCCATGTCGGTTATCCGTATTGACAAGTTCGACAAGGAAGCTTTGACCACTCATAAGGAGGGAGAGGTAATCTTGTCCGGTGAGACTTCCATCGGATATACCGGTTTCTGCAATGTGGATGGTATGACTGTCTTGGCATCAGGAAAATTGTATTTTAAAGGAGTCGACAGCGAAGAACTAAGAGGAGACCGTCTTGCGAGGATCAGACGTCAGGACATGGGATTCGTATACCAGGATTATTATCTGCTGGATTCATTGTCTGTGTTTGAAAATATTATGCTTCCGATGATCCTTGATCATAAAGATGATAAAGTATGTAAAGAAGAAGCGGAAAAACTGGCGGTTTCTTTTCAAATCCAAAATCTTCTGGGAAAATATCCATATGAATTATCCGGAGGAGAGAAACAGAGAACGGCTATCTGCAGAGCACTGGTAAATCAGCCGGATGTGATCTTTGCAGATGAGCCGACCGGAAACCTCGATTCCCGGTCAACAGAGATTGTAATGGATGTATTCAGCACGATCCATTCTAAAATGCACAAGACGATCATCATGGTTACACATGATATCAGTGTGGCGGAATATTCGGAAAGAATCCTTTATATAGAAGACGGTAAGATCACAGAAGACAGATAATACCGGTTTCTATTATATGGTTCATATTATAAAAAAGTTATT
>OHAJ01001477.1_pt1 | contig 17105 bp, 9 predicted proteins | sample 1577101 | NCBI WGS metagenome assembly OHAJ01 (sample SAMEA3541531, study PRJEB24748) | human gut metagenome | biome: human gut; feature: human-associated habitat; material: faeces | place: China | collected 2012
AAATTAAATTAGGTGGTATTAAGGAATATTTTCAAAAACAGTATCCGGACCTGGAAATTCATTATGATGTCGTGATGAATGATGATTTCTTGAATAGCTTAGATAATTACATAAAAACTAATCATATTGATATAATTACGTTGACTACTTATAAACGCAATATATTCTCTCGCTTATTTAATCCAGGTATTGCTCGGAAAATGATTTTTCATTCCGATACACCGCTGTTAGTTATTTATGGGCGTCCAAGCTAAAATAAATAACGCAAGCATTTTGAATTAATAATCAGTATTATGGCATTATTTTATAGGGGAAATCCCTAAAAAATAATAGGGATTTCCCTACCGCTGTAGTAAATCCCTATTATGAAAGTGAATATTGTAATTATATTTACATTAATATTGTTATTATGACATTGTTGCGCCGCCTATTGCACCCGCGATTGCAGACAGTATATTAATTGCTATCTGTATTACTCTTTTCCAAAATGCAGATTTAGCCATTATGTAAACTGAATGTATACGCCATCTTTAAGTTTAATGCACGATGCGTTTTCCGCATCCCCCAGCGGGTCACCATCGACTGTGAATGAAATTGAATTGTCAGTTACTTCCAATCCTTTAGTAGATACGCCTGTAGCTACAGACCCGTCTGCTTTTTGGAAAGCGATTGCAACAACATCTGAACCGATTCCTGTTCCTGTGATCTTCCATTTTGTTTCCGCAAGCTCAGCGACTGTTATAGCTCTACCGCCTGCTGTTTCAGCCATTATTGCGGGAATGTTTTTTCCTTCTGAGGTTACTTTTAGATCAGAAACAGGAGCTACAGGATTATCGGATGATTTCCATTCACCTGTTAAGTATTTGCTTTCGTAGCCAGTTCTTTTTACGCGATAAATAGAATCTGGATGTGCTGTGGCATAAGTGGTAATTGCGGTATTGATTGCTGAGATCGTTGCAGATTCCGCGGTTGGAATTAATCCAGCTATGGCAGTTTCCAAGCCTGTTTTGTTTAATTTGTAAAAGTAATTTCCTTGACTGCCAAACTTACTTTTATCGAACGACACGTTGATATCTGCGCGGTGTGCACCGATAAACATGGAGATAAGTTTGAAGCGTGCTTCAAATTCTGTCATACCGTCGCCTCTTGTTATAGGGCGAGGACTTACTTTTTCTGATACGATGGTTCTACCTCGGACGGTGCGGAATGTTAAGTTCCCGGCTGATTTTCGTCCTTTTCCTATAGCCAAACTTCTGATTATTGCCATATATAGATGGTTCTTCGGGGAAAGCAGTATATTTCTGTGTCCGAAGTACGGCAAAGGTGCAAATTATAACGGTGCCGACCAAATGCCATCCATGTGCTTACAGTGTAGGAAGATGGTGACAATATGATATTATTATTGTATGTTTCGTTTCTTTTTGTAAACTATGGATTGAGTAGTAGGTTTGGTATTATTAACTTGTTTAACTTTTATTGCATACTTAAGTAGCGGCGTGGCGTAGCCGCCGCGTAGAAATTTGCCGGGGAAAAGCCGTAGTTCGGGAGAATGAGGCAGCGGAAGCACACACAGGATGTAAGCCGCGCAGCGGCTACAAGTGCTGTCCTCGGAAACGCGACCCTTGGCGGGGGAGCGTAGCGGGGGGAACCCCCTAAGAAATATTAGTATGTTGGGACGTCTGCTGCCCCTGCTACGCGAGGGCGGGAACCCCACAAGGCAGCGCGGGAGGGCAGCGGCTTGAGGGGTAGGGGTCCCCGCAAGAGAGAGCTGCCCGGTTACGGACTATCCTTTTCCCGCGCGGCATTCTTTTGTTTTAAAAGTTTCTTTTTATAGGGATGGCATTTCAAAGAATGGGTCTGGCCCAATTGTAAACACATTAATTACACTTATGATGAAGTAAACGGATGTTCCAACTGATTTACCTTAATAGGGGGACGCGCTTGCGCGGGGGGCTTTGCCCCCTAAATGAAAGATCAAAGCTGCCACTCGTGCCGAATGGATGGGGGCACCGACGCGGGGGAAGGCTGCAAGACCCCCCCGCAGGAGGTGCGCCCAAATTGTATGCACAAGGCAGATCAGATCAGATTGAAGTAGTGCAATATGGCGTATAAGATCATGCTGAGTATGGCTACTACAATCTTATCCGAAGTTGCGGAGATCAGCTTTTTTAGGTAGTTCGCGTGATAGTCGCCATCTTTATAATAATGGTAATGTTTCTTATGATTTCTTCTGATTTTCATGTCTGCAAAGTTAATACATTCTGGGTTCTGATGTTCTGAAAATGGCTAATAAATAGGACGGAGGGTAGAATAGAAGCAAAATAGGGGTGGTACTACCTTACCACCCCCAGAGCTATGCAGTTGGATGTGTTAGCGGGTTGGAGGTAGGCGGCTGAATATATCAGTTTCATCTGGCAACTGGATACAGACGTAACGCCATATTCGCCAAGCCCGCAGGATGTACGGTGGATGTAGGTAAAAGGAATAGAACGTGTCTCCCAAGATGGTTTCTCGGCTTGTATGGTAGGGTATTCTGGCGACTGACAGATGCTTCTTGTATAGCATCATGCGGTGTGGTGATTCGGTTATTATTGTTTTCATGGTGATGTGGTTATTGATTAATAATCCTCGCTTCGCTGCGGGGTGATACGGTGAGAAAACATTGCGTGGTTGCACGTCAACGCAGCATTTTTAATAAGTTTTCCTGTTGAATTCCGTCAAAACGTTTACAGTATTCTTTTATATTGACAAAACACCACGGTATAAGCGATTGCAGCGATTCTTCAAAGTGAATGTAGCGTGACATGTATGTCATTCGTTTAAATATACGTCTAAAGTTGGCATCATGCAGCCATATCTCAGCTATTACTGGCGGAGACATACCAGCAACCATGTTATTAATATCTACCGCTTGAATAACGATATAGTTTCGATATTTATAATAATCAACAAATGGTGCATACGGATTGTTCTCTTCACGATTCTTACAATCTGATCTGTATTTATATTTCATGATGTTGTTTTTTTTTAATAAAAGAAATGTTCGTTATCACGACGGAAAAACCGATAGCCCAAGTATAGAGCTATCAGTATAAGTACTATCTCAATCATGGCTGTTCGCTTTTTTACGTCTCAATTCTTCGAATACATGAATCTGAGCGAGAGTTAATCTTAATAGATAATCTGAGTCAACGATTGATTCTGTATACTTTCTCATAATGTTCACAGAATCGCACAGATGACCTAACAGAGCGTCCAAGTCTTCAACGCTCATAGCGGCAATTAGAAGTTTGTCTGAATCTTTCATAATTTTCCTTTTTTTAACGATTAATAATAAATTTATTTTACAGGAAGCGTACACTGCGCAGCCCCCCAATTTTTTTTCTTTTCTTTTTCTGAACATTCCTTTGAGATAAGACGGATACCGGGAAAGGAATTTTTAAGGAATACTCTTTTTATTGATACCATAGAGCCGATTTATCGGCGGTAAAAAGATAAGATATAATAAATCAATAAAAAGGAAGATTCCTTAAAAATAGTGCAACGATCCTTTTCCGGTATCTGGCTTATCTCTTTCTTTGTGCAGAAAAAGGGAAGAAAAAAAATTGTGTCCAATATACCAGAGTATTATTGTTATCTGTATAATCGCTCCGCGCTTCGCTTGGGGTGATACGGTGATAAAACATTGCGTAGTTGCACGTTAGACCTGTGCGATTACCATATAAAGTCTGGCGGTGTGAGGTCGGGCACTTCTTTGTATATTTCTTTTATTTCGTCAAAAGTAATGGGTGGATATTCAAAGAATAGATCGTATAGATGATCGGGGGATATGCTGCGGCGTGCTTGTGCAGCCGTTTCAAGCGCACCGAAATACACCAAGTCTTCGTGATTGATGAAGCGTTGTCCGTAGAGGTTGTTTAGGTATTGTGTATATCGCTGGGCATGGAGTGTTTGTGTTTTTTTTCCTTGGAGTTCTTGTAGAAATTCCATAGCTGAAAGTAGTCCAAGCCTGCGTGGTTCGGATAGGTCGGTATATTCACGGGAAAGTTTCTGGAGTTTATTGTAGCATATTTTTTCCATTCGCCCCGTATCTGCGGCGGACGAACAATAGTAGGGCTTTGAGGTTATCAGGGGGGCAGATTCAAACAGTTGTAGCTTTTTGTAATTGCGGGTTTGTTTTTGACCTGTATTTATGCGGAAATCGAATACTTTGGCGGCATAGATGTAAAATAATTTGCTTATTTGCGGTGCGTGTTCAAGATAGAGAGGTGAGAGTCGGAAAAGCTCACCCGTAGACATGTTCAGTACGTCCGTACCTTCACACTTGATGGAGATTTCGAAACGCCATACGCTTTTTTTTACATATTCTGAAAGTCCGTCATTTTCCGTTTTACGTTTTTTTTCTTTGGGTGTCAAGCGGTTAAATTTATCTGTGTCTATTTCGTATTCGATTCCGTTTTCTTGCCACATCTTACGTATCCATGGCTTATCCTTTACCTCGATTAGTTCTTGTGTCTTATCGTACAGGTATGCACCGATTTTTGCAGATGGGGAACCCCAACGTATGGAGTTGAGAGAGGCTATAGAACTGTTTGACCGGGTGCCGTGCAGGGTGAAACGTGAACTACCATTCCGGATAATGTGACCGGGTTGTAGTGGTTCATTGGCGATAAATTGGCGGATGAAACGACCGGGGTCGCGACCATCATGTAGGTAATTGCAGTCATAGCAGAGGTCAAGACGGGTAATTCCTTTGTATTGCATAGATAGTGATTCTTGTATGGCGTATAGGATATTGATATATTGACCGCAGTATAGTATTCTATTAGACAGTTTTACGCACGTGGCGCGAGGATGAATGACGGATGTTCGCGGGGTTTGCTGAATAGTGGCGGCTGGATGATTTTTGTAATATACGGTAAATACATCTTTAAATTGTGACGTTTCGTGATTTTCTTTCTTAACAGAGAAATTATAACCACGTGAAGAATAACAACCTTCGATTATCGGTGCGGCATGGCAGAACGTTTGCAGCCAATCTACTGAGATACAATACTTTTCCATAATATTCACTTTTTTTGATAATGAAAAAGGCAGACCGAAATCTGCCTTATGCAACACGCATAGTTTACCGCTTTACCGTTCACCAACAACACCACTCGTTTAGCTATCTCTCGGCGGCGTTGCAAATATAGCAAGGAGAATTGAGATATAATCAGTATTATGTTTAATATATAATACTAGTATTCACTGGACCAGATTATTATACTTCCCTATTATGAAAATTAAGTATTTAATACGAAGCTCCTAAAAAATAAAAAGCCTAATCAACCATGTTGATTAGGCTTTTTATTAAAAACTATTGGTGTGTTTATTGAACCATTTTTTCGATTTCTTCGAATTCAGGTCCCATATCCAAATTGTAGTATACTCGGTATAAACCATTCAACCATAAATCTTTTTGGTCAGGCTTCAATGCTCTTGCTTTTTCATAGCAAGGTTTTGCTTTTTCATAGAAAGCTTTCAAAGTTGCTTGATCTTCTTTATACTTAGGATCATTTACATCTGCTGTTGCTTTCTCTGAGAAGTCTTGTGCTTGCAGACAGTAGATCAAACCTAAATTAGAAAATGCTTCTGCGTAGTTAGGATCTATTTCTGTTGTCTTAGTATAATACTTGATAGCATTATTGAGTGCATCTGCAGCTTCTTGCTCTTTCTTTTCATTTTTCAGGTTAGTGTACATATTATGATAAAGATATCCTTTTACATACAGATAGAATGTATTATTAGGATCTTTAGCCAACATATCATCAGCAAACTGCATAGCTTCATCGTATTTATTATTATTGCTATAATAATCAATCAAATGACCGAAGAAGAATGAATGTTGAGGATATTTCTGCAAACCTTCTTTTAAAGAAGCAACCCACTTAACAGTATCACCTTGTGCTTTTAAAGCTGTAGAGATGAATTCCATTGCATACTGACCTACTTCCTTATCATTCTGTGCATAAGGAGCATATTTCAGAACGCTAGGGTAATCTTCCATTTTAGCCGCTGCCAAACTTGCATAATATGCAATCTGTGGTAAAATAGTATCTGTTTGCAGGAAATTTTCCTTTTCAAACATAGGATTTTGAGCTATTTCAATGTAAGTTCCAAAGAAATCTAATGCTTCTTTGTTCTTCTCCAAATTATAGTATTGAATACCTCCATTGATCAAGTTAGGACGCTCTGCAATAATTGCAGCAGCGTTAGCCTTTCTGTACTTGTTCTTAATCTTTCCCTTTTCATTTGGAACCTGTGCCAGTTCATCACATTTAAGGTAGTACTTACACATGTTTAATGCACTGTTGTATACCTTAAGAGTATCATAAGGTTTTCTCAAAAATGCGTCTTTCATTTCCTCCTCATTAATCCTTTTTTGAATAAAACCGGCTACATCCCAAGTGTCGGCATTATCCTTTGTTTCAGGATTAGTCAAGGCTTGATTGATGAGCTGTTCGGCCTTATTAAAGTTCGGCTTTACTTCATTCGCAATGCTTTTAGCTTCTTTCACAGTCTTTTCTTGAGCGAAAGTGAAGCCTGCAGCGAGCAATAAAATCACTGAAAATAATACTCTTTTCATGATAATTGTAAAATTAAAATTAATATTATGTCTATTCTTCATCTTCATTATTGATTCCATTATCAGAGTTATAGTCTTTCTCCTCTCCTTCTACTTCATTTATAGTAGGCGGAATCGGAGAATTTTCATCATCAACAGGTATTTCATCTTCCATACTTTCTGATGTAACCTTACATACTGAACCGATCTCATCGTTTCTCTTTTCAAGATTGATCAGACGAACACCCTGAGTAGCACGACCCATAATACGGACATCAGCAACTTTCAGACGAATGGTGATACCAGATTTATTGATAATCATTAGGTCATTATCATCTGTTACAGACTTAATTGTTACCAATTTACCTGTTTTATCGGTGATATTCATCGTCTTAACACCCTTGCCACCACGATTAGTCTTACGGTAGTCTTCGATATCAGAACGTTTACCATAGCCTTGTTCAGAAACGACCATAATGGTTTCTGCTTCAGGATCTTTGATGCAAATCATTCCTACGACTTCATCTTGTCCGTCTTCGTCAAGCGTCATACCGCGTACACCAGTTGCAGTACGTCCCATAACGCGTACAGCACTTTCGTGGAAGCGGATAGCACGTCCGTTACGATTGGCAATGATAATTTCGTTGTCACCGTTAGTCATACGTACCTCGATAACGCGGTCGTCCTCACGGATAGTAATAGCGTTTACGCCATTTTGGCGAGGGCGGGAATACTGTTCAAGTAATGTCTTTTTGATAACGCCATTCTTGGTACAGAATAAGACATAATGGCTGTTGATGAAATCTGTGTCAGAAAGGTTCTTCACACGTAGATATGCATTTACAGCATCATCAGAATCAATATTCAGCAGGTTTTGAATAGCACGTCCTTTGGAATTCTTGGTACCTTCAGGGATTTCATATACTTTGAGCCAATAGCACTTACCCTTTTGAGTAAAGAACATCATGGTATTGTGCATGGTTGCTGGATATATGTGTTCAATGAAGTCTGCATCGCGGGTATCTGTACCCTTAGAGCCTACTCCACCACGGTTTTGAGCACGGAATTCGCTCAATGGAGTACGTTTAATATAGCCCATATGAGAAATGGTGATAATCATTTCGTCATCTGCATAGAAATCTTCCGGATTGAATTCTTCGGATGAGTAAACAATCTCAGAACGACGTTCATCTCCGTATTTTGCTTTTACTTCAATTAATTCATCAGTAATAACTTTGCGGCAAAGTTCGTCATTTGAAAGAATTTCTTCGTAATAAGCTATTAGTTTCATTACTTCTTCATACTCAGCGTGAAGCTGATCCTGCATCAGTCCGGTTAATTGACGCAAACGCATTTCTACGATAGCACGAGACTGAATTTCAGTTAATTGGAAGCGTTCCATCAAGCCAGCAATGGCATCATTAGGTGTCTTTGCAGCACGGATGATGCGGATTACTTCATCGATATTATCTGATGCTATGATTAAGCCTTCCAATATATGAGCACGTTCTTTAGCCTTGCGCAAGTCATATTGAGTACGACGGATAACTACCTCATGGCGATGTTCTACGAAGTACTTAATCATGTCTTTCAGATTCAGCAAACGAGGACGCCCGTGTACCAATGCTACGTTGTTCACACTAAAAGAAGTCTGTAATAACGTCATTTTATAGAGCTTATTCAAGACTACGCTGGCGTTGGCATCACGTTTGATATCAATCACGATACGCATACCTTCACGGTCAGACTCATCATTGGCATTGGAAATACCTTCTATTTTCTTATCATTGGCTAAATCAGCGATATTCTTGATCAGTTCCGCCTTATTGACACCATACGGGATTTCCGTGATAACAATTTTGTCATGTGTAGAACTGGTTTCAATTTCTGCTCTTGCACGCATGATAACGCGACCGCGGCCTGTAAGATATGCCTCGCGTACGCCACTCATACCATATATATATCCTCCTGTTGGAAAATCGGGAGCTTTCACATAGTTCATCAACTCCTCTATCTCGATATCGTTGTTCTCGATGTATGCGATGCAAGCATCAATAACCTCTGAAAGGTTGTGTGTCGGCATATTGGTTGCCATACCTACAGCAATACCAGATGCACCGTTTACCAAAAGGTTTGGAATACGGGTAGGCATAACGGTAGGCTCCTGCAAAGAATCGTCGAAGTTGCTCTGCATATCAACGGTTTCTTTGTCGAGGTCTTGCATCATATCTTCACCAATCTTGCGCAAGCGACACTCGGTGTAACGCATAGCTGCTGCGCTATCGCCGTCTACCGAACCATAGTTACCCTGGCCATCTACCACCATGTAACGCATTGCCCAAGGCTGTGCCATACGAACTAATGCACCGTAAACGGAAGAGTCACCATGCGGGTGATACTTACCCAATACTTCACCTACAACTCTGGCTGATTTTTTATAAGGTTTATCAGACGTATTTCCCAGTCCCATCATTCCGAAGAGAATTCTACGGTGGACAGGCTTAAAACCATCTCTAACATCCGGAAGGGCACGCGAAACGATGACCGACATGGAGTAGTCAATGTACGATGACTTCATTTCCTCCTCGATGTTAATCTTTATAATTCTGTCTTGTTCAAGCATTTAAAAAGATTATTAATTATACATACTTTGGTTCATGAAAAACCACGCTAAAGTACTGCTTTTTTACGATATACAAAAGTTTTCACCCATAAACTTTATTCCAGAACCATTCTCTCACCTACTTTGTTCTTATAACAACACCTACTTTGTTCTTATAATATAACCCGTTGGCGGAATTAATGGCTTCTTCCCTGTGCCCTAATAGAGACCAAGACTGGAGTTAGGCAGTACCTGGTCCGTACCATCTCCGTAGCAAGTTCGGTTAGAGGTACCTCTGTACGGAGAGGATACGGAGCAAACAGGGTTTTGATCCCTCTTTGGTACGGCTCTGACTGGATGCTGAACAGCCTCTAATTCCGCCAACGGGTTATAATATATAAATAAGGTATTAATAAGGAGCTTTTTCACAAGAATGAAAGCATTTTAGTATGATACTGATGAACGGATATAAACTGTGGCACGGGTTTTGTATATAAATAATAAATAAAACGATAGAATACGTACTGGAAATTATAAATGCGTATCTTTGTATTAAGTAACACCTTAGAATAAGGAAGGAGAATATTAAGTATGAATAATCAGTTTTCACAAAGAGTTTCTGACATTATCACTTACAGCAAGGAAGAAGCTAACCGGCTGAAGAATAGATATATCGGTCCGGAGCATCTTCTACTCGGCATGTTGCGAGACGGCGGAGGGAAAGCTATAGAAATATTGCAGAAACTGGATATAGACCTAAACAGAGTTAAGAAACGTCTGGAAGGTTTTTTAAAAGAGATTGAAGATGATAACTTGTTGCCCGATGCAGACATTCCATTGTCTCCTATGGCAGCTAAGATATTGAAAATGTGTATACTCGAGGCTCGTCTGCTGAAGAGTGCCACTGCTGATACTGAACATGTATTGCTGGCTATCTTGAAAGACGGTAATAATTTGGCCGCTACGGTATTGGAAGAAAATAATATAGATTATAAGTCAGTGTTCGAACAGCTTTCTATGAAAGCCAGCCCTAACGCAGGTATGGGATTTACGGAAGATGATGACGAGGAAGAAGATGAAATGAACATGTCTTCACGTTCTTCTCAAAGTGGTAGTTCACAGTCTTCTACGCAAACAGCGTCTAAGAAACCATCTAATGATACTCCGGTATTGGATAACTTTGGTATGGATATGACCCGGGCTGCGGAAGAAGGTAGGCTGGATCCTGTGGTAGGTCGTGAACGTGAAATCGAGCGGTTGGCTCAGATATTGAGCCGTCGTAAGAAGAATAATCCGGTATTGATAGGTGAACCTGGTGTAGGTAAATCAGCTATTGTAGAGGGATTAGCATTACGCATTGTTCAGAAGAAAGTATCCCGTATTCTGTTTGATAAACGTGTGGTAATGCTTGATATGGCTTCTGTAGTAGCCGGAACTAAGTATCGCGGCCAGTTTGAGGAACGTATTCGTTCTATCATTAATGAGTTACAGAAGAATCCGAACGTTATTCTGTTTATTGACGAGATTCACACGATTGTGGGTGCCGGAGCAGCTGCCGGTTCTATGGATGCTGCCAATATGCTGAAACCTGCATTGGCACGTGGTGAAATACAATGTATAGGTGCTACTACCCTTGATGAGTACCGGAAGAATATAGAAAAGGACGGTGCTTTGGAACGCCGTTTTCAGAAAGTGATTGTTGAACCGACTACTGCCGAGGAAACGCTCCAGATATTGAAGAATATCAAAGAGAAGTACGAAGACCATCATAATGTGACTTATACGGATGAAGCGCTGGAAGCATGTGTCAAGTTGACAGACCGCTACATTACTGACCGTAATTTCCCGGATAAGGCTATTGATGCTCTGGACGAAGCCGGTTCGCGCGTCCATCTGACAAACATTACTGTTCCGAAAGAGATTGAAGAACAGGAGAAGCTGATCGAAGAAGCCCGCCAACAAAAGGCGGATGCAGTGAAATCGCAGAATTTCGAACTTGCTGCCAGCTTCCGTGATCATGAGAAAGAGTTTTCTGCTCGTTTGGAAGAGATGAAGGCTGAATGGGAAGCTCGCTTAAAAGATGATCGCCAGATAGTTGGTGAAGAGGAAATTGCGAATGTGGTTTCTATGATGTCCGGTGTGCCTGTACAGCGTATGGCGCAGGCTGAAGGTATCAAGTTGGCGGGTATGAAAGAAGAGCTGCAAGCTAAAGTTATAGCTCAGGATCCGGCTATTGAAAAGGTGACGAAAGCTATTCTGCGTAGTCGTGTAGGATTGAAAGATCCTAACCGTCCTATCGGAACATTCTTGTTCCTGGGGCCTACGGGTGTAGGTAAAACTCACTTGGCGAAACAGTTGGCGAAATATATGTTTGGCTCTGCCGATGCGCTGATACGTGTGGATATGAGTGAATATATGGAGAAGTTTACCGTTTCTCGTCTTGTTGGTGCACCTCCGGGATACGTAGGATACGAAGAAGGCGGACAGTTGACAGAGAAAGTGCGCCGTAAACCTTACTCTATCGTATTGTTGGACGAGATTGAGAAAGCTCACCCGGATGTATTCAACATCTTGTTACAACTGATGGATGAAGGTCGTCTGACTGACAGTTATGGCAGAACTGTAGACTTTAAGAATACAGTGGTTATCATGACTTCCAACATCGGTACACGTCAATTGAAAGACTTCGGTCGTGGTGTAGGTTTTGCCGCTCAGAATCGTACGGATGATAAAGAATATTCACGCGGCGTGATACAAAAGGCTTTGAATAAGTCGTTTGCCCCTGAGTTTCTGAACCGTGTCGACGAGATTATTACTTTCGACCAGCTTTCGCTGGATGCTATCGAAAAGATTATCGATATCGAGTTGAAAGGCTTGTATGAGCGCGTGGAATCTCTTGGATATAAGCTTGTTATTGATGCTAAAGCCAAGACGTTCATGGCATCTAAAGGATATGATGTGCAGTTTGGTGCCCGCCCGTTGAAGCGTGCCATCCAGACTTATCTGGAAGATGGACTTTCGGAATTGATTATTTCTTCCGAATTGCAGACGGGTGATACGATTTCTGTCTCTTTGAACGAAGATAAAGGAGAACTGGACATCAAGAAAGCCTGAAAATGAAGTCTTCTTAGAAGATGATAAACAGTCAAAATGTCAGTCCTTATGGGCTGGCATTTTTTTTGCATTACACTTGCCAAACGATTAAATATATAAACTTAAAAATATAAATCATAAGTAGTATGCAAAAAGGAAATATTGGGGTAACTACCGAAAACATTTTCCCCGTTATCAAAAAGTTCTTGTACAGCGATCATGAAATTTTTCTCCGCGAGTTAGTTTCTAATGCCGTAGATGCTACGCAGAAGTTGAAAACCTTAGCCTCTATTGGCGAGTTTAAAGGTGAGGTTGGCGATTTGACCGTACATGTGTCTTTAGGAAAAGATACAATTACTGTTTCAGACCGTGGTATTGGTTTGACTGCCGAAGAAATCGACAAATATATCAACCAGATTGCCTTTTCAGGTGCCAACGACTTCCTGGAGAAGTATAAGAATGATGCTAATGCAATTATTGGACACTTTGGTTTGGGCTTTTATTCAGCTTTCATGGTGGCTAAGAAAGTGGAAATAATCACGAAATCCCATAAGGAAGGTGCTCAAGCTGTGAAATGGAGTTGCGATGGCAGTCCGGAGTTCACCATTGAGAACATTGATAAAGCTGACCGTGGTACAGATATAGTACTTTACATTGACGATGAAAGTAAAGAATTCCTGGAAGAGGCCCGCATTTCTTCTCTGTTGAAGAAATATTGTAGTTTCCTTCCCATACCTATTGCTTTTGGCAAAAAGAAAGACTGGAAAGATGGAAAACAGGTTGAAACAGACGAAGATAACATCATCAATGACAGCAATCCGTTGTGGACATTGAAACCCAGCGAACTGAAGGATGAAGATTATAAGAAGTTCTATCGTGACCTGTATCCGATGTCTGATGAACCTCTGTTCTGGATACATCTGAATGTAGATTATCCGTTCCATCTGACAGGTATCCTCTACTTCCCGAAAGTAAAGAGCAATATCGAACTGAATAAGAATAAGATACAGCTTTATAGCAACCAGGTATACGTTACGGATTCAGTAGAAGGTATCGTACCTGACTTTCTGACACTGTTGCATGGTGTGCTCGATTCTCCGGATATTCCGTTGAATGTATCCCGTTCTTATCTACAGAGCGACTCTAACGTGAAGAAGATTTCGACATATATCACGAAGAAAGTATCTGATCGTCTGCAATCTATCTTTAAAAATGATCGCAAACAGTTCGAGGAAAAGTGGAATGACCTGAAGATTTTCATCAATTACGGAATGCTTACTCAGGAAGACTTCTATGACAGAGCAAAAGATTTTGCCCTTTTCACCGATACGGATGGTAAATGCTATACATTTGAAGAGTATCAGAAGCTGATCAAAGATAATCAGACTGATAAAGATGGCAATTTGATCTATTTGTATGCTAATCATAAAGATGAGCAATTCAGCTATATCGAGGCTGCTAAGAACAAGGGATATAATGTATTGCTGATGGATGGCCAACTGGATATTGCTGTAGTAAGCATGTTGGAGCAAAAGTTTGAGAAATCTCGCTTTACCCGTGTAGATAGTGATGTTATCGATAATCTGATTATCAAAGAAGATAAGAAAGGTGAAACTCTGGAAACAGGCAAACAAGAAGCTCTTTCTGCTGTGTTCAAGAGCCAGTTGCCTAAGCTGGAAAAGGTTGAGTTTAATATCACTGCGCAGGCTTTGGGTGAAAACTCTTCTCCTGTGATGATTACCCAAAGCGAATATATGCGCCGTATGAAAGAAATGGCTAATATTCAGGCTGGTATGAGTTTCTATGGAGAAATGCCCGATATGTTCAACCTTGTGCTGAATTCAGATCACAAACTGGTGAAAGAAGTTCTTGCAGACGAAGAAAAAGAATGCGACTCTGCTGTAGCTCCTATTCAGCAAGAAATGAATGACGTAGACAAACGTCGTAATGAGCTGAAAGATAAACAAAAAGGTAAGAAAGACGAAGAAATTTCTACTGCTGAAAAAGACGAAGTGAACGGATTGGATCAGAAGTGGGAAGAACTGAAAACAAAGAAAGACGAAGTATTTGCCGGATATGCAGCTAAAAATAAAGTTGTCCGCCAATTGATTGACCTGGCATTGCTGCAAAATGGCATGCTGAAAGGTGAAGCTTTGAATAATTTTGTGAAGAGAAGCATCGAGCTAATCTAAATACGCCCTTTATTCACAATCTATATGCCGGGAGCATTGCAACTTTTATAAAAGTTGTAATGCTCCTTTTTTCGTATATTTTGTGTGGGAATGCTTGTTTTTTAGCGTTGGATACGTCCAATTTCGAAACAATTGCATATATTTGAGCTTTGATAATAATATATTTTCAGCTCGGAACTTTGAAGTATGAAAAGAATTCTTTTGCTTTTATCGTTTTGTTTCTTGTTGCTGCCCATGTTGCATGCCCAAAAAGTTGGACTTGTATTGAGTGGTGGTGGTGCGAAAGGTATGACGCATATCGGCATCATTCGGGCTTTGGAAGAAAACAATATCCCTATCGATTATATTACCGGTACATCCATGGGAGCCATTATCGGTTCGTTGTATGCCATGGGATACTCTCCCGATGATATGGAGGCTTTGTTGCGTTCAGAAGACTTTAAACGCTGGTATTCGGGAAAAGTAGAACCTAAATATGCCTATTATTTCAAGAAAAGTATTCCCACACCGGAGTTTTTTAATATCCGCTTTGATTTTAAGGACTCCTTGAATGTCAAACCGCAATTACCGACCAGTATGGTTAACCCCATCCAAATGAATCTGGTGTTTGTGGAGCTTTTTGCCCGTGCTACGGCTGCTTGTGACGGTGATTTTGATAGGCTGTTTGTTCCTTTCCGCTGTATCGCTTCCGATGTATACAATAAACGGCAAATAGTGTTAGGGAAAGGTGACCTGGGAGATGCTGTCCGTGCTTCTATGAGTTTCCCGTTTGTTTTTAAGCCTATTGAGATAGATAGCGTGCTGGCTTATGATGGTGGTATTTACAATAACTTTCCAACAGATGTAATGCGGGATGATTTTCATCCGGATATTATCATTGGTAGTGTGGTGGCTGCTAATCCATCCAAGCCTAAAGAAAATGACCTTATGAGTCAGATTGAGAACATGGTGATGCAGAAGACGGACTATTCTATTCCGGATTCTGTCGGCATCCTTATGACATTTAAGTATGATGATGTGAACTTACTTGATTTCGACCGTCTTCAGGAACTCCATGATATAGGTTACAATCGCACTCTTAGTCTGATGGATTCTATAAAGGGGCGTATTCATCGTAGGGTGAATGCAGATAATGTGCGTTTACGCCGTCTGGTTTATCGCAGTAATCTGCCGCAGCTCTATTTCCAGAAAATTTATATTGATGGAGCTAACTCACAGCAACAGGCTTATATTCAGAAGGAATTTCATGATGAAGAAGATGAACCATTCACCTACGAAGATTTGAAGCGTGGATATTTCCGTTTACTTGCGGATAACATGATATCGGAAATCATTCCGAAGGCGGTATTTAATGAGGAAACCGATATGTACGATTTGCATCTGAAAGTAAAGATGGAGGATAATTTCTCTGTCCGCTTGGGGGGTAGTGTGTCTACGACGAGTTCCAATCAGATATATCTGGGATTGGGCTATCAGAACTTAAATTATTATGCTAAAGAGTTTACGTTTGATGGCCAATTGGGTAAAGTTTATAATAATGCCCAACTGATGGCGCGTATAGACTTGCCTACTCATATTCCTACTTCATATCGGCTTATTGCGTCTATCAGTACTTTTGATTATTACAAGAAGGAGAAACTGTTCTCTAAAAACGATAAACCTTCCTTTAATTCAAAGGATGAACGATTTCTGAAGTTGATTATCGCTTTACCGTTCTTAGCGAATAAACGGGCTGAATTTGGCTTTGGTATTGGGAAATTGCAAGATAACTATTTTCAATCCAGTGTGATAAACTTTGAAGAAGACCGTTCGGACAGGAGCTTATACAGGCTTATAGGCGGTTCTATTAGTTTTTATGGAAGTACACTGAATTCTCGTCAATACGCTACAAAAGGATATAACGAGAAATTAATAGCTCAGATTTTTACGGGAAAAGAAAGATATAAGCCTGGAAATCCGACAGAACAGCCTGTTACACAGGAACGGCAATCATGGTTACAGATTTCTTATATGAAAGAAGCATATCATAGTATGGCGCCTAAATTTGTTTTGGGATGGATGGCGGAAGCGCTGTATTCATCGAGAAACTTCTCGGAGAATTTTACGGCGACAATGATGCAGGCTGCAGAATTTTCGCCGACTCCGCATAGTAAGCTGATGTATAATGAGGCTTTCCGCGCCAATCAGTTTCTGGCTGCCGGTATCAAGCCTATGTTTATTTTCAATGATATGTTTCATCTGAGAGGAGAATTTTATGGATTTATGCCTATTTTTCCTATCGAGAAGAATACGCAAAACAAAGCATTTTATGGAAAAGCTTTCTCAAAGGTAGAATATATGGGAGAAGTTTCTGTTATTTGCCAATTACCTTTTGGAGCGATCTCTGCTTATGTAAATCATTATAGCTCACCGAGAAGGGAGTGGAATGTGGGGCTGAGTATCGGCTGGCAACTGTTTAATTACCGTTTCATCGAATAATTTTCTTCAAAAAAAGTTTGTAGAATGCTTGCAGTTTCAGAAAAAGTCCGTATCTTTGCACCCGTTAAACAAAAAGGCCGCGTAGCTCAACTGAATAGAGTAGCTGACTACGGATCAGCCGGTTACAGGTTTG
>OHAJ01001480.1_pt1 | contig 17085 bp, 10 predicted proteins | sample 1577101 | NCBI WGS metagenome assembly OHAJ01 (sample SAMEA3541531, study PRJEB24748) | human gut metagenome | biome: human gut; feature: human-associated habitat; material: faeces | place: China | collected 2012
CATTGCAATTAGCAGGATTTAACTTTTAAAAGGTCATGTGGAGACTTATTCTCAAACCGGACTTGTCTATTCCGGGTGAATCACGGTAGGTAAGCCTCCAGACGTAATCCAAGCGTAATACCTTAAATATGTTTTCGATACCTACGCCCACTTCCACGTAAGGCGTTTTCCCCATGGCACGGGTATCCGCTATCGGAAAAGCAAACAATCCGTCGCTCAATTCCGGATTATTCTTATCGCTCAAATGACCATACAATCCCCGGCATGAAACGATTTCACGCCATTTCAGTTTTTTCAACAACGGGATACGGTTGAACAGCCAGCCGTTGAGGAAATAAGTGACGTCCCAAGAGAAATATTCATCATTCATAAACTCCATGGCATTCATCAATGAATAGGATTCGGGCTGAATGGTATAGGAAAGGTTGGCATTAGGCATTATCAGCAACGGGAAAGGCACTTTGTCCCATACTTTTCCTGCTTTCAGTATGACGTCCGTATAGCCGAAGGCGGAGAACCAGAAACGCTTCTGCACTCCCGCTTCGGTATGGTTGTAGGTGTAATCGCTTCCCAGCACTCCCTTTCCGGCAATGGTATGGGAGAGCGTGAACACCGGAGCATCCAGCGACACGGGGAAACGGTTCCACTGCGTCTGGAAGAACTTCTCATTCGGAGCATAGCGCAGTTTCAATTCGGCTGCACTGGTGGAGTATTCTTTGACCGGAGTCAGCACATCACCTTCTTTCCGAAGAAAGGGAATCAGGTAGGAGGACTCGTCTGTCCGACGACGTGCCGTCAGTTGGAAGGAGAAACCTGAGTAGAACTCGTTGGTATAGGTCAACTCGGCTTGCCGGAAATAACCGATGCGATCGTCTTTCTCGCGTTTCAGGGCAAGGAATACGTTATCTTTACTTGTGTAGAGATAGTTCTGCCCATATTGATTGACGTCTGACTCGTAACGTAGTTTTAACGAGTGGATAGGAAATTCGTTGGCGTACTCTTTCTTTTTCTTGAAAGAGTATTCCAGTTCCGCCAGTCCTTTCACCCGTTCGTCCTTGAAGCCGTAGGCGATGTAACCTTTACCGAAAAGGTGCGGATTGAGCCATGCGGTAGTCATTCCTCCGGCACGGAGACGGGGACCTTCGAGCGTGTTACCGCTAATGGTGGCATTCATCGGGCCGATATAGAAAAGAGGGGCTTCTTTGGAAGTAGGAATGTATCCGGTAAAGAGGATAGAGAGAATCTTCTCCGTCCAGTAGTAAACCGGATAACCGCGCAGTTGCGTCATCAGCTTGTCCACGGAGTTCTCCTGTTCGGAGATAGCGGCTTGCGGACGGTTCTCCGCCCAGAAGGTTGCGGGACGGGACAGGGCTTCCGTTTCTTCAATGATACGCTCCGGCTTGGCGAAGGCTTTGTCCGCTTCGGCAGTGGGAGTAAATGTGTAGTTCGTATAATCCGCTACGCGACGGGCAAAGATACCGTCCTGTCCTTCGGTCAGCTTGAATTCTACGGTAATACTTTCGTGGTCGAGCAGGCGCGTACCGTCTTCGGCACGTTTAAATTCCTGTTCGAGCAACATATAATCGACAAAGTTCAGGTTTATCTTTTTCGGGAAATTGAATACGGCACGCTTCACGAAATAGGTGGAGTCGAGCGTCACATACAGGTGTCCGTTAAAGCCGAAAGATTCTGAGTTAAAGGGAGTAAAGGCAAGGTCTACGCATTGTTCACCTGCTATCTGCAAGGTGTCCATTAGGTAATATTTATAGAATCCTGTACCGATGCGCGACAGGGGACTGACAAATTTGTTGGTGAACAAGGAGATGTTATTCTCGTAAATATCAACGTCTTTGAACACCTCGTTGATAGCTGCCTGCATTCCTTGTTTGGAAAGAAACTCGTCGACACCTGCCTGTTTGCGGCCTTTCACCCATTGTTTCTCGGCATGAGGGGATTTACGGTAATAATCCGTAGCGAGCAATTCACGGGCGGATACGGTAAGGATCGGCTTTCCGGTCACGGCGGAGGTATCTACATATTCCGTGAGGAAATCGAACTTGCGGTAGAGCCATTTTTTCTGTTTTTCTTCATCAAAGTTGTTCAGTGCGAAGGTAGTTTTCTCGTAGCGTTCACGTTGCCAGAAATCTTTTTCGTCAGGCGAATGGTCGTCACGATGCTCTATCATGTGACGGACAAATTCTACAGCAGGATTGTCTTTCTTACGGTAGTGTTCGCGTTTGGGCTTTACTACGACTTCATTGAGGGAATACGAAGTGGGTGAAAGGGCGATTTTATAAGATGCATTCCGGGCAGGACGAATCTGCCGGCTGTAATCATTATAGCCTATCACAGAAACTACCAGCACTGCTTCGGAACGGCTGGTCTTGAAGTAGAAACGTCCGTCGCTTCCGGTGGTCGTTCCTTCGGTCGTGTCTTTCAGACGTACAGATGCATAAGGTAAAGGTTCCTTTGTCAGAGAATCAGTCACCACGCCTTGCAGTATATACTGCTGCGCACTTAGCGGAATACTGATAGTCAAGAAAAGAAAGAGCGTTAGTACACCTTTTACCATTAGTCTCATACCTTAAATTCTATTGAATTGAGCGGGGCAAAGGTAAGGGTATTTGGGGACAATTAATAGTTCTGTTTGACGGAAGAACTGTTCTCATTTATCACATTTAAGGAAAAAGAATACGAAATTTGGTTAATCCGTCGGAATAAGTACGCAGAGAGAAAGTACATCCGTGACGCATCAGGACTTCACGGATAAAGATAAGCCCGATCCCCTGACCGTTCGGTTTCGTTGAAAAGAAGGGGCTGAACAGTTTGGCTTCTGTCTCTTTACTGATCCCTCTGCCGTTGTCTATCACCTCGATCGTAGCAGGAGACAGGGTACGGATAATGATTTCTCCTTTGGGTTCCGGACTTTCGTCTTCAGGCACAATGCTTTTCCCCTCCGGTGCGATACTCTCCGCCGCATTCTTAATGATATTGACAAGCACTTGTTCAAACAGGGAGCTGTCCAGTTTTACGTCCGGCAGACTTTCGTCTATCTCCATGCGGAGAGTGATGTGGCGGTCGTTGCACATTCCTTCCATGAAACGTTTACAAGCAAAGACTAGGTCGTTGAGATTGACAAGAGAATACGTCGGTTCGGGAATCTTCACTACATCGGCAAAGCGAGTGATGAAGCGGCTCATGGAGAAACAGCGTTCAATGCAGACACGCATCACATCGCAGATGTCTTCCATACCTTCTTCCGTGGTAAGCGCTTGCTCTACGGTGTCCAACGTAGAGGTAATTCCCGCAGTGGTATTGTTCACTTCGTGGGCTATCATACGGATTACTTTCTCATAGGCTTTCTTCTCAGCTTTCATCACTTCATCCGTAAGGCTTTCGATCAGAAAGAAAGGATGTTGGAATCCACGGTCGATAAAGGAGGAATGGGTGCATCGGTAAATGTTCGAGTCATTCAGGCGGACGGTTACTGTCTCACCTCTCGGCAGACTGGCAAGTTCCCCGGCTAACGGGGAGTCAACGTCTTTCATCTTTTTCCCCTGAACATCTTCGAAGCGGACACCGAGCATTTTCAACGCCATAGGGTTAAGTTCCGAAAGTTCGTCGTCAAGGGAGGTGATGATAACTCCCATAGGAGAAGCCTTAATCATCAAATCGAGAAAATGATTCTGTTCGCGCAGACGGAGGCGTTCGTTCTTGAGTTGTTCCATCATGCGGTTGAAAATATTCACGATACGGTCGGCTTCGTACTGCCCCACCCGGCTCAGTCGACTACTGAAATCCTGCTCGCGTAACAATTCCATACCGCTTCCAATCGTGTTCAAAGGTTTCACTATCTTACGATAAAAGAAAACCAGATAGACCAAGATGAACAGGATCAGCCCCTCTCCTACATAAAAGAAAGCCGGACGTAACTGGCCGGAAAGGCAAAGCAAGCCAATTCCCAAAATCAGCAACAAGATGACGAATATGTAAAAGAAGCCTTTGATTCGCACGGACAAATAGTTTTAAGTTATATGATTCACTGGTAATTATCTGTCTGCATCATCAGACAGAGCTACAATATACAAGCTATTATAACGTATAATTTATATTATGCTTTTCAAGCCTCCGGTAAAGGGCGGCACGACTGATACCTAATGCCATAGCTACCTGACTCAGGTTACCTTTATGCCGTTCTAAAGCCTGAAGTATGGTCTGACGCTCTATTTCGTCCAAAGTCATGCCGATAAAAGAAGTACTTTCGGCTGCTTTCTGATCGTTATGGCGGATATACTGGGCGTCGAAATCGGATGCGTCGAGAGTAGGCTTGCCACTGACAAGTATCGTACGTTCCACCAAGTTCTTCAATTCGCGGATATTTCCCGGATAAGGCAGGCGGCTCAAAAATTGCATGGCATCAGCGGAAAATTCCGTGCGAGGCAATCCGTTCGTCTCTGCCTGACGGTCAGCGAAGTGACGCACCAGCAAAGGGATGTCCTCACGGCGTTCGCGCAAAGCGGGTAGTTTAACGGTTATCAGATTGACACGATAGAACAAGTCTTCACGGAAAGTACGTTCATTCACCATTTTGCGCAAATCGGCATTGGTGGCGGAAACTACACGGATGTCCGTTTTGCGGGGACGACTGTCGCCGAGCACTTCGAAGGTCTGATCCTGCAATACACGCAGAAGCTTCACCTGACAGGAAAGGTCGAGGTCGCCTATTTCATCAAGGAAGATCGTTCCCTTGTCTGCCATTTCGAAACGTCCGGTACGGTCGGCGGAAGCGTCGGTAAAAGCTCCTTTCTTGTGCCCGAACATTTCACTTTCAAACAGGCTTTGGGAAATTCCTCCGAGGTTTACTTTTACAAAAGGATGCTTAGCACGCTGGCTGTTAATATGGATCGCTTCGGCTATCAGTTCCTTACCTGTACCGCTTTCGCCTGTTATTAATACGGAGGCGTTGGTCTTTGCAATGCGGGCAATGGTATTCAATACGTCCGTCAAGCCTTGGCTACGACCGATGATATGATTACGATTGAATGCGTCGTTCTGTTCCTGCGTTGTTTCTTTAGGAGCAGTGGAAAGTTCCAAGGCCGTCTCGATACGTTGCAGCAGGGCAGCGTTGTTCCACGGTTTGGGAATAAAGTCAAAAGCTCCTGCCTGCATTCCCTGCACGGCAAGTTGGATACTCCCCCAAGCTGTCATCAGTATCACCGGAGTGTCGGGACGGAACACTTTCACTTGTTTGAGTAGAGTCAAACCTTCTTCACCTGTCGTTGAGAGAGTGAAGTTCATATCCATAAGTATCAAATCCGGAGCTACCGTACGCACTACCTCGATAGCTTCCCGGGGACCGGGAACTACCTGTGCTTCGTATCCCGCACGCTTCAACATAAAACTAAGCGAAGAACGTACCGCGCTATCATCGTCAATTATCAGAATCATAGTTCGTATTCCTTATTCTATATTCTATCAGAGCTTCCTTTTCTATTACTGTGATGATGCAAATCTACAAAAAAATACTGTCTTTATGGACCTTTCCTTTTTTATTGTCGCACTATTTCATCAAAATCGGCTTCCAGTTCGGTATTGGTACGGAAATCCCAAAGCGTCAGGCTACGAATCTGATAAAAATAATACCAATAATAATAGAGCTCGGAAATGTGCTTCTGACGCGCCGCATCTTTGGAACTTTGAGCGTCGTTCAGGTCCAGCGTATTAATCTTGCCAATCAGAAAGGTTTCAATACTGGTCTTGTAACGTTGCTGCGCTATGAGATCAGCTTCCTTTGCAATAGCTAACTGCTGCGCCTGATTATTGAAATTCTCCACTAACAGGAAAATGTTCTGATTGAAGTTTATCTGTTCCTGACGGATTCTGGAAAGCACCACTTCACGGTTGCTCTTGGCAACCCGAACTTTACCCCGGCGTTTTCCCCAGTCCAGAATAGGAATCTTAACGCCGACCTGCACAATTTGGTTATCCTGCAAATTCTTGTAAACAGCAGGGAAATCACGATTCTCTCCGGTATACCCCACACTTGCAAACAGATCGATGCTACGCAGGTTACCGCGTGCCGTGGCCACTTCATAATCAACTTCCAACTGTCGGCGACGAATGTTCTGAGCAAATGAGTTACGTTCCAAAGCTTTGCTCAACACTTGATTGTATTCCATTTTCGTTCCGTCCACAGTTTCGGGAATGACGGGACGCAGATTTTCATCCTCTCCCACTCCCAAAAAGGCGCGAAGCTGGAACATCTTGGCATTGAGGTCACTTTCGGCCTCCGTCAAAGAAGCTTTTGCATTCAAGGCGGAAAGTTTCAGTTGCAAGAGTTCGTTTTCGGAGATCTGCCCCATTTCACGTTTAGCAAGTGCTACTTTGTAGAGGTGGTCGGCATTGGAGAGGTTTTGCCTGGCTGTCCCCAAGTTTTCTTCGGCCAGCAGGAGATTAAAATAATAGGTGATTGCCCGCATGGTTACTTCTTCGGTAGCGGTGATAAAAGCAGCTTTTGCTTCCGCATAACGTACCGGTTCAATGCGCCTGTTCCATTTCACGTTGTTTACGCCAAGAATCGGTTGCGTGAGTTTCAGCGTAATGGGAACAGACATGAAGTGACGGTCGCCTCCGGAGCCCAACTGCTTCATATAGTCGAGCGAAGACACCAATGAAAGTTTACCGCCGGTAAGCCAGATGTTCTGGTCAATGGAAAGGTCGCCGGAAAGTCCCAAAGCACTGTTACGGACAAAGCTGTATGAACCGTCTGCATTCTGATAGGAGCCATAAGACTTGTTGTAATTAGGCAATGTACCGGTCAGGTTGACTTCCGGCAAAAGATCGGCACGGAAGGTACGATATTCCCAATAGGCAGTTTTCAATTCATTCAGGGCAACGGCGGCATCTACGGATTGCACGCGTGCCATAGCAATAGCTTCATTCAAGGTTATCTTCCTTTCCTGCTGTGCCGATAATACCACAGGCAGGCAAACAGCAGCAAGAGCAAACAATATACTTTTCTTTTTCATTACGCACTATATTTTTCACCTAAGGAGGTTCAAACGATGTGCCAAAAGAATAAGGTATTTATTTTCAATCAATTAAAGAATAAGAACAGTGTTCATTTTCGGACACTATGCTCAAAAATGAACGTTCGATTATGTATGCAGCCGTTTTAGTATTGTTTGTAGCAGGTACGGGTGTCTATTCGCAGTAGTTAGGAAGACGTACCGTAAAGCGGGTGCCTTTGCCTACTTCGGAAGTGACACTGATAGTTCCTTTCAGACGTTCGACAATAGTCTGGCAAATACTCAATCCCAAACCTGCCCCCTGCGTAAAGTTATCGACCTTATAGAACCGCTCGAAGATATGGCGGATACCTTCTTCCGAAATGCCGACTCCCGTATCTTCTACGAAAATCCGGGTATAACCCGGTTCTTCATCTTCTTCATAACCGAAAGTGATAAAGCCGCTACCGGTGAACTTGGCAGCGTTATTAATAAGGTTATTGACTACCTGTTGCAGGCGGACATTATCTGTCGTAAGATATTTCTTGTCGCCCGCAGGCATACGCAGTACCAGTTCTACGCCCGCAGGCATATTCAGGCGCTGCGAATCATGGACAGTTTTGAGCAATAAAGGCAGGTTATGTTCCGCAAACATAAATTCCATTGTTCCCGATTCGATGCGCGACAAATCGAGAATATCGTTAATCAAAGCCAGTAACAATCCGCAGTTCTTGTTGATTGTGGCAATAAACTGCGTCACCTCTTCTTCGGTAAAGTTACTCGTATCACTCAACAAATCGGAGAAACCGACGATAGCATTCAGCGGAGTGCGGATTTCGTGGCTCATATTGGCAAGAAAGGCCGACTTCAATTTATCCGCCTGAAGCGCCTTATCACGTGCCTCCCGCATCTCTTGCTCAGCAGTCTTATACCGCTGGATACTCTGACATACACCTAATATATTATAGAGAGAATCCTGCGTCAAGCCGGTAACAATAGAAGAACGGTATTCCCACCACTCATATTCGCCTTTCACATTACGCTGGCGGAAGTTCAAACGTGTGCTTTCTTCTTCACCCGACAAGGCCTTGTCAAAAAGAACACGTATTTCTTTTATATCATCCGGATGAATCGTACGATCCATTTCTTCGCGAGAAATGGTAGTAACAGCTTCATCATAACCGAACCTCACCAGAAAGCCTTGCGGAAAAATAAAGCAATTTGTTTCCATATCAAACTGCCACGGATAAATAGCGCTCTCGTCCACTGCCATGTCGAAGAAACGCTTCTGCATCTCTTCATCCGATATATTACGTGCAGAAAGAGCCATACCGGTAATTTCTTCCCTTGAAAAGATAGGCACGATTTCTCCCGATACGGGGAAATATTTGTCACTATGTACTTCTTTCATAAAGGCACCTTGCGGTATCATAACACTCTTTCCGGTCTTTGCTACTTCCTTCAACATTTTATGGAGGATATCCTGACCATTATGATAAACCTTGAAAATGCTTCCCGCCATCATTCCTTCATACACACGTCCACCTATATCGAACGGCAAATGTAGCATTTGCAACAGGGAACGGTTGGTGAAATGGATATGTAAATCGGTATCATATGTAATGACACCGTCGCGAATGGAATGGAAGACATTGTCAAACTCATTGCGTTGTTCCACCATTTTATTCTGTACCAACAAACGGGTCTGCGCCTGTACCCTCCGTTTGGCCTCACGACGATTAACACGTATCAACCATACGATAGACGCAATCAATAATGCCAAAATAGACGGATAAAGAAGAATAAACAAGAGTTTATATTTCTCCCAATAGGGTTCATTGACAACAGTTCCTTTCGAGCCTATCTTGTCAGGATTGACATGAAAAAATTCCAGTTGCTTGTAGTCATATATAAACCCTTGCGGAATCTCAGTAACCCCGACGTCTTTGGGAGATGTTCCTTTTAATACGGAAGAAGCTCTCTGTGCGGCCTGCATTGCCGAAGTATAGGCATCGCAATCATAAGCACCGAACACTCCGTTGGTCAAACCAACATTCTGTGTAGCAAAAACAGGGGCTTTCGAGTTTTTGCCTACAAAAGAAAGAAAAGGAGACCATTTGGGAGCAATTACCACACGTCCGTAACTATTACGCGGATAGCAAATAGCAGAAATAATATGGCTGGTTGTCTGATTTTGTGTGTTATATATCTTCATGTCATAATCGGGATTATCTTTCTGAAAGACTTCCCATTCCTCCTGAAAATCCTCCAGTCCCTTGTTACTCAGAAAACTATTATCAATCACACAAATAACCTCTTTGCGTTTGGGAAACAGTCGCTGTGCCTCCCGCAAAATAATATCAAAATCAGGATTGACCGTATATCCGCAGACATTGGGATGAGCGGCAAACAGCTTCTCATCCGGATACTTAATACCAAAAAATACAACCGGTATTTGCAAGGGCAACGAGTCTCCACACGCAAAGAGCGTATAGAAAGCCTCATCACTGGATGTCACAATCAAATCGGTTTCCCTGTCACGGGCACGCTCACAGAAACGACGCATAATGACTTTCTCAGATCTGAATGCCCAAAAATCCGCATCCAGATATTCAGTCGTTATATTCACTTTCAATCCATTATCTTTAAAGCCTTTCACCAAACCTTGGTTCAAATCGCGATGCCAAGGAGTCTGCGAAGTATACGATTGGATAAAAAGCACATTGTATGTACGCTCCGATGCTGCCGCTTGACAAAGAACGGCAATAAACAGAACTACAAACACACAGAAATATCGTTGTTTCATAAGCAAAAGATCTGCACCTCTTTCAATATTATTCGCACAAAGATAAGTTATTATATTGAAAACAATGCAAATAGCCTTAACTTTTTACTGCACTTGATGCCCGTCAAAGAAACGAACTGTCCGCGAAGTCTGTTTTGCCTGTTCTTCATTATGCGTCACCATAACAATCGTCCGTCCGTCTTCCTTATTCAACCGGTGAAGCAGTTCCATAACTTCCGCTCCCATTCTGGAGTCCAGGTTACCGGTCGGCTCGTCAGCAAGGATAATCTCCGGATTGCCGATAATCGCACGGGCAACAGCAACACGCTGGCACTGACCACCGGAGAGCTGAGACGGGAAATGACGCATCCGGTGACTTAACCCCACCTTTGCCAAAACGTCCTGTGCCAACCGCTTGCGTTCACTGCTACTCATACGACGATAAAGTAAAGGCAACTCAACATTATCCAGCACATTGAGCGAATTTATCAGGTGGAAGGACTGAAACACAAATCCCAGTTTCTTATTACGGAAAGCGGCAAGTTCCTTATCTTTCATGCTTTCAATTCTTGTTCCGGCTACTTCTATACTTCCACCGGTTGGTGTATCCAATAGCCCCATAATGTTCAATAAAGTGGATTTACCACAACCTGACGGCCCCATAATGCTCAGGAACTCTCCTTTATTCACTGTAAGGTTTACATCCTCCAACGCTACCGTCTCAATCTCATTGGTGCGATAAATCTTATTAATGTCAACTAATTTAATCACAGTCGTAAGTATTAAAATCGTTATTATTATAATCTGTCTTTCTCTTTTTCCGGTCGTATCTTTCATCATTTATTCATCACGCAAGGCTTCGGTGGGAGGAATCCTGCTTATCTTGTAAGCCGGAATAAAGACTCCGAGCAACACCACAACGATAATAATGATATAAACTATAAGTGACACTACTATATAATGCAGCCAGAAATTGTTAATCCAAAGTGAAGGCACGACATAGCCCTGTTCATACCAGTTGCCTTCTGCCAGTCCATACTGCAAATAAATCAGACACCCCACCAACCAGGCAAACGAAGCCAATATAGCAGCTTCTCCCATTAATAGCCTGCATATATTACCCGGTGCTGCCCCATAGCTCAACATAATTCCCACTTCTTCACGGCGGCTACGGGTTTGGAGCCAGAAAGCACCGGTGACTCCTAACGCCAGATTAATAAGAAAGAAAACCGCTAATATTATATTCATCTGGTATTTATTGGTAACACCGGAGCCATATTCCAAGTAATCCAATTGTTCCTTGTAAGTAGAGACCTCCCGTATATAAAGATTACCGGCTTTCAGATTACTGTATGCCCAAGTACGGAAGTCATGCAGAAAACGTTGCTCGGACACATCCGGTTGCAGACGAATCAAAAAAGATCCCCCGTTCCATACTTCTTTCGAACGAACATTCAATTGCGGTTCAAAGAAAGAATACATACCTTGTTCATAATTACGGGAACGCACTTTCTCCACGACTCCTTTTATTGAGAAAAAAGTTGTATCCTTCTCATCGTCATCGCTATTATAAAACAGTCGTTTTCCGGTCAATCGGCCGACCTTCGGAAGGATCTGCAACAAATCAGCAGATACAACAAGATCATTTCTCTGATAATCCATATTGTCCAATTCTCCCAATGTCTTTCCTTCAAAGGTTTTGAAACCAAAAGTCTCAAAGAATCCGGTATGGGGTATAAAGTAGGATATGGACGCCGGTATTGCCAATGTATCGTATGCATAAGTATTATACGAACTCCCTCCCGAACCCGGAAAAGCAAAAGTCACCAAAGGAGCAGCATTCTGTACACCGGGATAATCACGCAACTTACGTAACATACGATGCATATTTTCCATTGTATGAAGAGAATCCGCTTCTTCCTTATTATAATCAGGAGCAGTGGAAGGCAAACTGCGGATAGGAGCAATCAGCAACCCGTCCGGTTCGTATCCTAAAGGCAACGTCTGATTATAACTTAACACAAAGAGAGGATCAGTGATATTCCAGGTCAGAACAGTGACCAGTATCAGTTCGGCAAGCAACCACGCATTCCGGACTCGCCGTGCCCAAAGATTTTTCAGTATCAGTTTCAACATAATGATCTAATTCTATTATATATAAGGTGATAACCCTATTTCTGCTCATTCAAAGATTCAACTATCGGATGGCGTAATGCATTCCATGCGGGTATTAACGCTGATATCAGATTCAGTAATAAACAGAACAGAGCCGCTGCCACAAAGATTAACGGAGCAAAAAACATATCAATTCCCATTCCCAAATTCACTCCTTTAGGAGGAAACTTAGGAAAGACTTCGAATAAACTGAATATCTCATATCCCGACAAAGCAAGTACAATCCAAGCTATTACCAATCCGAGAAGAGTTCCCAAGCCTGTAAGGAGTAGATTTTCCCAGATAATCTGTACCAATAACCGCCTGCGGGAAGCACCAAACGCCTTACGTATACCCAAATCCGGTAACTGGCGTTCCATACGGGCAGAAATCATGCCGCTCAAATTGAAAGCGGGAACAAAAAGTAATACCATAAAGATACCTACAAACATCCATATCACCCTGCCCCAGTCGACAGCGACATTACTCCAGAGGCGGAAAGTGCTATGCCAATAAAGTTCGGGTTGTCCCACTAAATCCAGCTTCCACCCGTCACCCATATCCGATACATTAAATTTACGGACAAGTTCCAGTACTTCATCTTGTACATCTGTGACACTTTTCGATTCCTTCATCAAAATGTAGACACGATAACCTCCCAACGCCCAATGGCTTCCTTCATCATCATAGCCATCGCGACAACTATAAGGAAGATAAACTTGGGCATACGAGTCCGGTGTAAGAAAACTGCCACTTTTCACAACACCCACCACTTTTACATTGGTATAATCCATTAAGAAGTTTTTACCGACCACTCCCTTAGTTGTTCCGAAAAGCTGCTGTGCATAACTATCTGTCAGTACTACATTATGAATACCGCTACGGCGATCGGCCTCAGTAAATGGCTTCCCCTCCAGAAAGACCAAAGGAAAGACACGGAAAAAGTTCTCGTCCGTATACCTTGCATAAGTCGGAATTTCTTCTTTGTCGTTTGTCACCCGGGCATAACTTGTACCAGACACTCCGGTACTTACTTCCGCACTTTCCAACGAGTAGAACCAGTCTTTCAACATTGCATAACTGATATTGGAAGAATGAGTACTCTCATCGTTTGTCATTTTAGCGGATTTCACCACCAATGTACGCATCCTGTTCGTCTCCGGATAAACAGGAGCCAACCGCACATAATACACAATAGCTATTACCATTGTCATAACGATAGAAATCCCTGTTCCTACAATATAGAGCGTGCTGAAAAGCGGATTCTGCTTCATTAAGTTCCACGCTTGTTTCAAATATACCCTGACAACCATATCTTCTACCTTATTTTAGTTTCAGTTTATTCTTGTTTTTATAGGAGTTCATATCGCTCACCACTACCCTGTCGCCCAGTTTCAACCCGCTCAGCACTTCTACATATTCAAAGTTGGAATCGCCCAACTGTACTTTACGTTTGACCAGTTCGCTATCCGAATCGCAGACAAACAGTTCATATTCACCGCGTCCCACATAGAAAGAGCCATTGGCAATACGCATCACATCTTCTTTCACGGCATTCATCACATAGACATCCGTCTTCAATCCGGAACGCAGACGGCGGTGGTTATCCTCCTTCAACTGTACGCTGAAAGAGATCACCCCATTCTTGGAAAGCGGTGTCACACTGCTGACAGTTCCTTCCAATTTATCACTGCCGATTTTCACAATCGCTTTTCCCCCTGCCGACACACGGTCACCGTACGTATCGGCAATCTCGCCTTCCACTTTGAAATGACTCAAATCGGAGATGACTGCCACTTGTTCGCCCTGCGAAATCTGTGCACCAATCTGATTATTAATAAAGGTAAGGATAGCTTTTCGGGGAGAACGTATTTGCGCATCCTCAAACGTACGCTTCATCTCCGCCAGACTCTTACGGAAGATATTGAAATCAAGTTCCTGCACCTTCAACTCTGCGGCGGCCACTTCCTGTTCATTTTTAAACTGCTGTTGAAGTTGTTCGTATTCGAGCTGGGCAACATTATAGCTTAGTTCCGCCTGACGGACTTTATCCGTTGTTCCTGCCCCGAGACTGTCCAAATAATGTTCGTTCCGCAGTTCCACCTTCATCCGGCTAAGTTTCATGGCTGAAACCTTGATCTGCATCGCCATATCGGAAAGTTTGGTCTGGCTGTTGACACGAAGCTGGTCAAGTTTATAACGACGCATTTGTTCTTCATCCAACAGTTTCTGGTATTGTGTTTCCGTACTTTGAAGATCGAGTTTCAAAATCGGAGTGCCTATCTCCACGCTATCGCCTCCTTTTTTATAGATTTCAAGGATACGGGAGTTAATAGGCGAATTGATTATCTCTTCAAAAGCAGGAACCACCTTTCCCGACGCGCTGACACTGACTTCGATCACTCCTTTGTCGACTGTAGAGAACACAAGATCTTTTTCTTCTACTCCCACTCTCATCAAAGAGATGAGTACACTGACAACAATAACTCCTGCCACCCCTATGGCCGAATAACGAATGATTTTCTTATTACGTTCTTTCTGACGAACTTCCTTAGGAATTTCTCTGTCCATATCTGATTGTTTATGATTTTATCATGTATTATATTCATTCGGAACTTATATATACCAAATCCGTGCCAGAATCATAAACTACTGAAATAGAGAATGTAGCCCAAAAGAAAGGGTGTCCGAAATCGAACACCCTGTACGAATTTACCGTTCAGAAACAGAACGGTGTGCCGCATAAGACGACATTATGCTTTTTCCTGTCCGCTTTGTTGCGGTTCGTGCAGCAGGTCTTTTCCTAAGTGGGTAGTCGCTTCAACGACCTCCCTGTCACGAATCTCCTTTGCTTTCCGGGCATAGACAATCATACGCATGGACTGGTCGTAAGTGAAATAGTTCCATATCCAGTTAAGTAGTACCACCACCTTGTTGCGCACGCCAAGAATAGAACGCAAATGAACTACCAGCCACAACACCCAGGCAAACCAACCTTGCGTCTTTATCTTACTAAATTCCGCCACGGCACGGTTACGACCGACAGTTGCCATTGAGCCGAGATTCCGGTAATGGAAAGGTTTCATCTCCTCTCCTTTTTCAAGGCGCATCAGATTCTTTGCCAGGAGTTCACCCTGCTGGATAGCGACTTGTGCCAGTTGAGGATGTCCGTTGGGGTAGTCTTTATCAGAAAACTGCACACATTGGTCACCAATGGCAAAGACGTTCTTCATTCCCTCCACCCGGTTAAATTCATCGACTTTAATACGTCCGCCACGCCCTATCAACGAAGCATCCATGTTTCCGAAAGTAACACCAGTCACACCACTCACCCAAATAAAGGTACGGGTGGCAATCTCGCTACCGTCTTCTAGCATTACCTTATGATCGCGATAGTCGACCACACGCTTGTTCAGCAATATGTTCACTCCCATTTCACGAAGGAATTTTTCCGCATGAGCGGATGAATCCTCCGACATTCCGGCAAGCAGTCGTGGTCCGGCTTCCACCAGATAGACATGCATCAGGCTAGCCGGCATATCGGGATAATCGTTCGGCAGTACAAACTTCTTCATTTCCGAAAGTACACCGGCCACTTCTACGCCTGTGGCTCCTCCGCCTACAATGACGATATTCAGCAGTTCCTGTTGTTCCTGTTTGGTTGAGCAGGTCAGCGCCCGTTCGAGATTAGCCAAAAGAGCATTCCGCAGTCCCATGGCTTCGGAGACGTTCTTCATCGGCATGGCCTCTTCTTCGATATGCTTATTACCGAAAAAGTTGGTGGTAGTGCCTGCCGCCAAGACGAGGTAATCGTATTCGGCTTTCCCAATGGAAGTCTGTATCATGTTCTTTTCCGGGAAAATGGCGCGTACTTCCGCCATTCGGAAATAAAAGTCTTTCCGGTGCTGGAAAATTTTACGGAAAGGGAACGAAATGGAAGTAGGTTCCATACCCGCCGAAGCCACCTGATAAATCAACGGGGGAAACTGATGATAATTATTCTTATCAATCAATACCACCTGAAAGCCTGATTTCTTCAGCTTATTAGCTAACTTCAGGCCACCGAAACCACCGCCTACTATGACGACACGCTTCTTGTCAACTTTTGCAATATTTAGACTCATACTCCAATCATGTTTTATCCTAATAATAACATCCGGATGAGTCATTTAGTTTTCCTTTTGTCCAACTTTTACAAAAAGGAAAAGAAGCGTGTTCAAAGCTGCCTAACGAAGACGCAGGCGGTCGCCCACTTCGGGGACATAATCACCGTCCTTACGATTCATCTTATACAGGTTTTTGAGCCGGATACCGTATTTCTGGGAAATGCCATGCATGGAATCACCGTCCCTCACCACATATACAGTATGAGGTTTGGAGGCTTTCTTCTTTTTGGATTTCAGATAGATGATGTCTCCTTCCATTAAGGTATATTCACGATGCAAGTCGTTATACTTCACAAGTTTCTTCCAACTGATGCCTAATTCCTTGCCCAAATCCTGGAAAGTATCTCCGTGGCGGGCGACAACATAGGCGATATCATTGGCTATGTAAATCTGATGCGGATTCATCAACCAGGGGTTTTTCCTTAGCTTACGTTCGGAGTAGACACCCTTACGGTCGTACTTATACAGGTCATAATCTTCGATGATAGTAATCAGACGGTTGGCATAAGAAGGGTCGGTGGCATATCCGGCTTTCTTCAATCCCCGTGCCCAACCTTTATAGTCTGTAATATCCAGTTTGAAAAGAAAGGCATAGCGGGCTCCGCGTCTCAGAAACTCAGAGTGGTCTTCGTACGAATCACGCGGATTACTGTACGCACGGAAACACTCATTACGCGCATCGTCATCATGGCGGACACTACGCCCCCGCCAACTGCCGCCGCACTTGATACCAAAATGGTTGTTGCTCTTGCGTGCCAACTGGCTATATCCGGCTCCGCTTTCCAACAATCCCTGCGCCAGCGTTATACTAGCCGGAATCTTATGAAGCTTCATCTGCTCCACAGCCAGATCACTATACTTATTTATATATTCTACGTAACGGGAATTTCTTCGTTGCGCCTGCGCTCCTACTGCAAAGAAGAAAACCATAGTAAAAAAGACCAGTCTATACAGTTTGTTCTCCATTTTATTT
>OHAJ01001481.1_pt1 | contig 17080 bp, 17 predicted proteins | sample 1577101 | NCBI WGS metagenome assembly OHAJ01 (sample SAMEA3541531, study PRJEB24748) | human gut metagenome | biome: human gut; feature: human-associated habitat; material: faeces | place: China | collected 2012
GCGGCGATGCTTTGCTACGGCGCCATGCGCGGCGAGGCGGCAACGGTGCTGAGCATGCTCCCGAAATATTGTTTAAGCCCCGCCCAATGCTCCCACTTCCTGCGCCTTGCACAGCGGGCGGGCTGCCCGCCCCCGGCGGAGATCGAGGCCCTGTTCTTGAAACAGGGGGGCGCGTACCCGTCACCAGACCCTTTCAAGGGTTCCGTATGCGGGGAGCCGCCAAGGAGGGGGAACAAACAGCGTTCCAAAACAGTTTCGGATTTCCAACTGACCCTTTTCCCACTCTGTTAGCCGGTACGGTGACACCGTTCGCTTTTTGGTACGAGGACGATCCGGCAGGCGGCTGTATTCGTTTCCCTACGGAATTGGAATGTGAGCGGCTGATGGGCTTGCCGGAGGGGTGGACGAAGTACGGGGCTGACGGCAGGGAGATCAGCGCGTCCCAGCGGTACAAGGCCCTGGGCAACGCCATCGCCCTGCCCTGCGCGGAGTATATCATGGCGGGGATCGCGGAGGCCCTGCGTTAAAACTGCCTGGGCTTCTGGACAAAGTGTCCAGAAGTGGCCGGGCCGGAAAGGAGTGATCAAAATTCCCTATGTGAATGTTCCCAACGATCTGTCAAAGGTCAAAACCAAACTTGCCTTTAATCTGACGAAACGCCAGCTTGTGTGCTTCGGGATCGCGGCGGCGGTGGGCGTCCCGTCCTATCTGTTGGCCCGGAGCTCCATCGGCAACACCGGGGCCATGTTCCTTATGATGGCGGTGGCGCTCCCCGCATTTTTGCTGGCTATGTATGAGAAAGACGGGCTCCCGCTGGAAAAGGTGGTGCGAAACATCATCCGGGCCCGTTTCCTGCGGCCTGGGGTGAGGCCCTACCGAACAGAAAACATTTACGCCCCGTTCACCCATCGGGGCGCTGCGGGAAAGGAGGATGCGATTGCAGAAAGCAAAAAATCAAAAGCGCGGCCCCGGAAAGGCCGCTGACCGGAAAGCTGCGTTGTCTGCCCAGCAGACGATCCCTTATCTGGTGATGCACCCGGACGGGGTGTGCCAGCTCCCCGGCGGGCTCTATACAAAGACGGTGGAATATGAGGACATCAACTATTCCGTGGCAAGCACCGAGGATCAGACGGCGATTTTCGGCGGCTGGAGTTCGTTCCTCAATTACTTTGACACCTCTTTGCCGTTCCAGCTCTCCTTTATCAACCGCCGCTCCCGTTCCCGGAACAAATACCGGGTGAACATCCCCCAGGCCCAGGATGACTTCAACAGCGTCCGGGCCGAATTTACCGGGATGCTAAAAAACCAGATTGCCCGGTCAAACAACGGGATCGAGCGGTCAAAATATATCACCTTTGGGCTCCCCGCCGATGGGATCGGGGAGGCCCGGCCCCGGCTGGAGCGTGTGGAGGCCGATGTGACAGGCAATCTCAAACGGCTGGGGGTACCTTCGGAGCCCCTGGACGGGCGGTCACGGCTGGCCCTGCTCCACAGCCAGATGCACCCCGGCAGCCGGGAGCCGTTCCGCTTCTCCTGGCAGGACATTCCCAAAACAGGGCTGGGTACCAAAGACTATATCGCCCCGGACAGCTTCGACTTTAGGCAGTCCCGCCTGTTCCGGGTGGGCCAGTATTGGGGCGCTGTTTCCTACTTGCAGATTTTGGCGTCTGAGCTCTCGGATAAACTGCTGGCGGAAATTCTGGAGCTGGATGCGGAAATGACCGTAACCCTCCATATCCAGACGGTGGATCAGCTAAAGGCCATCAAAACCATCAAGGGAAAAATCTCCGACATCGGAAAAATGAAGGTGGAGGAACAGCGGAAGGCTGTCCGGGCCGGGTACGATCCCGACATTCTCCCGCCCGACCTCATTACCTTTTCCAAGGATGCGGCGGAGCTTCTTGCTGACCTCCAGTCCCGTAACGAGAGGATGTTCCTTTTGACTTTTACGGTAGTCAATATGGCCCCTACCCGCCAGCGGCTGGAAAATGATGTGTTTACCGTGGGCGGCATCGCACAGAAATACAACTGCGCCCTCAAGCGGCTGGACTGGCAACAGGAGCAGGGCTTTGTGTCCTCGCTGGCCCTCGGCTACAACGAAGTGGAGATCCAGCGTGGTATGACAACCAGCTCCACGGCAATTTTCATCCCCTTTATGACAAGGGAGCTGCGGATGGACGGGCAGGCCCTCTACTATGGCATGAACGCCCTTTCCCACAATGTCATTATGGCTGACCGCAAAAAGCTGAAGTCGGCCAACGGAATGTACCTCGGCTCTACGGGCTCAGGAAAATCCTTTGCGGCAAAGCGGGAACTGCTCAATGTCTTTCTGACCATTCCCCAGGATCGGATTATCATTGTTGATCCGATGGGCGAATATGCCCCGCTGGTTCGCAGGCTGGGCGGACAGGTGATCGAGATTGCCCCGGACAGCCCCCACCACCTAAACCCGATGGATGTGGAGCTTAACATGGCCGCTGGGGAGAGCCCTCTTTCCATGAAGGCGGATTTCCTGCTTTCCCTGTGCGAGCTGGTGGTAGGCGGAAAGGAAGGCTTACAGCCCATCGAAAAAACAGTTGTTGACCGCTGTGTGCGGCTGGTGTACCGGGAACAGGCCCTTGGGCTTGATACGGGAAAAACCCCGCTTTTGCAGGACTTGTACGAGGAGCTCTTGAAACAGCCGGAGCCCGAGGCCCGGCGTGTGGCAACTGCCCTTGAGCTCTACTGCACCGGCTCCCTCAACCTGTTTAACCATCCCACGAATGTGAAAACTGACAGCCGGGTGGTGTGTATCGTGCTGAAAAACATGGGAGAAAACCTCCGCAAGATCGCCATGCACATCACAAATGAATTTGTGTCCCAGGCGGTAGATACCAACTTCCGGGAGGGTGTGGCGACATGGTGCTACTTCGATGAGTTCCATGTCCTGCTCCGTGATCCGCTGACCGCCAGCTATTTTGTGGCGGTGTGGAAAATGCTGAGAAAGAAAGGCTGCGTTCCCAGCGCCCTCACGCAGAATGTGAAAGACCTTCTGGCCAGCCGGGAGATCGAGAACATTCTGGATAACACCGATTTTATGATTTTGCTCTCGCAGGCTCAGAGTGACCGGGCGATTTTGGCAAGACAGCTCGGTATTTCCGAGCACCAGCTTTCCTACATTACCCACTCTAATTCCGGCGAGGGCCTGCTGTTTTACGGGAATGTGACCATCCCGTTTGTGGATCGGTTCCCGAAGGGGGAAATCTATGACCTCTTAACCACCCGACCGGAGGATATGAAGAATGAAGCGAAAACCGAATAAACCACACCCGGAGGCCCAAACGCATACGGAACCCGGAGGCGGAGCTGCCGAGCCCGGCGGCTCGGCTTTTGGGGCTGGCTCTGAACAGGAGCCCGGGGCGGCTGGCACTTCGGGACTAAGTGTCCCAAAGATGGGGAACCCCGCAAAGTCGGATGACTTTGTGGGGAGAGGAGGAGCAACGGAGCGGGCGGATTTTGGTGGCGACGCCGCCAAAGGAGCTAAAGCGAAGTTTGCGACGACGAAGTTCCGGCAGAAAAGCCAGCAGGAACAAGCGGCGGCATCCAAGCTCCGCATGGAAAAGCGGGGCGAAAAACGGGAGGCCGCCCAGGAAAAGCTGGCAAAGCAGAAGCCGCCCAAACAAAAAGGCCCGATCCGTAAGGCGGCGGGGGCCGCCGGATGGGGCGTTCACGGTTTTGTGCATGGCAAGCTCTACGAGGTGGAACAGGAAAATGTAGGAACCGAAGGGGCCCACCGCTCGGAGCTTGCCGGGGAGGTTGTCCTGCGGCATGGCTCCCGGTTTGTAAAACGCAAAGTCCGGGAGCATCCGGCAAGGGCGGCCAGCCGGGCCGAGGCCAGGTATCAGAAAGCGGCGGCGGATTATCATTTCCACACCGCCGCACAGGAGCACCCGGAGCTTTCCAAAAACTATTTTACCCGGTACTGGCAGAAACAGCGGCTTAGAAGGCAATACCAGAAGCGGGCGAAGGATGCCGCAAAACAGAGCGCAAAAGCCGCCGGGAAAACAGCCGCCGCCACGGAAAAGCTGACAGCTCGGGCCGCCGGGTTTGTGAAGCGCCATCCAGTCGGATGCCTTCTGGCGCTGGCCTGTGTCCTTGTGATCGTCCTGCTCCAGTCCTGTTCGTCCTCGCTGGTGTCCATCGGCAACGCCGGAGCCGGGGCGCTGGGAGCCACCACTTACCCCTCTGCGGATGAGGCGATTTTAGGGGCGGAGGCGGCTTATGCCGGGCTGGAGGCAGAATTGCAAACCTACCTTGATACCTACGAAAGCACCCACGATTATGACGAGTACCACTTCAATCTGGACGAGATCGAACACGATCCCTATGTGCTCATTTCCCTGCTGTCGGCGCTCCATGAGGGGGAATGGACGCTTTCACAGGTGGAGGGCTCCTTGCAAATGCTCTTTGACCGCCAGTATATTCTGACGGAGCGTGTGGAGGTGGAGACACGCTATGACAGCGACGATGAACCCTATTCGTGGTACATCTGCTATGTGACGCTGGAAAACAAAAACCTGTCCCACCTGCCTGTTTCCTTGTTGAGCGAGAAACAAATGTCCCGGTACTCCATCTATATGTCCACCCTCGGCAACCGTCCCGACCTGTTTCCCGACTCCCCTTATGTGGACAAATACATTACCAACCCGCCGGAGGGCTATGAGGTTCCGGGGGAATATCTGGACGATGAAACATTCGCCGCTATTTTCTCGGAGGCAGAGAAATACATCGGCTATCCCTATGTGTGGGGCGGCTCCAGCCCGTCTACATCCTTTGACTGCTCCGGCTATGTGTCATGGGTAATCAATCATTCCGGCTGGAATGTGGGCCGCCTTGGGGCGCAAGGGCTTTACAACATCTGCACCCCGACCAGCTCCCCAAGGCCCGGCGACCTTGTGTTTTTCAAGGGAACCTATGATACCCCGGGCGTGAGCCACTGTGGGATTTATGTAGGCGATGGGCGGATGCTCCACTGTGGCGATCCCATCGGATACGCAAACTTAAATACAAGCTACTGGCAGTCTCATTTTTACGCCTACGGGCGTTTACCATGATTGGAGGTCATTTATGGCAACAGCAAAAAGCATGAAAATCCAGGCCGAGATTGATAAGGTCAAAGCCAAAATCAGCGAACAGCAGGCCCGGCTCAAGGAGCTGGAGCAAAAAAAGCTGGAGGCGGAAAACAGCGAGATCGTGGACATCGTGCGTGGCATGAGCATCCCTCTTGCGGAGCTGCCCCTGCTGTTTGAAAAGCTGAAAGGCGGCGGGGCTTTGGGACAAAGTGTCCCGAAGTCCGAGGATGAGGAAAAGGAGGAAAACTGAATATGAAACGGTTTCGAGTTTTGACAGCGGCGCTTTGTGCCGCTGTTTTGTTATGCGGCTTTAGCGTTCCCGCCTATGCCTACGCAGGCGGCGGCGAGGGCGAGGACTACGGCGATCCCACAATGGAAACCCCGGCCCCGGAGCCGACCATTACGCCGGGCGAGGGCTTTTCTGAGGAGGGAAACCTTGTAACCCGTGATCTGCTCTATGACGAGCACACCAACAAGCAGTTTATTACCGTCCAGACCAGCGGCGGCAATACCTTTTACATTGTCATTGATTATGACAAGCCTGTGGACGAGGAAGGCGAACAGTATGAAACCTACTTTTTCAGCGTTGTGGATGAGGGGGATCTGCTGGCCGCAGCCGAGGCCGCTGGCGTGGAACAGGCGGTCTGCTCCTGTCCGGAGAAATGTGCGGTGGGGGCTGTCAATACCGACTGCCCGGTATGCTCTGTCAATATGGGGAAATGCGTAGGCGCAGAGCCGGAGCCCGAGCCTGCCCCGGAGCCTGAGCCGGAACCCGAGAAGCCGGGCAACGCCGGAATGATCCTTTTGGTGCTGGCTGTCATGGGTATCGGCGGCGGGGCCGCATGGTATTTCAAGATTTACCGTCCGAAACACCAGCAGGCTGACCAACCCGAGGAGGACGATGGCGGGGAGTACCCGGACTATGACGAGTTTGAAGATGACGGCCCCCCGTGGGACGAGGAGGACGAAACCGAAGAAAAGGAGGAAATCAGATGAATTTTACCAGCAGTCCCTTTGAACGAATGATGAAAGAAAAACCCCGTCCCCAGGCTCCCGCTGAGAACAGGCCGCCCAGGGGCTCCGCCTGTTATGGCTGCTGTTACTGGCGGGGGCTCGCCTGTGTGTCCTGCTACAAGGAGCTTTTGAAGGCCGGGGCTGGCGGGAGGTGATGGATTGTCCCGTGAACTGACACGCAAGGAAAAGACAGCGATCCGCTCTCTTGTGGTAACATGGTGCGCCAACTATGACCGGGAATACGGATGCCTGCCGCTGGATAGCGATTGCTATATGCTGGGTAAATGCTGGACGGGATCATACTGCCGCTATTTCCGGGAGTCCGTCCTGCCCCTTGATCCGGCGCTGGAAGTGGCCCTTATGAGCGAGGGCCCAAGGCCAGATTTTAAGATATGCCCGGTATGCGGCGGGCCTGTTCCCCCGGACAGGCGGCAGGCGTACTGCTCGGCGGCCTGTGCAAAGAAAGCCCACCGCCGCCAGCAACGGGAATATATGCGGAAAAAGCGGGGTGCATCCGTTGACAATTAGGGCCTGCAAAACCCGCTTATAGCAAGGCTTTCCGGGGCCGTTTCGTTGGCCTGCCGTATCATTCTACGGTCTGGCCCCGTTTGCCCCGATGCTGTCAACATCCATACAGCGGGACTTTGGGACAATTTGTCCCGAAGTACCCGCTTTCTGAGAGGAGGAATTATGCCGAAATATTACCCCATCAATGAGGAGGCCGCCCGGCGTGCCAAAAACGCCAACAGCTTTTCTGACTATGTTCCCGGCTCCGCTACCGCCGCTTATCGTGAAATGGTGGATCGGGCCTATGCCCTCGGGGAACAGCAGAAAGGGCGTGTCGATCCCATGTACCACGAAAAGATTGACGGGCTCATAGACCGCTATGCCCGCAAGCTGGCGGAGAACATCAACCAGAGCAATCTCATAGATGCCCGTGTACCCTCCATCCTCATCGCCGGAGGCTCCAACTTCCCGGTGCGGAAAAAGGAAAAGCAGAACGCCGCCCGGGATAAGAACATGGGCGAATATATGCAGATCGAGGGCCTGCTGGATAAGGTGCGCTCAACGGGCATGGGCGGGATCAGCGCAGACGATGACCGGGCTGTGGAAAAGCTGGAGGCAAAGCTGGCAGGGCTGGAGGCCATGCAGGAGGAAATGAAAACCGTCAATGCCTACTACCGCAAGCATAAAACGCTGGAGGGCTGTCCCGTCCTGTCCGCCGAGGAAATTGGAAAGCTCCAGTCCTCTATGGCATCCGACTGGCGCAAAAATCCCGTACCCTATCCGTCCTATCTGCTTACCAACAACAACGCCAACATCCGCCGCACACGCCAGCGCATTGAGGATTTGAAAAGTCAGTCGGAATATGCGGGCTGGGCTTTTCCCGGAGGGCGGGCGGAAATCAACGAAGGAGAAAACCGCCTGCAGCTCTTTTTTGAGGAAAAGCCCTCGGAGGAACAGCGGCGGGAACTGAAAAGCAACGGTTTCAAGTGGGCTCCCAGCCAGGGGGCATGGCAGAGACAGCTTACGAAAAATTCCATCTATGCGGCGGGCCGGATGGAGTTTTTACGCCCGGAGGATGGGCAGAGCCCTTACCAGCTCCAGCCCTTTGCCCGGAAAACGGAAAAGGATATGACACGATGAAGGAGGTGTTTTTGTGGAAGAAAACCAAGGCTATGTGATCCGCCAGTCTGTCCTGTTTGAAAATAACCGTGGCTTTGCCCTTGGGGAAAACTTTAAGGCTCCCAACCCCTTTGTGACCTGGCAGTTTACACTGGAGGATGGACAGCGGGACTACTATTGGGGCCATTATTTCAACGAGGAATGTATGGCCATCGGGGACTATAACCGCCGGGTATTTGACTATGAACAGAGCTATGAAGTAAAACGGCTGGAAACCTCCGGCCCAGATTTTTTCAAGTATTACTCCACCCAGCGGCCTGTGGACATCGGCACTTACCCTCGGCCAAAGGACAATCTTCCTGTGGCTCATCTGAACTATGGGGAGCGCCAGCCTGTGGAGGGTGAGTCGTTCCGCTCATGGGGTGAGCTGTGGTATCGCCATCCGCTGACTGAACAGCAGATGTCCGATTATGAGCTCCGTCCCGCCCGGGATAACCCCGAAGGCTGCCAGACTGTGCCGGATCGTGGACACGCCAGGAAAGCCCCGATTAAAGAACAAATCAAGGAGGCCAGGCGGCTGGCTTCTGAAAAACGGGAGCATCCCGCCTACAAAAAAACTGCCCCCGACCGGGGCGACCGATAGGAGGATTTGTATGGAAGAAAGATATAACCCGATGAAAAGTGCGGAGATCGCCACCGAGCACAATTACAATATGCTGGACAGTGTTCTCAATAACCAGGCCCCGCCCCCGGAGGAAAAGGAGCTGGATAAGGTTAAGGAACCACCCCACAAGCGCCGGAGCCGGGAACGGGAGGAACGATGACAAAGAAACGCCGCCGCCCGATCCATCTCCATGTGATGGTGTCCGAGGAGGAGCAGGCCCTTATTCAACAACGCATGGCCGAGTCGGGCATCCGCAATATGGGGGCCTATATGCGGAAAATGGCCCTCAATGGCTATGTGCTCCATGTTGACCTCTCGCCCGTCCGGGAGCTGGTATCGCTCCAGCGGCGGTGCTCAAACAACCTCAATCAAGTGGCGATCCAGGCCAACACCTACGGCGGGATTTATCCCGAGGAGATCGCCGCTCTGCAACGGGACTATGCCGCCCTGTGGGGGCCGCTGTCCAATCTGCTGAAAAAGCTCTCCGCATTGGTGGAGCTCTGATCCTGCCGGGGAGTGGCGTATGCCGCTCCCCGGTTTTCACTACTTCGGGACAATTTGTCCCGAGGTGCTGAAAGCCGGAGGCATCCTTGTTGTCCCTCCCGGACAGAGGTATAATTATCATGTAAGGAACCATAAACCACATTTTTCAAGGAGGTATCAAGCGATGCGGATCATTCTGAAACTTTTAGCGGCCCCCTTTGTTCTGGCCCTCACGCTCCTTGTGGCAGTATTGAATTTTGCTTTTTCCTTTGCGTCATGGGTGTTCTGCACCCTGTCCTTTCTCTGTCTGATCGGAGCCCTGTTTGCTTTATTCACGGGGGATCGCTGGGGCATACAGGGGCTTGTGATCGCCTTTGCTGTTTCGCCCTTTGGCCTGCCCGCTGTGGCGGAGTGGCTCATTGACAAGCTGGACAGTCTCAACTACTCGTTAAAGAGTTTTATCACAGGATAACGCTTTGGGACAATTTGTCCCGAAGTCCCTGCGGCGGCTGGACGGACAGCCGCCGTTTGTTTTGGAAGGAGGTGTACTCACGGCTACAACTTATATCCGGCCCTACAAGGTGGCGGCTGGGAAAGGCGCTGTCCAGACAATGGAGGAACGCTTTGACTATGGGCTTAATCCGAAAAAGCTGGGAGCCCTGTCCTCATACCTCTGCGATCCGGCCACGGCTCCCGCTGAGTTTCTGCTGGTAAAGAGCCAGTACCAGGCGGAAACAGGCCGGGCCGTAGAGCGTGGAGCCCTGTTTTTTCAAATCCGGCAGGCGTTCCCGCCCGGCGAAGTGACAGCGGAGGAGGCCAACCAGATTGGCTATGAAACAGCCATGCGCTGGACGAAGGGAAAGTATCAGTTTTTTGTCTGCACCCACACAGACAAGGGCCACCTCCACAATCACATTTATTTTAATTCAACGGCTTTTGACCGCTCTCGGAAGTTCCATAATTTTATCGGCTCCAGCTTTGCCCTGCGGCGGCTCTCTGACCGGGTGTGCATTGAGCATGACCTCTCCGTAATCCAAAATCCCAAACATCACAGCAAGGGCCGGTATCTCCATTATGGCCAGTGGATTGGGGAAAAGCCGCCCTCTGCAAAACAGCGGGTGCGGCTGGCCATCGTGGAGTCCCTGCAAAAACAGCCCGCCGATTTTCCGGCGTTTCTGAGGCTTATGGAGGAGTCCGGCTTTCTGGTAAAGCATGGCCGTGGCGGTGTGATCTCCTTCCTTGCTCCCGGGCAGGATAAGCCCACCCGCCTGCGGGCATCTACCCTCGGGGATGGTTTTGATCCCGAGGACATCCGGGCTGTGATTGCCGGGGAGCGTCCGATCCCGGAGCTCCCGCAGGAGGCCCCGGCTCCTGCCCGTCGTGTCAATCTGATTATAGACATTCAAGAGCGCATGGCACAGGGCAAGGGCCCGGCCTATGAACGGTGGGCCAAGGTTTACAATCTGAAACAGATGGCTGCTGCGCTCCAGTACCTGCGGGAAAATGATTTGATGGACTATGGGGCGCTGGCGGCCAGTACCGAAAAGGCGGTAGCGCATTTTCACACGCTGTCCGAGGAATTGCGGCAAACGGAGACGGAGCTGGAAAAGACCTCCGGGCTCATGGCGGCTACTGTGGACTACGCAAAAACCCGGCCTGTGTTTGACGGTTACAAGGCGGCCCGGTACAGTAAAAAGTATCTGTCGGAGCATGAGGCGGAGCTTTCCACTTACCGGGCGGCCCGGGCCACTATGAATGAGCTTTTGGACGGTGCAAAGCTGCCAAAGATGGCGGATATGAAAAAAGCCCGCCAGGAATTGGCGGGAAAGAAAAAAGCCCTCTATGCGGAATACCGCAAGGCCCAGGCGGATATGCGGCAGGCTGTGGCAATCAAGGCGAACATTGATCATCTGCTCGGCGTGACGGACGGGCGGGAAAATAAGGCTCAGGAGCGATAGCGACAGGCCGCAGACTACGGTGCAGCGCACCGGGACTTTGGGACAATTTGTCCCGAAGTACAGCGGGTTTGGGGAGCTCCCCAACAAGCATTTTTGCGGGCCCTGCGCCCTGCAAAAATTTCGGAGTGTGGCCACACCCGAATTGCTTGCCAAAACGCGCAACCCGCAACATGGCGCAAAAAACGGAGGTTACGCTTTCTTTTACGTTTCCTCCGTTTCTTTCGATGCTTTCATCGCTTGGATTGTAGCTTCAACGATTTTCAATTCTCTTTCGTCCAAGGCGTTCAACATGGCATCAATCCGCTTCCTGCACTCGCTCCCGCTATTCTGGGACGGGTAAAAGTATTGATCCACCGATATATCAAACATTGTGACCATCTGATAAAAGGTGTTGAAGCTTGGATGCTGACCATCATTTTCATTATACATAATGGTACGCGGAGCGCGGTCAACAATATAGGCCAGTTGCTCCTGTGTCATGCCGCTGGCTTCTCTTGCACGCTTGATGGCGAGCCCTATATCGTGAAAATCAAAGCGTCTTTCATCTCGTTCTATCTTCATAACATCACCTGATATGATTTTACATTTCATGTGATATTATTTGAACGACTTTGTATTTCATACTACTGACTATTTAATTTCACATACGCAAAATTGATGATCGCGGAAATGTGAGGTACAATATACCTATAACTTTGGGACAATTTGTCCCGAAGATCAGAGGTTGGTATCTAAAATAAAATCAGAAATATTGTGAGGTTTCTGTGACATTTGGGTGCTATACTGAAAATGAAGGAGTGTGATACCATGCGAATTTTAGTAGTCGAGGATGATCGGCTTTTGAATAATACTTTATGCTATAACTTGAATACTGCGGGCTATACGGTTGATTCTGCACTGACAAAATCAGTGGCCAGTAGTTTCTTGACAAAGCAGGACTATGACCTGATTGTGCTGGATGTAAATTTGCCGGACGGGAACGGTTTTGACTTCTGCCGGGAAATAAAAGAGCGTCGCCCTGATACCGTTATTATTTTTCTGACCGCAAATGATATGGAAAGCGATATGCTCAAAGGGTATGAACTGGGCGCAGAGGATTATGTGACAAAACCTTTCCCTATGAGCGTCTTTCAAAAGAAATTAGCGGTAGTGCTGGGTAGGCTGACAAAACAATATGGTGGTGATACTTATGAGGATGGCACACTGACCATCAATTTTTCAGAAATGAGTGCTACTCTATCAGGAAAGCCACTTACATTCACCCCACTGGAATATCGACTTTTGAAAATCCTGATGAAAAATCCGCAGATTGTTTTGACCCGGCAAGTCTTGTTGGAAAAGCTGTGGGACGCAGACGGAAATTTTGTGGATGAACACGCTCTGACTGCGGCGATCAGCCGGGTACGAAACAAAATCGAAACACCTGACCGTCAGTATATCAAAACGGTATATGGTATGGGCTATATGTGGATCGGAGGAGTGCTGAAATGAATGTGCGAAAACTTTCCGTCAACAAAGCCTGTATCTTTTTTGCTGTTCTCCTGCTGGTGGCAATGGGGATGGTTTCAGCAGCTTTGTATGGGCTGACCCAAAATATAACCGCTGTCTGGTATGTATTATTGTTCGGCATTTTTGTGCTGGTTTGCGCTGTTTGTTTTATGGTGCTGGTTCGCCGCAAACTGGCAATGTTCTCCGATGCTTTTTGCAGTTTAATGGATGATATGTTATCCGGGAATATGCAGCCGAAACAGACTGTGGAAGAAGAAAGTCTTTTCTATAAAATTGAATATCGGCTGAACCGTTTATATGAAGTCATGCAGGAAAACAAGAACGGCATTGCACAAGAACGGGCTGACCTGCAAGAACTGATTTCCGACATCTCCCATCAGGTCAAGACCCCGATTGCGAACTTGAAAATGATTAACAGCACTCTGCTTGAAAATGAAGTCCCTGTGCAAAAACAAAAAGAGTTTCTAACGGCACAGGCCAGCCAGCTTGATAAACTGGATTTTCTCATGCAGGCTATGATTAAAACCTCTCGTTTGGAAACAGGTGTTATTTCTCTGGAAAAGAAAAGCCAGCCGCTTTATGACACGCTTGCCGCCGCATTGGGAGGTATTCTTCTGAACGCCGAGAAAAAACAGATCAATGTTCAAGTGGACTGCCCGGAGAACTTGGTCGTTTCCCATGACAGAAAATGGACAAGCGAAGCACTGTTCAATATTTTGGACAATGCAGTGAAATATACGCCGGAGGGCGGTCAAATCCGTGTTTCGGTTGAAAGTTGGGAAATGTATGTGAAAATCGACATTGCAGATACAGGCATTGGCATTTCAGAACAGCATCAGGGAGCAATTTTCAAGCGTTTCTATCGAGAGGACATCGTACATGATGTAGATGGAATTGGTATTGGTCTATATCTGGCTCGTGAGATCGTAACCTTGCAAGGCGGTTATATCCGGGTAACATCCGAGGTTGGGAGGGGTTCAACTTTTTCCGTCTTTCTGCCTCGACAATAAAATAAGTACGCTAAAAAACAAAATGTCACAGGCCTATGACATTTGAGATTTAATTAAACAGAGGTATTTTGTTTCCCGTGACATTTCTGTGAGGTTTACCTTTTATGATAGAGCCATCAAAAAGAAAGGGTGGTGTTCTATATGAACATATTACAAACGACAGATTTGAAGAAATATTACGGCACCGAACCGAACATTACAAAAGCATTGGATGGCGTGACCCTATCCATTGAGGAAGGTGAATTTGTTGCCATTGTTGGTACTTCCGGCAGCGGTAAGTCTACTTTGCTGAACATGATGGGCGGGTTAGATACGCCAACTTCCGGCAGTATTAAAGTAAAAGGGAAAGAATTATCGAAACTCAAGGATGAACAGCTTACCATCTTCCGCAGACGTAACATCGGGTTTATCTTTCAGAATTACAATCTTGTTCCTGTGCTGAATGTCTATGAAAATATTGTCCTGCCGGTGGAGCTGGATGGTGATACCGTGGACAAGCGGTTTATGGATGAAGTCGTGAAAATGTTGGCTCTCGATGGGAAGCTGAACAGTATGCCTAACAATCTGTCCGGCGGCCAGCAGCAGCGTGTAGCGATTGCCCGCGCCCTTGTTTCCAAACCAGCTATTATACTTGCAGATGAACCGACAGGCAATTTGGATAGCCGGACAAGTAGTGATGTTCTTGGTTTGCTGAAAGTTACAAGTCAGAAGTTCCATCAAACGCTTGTAATGATTACCCATAACAATGAAATTGCCCAGCTTGCCGACCGAATTATCCGTATTGAGGACGGAAAAATCGCACAGTGACAGGGGGTGACATTGATGGATGATATTTTATTTGGGAACAATAATCAGGCAACAATCAATCGTCTTGCCAAAAGAAGCTACCGCGCTAATAAGCAGAGAAATGTTTTCGTTACCATCGCATTATTCTTGACCGCCTTTATGATTACATCTGTATTTAGTTTGGGGTGCAGTTATTTTGAAACCTATCAAATGCAGCAAATTCGTGCGATGGGCACGACTGCGGATGTGGCAATTACAAGCCTCTCAGAAGAACAATATGAAGAATTGAGCCGATCCAGCTTGGTATCCGTAGTTGGTGTCAGTCAGAGATTGGGCAGCATTGATACATCTGGAATGGACGATGCCCTGCTGAGTATTACTTGGATAGACGAAACAGAATGGCAAGAACACCGTGTACCAACAATTTCGGATATACACGGAGATTATCCGCAAGCAAAAAATGAAATTATGCTCCCTACATGGGCTTTGCGTGCAATGGGGATTGATGATCCACAGATAGGGATGAATATTTCCCTTTCCTATCAACTCGGAACAGATTATCAATATATCTCCGATGAATTTGTTTTGTCGGGCTATTACACAGATTATTCGGCTTCACGTGCAGGCAACCGTGGTGCCGCTTATGTTTCGGAGCTTTTTGCAACACAAACAGGGCTTCCCTTTGATAGTGTGTCTACCGCAATGATTTCTTTTTCTGATGACAGTAATGCCCTGCGATCCTGTGAAAAACTAAAACGGAAGATTTCGTTTACAGAAAGTCAGTCCTTTGAAATTGTACCTATTGCTCAGAGCAATTCCACCACCATTGTTCTTCCACTGGCTGCTATTATCGTCTTTATCATTATCAGCGGCTATTTGCTGATTTATAACATTCTGTATATCTCAATTTCAAGAGATACACAATTCTATGGACAGCTTAAAACGATAGGCACGACAAAAAGACAAATCAAGCGGATCGTGCGTTCTCAAATATTCAGAACGGCGGTGATCGGTATTCCCAGCGGCCTGATTGTCGGTGGTATTGTTTCGCTTGGACTTGTTCCGTTTGCCATGAATATGATGTACTCAAGCGATACAGACCTTGGGGAGATAGTGTCCTTTTCCCCCATTATTTTTGCGGGTGCCGCAATCTTCACATTTTTTACTGCAATCATCGGCAGCATGAAACCAGCGAAAATAGCTGCAAGTATTTCTCCTGTTGCGGCTTCACGCTATACGGAGGCAAATACAAGGAGTTACCGAGATCATAAGAGCCATAGAACAAAATTATCTCGGATGGCACGAGATAATATTTTTAGAAACCCTAAAAGCGCTTTCCTTACTTTTGCGTCCTTATTTTTAGGCTTAATATTGTTTTTGGTTTCTGCTGGTCTACTATCAAGCCTAAGTCCCGACAATTTTGTAAATCAATGGGGAGAAAGTGATTTCGCATTGACTTACAGCATTTCCGAAGAAGGAAACCTGCTCTCTGATGAAATGTTGCAGCAAATTGAAACAATGCAGGGAATTGAAAATCTGCGCGTCACTTATTCTGCTTCACCGTGGCCCACTATGGATGTCATTTACGACGAAAATGTATTCGGGAAATATATTGATTCCTTGGATGGCGTATCAGGTCTTGATTTTTCAAATGCGGAAACACGAAAAAACTATACAGATAATTTTTGGAGCGGCGTTTACGGAATAGATTCCAGATATATCGAAGAACTTAATAAAACGCTTGATAAGCCTATTGACTTAACCGCCTTTGAAAAGGGAGAGTTGGTGGTTTTGTCCGCTATGACGGATGATGAGGGAAACCTATTGATTCAGCCAGGGCAAGCAATCACCGTTGTCGGTGAGTCCGGGGAACAGGTCTTTACAGTGGCAACTGGCTTTCTGGACGCTGATTTTCAGAGTGGTCGAGGAAATGAGAGAGGTACTGCCCCTGATTTGTATATCAGTGAGCAGGCAATAGAGAAGTTGTCTGGAGAAACCAAAATCTTTCGGATTGCTTTTGATACGATTGATAGCAGTTATGACAAAGGGATTATGGAGCAGCTTCAATCCATTACTGCTTCGTCACCGGGCATTACGATTCTGTCACGATATGAAAAGCAGCAAGAAATGGCCGGATATTTGCTGACCTCAAGGATTATAGCCGCAGGGTTGTCCGCTGTATTTTTGCTGATAGGAATTATGAATTTCATTAACACAATGGTTGTTAGTGTAAATACTCGGAAACATGAATTTGCAACACTTGAAAGTATAGGAATGACGAAAAAGCAAATTAGAAATGTATTGCTTTGGGAAGGCGGGTATTATTGGAGTATTTCTTTCCTACTGCTTGCCACACTGGGAACAGCGATATATATTCCAATATACTCAGCCTTTAGAAGAATGGTTCCTTATGCAGCTTTTCACTATCCTGTAATTTCTCTGTTGGTTGTCGCAGCTATTGTTTTGCTGGTCTGCTTGGCAACCCCCGTCATAACTTTCATGCAAAATGTTAAGCAAAGCGTTGTAGAGAGACTGCGGCAGAATTAAATATTTGCGATGAAAACCGGGAGATTATTCTCCCGGTTTTTCAAATCTCACAGGTTCGTGAGATTTCAGCCCATTATTCTGTCGAAACAGCGTGTGTCAGTGACATTTCTGTGAGGATTGCTTGTTAAGATAAGCGCAAAAGGAACAAGCTGCCGCACGACGGCAAAAGAAAAAAAGCCGTCGTACAGCAGCCTATCAACACGCCCATTTGAAACGGCGGCTTTGATTTTCAGAGCCGCCGTTTCTTTGCGTCTACACAAACCAATGACGACTTGTAGGGACACGGTAGCCGATGGGAGGTTATTTTGCCGTGTTCATTTTATTATTTCATTGTTCGCGTGATCTGCACCAGCTAAAAAAAGCGTAGCCCCT
>OHAJ01001490.1_pt1 | contig 17017 bp, 12 predicted proteins | sample 1577101 | NCBI WGS metagenome assembly OHAJ01 (sample SAMEA3541531, study PRJEB24748) | human gut metagenome | biome: human gut; feature: human-associated habitat; material: faeces | place: China | collected 2012
GCTTTTTTTAGCTCATCTTGGGCATTTAATAAGGAAATTGAGCGCCCTCAATTCCATTGAGTCCTATTTCTACATCCACGTAGTAGTCGTCATAATCTACATCCGATGATCTGGATCTGGTTGGAGATTCATGTATCTTGGAATATTTTATTACCGGAGTCTGGGGTGAGAACTCTCTTGTAAAGTATTTGACTCTGAATGATTCTCTAGTATTTGATTTGGTAGACGGTGTTATTTCGACCAATCTGTATTTTAAACCTCCAGAGGTAGATCTTGCATATTCATTTTCATCAAAATGATGTTCAAGAGATGATAGATCCACATTGAATCCTTCCGGTTCAAAGGGAGTGAATGTGGGTTGGGAATATAGCGGATCCCATCTTCCATCTTTCAACTGGGCTGATAACACATAATGTGCTATACTTGTCCAATTTGCTCCACCGGTCACTTCAAGATCAAGACCATAAGGTGCGCATGCTGTTTTGATATCAATAAAATTTTCATAATTATCGTCTTCGGATGAAGAATCGTCATCGATTGTTCTAAGACTGTGGTCTTCTATATTATTAAGATCTGTTTCAGTATCGAAAGAAAAATGAAATGATCCGCTGAAAGGTATTGTGTCTTCGGTATTTCCATCTTCAGACAATGCGTTGGTGTTTCCGGTCCATACGAGCCAATCCCAATCAAATAATTTCTTAAAAAGCCACTCATAGTCTATAGATGAAATATCCCTTACCGCCACTCCTTTACATAAATCAGGTGACATTATTTTGTAGAAACCGTTATTATTGTTTGAAACAATATATCTTAACGATTTGCCATTTTGAAAAGGAGAAGGTGCATATAGACTAAAGTAGCCGATACCGACGGTGCCACTTGTCGCGTTCTTGTAGGCTTCATACGGGTCTTCGCCTATTGCATTGATTATTATTGATTCATAAAGTGTCGGTTTCTCGGGGGAATAGTCCATTCGTTGTTCGCTATTTACTGCTACTATGCTGTGCCCGAAACCTAATCCTAAGGCAATATCTCTTAATGCCAAAGTTACAAAATCGTATTTGTTTTCAGATACGGCGTCAAGGTTGAATGAAAATTCAGATAACTTTCTTGCGTTGTATTTTATTGTTATATCTGTAGACGATAGCCGTTTACAGGTAGTGGTGTCTTTTTGAAAACGGAATCTGTATTCATCTTTTATATGATGATAGTCTTGCATACATGATGCTTTGATCGCGGATGTAAGAAAACTGTGATCCTCTGTCATATAACCATCCGTTGTTACAGTCTTTGCTATAACGGTAGAAACGTTTGTCATACCGATTCCTCGTGGATCCAGTATGGCCTGAATTCTGATCGGCAGTGTCATTGGCAGATTTTCCTCCCATATTTTTGCCGCATACTCAAACGCACCTTTCATTTCCTCGGGCCATTCCCCCTCATACTCAACAATAATCTTTGAGCCGCTTTTCAGAGGTCGGTATCCCGGCAACTCCATCATAAAGGATTCGAATGCGTCATTCGCTTCATTTTCAGTAGTAATTTCTCTCTCAGACTGAGCGTTAGCAGCTAATGGATAGAATAATATACTGCATAACAATAAGAAATGGGTTTTATTCATTGTTTGATGTATTTTAAGGTTAATTTCTCATTTTGATAGGTTGTATAAGCCACTATATATACTCCTTTTGCAAGACTGCTCGTATCGAGTATATTGTTAATCTTGTTATATTCTAAGACCTTATCTCCATCTAAAGTATAAACATCCACATCGTTTACATAATCAGTATTTATAGATATGTGATTCCGATATAGAGTTATTATTTCTTTTGATGAATTTAGGTAAGACTCCGGTTTAACAATGCCGGTGGCTATATTCCTAAGTTCTGTAAGTCTTGCGAGTATAGCCGGATCTTCAATGTAATCATTAACTGCGATTGGATCTCCGTATACACTTCCGTGAGAATTAGATGCATGTATTCGGATTATATCTCCCAAATCCACTGAAGAATCAACATATTGTCCGGCATCATTTATTTCAAGCTCAACGATAAATAAGAAATTTAGTTCATCCGGTATGCCGAAATTCCAAAAGTCTTCCCTGCAAGCATATTCTAGCCAAAAAAAGGTTGCATTTTTACTCTCTATGTCAAAACATAATTTGCTATTAACATATATATTGTCGAATTCCCAATCATAAACTAACGGATCAAAATGAATATTTTTAACTATTGGTTTTGTCGGTGGTTCCATAGGTTCAACAGGAGGCTCCTCGGCGGTTTGGTCAGGAGTATAGCCGTAAAATACCTTTGAGTCGTTATAGTCGGTGTTACCCCCGATACATTCTCCGAATGCAGATATACTTGTCAGGCATATAAAAATCAGCCATATCGTCACTTTATTTTTCATATTTTTTATATCAGATGGTTATCGTTTTATATATTTTATAGATCGAGTTTCTCCATTTTTTTCATATTGGATGATTACCGGAGTTTTTGGCAATACACCTGTAATTGACGATAAGTCATTTCCTGTCCATAACAGTCTTCCGAATATATCATATATTTTATAATTGGTTTTTAATCCAGCTGTCTCTGACCAAATGGATTTTGAAAAACTGACGTCCGCACCGTTTGTCGTTTCCAAGGGATACCATTCAGTTGCTTGAGGGGTAATTTCTACAATATATTCTGCTTTTCCGACAGAGTTCTTTACTGTGAACACAAGCCACGCGTATCCTTCGGAGAAAAATGCAGTGGATGAACCTTCCGCAGTTGGATATTCATATATAATTTGAGATCTTGAGAGTTGACTGAATTCTTCAAGAGATTCAACTTCAACATATTCCGCACCCCGAGTGCGAACTTTAAAATCTATTACATATCTACTGCTACTGATCCATCTTGGTTCCATAATTGTAACACTGTCTATGGAAGGCTGTCGTAGAATATTCAATACATATGGATATGTTCTGTATTTTAGACCATTTTGTTCAAAACAATAATCTAGACGAGCCTCTGTAATTCCGTTGACATCGACTGCATATTTGTTGATGTTTTCAAACTTACCAAATGGAGGGACAGTACAAGAGCCGTCCTCGTCTTCGAAATATATTATTTCATTTTGATCGCTATTTTTTAATGGTATTGATAATCGCCATTGCCCCCCTTTAAGGCTATTGTCAACTTTATCATGACTGCCATTATTGATAACTCTGACTTCAAATGAATGGGATTGCATGGGATCCACAATAGACTCACATAATGTATCAGTACATACAATACCGATAATTTCTTTTCTGTTTGTATCCCATCCCATCATTTTCATTACGCCAATGGTTGCTTCATCTATCTGTAAGATATGATCTCCTATTGTCACATCGGGAGCCATCAGACCATCTTTAAGAGCGGCGAATGGCAGATTGGATGCTGAATAGGGAGGATCTGCGAGCTGATATGAATTGGCCGAATCCTTGACATAAAACTTAGCATCTGGGTAAGTAATAAAATCAACCAATTTGCTATTTGCACGATTAGGCATACAATTAATATCTTTAAGCAGAGAGTTATCAGATCTTTGGACTAATAGATCGAAGATAGAGTGATTTCTAATTCCCATTGGATATCTATAATCATTAGGTTCGGAATTAAGAATAATGGGTGAACCGAATCCGAAAATCCGGCACATTGCTCTAATAAGGCCGAAAGTAAGGTTTTTCTTTGTTGTGTCAATATTATCTCCGGTATATGTATCCCAAATTTCATCACTGTTTATTATTATAGTGCCGGCATTTTTATCCTCCTCTGTTTTTGAGAATTGATTCTGTTGTGAAGATAATTCTTTGGATGACCAATATGCATTCGGATAGTTAACCCCATTCTGGCTATGATATTTTACCACGGTCTTGATATCACATTGTAATGGCTCGAATCGAATTTCTATTTCACATTCGAGTGAATCCTGAATAATTGAACTCCATAAAGATCGTGCCTTGTCTGCACAATCCAAAATGTAATCCGGTATATTCTCTCCTTTGATTCTGATGTTGGAAGACTTTGACGAGAGGCGCTCTTTCAAAGATAATAAGGGTATGGATATAAGGTCTTTGTTATTTATTCGGGGATAAAAATTATCCTCAAAAACAACTATTGAGTTATTTTCATCTGAATCCTCAACATTGATATTGGCGTTATAAACTGAGGCGTGGATTGAAAATGTTATGAACGCTATGAAAATGAGTAGGAATTTTTTCATAAGTCAAGAAATTAAAGTTATTCACAAAAAATTAAAAACTCAATATATTCGCTTTATAGTGCTCCCATTAGAGAGTGATTGAATCTGTTAATTCCAATTCCGGACAAAGAACGGTTATGCCGGGATCGACTGTCATCTGGTGCAGATCAGTTCTGATAGATGGGATATTCTTCGTGGTCCATCGCAAATATAGTACTTTTATTTCATATACGCAATAATTTACATATTTTTGTTGACATATAGTATATTCCGTTAAGATTTCGTGCGTTTTCACTTTCTGTCATAAATCACAAAAATATGTATCAACTGTTACAATTTAGTTAAATCTTTTATCTCACATATACTCCTTCTATGATCTGTTCACCCTAAAAGCAACTTTTTCACTCTTTTCTCCCGAAGGATAATTGTATTGTTATTTTTTTAACATACTTTGTGCAATGAACAGGGCGTTATTTCCAATATTTCAGGGACCATACGCCAGCAGCGCATGGTCCCTGAAATATTGGAAATATCGGAGAAAAATCGGATTGTCTCTTCTGCCGACGGGGCGGTATTGGGTAGCTTATCCGAGGATGGCGAGGACGCGGCGGAGGGCGGAGATGAAGGCGTCGACCTCTTCGCGGGTGTTGTAGACTGCGAACGATGCCCGGACCGTGCCGGTCACTCCGAGGCGTTCCATAAGCGGCTGGGCGCAATGATGTCCCGTGCGCACCGCCACTCCCATGCCGTCAAGAAGCATACCGAGATCGTAATTGTGGATATTGCCGACATTGAACGATATGACGGCCGATTTTCCTGGAGCGTTGCCGTAGATCGTCAGTCCCGCTATCTCGTTCAGTCGCTCGGTGGCATAAGCTAAAAGCTCCTGTTCCTGTCTCTCGATATTGTCGAGTCCTGTACGTTCTATGAAATCTATGGCCTTGTCAAAGGCCGCGATGTCTACGAAGTCGGGGGTGCCGGCCTCGAATTTGAAAGGCAGATCCGCAAAAGTGGTTTTTTCGAAAGAGACATGCTTTATCATTTCGCCGCCTCCCTGATAAGGAGGCATCTCCTCGAGCAGGGATCTGCGCCCGTAAAGTACGCCTACGCCTGCGGGACCATACATCTTGTGCGACGAGAATGTGTAGAAATCACAGTCAAGATCGCGCACATCGATGCGCAGATGGGGAGAGGCCTGCGCGCCGTCCACAAGTACCGGCACGCCATGGGCGTGGGCGGTGGCTATCATCTCTTTTACCGGATTGACAGTGCCGAGGACATTGCTGACATGACAGAACGCCGCCATTACCGTACGGTCGTTGAACAGCGAACGGTATTGCTCGAGATCAAGCTCTCCGTTCTCTCTGATGTCGACCACACGGAGTTTTATGTCCGCATGGTTTTTCAGCAGTTGCCAGGGGACTATATTCGCATGATGCTCCATGACGGTGAGGATGATCTCGTCGCCGTCGCGGAAACGCTGCCCGTAAGAAGCGGCCACAAGATTGATGGCCTCCGTGGTGCCGCGTGTGAAGATGATCTCCTCCGGCGCGGCGGCGTTGATATAACGCTGTATGCGTCGCCGGCTGGCTTCCTGAAGGTCTGTGGCTTCCTGCGAGAGAGTGTGGACACCGCGATGCACATTCGCCTTGGTGGTCTCATACATGCGGGTTATTGCCTCGACCACCTCGCGCGGTGTCTGCGATGTGGCTGTGTTGTCAAGATATATCAGCGGCTTGCCGTTGACCTTGCGGTCGAGAATGGGGAATTCACCGCGTATCCTGTTGATATCCATATCCGTTATTTTTTACATACTGCCATGGGGCACTGGCGGCCACATGCCGATTCCGCGCCTGCGAAACGACGCTCGGTCAGTATATGCAGCCGATCGCGCAGCGACGGCACGTCGACGGCCGCGATGACATCGGCCATGAAGGCCTGGCGCAGAAGCTGACGTGCCTCAGGCTCCGTCAGTCCGCGGGTCCTCATGTAGAATACCTGCATCGGGTCGAGCTGCCCTGTGGCGCAGCCATGCGAGCACTTCACGTCGTCGTTGTAGATTTCCAGCTGCGGTTTGGAATACATTTTCGCTTCATTGCCGCCCACAAGGTTGCGGTTTGCCTGATAAGCTTCCGTCGAGACGGAGCCGGGAGCGACATATATGCGTCCCGTGAAGGCACCGGACGCCTTGTCGTCGACAGTAAATTTGAACAGCTCGTCGCTTTTGCATCGTGGCATGGCATGGTCTATGCGCGTGAATGTCGACAGTACACGCTCCTTGTCCTCGATTCCCATTCCGTAGAGACGGAGACCGGCGTTCTCTCCTTCGAAACGGCAGTAGTATTCGTTGCGTGTGGTGCCGTTGAAGAGAGTCATGCCGTCGATGTTTACGTCCGACGACGCTCCCTGACTCATATAAAGAGCCGTGAGGCGCGTGGTCCTTTCTGTCGACTCCTCGATCTGGTAATAGTCGAGACGGGCGCGCTCGCCGACATGGATCTCTACTGTCTCGAGAGCCAGCATATCCTGATCCTCGGGCTGCGTGTGGTCGCAGGCGAGCAGTTTGCATTCCGCGTCATCCTCGATTATGATAAGCAGACGGCGAACGGCCATTATCGGCATCGGGCCTGTCAGGATGTTGACCAGCTGCAGCGGGCGTTCGAGCCGCACGCCCCGGCGGACGCGCAGATAGAGGCCGTCTTCGGCAAATAGCGTGTTCAGGGCTACTATCGGATTGGCCGGATCCGCTATCCTGCCATAGTACTCACTGACGTCATCGGGCGAGAGTCGGGCGAATTCATTGAGGCTCCCCACATCGACACCGTCGGGCAGAGAGTCATAAGCCTCCGTGGCGGCAGCGAACGTGTCGTTGACATTCATCATGACAGACTGTGATGACGACACCGGCACATCGCAATGAAATGTCTTTTCCGGGTCGAAATCGATATCCGCCTTCAGAAGGTTCAGTCCGTAGTCGGTCGACAGGAGCGCGTTCAGGTCGATATTCTCGAAATTCTCATCCCCTTTTGACGGAAGACGCATTTTCTCAAGTCGTCCGCAGGCCTCCTTCCGCAATGCGTTAAGCACTGGCGCGCCGTTGGCATCGATCAGGTCCCGATGCTTTCTGTATAGGTCTATATATTGTTTCAACGCATTCATTCGGCAGCCTTTTTAGTCGGGGTTTTCTTCCTTTATCCAGTCGTAGCCGCGTTCCTCAAGTTCGAGTGCGAGCTCCGGACCGCCGGTGCGCACGATTCTTCCTTTGTAGAGAATGTGCACGAAATCCGGTTTTATGTAATCGAGCAGCCGCTGGTAGTGGGTTATGACGATTGTGGCGTTGTTTGCGGTCTTTAGTTTGTTGACGCCCTCGGCCACGACACGGAGCGCGTCGATGTCGAGACCGGAGTCTGTCTCGTCGAGTATCGAAAGCTTCGGTTCGAGCACTGCCATCTGGAAGATCTCGTTGCGTTTCTTCTCGCCTCCCGAGAAACCTTCGTTGACCGAACGTGAGGCAAGCTTGTTGTCAAGCTCCACCACCGCGCGTTTCTCTCGCATCATCTTCAGAAATTCAGTGGCGGTCATCGGCGGCTCGTTGAAATATTCGCGTTTCGCGTTCACTGCCGCACGCATGAAGTTGACCATCGACACTCCCGGAATCTCCACAGGATACTGGAACCCGAGAAAGAGCCCTTCATGGCTGCGGACCTCCGGCTCCATGGCAAGAAGATCCTTGCCGTTGAATTCAACGCTTCCCGAAGTCGGGGTATATGCGGGGTTGCCGGCCAGAACCATCGACAGAGTGGATTTTCCCGACCCGTTGGGACCCATTATGGCATGTACTTCTCCGGGCTTGACTTCAAGGTTTATTCCGCGCAAGATCTCACGGCCGTTTATCTCAGCATGCAGATCGTTGACTTTTAACATATCTATTCTATCTAATAAATTTCAGGTTATTTCAAATGTAGATGCCTCTCCGGAGCAGCGTCTCTTCAAAGTCGGAGCAGCGTCTCTCCGAGACGGTGACCCCGTTTCTCGGAAAAGAGAAACCTCTCCTGCGCACCTCCTCTAAAAAGTAAAACACGCGCGAGGCGTGTTTTATTTTTCTGTCACGATATTTTTTTGGCTTCCTCGAGTTGTACGCGATGGAAAAGTTCCGTCACATCCTCTCCGCCGAGCACCGCCGGCGAAAGCTGCATCACCTCCTCCACGACATTGCCGTCGTCGGAGCGCGCTGATTTCAGCAATATGGATCCGGGATTGAGCGCGAGCAGAAAGTTGTAGGCTATAGATACGAACATGAGATACCTGAACAGTCCGTAGACCCCGCCTCCGAGATTGTCGAGTATCGAGCGGTCGTCGCGTCGCAGCGCCTTTCCCAGAAACCCGGTGATGGTGGAAAACACCATGTAGACCGAGAGGAAGACTATCGAGGTCGAGAGCGTGTCATAGACGAACTGCTCCTCCACATGACCGTGGACCGACGGAAAGGCTCCGTATAAGACTCCGTAAAGTCCCGGGGCGAGTATCCGCGTGCTTATTATGCCGAATGCCATGCCGGTCACCGACGGAGCCTGCCTGGCGAGTCCGCGTCTGAATCCCCATATCGACCCGACAGCGGCGGCGACAATAACTGTCAGATGGTAGAGCATAGCAACGCTACGGCACTGCTTGATATTCCCTCCTCGCGTCCTTCGAAACCGAGGCGTTCGGTTGTGGTGGCTTTTACCGACACCTGATCCGCCCCGATTCCCATCACCTCCGCCAGAGTACGGCGCATATCCTCTATGTGTGGCGCGAGTTTCGGACGCTGGGCCATGATCGTGATGTCCACGTTGCCTATCGCGTATCCATGGTGCCCGATCATAGAGCACACATGCTCCAGCAGTATTTTTGAGTCTATGCCCTTGTAATGCGGGTCGGAGTCCGGGAAGTGCCTGCCTATGTCGCCGAGGGCGAGAGCGCCGAGCAGCGCGTCGCACAGCGCGTGTATCGCTACATCGGCGTCGCTGTGGCCGTCAAGCCCGTGGGTATGTCCGATTCTCACGCCGCATAGCCACAGCTCGCGGCCCTCCGCGAGACGGTGCACGTCATATCCCTGTCCTATCCTTATCTTCGGTTGCGGCATCATTTTCTTCTTTTTCCCATCAGGTCGCGCAGACCGTCCATGTCAAACGATAATGTGAAACGCAGCGTCTGGTCGAGAGGAGAGCTCTGGGCCGTCGCGAGCATATACGACGCGTCAAGCTGCACCACATTGAGCGAGAAGCCGGCTCCGAATGCGAAATACGACCGGCCTCCCTTGTTGGGATGTTCGTAGTTGTAGCCTGCGCGCAGGAAAAACTGTTGGTTGTAGTTGTATTCCGCTCCGAGCGAGAACTGGATCTCCTGCAGTTCTTCCTTGAAGCCTCCGGGGGCGTCGGTAAAGCTTTTGAATATACCGGTGATCGGCGACATGGAGTTCCATGTGTCGTATGCCTCCCAGTATGCGTCCTGGCCCTCCTGCGTCTCCATGTCGTAGTCTTTGGGGCGCGGTTTCGTGGGCACGAGGAGTTTGTTGAGGTCGAGACCGATTCCGAGAGTGTGGTAGTCGGCCAGGGGGAACATGAAGTTCATGCCGAGTCGCAGATTGGTGGGCAGAAAGGCGTTAGTCACACCGTTGTCGTTGCTCACTTTCGTACCTATGTTCGATATGTCGAAGCCCCATGAGAACTGACATTCGTTCCGGCCGATCATGGGGAAAGTGGTGAAATATCCTGACAGGTCTACCGAGAATGCGGAAGCGGCCTTGAACTGTTCTCCTGTCTGAGTGTCCTGATAGGAGAGGTCCGAGAGGATATACCGGAGCACGACGCCCATCGAGAATTTCTCCGACAGTTTGCGGGAGTAGCCGAGATCGAATGCGAATTCATAGGGATTTATGGTCTGCACGTTCGAGCCGACATCCTCATAGGCGCTTGTCGTCACCTCGCCGAGCGAGAAATAGCGGAAAGATGCTGAAAGAGCCTGGTTGTCGCCGCTTCCGAGTTTCCAGTATCCCGACAGATCGGCGAGAAATATATCGTTGACGATTTTACGCAGCCACGGAGTGTACGAGATCGCGAGACCTCCCTGTGAGTATGCGAAGGCATATTTCGAAGGATTCCAGAACTGGGAGTTTACGTCGGGATCGGTGGCGGCTCCGAGATTACCCATACCGCTGCCCCTCGCATCGGGCGTGATGCTCAGGGTGGTCACTCCCGTGTTGACGGGATTGAACTCGTTGTCTTTGATGTCGTTCTGGGCGTATCCCGCCGTAGAAACCGCCAATAGGGCGGCAGCCGATATTTTTAAGTTGAGTCTCATCTTCTTAGTCGATTACTGTGAATTCCACCCAATTGGAATATATTTTTGATCCCCTTGCCGAGTTGCTGCGCACGGCTGCGCGATAGGTGCCGGGTTTTATTCCGGTGGTGTCGCATTCGGCATCAGGACCGGTTGTCTCGGACTCGGCTACGATATTGCCTTCGCTGTCGCTTACTATGAGCTGCAGAGTCTCGTTTTCATTGCCTGCGATTTTGAAGTTTATCGTGTCGATGGCCACTTCACGGTCGGCGGTGAGTCTTAGCGGAGATTTGTCGGTTATGGCGAACTGGAGTGACTGCGGGCGGCAACTGTTGCCTGCGATGTCGGTGGCGTAATAGGTCGCGGTGTGCAGCCCGGCGCCGAGACGGGCCACGCTCACTGCTGCGGAATATTCCGGCACGGTCACTCCGTCGCTGTATTCATGGGCGATCTCTATTGCGTTGCCGTCTACGTTGAGGATCGTACCGCACGACTGGCCTATGCCCGGAAGCATGGCTGTGTCGTCGGCCGATTCGATCTTGAGTACCTGAAGGCCGGAGTCGAATGTCACGCTGACAGTCGGCGCTTCGGTGTCTTTCTCTGTTTCGGGAGCGGGTTCCGATCCTGCCTGGGCCAATGATATGGATCCGATACCCGACATGCCGAGCCGGCTCGACGGATCGTAGGCTCCTGCCATTACGGGTAGAGATGCGGAGCCCCCGGCGGCGGCCAGATAGTTGTCGCACTCTTTAGGCATCACAAGACGCACGCTGAACTCACCTCCGGTTACCTTCGATTTTACGGTCTGTAGACGCAGATCGTTGTATTTTATCTCTTCGCGTGTGATCTGTGTGTTGCCGTTGTCATCCACATATGTTATGGCCGGTACGCTTCTTACAGGCTCCATCAGCTTGACGGTGACATATCCGTTATAGTCCGACAGGGTCGATTCGCCGCTACCGGTCACACGGCCCTTGATCTCCACCACATCGCCTGCGCGGTAATTTCCCGGAGCGACGGTGAGTTCGATATTGCCGAGGGCGACGGGGATCGGAAGACCCGGGTCGCCGATAAGCATGTAATCGATCTCTGTGTCATTGACCGAACGGTCTTTGGCCCGGGCATACGCCTCTCCTATCGTGGGTGTGGCGGTGCGCCTGCTGTTGTTCGAGTCTAAGAACAGAGAGTTGACTAAATTGCGTGCCAGATTGTCGTTATGGTTCGACAGTACGGAGCGTGTGGCGCAGATCGAGCCGATGAATCCGCGTTTCGAACGTATCACGGCCATGTCGCCTATGCCGTGTTCGCTGTTGTCCGGCCTGCACAGATCGCAGGCTGCGAGGAAAAGAAATCCGAGTTCGGGATTTGTGACTGTCACTGCGTCCGTGACACCGAAGCCCGACATTCCTCCTGTCCCGGCGTGTCCGTAATATATGGAGAAGAGTTTGCCCATATTGAGGGTCGAGTGTATCTGTTTGTTGGCAAGATCTGCGCCGAGAGCTTCGATCCATATGTTGCGGTGGGCGAATTCCGAGTTATAGCCGTTTGCATAGGTCTGGAAGAGCTGTCCGAGACGTATCGCCTGGTTGTCATGGAGATATGAGTCTCCGGCACATGACATCGCCATTGTCTCGTTGACCAGACCGGAGAAATCCTCTTTCTCGAGATATTCTTTTATCTTTGCCACGGCGAGTTCCCCTTCTTCAGAACTGTTGATCGGAAGAATGCCTACGCCCACTGATACCGGTGCGTTCTCAAGGTTGTCGGGATATGTGACATAATCCGACATGACTCCGTAATAGTCCATCACGCAGTGTCCTTCGGCGCTGAGATTGGGTTGCAGCTGCTGATAGGCTATATGGCCCTCTTCCTTACGTCCGGAATTGCGGACATCGCGGTAATCACCGTAGATCGGACCCATGAACAGCACGTTTTTCAGTCTGTGCGATTCATTCTGGTAGAGCATTTTGGTCAGCATGCGGTATGCCATGGGGTCCGGTGTGCCGGACGAGAATTCATTAAAGAGGGCCTGTGGCTTCACCACTTCCACGCGCTCTCCCAGATGAGAGGCATGAAGATCGGCGATACGTCGGGCGTAAGGTTCCATGTCGTCCGTTGTGAAAATCAGCATGTCTATGGCTTCGCCGCGGAGGGCATGAAGGTTCTGGTTTTCTATGGTGACGTAATCGCTGTTGATGGCTTTCAGCGTTTTTGCCGGGTTGAACACCACGGTTTCGCAGCGGCCCGTATAGTCATGGTACAACCATCCGTCTTCTGTGTCGAGCGCTTCCGGAGCGCCGTGATCGGTGATGTCCCATGCCAGGGAGCCGGCAGGCACCGGGTGTTTCCATACAGGGTTCGAGGTTGATTTGAAGGCTATGTACTGCTGGGTGAAATTGGTGTCGTCCAGAGCATATTCGAGTGATATCGGATATGTGACGGTCCAATAGTCTATCCCTAACGGCTGGGAGGTGGAGTATCCTCCTGTAGCCGTGTAAGTGAGGGTGCCGCTACCTGTGTTGTCCGCACCGACCGTAAGTTTCATCGAGCTTATGGTGTTTTCGAGCGTATAGAGCTTGCTGTCAGTGCGGTTTAGAGACCACGTACGTGAGCCTCCGAGCCTGATGGTGAGATTGCCGGTCTCTTTTTCCATGATTGCCACATCGGTAGTCACGGTACATTTGTTGGTGGCGGGCATGTATGGCGCCCGTATCTGGAACTGTACGGGCGAGCCTGCCTTTATGTTCTCGCCCCAGAACGTCTGCCCGGAGAGATGTGTGCCCTGTGTGAGGTCTTTTTCATGATATAGATAGGCATAGCCGCTGCTGATGTTTCTGGCACTCTCTTTCTGTGCGACCGGGTGCGTGGGAACGGTGGCGGCGGCTCGGGAATCCGTCAGAAAATAATATGCCTTGTCGGAGTAGACGTTTTTTGATTCTCTGAAATGTTGTGCCGACAGATTGCTGCCGTAGCCCGATATCTTGAAATTTATTTTTGCCGTGCCTTGTCCGTAGAAAATGATTTTGTCGTTGGAGTGCATGATGCGCACGGGCATTATATTGTCTTCCACGAGCCGTTCGCCGTTTGCGCTCATGAAGTTGACAGGGAGCTGATAGCCGGAATTGCCATATACGGCCACAGCGGCCGGATTGCTGAATCCCATGGCCCGGAGCTGGGCGTAGGTTATCTCGTAGATGCCGGTATCTCCGATAGAGAACCGTACCCATTTGCCCGATGAGAGGGGCGAGTTGTCGGAAAATTGATATGAGGTATAAACCGGAAGATTTGCCGCGTCAGCCACGGGCGCGAGTGATCCGAGCAGAAGCGGCAAGGTCAGTATGAAGTTTTTTTTCATCTTATGTTTATGTCAATCAGTTTCATGTTTTGGTCAGGTTGTTCGGCCGTTATTTTTGTTTCCGGAGTGAGAGGCATTCCTTCGGGGGAAAGCGCGGCCAGAATCAGATCTCCGTTTTTCAGGGTATTGTCGCTGCTTATGGCTTCGATTATCTCTCCTGCCTGACGGTGCATCAATGTCAGATCATATTGCATGACGCTGTCTCCGCATTCGATCTTTATGGCCTTGCATTCTATAAACGTATCGAGAGGCGCCAAATTGCCAAGCATGCAACTTCTGTCGAATGCTGTTGCCTGGGTCCAGGGCATGCCTTGCTCCCGAAGTTCCCGGAGCCGGTTTGACGCCACCACGGCCACGGCTGCCGTCGCCGAGTCTATATAACGGTCCGCAAACCGTCGTGCTATGCTTTTGCCGAGTCTTCCGATACGATAGCATATGCTCGGAAAAGCGAGAAATTCCGTATCGAAATCCGGTACGAAAAAAGGATTGCCTGTTCTGAGTATCGATGAGTCGGGCATTTCATACCATGCCGGCTCGCCTGTGCCCATCGGTGAGTCTTTGCTTGTCTTGCCGTAGTTGTGTATGACCGCGAATATTTTCATTTTGGCGTTATTGCTGGCTCAGTGAGTCCAGTCTTGTGAATATGAGCGCGAGATGCGCATAGATTGAAGTGTTGGCCATTACCACGCCTTCGGCTACCTTTACCCGGTAGGGCGTGAAGTTCCAGATGGCCTTTATGCCGGCTCCGATAGCTATGTCCGCCGATTCCTGGGCGACTTCGGGAGGCACCGTCAGTATGCCGATGTCAGCCGGATTGGTGCGCATGGTTTCGTAGATCTCGTCCATGTGCCTTATGGGCACTCCGAGATCCGTCCGTGATATGATGTCTGCGTTTACGTCGAACCCCGCCACGATCTCGAGGCCGTAGTTTGACAGTCCGGAGTCGCGTATCAGAGCTTTCCCGAGGCTGCCAGTGCCGATCACGTAGGCTTTGTGCGAGCGCGAGAACCCGAGAAACTCACTCAGGGCGCGTGCCAGGTCCTCCACTTCGTATCCGATGCGGGTGCGCCCTTTCACTCCTAAAAACGAGAGGTCTTTGGCGATCTGCGACGCATCGACGCTCAGAGCGCGCGATATTTTTGTCGACGACACATACTTGACGCGTTTGTGTCGCAGTATGTCGACATAGGCCAGATACCAGGGCAGACGTCTCAGTGTCGGCTCCGGCAATATGATGTTGTGCAGCTGGTTCATTGTGCTGTCACTGCGATTTTCTTCGATTTGGAACTGCATGTGCCTTCCGGAGATTCGAGAGTCGCACGGTAGATGTATATGCCGCGGGGCACGCGGTTTCCTCCGGTGTCGGTAAGATCCCATCGTGTGCTGATGATGCTCTGAAGGTCGCTGCTCATCGTCTCGTCGGTCTCCCACATCTTGCGTCCGTTTAGGTCATAGATCCCAAGACTGCATTTCATGGCTGTGTTGGGACGGTCTATCATGATGCGGAAGTCTACCGATTCGGAGGCCGCGCTTGTGCTTGCCGTGATGTCGTAGATAGTCGGCTCCACAGATGCTCCGACATTGATTTCGATCGATGCCTTCGACACGTTGTTGGCGTTGTCCCATGCCGTAAGTGTCAGGGTGTGGCGTCCGGGCTCAACATCGTCGAGCGGATAGACTATCGTTCCCAGATCCGGATCTGTGGCGTCCTGTTCGAAATATGCGTTCAGCCCGCTGTGGAAATCCGTGTCATCCACTGTCAGAAGGAGGGAGTGCCCTATGCCCGACTGCGAGATGTTTATGCCTGATTTGTCACGCAGCTGCGCGAATACCACGAGATTGCGGTTCACCACGCTTTCGGGTCCGACATTGGGACTGTTTACATAGAAGTATTTTATTTCCGGTCCTTCAGTGTCGTCGGTCGCAGATTCGTCATATCCGTACACATATAGTTTCTCGCATGCGCCGTTGGCTTCGGTGCCTTTGTCGCTCCATGCGTAGCCCGATATCAGGGCCGGTGTATAGTTGCCTTGTATCTCTGGTGGCACGCGGAGCACCGCCTGCCAGCGGCCTCCTTTCACTTCGGTGTTGGTGGCGGCCAGACGGCTGTCACGGTCATTGTAGCTTTTGACTTGTCCGTTCTTCCCTTGTCCCAGAGTGGTTATGACACGTTCCGCGTCATAAAGCTGGAGATTAAGCGTGCCGTTGAAGTCTGTTGCGAGATTTCCTTTGGCATCGGTTATCTCTCCTGCGAGCCGAACGGTCGACATTGCTGGGAGTTCAGGATAGTTTTCTGCTGTAGCTGTCGATATATCCGTGTCGTTTATGGTCGATACGCTGACGTTGTGTGTCGCGCTCGGTATTCTTATGGCCGGATCGCCGAGAAACGCGTAGCGGCGTCTGTTGCAGGGACTGCCTGCGTCCGTGCAGTTGTTTTTGCCTCTTACGTATACGTCTCCGAATGTTCTCGGACCTCCGTCGGTGTCTCTGGCGAAAAACTCGGACATGGTGGCGAAGTTCAGATCGCCGTTGGGAGATATGTAGACAGTACGTGTGGCGGCCATCAGTCCGATGACGCCTGATTCGGGATTGAGAAGCAGATGTTCGGCGCCGCTGAACGACGGTTTGTCCCAATAGGCGAATCCGCAGGTGGCGGCGTAGATGAAGGTCAGGTTCTTGTTGGTCATCGATGTGATGCTTTCCCATTCCCACAGATGTTCGTGGCCCCATCCCACGGCGCTTGCGTGACCGATGTAGTCGGTCATCATTACGCCGTCGTTGTAGTTGCGCATCATGCGCTCCGTGGCTTGCGGATAAGTGGCTCCGACGCCTGTCATGACGCGCGGATAGGAGTCGAGATATACTCTGTCATATAGAAACGCCGCTCCGTTGCCGCCCGACCGCAGGTTGTTGTAGACTTTCTGTGCCTGATTGAAGTGCTGGGCGTTGTCGTCGTCGTCGGCTATGAGCATCACCTTGTTTCGCCAGGATCCGAGGTTGGGCTCCTTGACATATTTCTCGACTTTGACCGCCATGTCGATGGCTTCCTGTGCGGAAGTCACCGGGAAACGTTTGCCACGGCGGGCAAGCCGAAGCTCGGCCTCGCGG
>OHAJ01001492.1_pt1 | contig 16988 bp, 15 predicted proteins | sample 1577101 | NCBI WGS metagenome assembly OHAJ01 (sample SAMEA3541531, study PRJEB24748) | human gut metagenome | biome: human gut; feature: human-associated habitat; material: faeces | place: China | collected 2012
AGATCGCAGATATTCTCATCATCGGTACCTCGTCGCTGCCGATATCCACGTTGAGCGGCGGCTTCTTGAACAGGATATCGTACAGGATCGGCACGATATACAGGGTCATCAGGGTGGCGTAGCTCAGGCCGCAGATGATGACGATGGCCATGCCGCTCATCAGCTGGCTTGCCATATCGCCGCTGAACACCAGCTGCAGCATGGCCAGCACGGTGGTCAGGGTGGTCATGAGGATGGGGCGCATACGGGTCTTGCCGGTAGCCACCAGCGCAGCGCGGCGCTCCATGCCGCCAATGCGCAGCTGGTTTGCATAGTCCACGAACACGATGCCGTTGTTGACAACAGTGCCCATCAGCACGATGAAGCCCATCAGGGAGATCATGGTGAGCTGCTGGCCGGTGACCAGCAGACCCAGCAGGCCGCCGGTAAAGGCCAGCGGCACCGTGAACAGCACGATGAAGGGGGACAGCAGGCTCTGGAACTGTGCCACCATGACCAGATATACAAAGGGCAGGGCCAGAGCCATCCACTGCACCATTTCGTTCACCATGTAGTCGGTGCCCTCGGTCTCGCCGCCCAGCGTGGTGCTGCAGCCCTCCGGCATCTCACCGCTGGCTGCGTACTCATCCAGCTTCTTCTGCAGCACGCGGGACTGCACCATGGTGTTGTAGCCCTTCAGCGTATCTGCCGTCACAGTGACAAACTCGGTCTGGTTCTCGCTGGTAATGGCATCCGGTGCGGTGCCGGTGGTCCAGCTGGCGATATCGTTCAGGGTGCAGGTACCATTGGTCACTGTGCCGTCTGCCGACATTTCGGTGGTCTCAAAGGTAAGCTCCATCATGTTTTCCTTGGTGACAGGGTCCAGATTGTCCGTGATCTGGACATCCATGGTGGTGCCGTTCACCGTGACGGGGGTCTGGGCCGTGGCGGTGGTGGTGAGCTTTGCCGCGATCTGCTGGTACACCTGCGCAACGGTCAGTCCGTAGGCGCGCACCTTGTCGCGGTCCACCTTCAGGATGATGGTGGCATCGCCGCTGCCAAGGCCGTTGTCCGCATTGGCAAAGCCCTCGGTATCGTTGACGATCTCCATTACCTTCTCGGAAACGGTGGTCAGCGTTTCCGGATCCTTGCCGTAGACCTTGACCGACAGGCCGGTGGCCAGCTGGCTGGTCAGATCATCGGTCATGCCGTACAGCTTGACCTCAGCGGTGCAATTCTCGATCTGGGACACTGCATCCTCCATGGCCTGCCGGGTCTTTTCCACCTCACGGGAGGAAAGGCTCTTGCTCATCATAACGTTGATCTTGTATCTGCCGTAGGCATTGGCGGAGTTCAGGATATCGGTAATGGCGGTGGGCAGGCCCAGCTGGCTGATATCCAGACCGGCCATGCTGGTGTCGAGGGTGATGCCCACCTCTTCCACGTTTTCTACATTCAGGGCCGCCTCTGCCACCTGACCCGCAATGGCATAGGATTCCTCCTTGGTCAGGCCGTCGGCGGTGGACAGGGTGATCTGCGCCTCGTTGCTGGTGATGCTGGGCAGCAGCTCCACGCCCATGTTCAGCACCTGCCAGCCACTGAACACCAGCAGTACCACCGCCGCGATCAGGGGCAGGGCACGGTGCTGCAGGCACCATTCCAGACTATGGGCATACTTTTCCTGCACCTTTTCAAACCAGGCAAGGCGCTTGGGTTCAGCTTTTTTCAGCACAGTAGAGGATGCCGCCGGGACCACCGTGAGCGCCACGATGAGGGAGGCCATCAGGCAGTAACCGATGCACAGGGACATGGGCATCATCAGACTGCGCACAATGCTGGCCGAGAACACCACCGGCAGGAACACGCACACCGAGGTAAGGGTGGAGGCCACCACCGACATGCCCACCTGTTTTGTGCCCTGCACGGCAGCGCGGGCCGCAGGCACGCCGCGGCTGCGCAGACGGTAGACGTTCTCAATGACGACCACCGAGTTATCCACCAGCATACCAACGCCGAGGGAAAGGCCGGCCAGGGTCATCACGTTCAGGTCCAGCCCGGTAAAGTACATGAGCACCACCGCGAACAGAACGGACAGCGGGATGCTGATGCCGACCACGAGGGTGGGCTTGATATCCTTCAGGAAGATGGCCAGCACGATGATGGCCAGTGCAGCGCCCACCACCATGCTGGTGAGGATGCTCTGGATGACGATGGTGATGTAGTTGCCCTGATTGGACAGCACCACCATGTGCAGGCCGTCGTATTGTTTTTCCAGCTCTTTAAATGCGGTCAGGCAGTTGTCGGAGACCTCGCCTGCACTGGAAGTGGCATTCTTATAGATTTTGAGGATGGATGCCTTTTCGCCGTTCAGGCGGGTGTAGCTGTCGGCGGAGTTATCAATGACCTCCACATCCGCCACATCAGAAAGGCGCACGTCGCCGTAGCCCTCCACATGCAGCAGCAGGGCACCGCTGATATCCTTCACACTGTTGTACTCTTCGCCGACTTTCAGCAGCCAGGACTCGCCGTCCTTATCCTGCACGTAACCGGCCGGCATGGAGAAGTTCTGGGCATAGATGAGCTGCGCCAGCGTTTCAATGTCCAGCTGCTTTGTCACATCGGCCTGTGCCAGAGCGTTGGTCTTGGCCGTCTCGTACTCTGCCTTGGCAGCCTCCAGCTGCTTTTCGTACTCGTTCAGCATTTCACGCGCTTCGGTGAACTGCATATAGGCGTTGAGCTGCTGCTGGGAGAAGCTGCCCAGCGCACCGGAGAACTCGCTCATCAGCTGCGGCACATTGTCCATGGCCTTGATGGTGCTTTCCAGCGCGGATGAACGGCTCCACGGCGGCGTTGCGCACTATGTTGATATCGTCGCCGTAGTAGTATTGCAGCATTTCATACGGCGTGAAACCCCGGTTGGCGAGTTCCACGGTGCCCCACTGGGAAAGCCCCTGGCAGGTAACGGAGGTACCGTTGCAGAACTGTGTGAACAGCGGCTCGACGCTCCCCTGCCGCACGACGTAGTTGTTGAATATCTCATCGACGATCTGGCTGATGTTATTGAAAACGTCCCTGCCGTATACGAACGCCTGGTCGTACTGCGTGGAGCTTGTTATGTCGAAATCATAGCCGCGGCTGCGGTACCACTCGGTATATACGCGGTTGAGCGCGAATGTCACCTGGGCGTAGATGTTGGCGCGTATCGCGGCTTCCGGCCAGGTGGGGTATATCTCGCTGCTTGCCACGTTCTTGATGTAGTCCGGGAAGGACAGGGTGACATTCTGGGCGTCGGAATCCGGCGTGCCGAGATGTACGGTTATCGTTTCCGGAATGACTGGTTTGGCGATATCAGGCATTCGGCACCTCCGTAAGGTCGGGTTCGTTCTCGCTGATGGTCTCGCCGCTGTCCTCGCTTCTGGGAATCATCGCGGTACGCTGCACGGAGAGTATCCCCTCAAATATGGGGAGATTCCTTATCGCCACCGGCGCGTAGCCCTTGGCGGTGATATCCGCGTCATACAGGGAATAGGGCTGTATTCCGCTGTCGGGGGTCTGGGAAAGATGGCTCGGCGGCGCGGGCAGCGGCACTATCTCGGTCTGACCGCTTTGATTGGTGACGAGGTCGTAGAATGTGTGCGGCTTCCCGCCGATTATCTTGAACACGATGACCCGCGCGTTCGGGACAGGCAGTGCATTGCGCGCCGCGCCGTAAAAGCTCGGCGTGCCGCCGCCGAAATACACCGTGTCGATGTACGCCGGGGCGATGCGCCCGGCGCTCTCTTCGATGTGCTCGAGCAGGGCGTGCTGGTAGTCGGCCATGCGGTCGGCCGCGCCGGCGCAGGAATAAAAGTCGCAATAGCCGCACTTGCTCGCGCAAAACGGGATGTGGATATAGATACCGAGACGCGGTTCCATAGACAGCTCCTTACATGGGGATGCCCCGGCCGCCGGGGCGCGGCGGCCAGGGAAAAGATCGGATCAGATGAGTGTGCAGACGAGCTCGGAATACGCGGCGGGATCCTCGAGCGGCTCGCCCGCGATGAGCAGCGCCTGCGCGTGCAGGATGCGCGCGATGCGGGCGGCCTTGTCCTTGTCGCCGGTGTCGAACGCTTCCTTCATGGTCTGATAGGCGTGGTGGTTGGCATTGAGCTCGAGTACGCGGATGGCGCGGATGTCGGTCGGTGCGCCGGGCATGCTCTTGAAATAGCGCTCCATCTCGAGCGTGACGCCGCCCTCCGTGCTCAGGCACACGGCGCTGGACACGAGCTTATTGGACAGGCGCACGGACGCGACCTGGTCGCCGAGCGTCTCCTTGACGAAGTCGAGCAGATCCTTGTCCTCGGCCTGCTTGGCCTCGGTCTCCTTCTTCTCTTCTTCGGTCTCGAGGCCGAGGTCGTCGGTCGCGATGTTGCAAAACGGCTTGTCGGCGTAGCTCTTCATGGTGTCGACGAAATACTCGTCGATCTGCGAGGTCATGCACAGGACGTCGAAGCCCTTTTCGTGCAGGAGCTCTGCCTGCGGCAGGCTGAGCAGCCGCTTGACGTTCTCGCCACAGGCGAAGTAGATCTTCGTCTGCTCGGCAGGCATGGCGTCGACGTACTCCTTGAGGGAGACGAGCTTCGTCTCGCTCGTGTGGTAGAGCAGCAGATCCTTGATCTCGTCGACCTTGTCGCCCGTCTCGGTGACGGCGCCGGCGCGCAGCATCATACCGAAGGCGGCGTGGAACTGCTCGTACTTCTCGCGGTCATTGGTCATGAGCTTCGTGAGCTCGGACTTGATCTTTTTGCCGAGGTTCGCGGCGATGAGCTTGAGCTGGCGGTCGTGCTGGAGCATCTCACGCGAGATGTTCAGCGACAGGTCGGGCGAATCGACCACGCCGCGGGCAAACGCGTAGCACGGCGGCAGGAGGTCGGTGCACTTATCCATAATCATGACGCCGGAGCTGTAGAGCTCGAGACCGGGGTCAGATTCGCGGGTGAACATGTTCATTGGAGCCTTGGCCGGGATGAACAGCAGCGCCCGGTAGGAGATCAGGCCCTCGGCGTTGACGCGAATGACGGCCAGCGGGTCGTCCTTGTCGTGGAACTTGTCCTTATAAAACGCGATGCACTCCTCGTCCGTAGCTTCCTTGCGGCTGCGCTGCCAGATGGGGATCATGCTGTTGATGGTCTGCTCCTCGGTCTTGGTGACCATCTCCATCTTCGGCTCGCCCTTTTCGTCCTTCTCGCCGGTGTCGACCCAGTCGCTCTGCTCGACGTCCATGACGATCGGCCAGCGGACATAGTCGGAGTACTTGCGGATGAGCATCATGAGCTTCCAGTTTTCGAGGTAGGTGGAGTATTTCTCTCCCGTCTCGTCGGCCTTGATGTGCATGATGACGTCGGTGCCGACGGTATCCTTCTGCGCCTCGGTGATGGTGTAGCCGTCCGCGCCGGTGCTGACCCACTGGTAGGCCGTGTCGCTGCCGTAGGCGCGGGTGATGACCGTGACCTTATCGGCGACCATGAACGCGGAGTAGAAACCGACGCCGAACTGACCGATGATGTCGATGGCGGCATCCTCCTGCGCGTTCTCGCCGAGGCCGTCCTTGAACTTCAGCGAGCCGCTGCGCGCGATGACGCCGAGGTTGCTGTCGAGCTCCTCCTTCGTCATGCCGATGCCGTTATCCGACACCGTGATCGTGCGCGCATCCTTATCCGGGGTGACGCGGATCTTGAAGTCGCTGCGCGCCATGCCCACGTTTTCATCCGTGAGCGACTGGTAGCAGAGCTTGTCGATCGCGTCCGAGGCGTTCGAGATGATCTCACGCAGGAAAATTTCCTTGTGCGTGTAGATCGAGTTGATCATCATGTCGAGCAGCTTTTTCGACTCGGCCTTGAATTGTTTCTTTGCCATATCTATGCCTCCAAGAATTTAATTACACCTTTGGGTCCGTACCCGGCCGGCACGCAATAGCGGCCCACGGTACAGATTTTAATATTATAGCACATCGACCGTTTTTTTCAACACCCGCAGCCGGAATAATTGGGATTGTACAGCGCGTTTTTCATGGTATAATAGGGTGTTAAGAAAAAAATAAGATTCTGTGAGGTGGCTCCCATGAACGATCTGAAAGACCTGCTCGGCGCGCGCCTGTTCCTGCTGGACATGGACGGCACGCTCTACCTCGGGGACGACGTGTTTCCCGGCGCGGTCGATTTCATCCATACGCTGGCCGAGACCGGGCGGCAGTACATCTACCTGACCAACAACTCCTCGCGCGCAGGCACAGATTACATCACACGCCTGCGGCGGCTGGGCTTCCCGTGCGAGGCCGAAAACGTGTTCACCTCCGGCATGGCGACGGCGCTGTACCTCAACCAGCACTATGCGGGCAAGCCCGTGTACCTCGTCGGCACGCAGGCGTTCCGCCGCGAGCTGCTCAGCTACGGCATCCCGCTCGTGGAAGAGGGCGCGGAGATCGTCGTGGCCGGATTTGACACCGAGCTCGTGTACGAAAAGCTCGATAAGGCCGTGCACTTCCTGCGCCGCGGCGCGGCGTTCATCGCCGCCAACCCCGACTGGGTCTGCCCCATGCCGGCCGGCGAGGTGCTGCCCGACTGCGGGAGCATCTGCGCGCTGCTGACCGCCGCCTCCGGCGTGAAGCCGACGTATATCGGCAAGCCGAACCGCAACATGGTCGACGTCATCTCGGCGCAGACCGGCGTGCCGAATGCGCAGATCTGCTGCGTGGGCGACCGACTGTACACCGACATTGCCGTGGCCGTGAACGCGGGCGCGCAGAGCGTGCTCGTCATGTCCGGCGAGACAGACGAGGCGATCCTCAAAGCGTCCGACGTGCAGCCGAAGTACGTCCTGCGCGACGTGGCAGAGCTGGCGCAGATCTTGCGCGGCGGCACGGCAGTGTGAGAAAAAAGTTCAAAAACTTTTGAAAACCGCTTGACAATGGCGGACACAAATGTTAGGATATGTTCAGTAAACATCGTTTTTCTTTTCGATGTTGCAAAATCCCTCGTTTGTGTTCTCTCTTCCACTTTGCAGCGTCCGGGTCTGCATCCGCCGCGGACGTGCAAGCACAAGCAAACAACAGCAGCCACGCCGGTTTACACCGGTGTGGCTGCTGTTGTTGTTTCATCCTGTGCCAGGGTGCGTTTCCGGTGCGCCGGAGAAAACTGTGCCTTTCCACCTCATCCGGCGATCATCAAGAACGTTCCGCTCAGATGTCGGCGCGGAACCAGGTGCCGGGACGGTAGTGCTCAAAAATAACGATGTCATAATCGTGCTCATGCGTCCAGGCGCGGCTCGTCCAGCCGGCACGCACGGCGCCCATGGCCTCACACAGGCGCACGCTCAGCGGCTTCGGCCCGATCTTGTAGGCGATGAACTGCGGGCGGGCGATCACGTTCGTGAGCACATTGCCGACGATGGCAGCCGCGGGCTTATTGAGTGCCTTGCCGTAGTCCTTCGGCGGCTGGCTGAGCTGGCCGCGCAGAATATCGGGCGCGTTGCGCCGGAACCATGCGACGATCGTGGGGTCAAAGCTCTCGACACAGTACGGCCCGCCATACGTACGCAGGGCGGCGAGCGTCAGCGCGCACAGGCGGCGGTTATTATGCCCGCGCTTAACCTCGAGCAGCAGCGGCACACGGGCGCCGAGCGCTTCGAGCGCCTCGGCAAAGGTCGGGATGCCGCAGTCGGTATCGCCAAGGCGCAGGGCGCGCAGCTCGGCGAGCGTGAAATCATCAATGACACCCGGCACGCCGCACATGCGCTCGAGCGTGTCGTCGTGGAACACGACGAGCTGGTCGTCCGCCGTCAGGTGCACGTCCATCTCGACGGCGTAGCCCGCCTCGGCCGCGGCACGGAAGGCCGGGAGCGAATTTTCCGGCACGGTGCCGTCCTCGGTGTGCAGGCCGCGGTGCGCATAGTTGCGGTATAGAAACGGGGCCTTCTGCGCGCGCGTGGCGTGGCCCGGCGCAACAAGAAATGCAAACGCACCCGCGCAGGCGGCGGCCGGTGCGGCAAACTTGCAGGCAGTTTTCCAATCCATAATGTGTCCTCCTTTCGGCGGCGCAGGCCGCCGGTTTGCTTTGCCCTTATTAAACAACAATTTCTGCTTTTCGTCAAATGCCTGTTGAATTGCCGGGCGAGGTATTGTAGAATGAGACAAATCCGATACACATGATGGAGGTAACCCTGTGAAGCTCAACTACAAACGCACCATCTGCGTTGGCTTTGCCTTTTTCCTGATCTGCGCCTTCTGGCAGGCGTATGACAATACCATCCCCCTGATCCTGACGAACAAGTTCGGCATGTCGCAGGCATGGTCCGGCGTCATCATGGCGCTCGACAACATTCTGGCGCTGTTTCTGCTGCCGCTGTTCGGCGCGATCTCCGACAAGCACGCCGGCAAGCGCGGCCGCCGCACGCCGTTTATCGTCTTTGGCACGATCGTTGCGGCCATCGCGTTCATCAGCCTGTCGCTCGTCGACGATGCGCAGCTGAAAAACATCGACGCGGCCGCCGCCATCGACGATCCCGCCGCGCTGCGCGTCGTGTACCAGCAGGAGGCCGACCGCACGCTCAAGACCCCCGACGGCGAGACGTTCGTGCTTGAGGACACCTTCACGGAGGACGAGTTTGCCGCCATCACGAGCCAGGTCACGACCGCCGAGGGCAAGACCGTGACGAACCACGACTACACGAACTATGTCGTGCCCGCGCGCCAGGCCTACGCCCACCAGACGACCGTGCAGCACCCCGGCGCGCTCATCGGCTTTATCGCGCTGCTGCTCATCGTGCTCGTGGCCATGGCCACGTTCCGCTCCCCCGCCGTCGCGCTCATGCCCGATGTTACCATCAAACCGCTGCGCAGTAAGGCGAATGCCGTCATCAATCTCATGGGCACCGCCGGCGGCATCCTCGTGCTGGCCATCGGCATGGTCTTCGCCACAAGCTCCGTGCGCAACTCGCTCATGAGCTACACGGCGTACTTCGCCGTGATCGCGGGCATCATGTTGCTGGCACTGCTGATCTTCCGCCTGACGGTCAACGAGCCAAAGTTCGTGGCCGAGATGCAGGCCGACAGCAAGCGCTTCGGCATCGACAACGGCGACAGTGACGACGCGCCCGCCGGCTCCGGCAAGCTCGGCAGGGCAGAGCGCCGGTCGCTCATCTTCCTGCTGCTGTCGATCGTGCTGTGGTTCTTCGGCTACAACGCCGTGACGTCGAAATACTCTGTCTACGCCAGCAACATCCTGCACAAGGACTACAACCTCACGCTCATGCTCGCGCAGGCCGCCGCCATCGTGGCCTACCTGCCCGTCGGCATCGTCGCATCCAAGATCGGCCGCAAGAAGACCATCCTCGGCGGCGTCGTGATGCTGGCCGTCGCGTTCGGCGTGGCCGCTTTCCTCAACGCCGAGAGCCCCACGATGCTCATGAACGCCATGTTCTGCCTCGCCGGTATCGGCTGGGCTACCATCAACGTCAACTCCTTCCCGATGGTCGTGGAGATGTGCTCCGGCAGCGACGTTGGCCGCTACACTGGCTTTTACTACACGGCCAGCATGGCAGCCCAGGTCGTCACGCCGATGTTCTCGGGCTTCCTGATGGATAAGCTCAGCATGACCGTGCTCTTTCCCTACGCCGCCATCTTTGTGGCCGGTGCGTTCGTGACAATGCTCTTTGTCCGCCACGGCGACAGCCGCCCCATCCCCGCCAAGGGCCTCGAGGCGCTTGACGTGGACGATTGACCGAAATATACATTTGGAGGATGCAAATACTATGGAACGTCTGACCCGCAAACTGAAAAAGGGCGGTTACTCCGCCAACCGGCACTCCGAGGCCCAGCTCACCGAGCGCCTTGACCAGCTCAAGGGCGTGCACAAGCAGTGGGTCGGGGATGTGTCGGACATGATCACCGGCATGAAGCAGAGCGAGGCCGCCGGACAGGAGGGCGCGCTCACGCTCATGATGCTGCAGGCGGGCTACGCCGCGATCGTGCGCATCGGCCGCCGGTTCGAGAGCGTGTGCCCCGTTGAGGGCAGCAGCGACAACACCGTCACGGCGCTCGGCAAGCTCGAGGACCTGTACGAGCAGTGCGTGTCCGAGCTCGAGGACGTGAAGGAAGGCCTCGAGGAGTGCCGCGAAAACGGCTTCCAGGATGACCTCGCCTACGGTGAGCTCATGGTGACGAAGCTCGGCATCTCGCAGCTCATTAAGCAGTTTGACATCGCCACCGGCTACGCCGAGCCAGATGCGGGACCGTACCAGTACCAGCCCAAGGAAGACAAGCCTGCCGAATAAGCCGCGCACTCAAAAAGCAGCACGTGGACCTGCGGTGGCACCGGCGACAGTGCGAATAAAGAAAAAAACCTCCGTGCCGGACGGCACGGAGGTTTTTGTGTAAGATCCGATTACTTGAGTTCGACAGAAGCGCCGACTTCCTCGAGCTTCTTCTTGAGCTCCTCGGCCTCGTCCTTGGAGACCTGCTCCTTGATGGCGCAGGGGATGCCCTCGACCTTCGCCTTGGCTTCCGCCAGGCCCAGGTTGGTGATCTCACGGACGGCCTTGATGACCTTGATCTTCTGATCGCCGAAGCCGGTCAGAACGACGTCAAACTCGGTCTTCTCCTCGGCGGCAGCAGCAGCGCCGGCCACCGGAGCGGCGGCAACAGCAGCAGCGGCGGAAACGCCGAACACATCTTCGATCTCGTGCACGAGCTCGGACAGCTCGAGGACGGACATAGCCTTGATCTCTTCGATCATAGCAGTGACTTTTTCGCTAGCCATGGTAATTTTCCTCCTAAATAGTTAAGTGAAGTGGTCGCCTTATTCGGCGGCGGGAGCTTCGGCCTCGGCAGGTGCGGCAGCGCCGCCCATCTGCTCGACGACCTGATTCAGGCAGACGGCCAGACCCGTGATGGGGGCCAGCATCGTGCCCAGGACCTTGGAGTACAGCGCATCCTTGTTCTGGAGCTGCGCGATCTCCGCGATCTCAGCGTCACTGAGGACCTTGCCCTCGAGGAACGCGCCCTTGACGATGAACTTCTCGTCCTTCGCCATCTTCTCGCTCATGTCGTGGATCATGCGGATCGGGACGATCGGGTCTGCCGTGCTGGTTGCGAGCGAAGTCGTACCATTGAGCAGATCACTCATTGCCTCGAGGCCGGCGTCCTTGAGCGCAAAGCGGGTCAGGGTGTTCTTGACGACGGAATACTCCACGTCATTCTGACGCAGCTCGGTGCGCAGCTTGGTGTCTTCATCGACGGTGATGCCCTTGTAGTCGACGAACACGCCGGCGCTGGCGCCCTTGAGCCGCTCGGCCAGAGCGGCGACGATCGCCTGCTTCTCGCTGAGAACTTTTGCGTTCGGCATAGTGTGATTTCACCTCCGTGTGAAAGATACACGCCCAAAAAAATTTCCGCGGCCAAAGCCCCGGAAACAGAATAGAAACATCGTGATGGATGCATCCTCGGCAGGATTTCCGCGGTCAAGCCACCTGCTGTCTTTGGAGCGCTCTAATAGAATACCAGACTCTGCCGCGCGTGTCAAGCATTTTTCACGCGGCGGCGCGGTTTTTTAAAAGGAGATGGCCCCCGGAGGAGTACCGGAGGCCATCGCAAAAAAATCCCACAAAAAACTTTTACCCTAAACTGCTGTGGTTAGTTTAGCATGTTTGCTCACATGTGTCAAGCCTTTTTGTGACAATTTCCGGTCTGCTGTGCAGGTGCACAGCGCTGCGGCCGCGTCACCAGTCCATGGTCGCGATGCCCTCACCAAGCGACATACCGCACCGGCCGTGGCCGGGATAGAGCACGAGCTGCGGCGGCAGCGTGCGCAGAAATGGCACGGTCTCGTCCATGAGCACGGCGGCGTCGCCCCCGCGCAGGCGCGTGACAACGGCGTTGCCCGGCACGAGCGAGTCGCCGCTGAAAAAAGCGGCCGGACCGATGCGGTAGCACGCGCTGCCGCGCGAGTGGCCGGGCGTGGCATAGCCCTCGAGATGCAGCGCACCCCAGTCGAGCACGATGTGATCGCCGAAGGTCATGTCCGGGGCATACGTCTCGGTCTTGAGCTGCAGCGTGCGCAGAAAGTCGCGTGCCTCTGCCCCGCGCGACACGCTCAGCGCTGCGAGCAGCACGGGCGTCGTGTTGCCGGGGTTGCGCAGCCAGGGGGTGCAGTTTTCCTGCCAGAGGGTGCGCGCCGCGAGCGCGCGCTGCATCCGGCCGAGGCCGGAGATGTGGTCGACATGCTCGTGCGTGAGCACGAGCAGCACGTGGTACCCCTGCAGGCGCTGCATGGTCGTCTCGTCTGGCCAGGGGTCGAGGACGATCGCGTCGCGCCCCTGCGTGACGACGTACATATTCGAGCCGACGGGCGGAAAGGGAATGCGTTGGATCTGCATAGACCGTCAGTCCTCCCGGGGCAGGGCGAGCAGCCGGCGGCTGAGCGGCAGCTCAGACGGGCGGCTGTTTTCCAGTGTGACAATGCCGCGGCTGCCGCCGCGGATCCAGCCGCGGCGCACGAGCTGGCGCAGCGTTTCGCGGGCGGTGCCGTCGCTGCCGTCATAGAGCGCGGCCGCACCGCCGAGGGCGGCGCGGATGGCCCGGCGGGCAAACGGGAAATGCGTGCAGCCGAGCACGGCCGCGTCCACGCGGCCGGCATAGGGGCCGAGCTGTCGCGCGAGGTAGGCCGTGAGCGCGGGTGAATCGAGCTCGCCCCGCTCGACGAACTCCACCAGCTCCGGGCACGGCAGCGGCGTGATCTCGGCGCAGCCGGCGCACTGCTGCATGAGTGCGGCGAACTTCTCCTCCCGCAGCGTCAGGGGCGTGGCCAGCACGAGCACACGCCGGTGGTGCGCCACGGCGGGCTTGAGCGCCGGCTCGATGCCGATGACGGGGATATCCGGAAAGGCAGCGCGCAGCGGGCCGATGGCCGCGCTCGTAGCCGTGTTGCAGGCGATAACAGCGGCCTTGATGCCGCGGTCATACAGCCGGGCGATGACGTCCTGCGTCAGGCGGCGGACCTCCTCAGCCGGGCGCACGCCGTATGGGGCGTTGGCCGAGTCGCCGAAATAGAGAAAGTCCTCCCCAGGCAGGCGCTGCACGAGCGCGCGCAGGACACTGATGCCGCCGAGGCCGGAATCAAACACCGCGATCGGAAGCTCCGTCCGCTCCATGGCATGCCCCTCCTTTCCAGGATGCAGTACAGAATGCATCTATTGTACCACATTCGGCGCACTTTTCAAGTCAGGCGGTAACACGCCGGCGGCGCAGGAGCTTCCAGACGAGCGAGCACAGCGGGATCAGGTAGAGATAGCACGCGGCCAGCAGGCTCTGCTCCGGCGCGCCGGGTTCGTGCCGGAGGTACGGGCCGAGTCGAGCAACGTCGAGACGCTGCTCGAGCTGTGCGCGCGGAGCGTGGGTGCGTGCTTCTGCCCCGAGAATCTGGCGCGGCTGCTGTTGGCCGCGCAGCCGCACGGCCGGCTGGAGATGCTGCGCATGCCGGACACGATGGCCTACCCCATCAGCTTCGGCTACGCAAAGCGCGCCACCCATGGAGCGTGCTGGCGGACTTCATCCGCATCGCCCGCGCGCAGTATCCGCAGCCGGCATGAAAACACCCCCCGGAGCAGACGCTCCGGGGGATGTGTTTTGGTATGGCTTACTTGTTCCAGGGGTTTGCCGGGTCGGGATCCGTCGGGTCCCAGCCGCGGTTCGGGCTGGAGATGTCCAGCCACGGGGCCGACGGCTTCGGCACCGGGAGGGACGAGGCGTTGTAGATCGACACCGTGGTGCCGAGGGGACAGTTGTCGTAGATCCACTTGGCATCCGCCACCGTCAGGCGCACGCAGCCGTGCGAGCAGACCGTGCCGAGCTGGTTATACAGCCGGTAGGACAGGTCGTTCTTATTCGGACTGTTGTACGGCGAGGAGTGGAAGAGATAGTTGCCCGTGATCTGTGTGCAGTACTGACCCCAGCAGCCCATGAGCGGGTGCCACGCCGCCTTGAACGGCGTGCGGAACGTGCCGATGGGTGTGGTCTGACCGGGGCCGCAGACGAAGGCGTGATAGAGAATGGAGTAATCGCCGCTCATGTCCAGACCGTACACGAGCACCGTGCACTGGTTGCGCACGACCTCGAGCTTATACGGGTACTGCGCGCTGAGGAGCTGATCATATTCCGCGTCCGTGTAGTTGTTGACCGGGACGACGAACGTGGTGCGGATGGCGTCCGTGCCGCACAGGAAGAGGATCTCGACCGTGTGCTGGGTGGGCATGTCGCGCTTCCAGACGGACTCTTCCACGTGGAAGCCCGGCGTGATGGACTTGCCGTCGAGCGTGTAGTGACGCGTGGGCTGCTGCACGCCGTCCACAGACCAGATGAGGGTCGCTTCACCCGGCGCGGTCTGATATTCCGACGGGAAATGGCGGTAGGTCACATACAGGTCGACGGCGCGGCACTCCGGAGAGAGCGCGGGCACGGGGTCGGTCGTGAGTGTGTCAACGCCGCGGAGCATGGGGTCATACTCCGCATCGGTCTTGTCGGCCGCGAGCGAGACGGTGCAGCCGCGCGCGAGCAGGCACACGAGACCGGCATGGCCGGTGCCCGCGACGGTCGTGCCCTCGGCCGCGACGGCGAGCGTGTCGACCGTGCCGCCGGCGGTGACGGTGCCGTTCGGGTCGGTGCGCACGACGAGCGTACCGGTGACATTCAGGCTGCCAAGGTCGCGCCCGGCGGCGCCGCCGAGGTAAAGCGTACCGGTGAAGGTGCCCGCCGTCAGGGGCTGCGTGCCGGTGTAGACGACGCGGCCGGAGGCCGGAAGCGCGCCGGCATCGGAGCAAAACTGCAGGTCAAGCTCATAGAGCATCTGCGCGATCTCGGCGCGGGTGATGCCGGCCGTGGGGTTCAGGCGGCCAGCGTCGCCGCTGACGATGCCGGCCTTGACCAGGCCGGCCACCGAGGCAACCGCCCAGTCGCTGACAGCGGAAGCGTCCGAGAACGCGGCAATATCGGCGGCCGTGCCGTCCGCCACGGCGAAAGCGCGGGCGATGACGGACATGGCCTCCTGACGGTTGATATTGCGGTCCGGGCCCATGGTGCCGTCACCACAGCCGCTGAAGATGTTCATCTGCGCGGCGGCGCTCAGCTCCGGATAGTACCAGGCGGCAGCGTCTACATCCGAAAAATGCGTAATATCCTTGCCCGCCGTGCAGCCGAACACGCGCACGAGCATGGCGGCCATCTGGGCACGCGGGGCGTTATTGCCCGGCAGCATGTCGCCGCTCACGTCACCGACGAGAATGCCGTGATCGCGGGCAAAGTCCATCGCCGCCTGATACCACGGGCCGGACGGCGTGGGCTCCGGGCTGGGTTCGGCGGGCTGTGTGGGAGCGGTCGGTACCGTCGGCTCGGTGGGAGCAGTCGGTGCAGTCGGCTCGGTGGGGACGGCGGGCTCCGACGCGGCGGCCGAGGGCTGTACAGGCTCCGACTCTGCGGCGATGACCGGCATGACGGCCAGCGTCAGCACGCACGCGAGCACGAGCAGCAGGGACAAAAAGCGTTTGCGCATGGTTTTCTCCTCCATATTTTCCTGTGGGATATAGCATGATCCCATTATACCGGACAGCGGTGATTTTTCAATGGTTTTCGCAGCGATTTCAACTTTTTTAAGTTTCTGTGACATACAAAAAAGCAGCGCACCGGGAAGTGCGCTGCAAGTTTACATAATTCGGTTTACATAATTACAATTCCAGCAGCTCCGCCACATCGTCCTCCCCGTAGACGCGGATGCCGTGCGCGGTCAGGCACGCGGCGGTGACGCCGTCTCCGGGCGTGAGCGTGCCGGTGAAGGTGCCGTCATAGATCTCGCCGCAGCCGCACGAGGGGCTGCGCTGCTTGAGCAGCGCGGCTGTGCAGCCGAAACGCTGGGCGAGCGCGAGCGTCTGCTGCGCGCCGCGGGTATAAGCGTCCGTGACGTCGGCGCCGGTGCGCATGACGATGCGGCTGCCCTGCCGCTCGGACGGAGCGCGCGGCGTCGGCAGGCCGCCGAGCTGCTCCGGACAGGCGGGCACAAGCGTGTGCCGAGCCATAAGCTCTCGCAAAACGCCGTCGGGAAGGCCTTTCGACACGCCGTCATACCGGCAGGCAACGCCGAGCAGGCAGGCACTGACCAGAATGTTCATCGCACCGCCCGCTTTCCGCGACTCCACGTGAAGCCGAAGATCATGCCGAGCACGCCGCCGGCAATGTGCGTGAGCTGGGCGAGGCCGGCCGTGCCGGTGACGGCCTGAAAGATCTCGCTGCCGAGGTAGAGGATGAGCACGAGGATGAGTGTGAGCGGGATGGTGCCGGTGCGCATGCCGGCAAACCCTGGCGCTCTCCGGATGCGCTGGTTCTTCCGGCTCAGGAACCCCCGCCGAATCCTACGCCGCTTCCGGGCAGACTGGTTCTCCTTCCAATGCATCGTCCGATGCTGCCAGCGAACAGGCGCGTTTTGATGCGTTTCTGGCACACCAGTTTCAAGAAAGCGTGCAGGACGATCCGCTCTCCCTTCATTTTCTTGTCCGGAATCCGGAAAATTACGGTATCACCGAACCGGAGATGAAATTTCCAGAATATTCCCTGGAACAGCTTCAAAAGGATTCCGAGGAAAACGCGGCCGTTCTTGAGGAACTTTCTTCCTTCGATACCTCTCTCTTGACCTCCGACCAGCTCTTCACCTACCGGATGATGAAGGACACACTGGAGACGGAAGCCGGCTCGAAGGGACTGGAACTCTACAATCAGCCGTTAAGCGCCCTGATCGGCACGCAGGCGGAACTTCCGACCTTATTAGCCGAATACACATTTTACAACCGTGCCGACATCGACCATTACCTGGCACTGCTTTCGCAGATCGACACATATTACAAGCAGCTCGCAGCGTATGAACAGGCGCAGGCAGACGCCGGTCTCGCACCGTCCGACGACACCATCGACCGGATTTTAAAATCCTGTAAAAGCT
>OHAJ01001493.1_pt1 | contig 16988 bp, 21 predicted proteins | sample 1577101 | NCBI WGS metagenome assembly OHAJ01 (sample SAMEA3541531, study PRJEB24748) | human gut metagenome | biome: human gut; feature: human-associated habitat; material: faeces | place: China | collected 2012
GCCCCCTTTTCAGTCGTTTGTAGCAAGTTTGTAGCAGATCTGTAGCAAAATTCGGAGAGGAACGGCAAAATGACCTCAGAAACCCGATTTTTGCAGATTTTTGGGTATAAAATTTTATCATCGAATTTTGTGCAGAATAACGGTGGTGAGATCCGGATTTATAACGCGGTACCTGAGGGATACCGGATCGGAGATCAGGGAGAGTTCTGGGCAAAAGGTGTATTAGACCAGATACGCAGACAGGAGATTCCGGTTTCATGCAGAAGTGGTATCAACCGTCTGCGCATTTATTCCGTCACACCTGGGTTTGTTCTGGAAAAGCTGTTGATCTGCCCGGAAGGAACGGATGTCCCGGAAAGTTATCTGGGACCCAAAGAGACGTATCACACATAAAGGAAAGAGGAGAAAAGGAGTAGAACGATGGCGGGAGCATTTGAGACGGGAAAGTATCGCAATGTGTTTGCAGAGTACGGGTATCCGGAAGCGGAGATTCAGAGAAGAGTGGAGCAGACATTTGAGACAATTTTTTATGGGAATGAGGAGGAGCGTTTCTATCATGAGGTGGGAGCCGACATGGCATACATAGAGGATACGGGAAACCATGATGTGCGCACAGAGGGAATGTCCTATGGAATGATGGCATGTGTGCAGATGAACCGCAGGGAAGAGTTTGACCGGCTGTGGAAATGGACCCGGACATATATGTACATCGAGGATGGACCATGTAAGAATTATTTTGCGTGGTCCTGTGCAACAGATGGCAGTAAAAATGCGGACGGATGCCATCTTGCAGGAGGCGGTTGTTCCGATCACGGTATCTGTCCGTCCGATTGAGCCGCAGGGTAAACTGATCGGCTTCGCCAGCGTCAATTTTGGCGGTGTGGTCATCGACGATTTTAAGGTTGTGGACGGGAAAAACGGAATTTTTCTCGGAGCTCCCTCTAAACCCGATCCTGCCAGCCGGACGGGATACCGGGCTACGGTTCGGATTCCTGACCGCGCCACACAGGAGCGGATTAACGCGGCTGGTGTGAAGGCGTATCATGCGGCGGTGGAACAGCTTGTTGCACGGGCCCAGGCGGTACGGCCTGCCCCGATCAAGGAGCAGATGGCCGAGGCCGCGAAACAAGCTGGAAAAGAAAATGCCGCCCGTCCTGCGCCTGCCAAGGCAAAGGAGGCCCGTAATGACCGATAGCCGCACTTTGGGACAAAGTGTCCCGAAGGAGGGCTTGTTTCTCATGGATGGCATTGAGGGCCTGCGCTCCCTGCCGAAGCATAGCGTGGATATGCTGCTGACCGATCCGCCTTACGGCACAACCCGGAATTATTGGGATGTGCCCCTGCCGCTCCCGGAGCTGTGGGAGGCGGTGAAATGGGCAGTCAAGCCGAATGGCGCAGTGCTGTTTTTCGCACAGTGCCCCTTTGACAAGGTGCTGGGCGCATCCAACCTCGCCATGCTCCGCTATGAGTGGATTTGGTACAAAGAGCGCGGAACGGGCTTTCTCAATGCAAACCGGGCTCCGCTGAAAAAGTCCGAGAACATCTTGGTGTTTTACCAAAAGTCCCCGGTCTACAATCCACAGTTTACTTACGGCAAGCCATATACCCGTGTTCATTCCCGAAGCGGTACAAGCTCTAACTATGGGAAATTTGAACGGCAGGGCTCAGAGTCCAACGATGGCCGCCGCTATCCCGGAAATGTGCTTTTTGTGCCTACGGTGTCCGGCGGCATCCATCCCACACAGAAGCCCGTGGAGCTTTGTGAGTATCTGATCCGCACCTATACCCGCCCCGGCGAATTAGTCGCGGACATTTGCGCGGGCTCCGGCACAACCGCGATTGCAGCTATCAACACAGAACGTCGCTTTGTATGCTTTGAAACGGCCCCGGCCTTTTATGCCGCAGCCAGTGAGCGTATTCGTGCGGCGCAGGCAGTAAAAAGTTCTGGCGAGAAAGGAGTGTAATTATCCAGCAGTATTCTATCATTTACGCCGATCCCCCTTGGCGCTACTCGGCTAAGAAAGTACAGGGCGCGGCGGAAAATCATTATCCAACTATGAGCATTGAGGATTTATGTGCGTTGCCTGTGGCTGATCTTGCAGCCCCGGACAGCGCACTCTTTTTATGGGCCACTTTCCCGCAGCTCCCGGAGGCGCTCCGGCTGATCGAGGCTTGGGGCTTCACCTACAAAAGCGTTGCTTTCGTCTGGCTGAAAAAGAACAAGAAGGCGGATAGCTGGTTTTACGGCCTTGGCTTCTGGACAAGGGGCAATGCAGAAATCTGCCTGCTGGCAACCAAGGGACATCCAAAGCGGCAGGCTGCCAACATTCATCAATTCATCATTTCCCCGATTGAGGCCCACAGCAAAAAGCCGGACGAGGCCCGCGACAAAATTATTTCCCTGATGGGCGATCTGCCCCGCGTGGAGCTCTTTGCCAGGCAGACCCCGCCCGGTTGGGCTGTATGGGGAAATGAAGTAACACCAACCATCCCGGACTTTGGGACACATTGTCCCGAAGTGCAGAAAGGAGTGTGATCTATGCCCTATGTAAACGTACCAAACGATTTATCCAAAATCAAAACAAAGATGGCTTTCAACCTCACCAAACGCCAGCTTGTCTGCTTCGGCAGCGCGGGCGCAGTGGGGATTCCGGCCTATCTGCTGACCCGTGGCACCCTCGGCAATACCGGGGCGATGTTTCTCATGCTGGGAATTATGCTCCCGGCGTTCCTGCTGGCCATGTATGAAAAGGACGGCTTACCCTTTGAAAAGGTGGTGCGGAATATCATCCGGGCCAAGTTTTTAAGGCCGGGGATCAGGGACTACCGAACCGAAAACATTTATTACTTGTTTCATTTCCTGAAAAAAATGTAAATACTAAATATAATAGATTTCCTAAAACTATTAGGAATGTTCCTGCTTTTAGTTGGTTCATTTTAAACGCTTCCTTCTTTTTTTATTTTTGAAATCTTTAATTCACTTTAACTTATTTTCCTTCTTTCTAATAAATTGTAATTTGTAATTATTCACAAGTTCCATTATTATTTTTAAAATAATTTTCTATATTTATCATTGAATTGTCAATATTGTTAAAATCTACAATCTCATTTATTTCATCTGACATTTTTTTAGAACAATTATTACATTTAAAATAATTGTTTGTTCCAAATTCTATTTGATACTTTTTATTATCAATAGAACATATTGTTGTCGCACTACTTTCCACATTAGCATTATCTTTTTTAACAACTGTATAAGTTCCTAGTCCAATCACTGCAATTATCATAAATATAATATATCCAATGAATACCAATCCTATTACTTTTAATATTTTGATTATTATTCCTGCTAGTCGTTCTGTATTACTTATTTTGTTCATTAAAAACTCCTTTGAATCATTATCCAAGATTTCATCAACACTAACATTAAATGCTTTTGACATTTTTTTTAATTGCTCTGGATTAGGTGTTGTTTCACCTAATTCCCAATTAGAAATAGTTTGTCTTGTAACATCTACTTTTTCACCTAATTGTTCTTGCGAAAGTCCATTTTTCTTTCTTAATTGTAAAATTTTATCTCCTAAATTCATTCTTTTTCTCCTTTCACAAAAATTATATACTATTAGCATTTAACATATCTACATAAGTTTTTTGGAAGTTTGTCAAAGAGTTTTAACATTTTATCAAATTACTATTTTTCTAACTAATTACTAAATTGTAATTTATGATTATTTATATACTCTAATAACTTGATATTCATAATGGTCATTGGCATTTGAGATTCCTACTGAAATACCTTTACCATTATTAGCTGTTTTTTTAGAAGAAGATTTTTCTTTGGCTTCTTTTAATAATTCATCAATTTCAGAATCGGTAATTTCTTCATTGTTGGCTTTAATCAAAAGTTTTGTATACTTTATAGCGGTAGTTTCATCATACTTGTCATTATCCATATAAATAGCACTCATATCAAGAATATCTTTTTCTTTATTTCCAGATGATTCAACTGGTTTTAGGTAGAATGCAACATCATCAGTTAGTGCAAACCAATGTTTACCATTATCCACAACCATATAATCATCACTAGCAGGTGTATTTAATCCACTATCCATTATTTCAGTATTAAATTTAGCAAGAATAGTATTTACAGTTTCTTTCTCAACCCATCCATATTTTTTATAAGTTTCTTCTAAATCATTTTTAGCATCTTCCAATTCTTTTTTAGAATCACTAACTGGATTGCTACATCCAGCAAGTCCTAAAACCATAACCCCACAAAGTAAAATTGCAAATAATTTCTTTTTCATCTTTCTCTCCTCCTATATTACTCAAATATTATTGAGTCCATAATAAATTTGCTAACTTCTTGCCATTCATTCATTTGTTCTTTTGTACAATTAAAATTAACTAATCTTAATTTATCATTAACAGAAAATGCAATAATATGATTATAGATTTCTGTATCTGATCCCTCTGTTGTAAATTCCATTTCACCGATTTTATGATTGTTTCTTTCCCAAAAATTTAGTTTTACATCTTTTGAATAGTTTTTATAAGTTGACTCCATTGTTTTAACATATTCTTCTATCTGATTATTTTTCATTGTAACATCATTCATAACTAGTGCTACATTAATTGTCGTTTTGTCATTTGTATAAACAAGTGATGGTGCATTTCCATTTGGATATTTAACATTAACAATTTCATCACCATTATTTTAAATTCACTTGGAATCTTTATTTTAAATCCATCAAACATTTTATATTGTGTTTCAATATTATTTCCTTTATTAGTAGTAATGACCATTGTGTTTTCAATTTCACTTAAATTTTCAGTTTTTGTAATATTTGGTATTGTTATAATAGCCCAAACAATTAAAACTGCTATGCTAATTAATAGGCATACATTTAAAATTTTTGTTTTATCTTTGTATTCTGGTATTTTCTTTTCTTTTAAATAATATTGATGCATATTTTTAATATCTAAATCGTTCTTTATATCAAATACTGCAATAGGAAGTGCTACAACAATAATTAAAAGTGTATTAATGATTGTTATATTAAATGGGATCATATTATTTATTGTCAGTATAATATTTGGTATAACTATAATTGCTGATAACAATATAAAGATCATTTCATAAACATAGTAGTTCTTAAATGCCTTATTTTCTTTTTTCATCATTTTTCTAAATTCATTTTTCTTCATAATTTCTCCAATTTATTACTATAAATTCATCATTTACAATTATTTTAGCATTTCATTTAATTCTTCTAGTGATAATTTTTTAATTAATATGTTATTATCGTTTTCATCAATGACATACTTCATAAGCTTTTTTATGGCATCATAATAGTCTATATCACCTAAAACTCCATTATTCGTTGTACTTATGGCCATTATTTTCCATTCATCAACTTCTGTATTATCTACTTTATACAATAGTTTTGGATTTTTAGGAAAAGAAGTTAAAGTACCTTCTGTTAGTGCAAATGCACCAAATGGCTTACCTTCTTTGCCATTATAAAAATTTGGTTTACCTACATAAGCACTTTTCCAATCATTATTTTCTTTTTTCTTAAATTTGTCAAATAATCCCATAATCAATTTCCTCCATAAATTACTATTTATAAATTTCAATAAATTTATTCAAGTTTTCTTGATGATAATTTGCACCTTTAATCTTTTTAGCAGAGTTCATTACATATTTTGTGCCATCATTTAGAATAATGGTGATTCTTTTATATATAAAATCTTCATTTTTAATTTTTATTTTCTTAATCTCTTCTGGCTTTATATCAATATATCCATTAATATCAATTTGCATAACTCTATGGTCATCAAGTATAACGGGGATTAGACAAATTTCATTTTCATTCTTATTAACAAAATATCCACTTATATTATTTTTTTGTTTGGCCACCTCAATTAGTCCTCCAACTGCTCCAAGAGCTATTGGTAATGCTGATTGAGGTTTAAATGTGCTAAAGCAATAATTATATTCATTTCCAAAACGATTGATTCTTTTAAATAAATTTTCTACATTTTCAAGCACCATATACTTTTCATTATTGTATTCTTCCATATTTTTGACGCTCCTTTACAAATTATTATTTTTCTAACTAATTCTATAATGGCCAACTATATCATCATGATATTCTAAAATATCTTCTTCATAATATCTTTGATAAGGATTAGCATGATGAATAATAAAAGTTATTCCTTTTTTATTTCTATTATCTGATACTATTCCAATATGTTTTTTAAATACAACAATGTCTCCACCTTGCCACTTATCTATTTTATTTATATCAGTAGTAAGACTTATAGCATTATTATCTAAATATATTTTTAAATTTTGAACTCTTCTAAAATCTATCTTTTTATCAATTGTATCTATATTATATAAATCTTTATTGACTTTAATATCTTCATTTACTAATTCCATTAAATCATAGCCTGCATCTTTTAGGGCAAAAGCTACTACATCAGTACAAACTCCATATTCATCATTAGGATAACCTGTAGTATAATATTTACTCTTATATTTAGGTTTTGTTTTTATATAATCTCTTGCATTATTTAATATATCTGTTTGATCATCTATACCATCATTATCTTTATCTATCTTACTCTTATAAGTTATTATATTAAAATCTGTATTTGTATATTTCTTATGCGGAATATAATTAAAATAATATAATACATATAGTACTATAATTATTAATATTACTATTGTTGAAGTAATAATAATTGTTATTTTCTTTTTCATAATACCTCTTTCTTTAAATTATTATTTTTCTAATATTGTGTCTAATGTTTTTTTATCTATGTTTGTTAGTTCATATCTTTTTTTGTTTATTTCAATATTAAAATAATGATCAGGATTATATAATATTTTGGCAATATTATTATTATTAACATCAAATAATTCTATTTCATATTTAGGTGATGGAAGTGTTACTGCACCAGTCCATACTTTTGAACTATTTATTATTGATATAATAGTATTTATTTGTTTTTCTTCTGTAATTGTTTGATGACCTTTAACCTTTATACTTTTTGTTTTTGATATAGTATCTTTTATTATATTTGGTAACTCTATAGTTCCTTCTTTTTGTAATGTAAATGTACCAAAGTTATTATCACAATCCATAACTGCGATTAAATCTTTTTCTTTTCCTAATTTGCAAGTTGTTTTACTATATTTCTCATCATTTGGTATTAAGATAATTTCATTATTTTTATTAATTGTAAACTCTCCTTTTACTTCTTTATCACCTTTGAAAAAAGCAAACTTATTTTTTCCAGTTCCGTGAAAATTGATAAAAGAATCTTTAATATACTTATATTCTCCTTTGCTATTTATTTCAGTTAGTGTCCAAGCTGTTTCTAACTTCTTTAATAATTCTATAGTATCTCCACATATACAGTTTTCACAACAATCTTTACTATTTTCATATAATTTGCTTCCATCATCATTATTTTCAGTTTCTATATAAGTATTTATTTTATCATATATAGTTAGTCCTAATATTTTTATTTTTAGGCCATCATCATATCCTTTTGTTGATTCAGTATTAATGGTATGATATTTTGTTACTTCATATAAAATTGCTTTATACTCTACTGAACCTCCATCTTTTAATTTCATTGGTATTGGAATGAGTGCCAAAATTAATATAATTACTACTATAAAATTTATCTTTTTCTTTTTCATTTTTCTTCTCCTTTATTAAGCCAGCTTATAGTATCTTTTATGGTGTCTTTCATATCCCTATTTTTATATCCTAACTCTTCTTTAGCTTTTTTATTACTAAAATTAGAATTAGAGGATAATGTGTATAATGAATACTTTGTAAAGAGAGGCGTTTGTTTTTTTAAATTATAATATGCTTCAAAAAAAGGTGCTATTATTTTTGCTAAACAAATTGGTAATACTATTTTTATTCTTTTTATACCTTGTACATCGCATATTAAATCAGATAGTTCTTTAATTGTTATATATCTATTTGATAAGATATAGCATTCTCCTTTATTATCTTTTTTAGAGGCTGTAATAATAGCGGCCGCTACATCTCTAACATCAACAAAATCATATCCTCCTTTTACTGTGGCAAATAGTTTTCCATTTGATACTTCTCTTACTAACTCAGTTAAATGGCTATTACCATAATCATATGGTCCTATAATTCCTGATGGATGAATAATACAAGCATTTAAGTTTTTATTTTTAACTGCATTCATAACATATTTTGCTGCTTCGGCTTTTGTTTTGGCATATAATCCATGAACTTCATCAGGATTAAAATCAGTTATTTCTTCTATTAAATCATTATTTTCTTTCTCTGGAATGGCATGTACACTACTAATATAAATAAGTTTAGCTTTTGTTTCTATTACTTTATCTACTACATTTTTAGTACCATTAACATTTACATTATAAACAAGTGGATTATATTTAGTCTTTATGTATACAACTGCTGCGCAGTGAATTACAAATACTTCTTTATCATCTATGTTTTCAAAAAGAGGTAATAAGGTTTCTTTCTTTGTAACATCTCCATAATATATTTTGCACTTTAATTTTTCTAATGATTTTATTGATTCGCCATTTAAAACGAAAGCTCTTATTTCATTATTATCATCTTGTTCTAACTTTCTTATAATATTATTTCCTAAAAAACCATTTGCTCCTGTTACGATATAGATTTTTTTCATAGTTTTCCTCCTATCTAATAACTTCTATATATAATTATATCACTAATTAGATAAATTAAAAAGAGCTAGAATGTATCTAACTCAATTATTTTATTCTATACATCTTCTTCTCTCATCATTCTTCATATCTAACTTCACTCATATAGTTAAATCCACTTAAGAAATAATCATCTTGATATTCTCTTACTCTATTTTCCATAATATCATTTATAGGTATAAGAGTTAAATCTTTTAATACTACATATTTATATGTAAAAGTTAATACTTCATCATAATATTTAGTTAACATATTAATTTTTACTGTAGTAGTAACTGTTTTATTTAAATCAGTATCAAAATAACTCATTAATTCATAAAAGGCTTTATCTGTTTTTACTATTCTTTCATTATATATTCTAATTATTTTTTCTCCTTCATAATTACCACTTACTTTTTCAGTAGTAGGATACTTCTCATTACCATAATTCTTACTATATAATATATTATCTTTTACATAAACATAATTAGACATAAAATCATAATCTATTTTTTTACCAAGAAATTCTGTTGAATATTCCCATTTTAGATAATCACTTAAACTATAATTAGCTTTTAAATACATATCATAACTATCATTTATTTTATTATCTGTATTATTATCATGTAGTGTATATATAGTATCATTATAATCATAAAATTTTATATCTGGTCCAGCATCAGGAGTAATATTCATAACTTTAATATTTTTATCTACATCATATACTTTTTTATAAGTAAATTCTCCTATATCTAATTTTTCCGGATTGAAAATATAAATGGAATTATTATTTATGAAGGAGTATTTGTTAAAGCATGTATTTTCATTTAATATTTCTCCACCAGTTAATTTTAAATACTTTTTATCTGGGTATTTCTTTTTTAATTCTTCTAAAATAGATGTTGACTCTTTAGGTGTATGATCTATTGGCATTGGTTTATTACTTATTATAGCAATAATAACCACCATAGATATTAATATAGCAATTCCTATAATAGCATAAATTATTTTTTTATTCTTCATATCACACCTACTTTTCTATATATCCACTTGTCTTTTGTAAGTACATATCGTCAGTTACTGGTTTATATCTTTCTCCATCATATTCATCAGTAAATCCATTATATGCTTTATATATTTCATTTGTTTCAGTATCATAAACTCTTTCATAACCAAGTGTGGCATCACTTTGTTTTTGACTCATAATATCAAAAGATGTATTTCTTTTATTCCATGAATCCATTATTCCATCACTAATCTCATTACCTATTGCTCTAATTTGTTGGAAGTTTTTCATGACCGCGTCTTGTTGTTGATTAAATCCATTTATAAAGGTATCTGTAAAGCTAAGTGAAGAACAAATAGTATTTAATGTATCTTCCCAATCAATAAATTCATCTTTTGGTGTAGTAATAAAAATCGTATCATATACATTTAAGTATTGTATATCTATTTGTTTTCCTGAAATTATATTTTCATAAACATAATAAGTACCTACATCATATACATAAGCAGTAAATATTCCTTCACCTTCTTCGCCATTTGTATCTTTAAATGTTGCTCTTAATATATCTCCACCTAAACTGCCTTTACCTAAATTCTCACTTACAGTAAAATCTGTTAAAGTTGGAAAAGTAAATGCAGCCGTATTATTTAAAGTACCTAAATCATTAAATATTTTATAAAATCCTTCTGTATCTTTAGTGGCTATTACACTAGTTTTAGCAAACATATCATTTGGATAATATTTTTGTTGCCATCTTTTGGCATCTTCTGATTTATTATATCCTTCGGTTTTCATATTTAAGAAAAATTGATAAAGTGGTTTATCTGGATTATATACTTTAATTGTATAATGAATATAATCTCCTAATGTATCTACTTTCCATCCTTTTGGTATCTTAATAGAAAACTCATTTGTAGTATAATCTTCAAGTTCTATTTTACTAGCCTCTGATTTTACTATTTTAATGTTTTTGTCTGGATTATAAAATAGTCCTTTACCATTATCTCTAGTTAATAAAAGAATACCTCCTATTACTATGAATATAACTACACTTATTATAATTAGATTTTTTTTAGAAATATTTAATTTCCCTATTTTTATCATCTCGTTCCTCCTTCCTTATTATTATTATAAGTTAAATGTCTAAACAGAACAATAGACTTGTCTTAAAAATCATTGTTTTTGCTGGAAAGTTATTTTTATTGTTTAAAAAGTATAGTATAATAGTGCTTAAGGAAGTGATGTTTATGAATTTTAAAGAAGTTTTAAATAAGTATTTGAAAGAATTAAATTGTTCTTCAAAAAAATTATCAAATGAATCTGGGCTATCTGAATCTGTTATAAGTAGATATAGAAGTGGTGAAAGAACTCCAGTAAAAAATAGTGAACAATTGAATAAATTAACTAATGCTCTTTTTAATATTGCTAAAGATAATAATAAAAATAAATATACTTTTGATAAAATAGAAAGTGATTTTAATAGTACATTAGCTAGTGATGACTTTGACTATACTATATTTAGTAATAATTTAAATACTTTAATAACATCACTAAACATAAATACTCATGAAATGTCTAAGTATATTGTATTTGATGCCTCGCATATTTCAAGAATTAGATATGGTAAAGCTAAGCCATCTAATCCAGTAGAATTTTCAAATAAAATATGTTCTTATATTTTAAATAGATATAAAAATCCAGATGATATAAATAATTTAATGATGATTATTGGATGTAAAAAAAGTGATTTATCAAATGAAAAAATCTATAGTACTTTATTTAATTGGTTAACTAGTGAAATAGTTCCTGTTAAAAATCAAATTTCCGATTTTTTACATCATCTTGATTCATTTAACCTAGATGATTATATAAAAGTAATAAAATTTGATGAATTAAAAGTTCCTAGTATTCCTTTTTATAAAGCAAAAACAAAACATTATTATGGTATTGAAGAAATGAAACAAGGTGAACTAAACTTTTTTAAAGGGACTGTTTTATCTAAATCTAAAGAAGATATATTTATGTGTAGTGATATGCCTATGGAAGATATGGCTAAAGATATAGATTTTGGTAAAAAATGGATGTTTGCTATTGCTATGTGTTTAAAAAAAGGACATCATCTAAATATTATTCATAACTTAGATAGGCCTTTTAATGAAATGATGTTAGGTCTAGAAAGTTGGATTCCTATTTATATGACTGGCCAAATATCTCCTTATTATTTAAGTAATCTTAAAAATAATATATATAATCATTTAAACTATGTATCAGCAGCAGCAGCTTTATCTGGAGAATGTATAAATGGTTTTCATAATAAGGGGATGTATTATTTAACTACTAATAAAAATGAAATTGAATACTATAAAGAAAAAAGTGATTTACTTCTAAAAAAAGCTAAACCACTTATGGAAATTTATAGGGAAAGCAATATAAAGGAATACCATTTATTTTTAAAGAAAGATGAAAATATAGAATGTGATAGAACAAGATATATTTCTTCATTGCCTTTATTTACAATTAGTGATGAATTATTAATTAAAATCTTAAAAAGAAATAAACTTACAAAAGAAGAAATTGATAAGATAATTAAATATAAAAATAATGAATTTAAATATATGAATAGTATTCTTAAAAAGAACAAAGTATTTGATTATATTTATGTTATTAAAGAAGATGAATTTATAAGTGATACTCCTTCCCTTTTATTAAATAATTTATTCATAGATAAAACAATTAACTATACTTATAAAGAATATATCGAACATTTAAAATTAACAAATGAATATTCTAAGAATAATAAAAACTATAATATCTTAACTGAAAAAGATAAAACTTTCAAAAATATAACGATAACTATTTTAAAAAATAATCATGTCATTATTTCAAAGAATTCTAATCCAACAATACATTTTGTTATTAGGCATCCCAAGTTAGTTGCCGCTATTGAAAGTTTTAATCCTCTTGTAAAGGAATTATAATTTATAATATTAATTATTTTAATAGAGGATTAGAAATTGATCTAATCCTCTTTTTGTTATACAAGTAAAACCTTTCTTCTTAAATTGTTTATACTTTTCTTAATATTTTTTATATTTAACTAAATAATATTGGTATATTACCATATAGTATTATTCTTAATATTCCTATTAATACTAAATGTAATGGATAATATAAATAGAAGAACCATTTTAACCATTTTGTTTTTCCTCTTTCGCCATTATATTCTTTTAAAAGAGGATATACTAGTACTGCAAACAAAGATATTATTCCATATATTTTATTTACAAAGATAAATGATATTAAAGCATATAATGATAACCATAACATCATTGCTTTCATTTGTTTATTTAGATTACCTCTAGCAGAATACATAGATAGTATACTCATTACCGCTATTGAACTAAAGTCAGCAGGAAAAGCTATTATATTTATTAGTATTACTAATATCCATTTCTGATATTCTTTTAATTTATTATTACCATTAGCTATATATAATGCTACTACTGACCAAGCAAGTGACCACATAATACTAGTTTGATTAAATACATTACCTGTAGTAAATGGTATATAATTTATACCAAAGGCAAAACAATAAGCAAAGTGTGATATTATAGCAAAGATAAATAATCTTGTTATATATTTTTTTAGATTCTTAGTATAATAATAGCCTTCACATATAAAGAAGAACATTATAGGAGCAGTCAATCTACCAATAACATGTAATATTATAGGTACAATATTATTTTGCATATTAGGGTATAAAAGATCTGCTAGATGATCTATTGTCATAGCTATTATTGCTATTATTTTTAAATGATTTGAATTTAATTTTTTCATATTTATTCCTCTATAATTATTATATCAAAAAAAGTAGAATATTTCATCTACTTTAGATTAATTTTATTTATTTCCTAATGAGCTTATAATCTCATTAGGTGATAAGAAGCCTGTAGTCTTCTTATCAAATATTTATTTTATCTAAGTTGTTTTTTACTTAGGATACTAATTCCTATTAAGTTACAACCTACTATAAATACAATCATATAGTATACAACATATTTTCTACTTAAAATACTCAAGTCAGATATTCTCCATGCAATAGATGAAGGTAATATATCATTAGTCACTTCGTATACTTTTCTTTTAGTTCCAGTGAGATATTTAGCATTTTTTACGTTTTCTACTACTAGCCCGTTGTCAGCTACTACAGTTTGATTTACATACTCTGGTTCTTTTAAATGTTCTAACATTAAAAATGATAAAATTGATAAACCAAATACTATAATTGTAGATATTACTACAGTTAATGTTTTATCCGCAAATAGGACTGATAATAAAGTAAATAATGAAGTAAATGATATAGTAAGAAGGATAACTTCTCCAAGTAATTTTAATATTTCTATAGTACCAAGTCCACTAGGTTCTAAGAAGAATAAACCAAATATAAGTATAATGAACATATAAGTAAATAAGCACATTAATCCTTCAATTATACAAGTAATCAAATAAGATAAATATATTTTGGGTCTGCTATAACCTGATATTATTTTATAATTGATTGTTCTATCTGAAAAATCACTACCTACATGTAGGCTAGTAAAAATTGCTATAAAGAATCCTATAAATGCACTAAAAAACCAAATTATATTATAACTTACTTCTGTACTACCAGTTTTAATATAATTATACTGTGTTATACAAATAAAGATAGTTATTATAAATATTATTATTATAGAGCTAAGAAAAGCACCACTATTTTTTATTCTAAATAATTCTGATTTTATTAACTTATTCATTTTCTCCTCCTAGTAACTTTAAGAAATAATTTTCTAATGTATCTTTTTCTTCTTTGATATCTTCTATTTCTATTTTATTATTATTTAGTTCTGTTATAAATTTAGGTATATTTATTTTATTATATATAGTTATTTCTTCTTTACCTGTTTTTTCATAATTTATATTATTATCATCTAAGTATTCTGCTAATTTATCAGTGTCTTTTATTTTTACTGTTGTTTTCTCTCTTATTTTACTATTTAACTCTTCATAACTTATTTCTTCTACTATATGACCTTTATCTATAAATCCATAATTAGTAGCAATTTTTGATAATTCATCCAAATAATGACTTGATATTAGTATTGTTATATTACTTTTTTTATTTAAATCTAATACTAATTTTCTTATTTCTATTATACCTTCTGGGTCTAATCCATTTATTGGTTCATCTAATATTAATAAGTCTGGATTACCTACTAGGGCACAAGCTATCATTAATCTTTGTTTCATTCCTAATGAGAATGTTCTAACTTTTTTATTTTTTTCTTTTAATAAGCCTACTTTATCTAATAAGCTATCTATTTCTTCATATGAAGTTATTCCTTTTATTTTATATACTTCTTTTATATTATCATAAGCATTCATATTATAGTATAAATATGGATACTCAATAATTGCTCCTATTTTCTGTCTTTCTTTATTTATATTTTTATCTTTATTTGATATTCTATAAATAGAATATGTACCACTAGTAGGTTCTTCTAATCCACAAAGTAATCTAATTAACGTTGTTTTACCTGCTCCATTTTTACCTACTAGTCCGTATATGCTTCCTTTTTCAATATGTATATTTAAATTATTTAATGCTTTAAAATTACCATATTTCTTTTCTAAATTTTTTACTTCAATTATATATTCCATGATTAGCCTCCCTCTATAATCCATAATCATTATATCAAAAAAAGTAGAATATTTCATCTACTTTAATTTTTTTATCAAATATTTTTTTAAAATTTGGCTTAAATTTGGCTTAAATTTGGCTTAAATTTGGCTTATTTTATTTTTTCTTGATATTTCTTAGTTAAAATATAATCAACATTTCTAATTTGCTTATCATTTTCTCTCACTAGAAAACCATTTTCGAGCCACTCTTTAATCCAGTTATTCGCTGTATTCAGGCTTATCTTAAAATGACTTGCTATATCTTTAGCCTTAATTTTACCATTATTTAATATATAATTTGCTATCCATCTTTCTCTTTTATCTAGTGTATCTAAGATATTTACCTCTTCTTTACTATTCAAATATATTTCTTTTACTCTATTTCCAACTGCTTCAAAAGTATTTGCCATAGTAGAAATAAAATATTCTAACCATTCTGTTATATCAGCATCTTTTCTTCCAAAATAAAAATTATGATGTAATCCCATTTGTAGAGAATTATAATAATCATTTATGTTCTTATCATAAAACTCTTCCATTACATAAAATCCTTTTAAGTCATATCCATATGCTTTTAATATATAATTGGCAAGTAATCTAGATGTTCTACCATTGCCATCCCAAAAAGGATGAATAGTAACAAACTCATATTCTATGATACCAGCTTTTATAGGGATAGGAATATCTTTAGATGTTTTATTATCAAACTCTTTTATCATTTGATTAATTAATACTTTTATATCTTTTGCTTCTGGTGGCATATACACTATTTGCTTAGTTAATGAATCTTCCACTATATTTTGACCATCACGATATGTTGCTTTAGCATTTAAGTTCTTTCCAATTACTAAGTTATGTACTTTGAATATTAAGTCCTCATTTATACTATTATTAGTATCTGCTTCTTTATTTAAATACATTAAAGCATTATAGTAATTTCTTACTTCTAAAACATTTCTTTCATGTGAATTATTAGTATTTTCGATTATTTTTTTTACAGTATTTAAATCCAAACTATTTCCTTCTATTTTAGTAGAATAATGAACCCTTTTAGCAATAGTTTCTTTTTTTATTTCTTCTTCAACTGATACTGGTATTTCTAATAAATCTACAATTTCTCTTGCTCTATTTATTTTTAATAAATCATTTACTATTTTATTAGTGTAATTCCATTTTATATTCATTTTTTCCATGGTATTTCCCCCTCTAATTTTATATATAATATTATATCAAAAAAAGTAAAATATTTCATCTACTTTATCCGATTTATACGGTGATTTGACGTCAAAACTTACCGATTACGCTAAAGATGTATGGCTGATACTTATTTAGAGACAATATATTATATTGGCTCTAAATAACACTAACAAGACTAATATAATTAGACTTATAGTGAACATAAATATATTATTTATACAAAAATCGGATTATTTTCGGCTTAAATTCAGATTATTTTATTTTTTCTAACGTATCTTCACTTATACTATATTTTATTTTTAACTCTAACATAATTATCTATACTAT
>OHAJ01001499.1_pt1 | contig 16915 bp, 10 predicted proteins | sample 1577101 | NCBI WGS metagenome assembly OHAJ01 (sample SAMEA3541531, study PRJEB24748) | human gut metagenome | biome: human gut; feature: human-associated habitat; material: faeces | place: China | collected 2012
TTCTCAGGGCTGCGATCCGCCGCGATAACGGCGTACTTTCGGATTGCGAGTTTTATTGTCAATATATAGATTTCTATACAAACTGATTCCACCATTAGACTGTATCAATCCACCGCAAGCATGTGGCATAATTCCTTGGCCGATTATAGAGTTTTGAATCGTTATATTATAAGGTTCATACCCTTTGTCGTCCCAGTTTATAGAGAAATTCTCATCCAATCCCCATGCTGCCGAAATATGATCAAATATCATATTACTACCATTAGCAATACCTGCTGCATCTTTTCCGGAATCACCTTTCAATCCCATACGCATACGTAAATGACGAACAATGATATTATCAGACGCAGAAAAAGAGACCCCGTTTCCATATATCGTAATACCATCACCCGGTGCTGTTTGTCCGGCAATCGTTAGATTTTTAGAAAACACAAGGCGGGATTTAATATTAATAATTCCCGAAACATCAAATATAATAACACGGTTGGGCTTACTGATTGCATCACGTAAGGAACCTTCTCCGGAATCATTCAGATTAGTCACATGGTAAATTTCCGGAGATTCACTGGCTCTTGCACCTTTTGCAAAACGTCCATAACCTTCAGCGCCAGGAAAAGCCAACTGTTGTGCATACAATCCTCCTCCCATACAAAGCGGAAAGAGCAATGCGTATCTTCGTTTGGATGCAAAAGAAAGTAAGAAGCTCGATGAAATCATTTTAGATTTTAGTAAAAATACGAATCTGACTGATATTCAGGCAATCAAACTCTATTATGGAGGAACAGAGGCGTTGCAGGACAAAGACAAAAATCGCTTTGCTCCAGTAGAGTACATATCCAGCCACCGTCCGGGTGGGACATTGGCGGCTATTCCTTCCTATTCGATCAAATGTGCAGAGGTGGAATCATCAGAAAAAGTAGTATTAAAAGGTAATTACAATTTATTTCCGGGTGTAAATTATTTTTGGATCAGTTTGCAGATGAAAAAAGATGCCTCTTTGCAGACTAAGATACTCTCTGACTTATGTGCCGTTAAAGTAGATGGGAAAGAACTATGTTGTAAATCTATTTCTCCAAAGAATATTGTTCACCGGATGGCAGTTGGAGTTCGTCATGCCGGTGATGACGGTTCTGCTTCTTTCCGTATTCCCGGGTTGGTGACTACCAATAAAGGAACCTTATTAGGCGTGTATGATGTTCGATACAACAGTAGTGTCGATTTACAGGAATATGTTGACGTGGGTTTGAGCCGTAGCATCGATGGAGGAAAGAATTGGGAGAAGATGCGTCTTCCGCTTTCATTTGGCGAGTATGGTGGTCTGCCTAAAGCACAGAATGGGGTAGGAGACCCTTCTATTTTAGTAGATACTAAGACGAATACCGTCTGGGTGGTTGCCGCATGGACACATGGTATGGGTAATCAACGCGCCTGGTGGAATTCCCATCCGGGAATGAATCTGAATCATACGGCACAGTTGGTATTGGCTAAAAGCACAGACGATGGTAAAACCTGGTCGAAGCCTATCAATATAACAGAGCAGGTGAAAGATCCTTCCTGGTACTTCCTGCTTCAAGGTCCCGGACGTGGAATAACGATGAGTGATGGCACATTGGTATTTCCAACGCAATTTATAGACTCTACCCGTGTTCCGAATGCAGGAATCATGTATAGTAAAGACCGGGGGAAAACATGGAAAATGCACAATATGGCACGAACCAATACAACGGAAGCGCAAGTGGCGGAAATAGAACCGGGAGTATTGATGCTGAATATGCGTGATAATAGAGGAGGAAGCCGGGCTATTGCCATAACGAAAGATTTGGGAGAAACATGGACAGAACACCCATCTTCCCGCCAAGCACTTCAGGAACCGGTATGCATGGCTAGTCTGATTCATGTAGATGCCAAAGACAACATATTAAATAAAGATATCCTGCTGTTTTCGAACCCGAATACGACCAAAGGACGTAATCATATAACAATAAAAGCAAGTCTGGACAAAGGACTTACCTGGTTGCCGGAACATCAATTAATGCTCGACGAGGCAGAAGGATGGGGGTATAGTTGTCTGACAATGATTGATAAAGAGACAATTGGTATACTATATGAGAGTAGCGTCGCACATATAACCTTTCAAGCGATAAAATTGACAGATATAATAAAGGAATAAAGAGTCTGTCCCGAAAGTCCGAAGATTTAAATCTATGCTTACGATTTATAGGTAGCAAGATTTAGCTATAATGAAAAAGAATATCGTTATAATAAAAAAAAACGCCATTTTAGCATACATTTGAGGACAGAATACTACTCTTTATTTAACTAATTATAAACTGAAACTTTAGGCGATTTAATTGTGGCTTTCTGGATAGCTCACGCTAAAACAACATATTTTGTTAAATTATCAGTGAAATTTGCTGAAAAAGTAATATCTTTGAAACCGTTAATATCTAATGCCCCCACTATGATGATTAATTTAATCGGAAAAAAGACTCAAATAGCATGTGGACTACTATGCTGTTGCAGTATGGCATATGCGCAGAGCAATGACAATTCCGAAGTTGTGGTTTTAAATGCAGGTTGGGAATTTTCCCAGGCAGGCACGGAGCTATGGCGACCGGCACAGGTTCCCGGCACCGTTCATCAGGATCTTATCTATCATAAACAAATTCCCGATCCTTTTTACGGTATCAATGAACAGAAGATTCAGTGGGTGGAAAATGAAGACTGGGAGTATCGGACTGCTTTTACAGTTACCCCCGAGCAACTGAAACGGGACGACGCCCAATTAGTCTTTGAAGGTCTTGATACATACGCCGATGTATACCTCAACGGAGCACTGTTGTTGAAAGCCGATAACATGTTCGTCGGCTATACGATACCCGTCAAGTCACAACTCCGTCTCGGAGAAAACCTTCTTCACATCTATTTTCATTCACCCATCCGGCAGACAATGCCTCAATATAACTCTAACGGATTCAACTATCCGGCAGACAACGACCATCACGAAAAACATGTAAGCGTATTCTCCCGTAAAGCCCCTTACAGTTATGGTTGGGACTGGGGAATCCGCATGGTGACTAGTGGTATCTGGCGTCCGGTAACCATCCGTTATTACGACGCAGCCTCTATCAGCGACTACCACGTAAAGCAACTTTCGCTGACCGACCAACTGGCAAAACTATCCAACGAATTGGAAATAAATAATATACTCCCTCAAGCACTTCAAGCAGAGGTGAGAATCAATACCTCCTTCGAAGGAAACACAGAAAAAGGCATTAGCCAGGCAATCACCCTACAGCCCGGAATCAATCATATATCTATTCCTTCCGAAGTGCTGTCGCCGGTACGTTGGATGCCGAATGGCTGGGGAAAGCCCGCCTTGTATGATTTCTCTGCTCAAATAATCGTAGAAGATAAAGTCGTAGCTCAACAATCCCACCGGATAGGACTGCGCACCGTTCGCCTCGTCAATGAAAAAGATCAGGACGGAGAATCCTTCTATTTTGAAGTAAACGGCGTTCCGATGTTTGCCAAAGGAGCCAACTATATTCCCCAGGACGCCCTATTGACCAACGTCACTACCGAACGCTACCAAACCTTATTCCGGGACATCAAAGAAGCCAACATGAATGTCATTCGTGTGTGGGGAGGCGGAACCTACGAAGACGACCGTTTCTATGACCTGGCAGATGAAAACGGAATACTGATATGGCAGGACTTTATGTTTGCCTGCACTCCCTATCCGTCCGATCCAACCTTCCTGAAAAGAGTAGAAGCAGAAGCTTGCTACAACATTCGCCGTCTTCGCAATCATGCTTCCCTGGCGATGTGGTGTGGCAATAATGAAATACTGGAAGCCTTGAAATATTGGGGATTCGACAAGAAATTCACGCCGGAAATCTATCAGGAAATGTTCCAAGGCTATGACAAACTGTTCCACCAACTCCTTCCTACCAAGGTAAAAGAGCTGGATGCCGACCGTTTTTATATACACAGCTCCCCATATTTAGCCAATTGGGGACGCCCCGAATCATGGGGGATAGGAGACAGCCACAACTGGGGAGTATGGTATGGCCAAAAAACTTTCGAATCACTAGATACAGACCTCCCTCGTTTCATGAGCGAATTCGGTTTCCAGTCTTTCCCGGAGATGAAGACTATTGCCACCTTTGCGGCTCCTGAAGATTATCAAATCGAATCGGAGGTGATGAATGCCCATCAGAAAAGCAGCATCGGCAATGCCCTGATTCGCACCTATATGGAACGTGACTATATCATTCCCGAAAAATTTGAAGACTTTGTCTATGTCGGACTAGTATTGCAGGGACATGGCATACGTCACGGTCTGGAAGCGCACCGCCGCAATCGTCCCTATTGTATGGGTACATTATATTGGCAATTGAATGACAGTTGGCCGGTAGTGTCATGGTCGGGTATTGATTACTACGGTAACTGGAAAGCCTTGCATTATCAGGCAAAGCGTGCATTTGCTCCCGTTCATATCAACCCTTTGCTGGAAGGTGACAACCTGTGTGTTTACCTGCTTTCCGATCATCTTGACACCCGGGAGAAACTGACGCTGGAAATGAGACTGACGAATTTTGCAGGAAAGAAAGTCGGAAGAACGGTTGTCCTTCCTTCTTTGACTCTTCCGGCCAACACTTCCCAATGTGTATATCGCACTTCGCTCACCACTTTGTTTTTTCCTGCAAAGCGCCCGCTTGCGGATGACCTGCGCCATTGCTTCATGCAACTGACCTTGAAAGACAAATCCGGGCATACGGTAGCCGAAACAGTCTACTTCTTTAGAAAGACGAAAGACCTGCTTCTGCCCAAGACAACCGTTTCCTGCAAGATAAAACAGAAAGACGGCGTATGCGAATTGACCCTGCTTTCTCCCTGTCTAGCCAAAGACGTCTTTATTGAAATCCCTTTGCAGGGAGCCCGTTTCAGTGACAACTTTTTCGACCTCCTTCCCGGAGAGCATAAGACAGTTGTCATCACTTCTCCCCAAATAAAGAAAGGAGAGGAGTTGCCTTTGACAATCAAACATATTCGTGAAACCTATAATTAATTTATTAATAACTTAACACTTAATTTTTTAGTTTATGAAACAACTCTTAAAGTTAACCGGATGTCTGGCACTAGCAGGACTTTTTGCCTCTTGCCAATCGGCGCAACAGGAAGCCAACTACCAGATTATCCCCATGCCACAAGAAATTGTAACAGCTCAAGGAAATCCCTTCATTCTGAAGAGCGGTGTGAAAATCCTCTATCCGGAAGGAAACGAGAAGATGCAGCGCAACGCACAATTTCTAGCCGACTATCTGAAAACCGCTACCAGAAAAGATTTCGCTATCGAAGCCGGAACGGAAGGTAAGAATGCAATCGTACTGACATTGGGCACGGCAAACGAAAATCCGGAATCCTATCAGTTGAAAGTAACCGGTGACGGAATCACGATTGCCGGTCCTACCGAGGCCGGCGTATTCTATGGCATCCAGTCCCTGCGCAAATCATTGCCTGTGGCTGTCGGCGCAGACATTTCCATGCCCGCTGTAGAAATCAATGACGCTCCCCGCTTTGGCTATCGTGGTGCACACTTCGATACCAGCCGTCATTTCTTTACAGTAGATGAAGTGAAAACTTATATTGATATGATGGCTTTACACAATATGAATCGTTTTCACTGGCATATTACCGAAGACCAAGGTTGGCGTCTGGAAATCAAGAAATATCCGAAGCTGACAGAAATAGGTTCCAAGAGGACAGAAACAGTCATCGGACGTAACTCCGGTGAATACGACGGCAAACCTTACGGTGGCTTCTATACCCAGGAGCAGGCGAAAGAAATAGTAGCGTATGCTGCCGAACGTTATATCACAGTTATTCCCGAAATCGACCTTCCGGGACATATGCAGGCTGCTCTTGCCGCTTATCCCGAATTAGGTTGTACTGGCGGTCCGTATGAAGTTTGGAGACAATGGGGTGTATCTGAAGATGTGCTTTGTGCCGGAAACGATCAGGTATTGAAATTCCTCGAAGACGTATATGCTGAATTGATTGAGATCTTCCCGTCAGAATATATCCATGTGGGTGGTGACGAATGCCCGAAAGTACGCTGGGAGAAATGCCCGAAATGTCAGGCACGTATCAAGGCATTGGGGTTAAAATCGGATGATAAACATAGTAAGGAAGAACGTTTGCAGAGTTTCGTAATCAATCACATTGAGAAATTCCTGAACGACCACGGACGTCAGATTATTGGTTGGGATGAAATTCTCGAAGGCGGACTGGCTCCTAACGCGACTGTAATGTCATGGCGTGGAGAAAGAGGTGGTATCGAAGCTGCCAAACAGAAACACGATGTGATTATGACACCGAATACCTATTTGTATTTCGACTATTATCAGACGAAAGATACGGAAAACGAACCTCTCGGAATTGGTGGTTATCTGCCGCTTGAAAGAGTATATAGCTACGAACCTATGCCGACTTCCCTTACTCCGGAAGAACAAAAATATATTAAGGGTGTGCAAGCTAATCTCTGGACTGAATATATTCCTACTTTCTCTCATGCGCAATATATGGTATTGCCTCGTTGGGCTGCATTGTGTGAAATCCAGTGGTCTACTCCCGACAAGAAGAACTATGAAGACTTCCTGTCTCGTTTGCCGCAACTGATTAAGTGGTATGATGCAGAAGGATACAATTATGCAAAACATGTGTTTAACGTAACAGCCGAATATACGCCGAACCCGGCAGACGGTACACTGGACATCACGTTGTCTACCATTGACAATGCCCCTATTCACTATACATTGGACGGTACGGAACCTACTGCCGCTTCTCCGCTTTATGAAGGTGTCCTGAAAATCAAGGAAAATGCAGACTTCTCCGCTATCGCTGTTCGTCCTACCGGAAACAGTCGTGTGATTTCAGAGAAGATCAATTTCAGTAAGTCCAGCATGAAGCCGATTGTAGCTAATCAACCGGTCAACAAACAATATATGTTTAAAGGTGAATCTACACTAGTAGACGGACTGAAAGGAAATGGCAACTATAAGACCGGTCGTTGGATTGCATTCTATAAAAACGATATGGATATGACTATCGACCTTCAGCAACCTACCGAGATTTCGAGCGTTGCTATTTCTACTTGCGTAGAGAAGGGAGACTGGGTGTTTGATGCAAGAGGATTTTCCGTAGAAGTATCAGACGACGGTAAGAACTTTACCAAAGTAGCTTCCGAAGAATACCCTGCTATGGAACAAAGTGATAAGAATGGTATCTACGAACATAAATTGTCATTCACTCCGGTGAAAACTCAGTATGTAAAGGTGGTTGCCTTGTCTGAAAGTAAAATACCGGAATGGCATGGAGGCAAAGGAAATCCTGCTTTCTTGTTTGTAGATGAAATCACAGTAGATTAATGAATATAAGAAATAGATGCACTAAAGTTTGTCTTTTCTTATGGGTATTGGGGATGTGCTTTGCGGCACATCCTCTTCATGCACAGTCCGTAATCCCTGTCCCTCTGAAAATAGAGCAGGGTACGGGCTCTTTTTTACTCTCAGAGAAAACAAAACTTTATACAAACATTCAAGGTGGAGAAGCTCGACTTCTGGAAAGCTATCTGCAAGCATTACCGGTTCATCTAAAGAAAGGAAAGAAAAAAGATACGCAGAACGTACTTTCTCTGTTGATAACCGAAAAGAGCGAACAGTTGCCTTCTCCCGAAAGTTATACCCTGTCCGTCACTCCGGAACGAATCCTTATCCGTGCAACATCGGGAGCGGGATTGTTCTACGGAATCCAGACACTGTTGCAATTATCTCAGCCTTCGGGAACAGGCTATTCCATTGCTTCTGTTGAAGTGCAGGATAGTCCTCGTTTCGCTTATCGCGGCTTAATGCTGGATGTATCCCGTCATTTCTTTTCTAAAGAATTTGTGAAGAAACAGATAGACGCATTGGCATTCTATAAGATCAACCGCCTGCATCTGCACCTTACAGATGCGGCAGGCTGGCGAATTGAAATCAAGAAATATCCTTTGCTTACAGAATTTGCAGCCTGGCGTACTGACGCCAATTGGAAGACGTGGTGGAACGGCGGACGTAAGTACCTCCGTTTCGACGAGCCTGGAGCTTCCGGAGGTTACTATACACAGGATGATATTCGCGAAATCGTAGAATATGCTCGTCAGCATTTCATCACGATTATTCCGGAGATTGAAATGCCTGCCCACTCGGAAGAAGTGCTGGCAGCTTATCCGCAACTCTCTTGCGCGGGTGAGCCTTACAAGAACGCGGACTTCTGTATCGGAAACGAAGAAACGTTCACCTTTTTGGAAAATGTGCTGACCGAGGTCATGGCGCTTTTCCCTTCCGAATACATTCACATAGGAGGTGACGAAGCCGGTATGGCAGCGTGGAAAACTTGCCCGAAATGCCAAAAGAGAATGAAAGACGAACATCTCTCTCACGTGGACGAACTGCAAAGTTATCTGATTCATCGTATTGAGAAGTTCCTGAACGATCATGGTCGACGTCTGCTCGGCTGGGACGAGATATTGAAAGGAGGACTGGCTCCTAACGCGACTGTAATGTCATGGCGGGGAGAAGAAGGCGGTATTACAGCTGTAACTTCCGGACACCGGGCTATCATGACGCCGGGTGGCTACTGTTATCTGGATAGTTATCAGGACGCTCCGTACTCTCAGCCGGAAGCGATTGGTGGATACTTGCCATTGAAAAAAGTCTATTCTTACAATCCGGTTTCTACTTCATTGTCAGCGGAACAAGCGAAACTTGTGTATGGTGCGCAAGTTAATCTCTTTACTGAATATGTCCCGACTCCCGAACACGTGGAATATATGCTATATCCACGTACGCTGGCATTGGCGGAAGTTGCCTGGTCGGCTCCGGAACGTAAGTCATGGCCGGACTTCTATGCACGTGCCCTGAAAGCGGTAACGGATTTGCAGGCGAAAGGCTATCACACTTTCGATTTGAAGAGTGAGATCGGAAGTCGGCCGGAATCTTTACAACCCCTTACGCATCTGGCATTGGGAAAGAAAGTGATTTATAACGCTCCTTACAACTCCTCTTATGCAGCACAAGGTGATGTGACTTTGACCGACGGTATCCGTGGCGACTGGACTTACGGTGACGGTGCATGGCAGGGATTTATCTCGAAGAACCGCCTCGATGTAACCGTTGATATGGAAAACGAGACCACTATTCATTCAGTCACAGCAGCTTTCATGCAGGTAGTGGGAGCTGAAGTATTCTTGCCTGCGTCTGTGGTTATTTCAGTTTCCGATGGCGGAGTCAATTTTACGGAACTGAAGCATCAGGACTTTGTTGTTAACAAGGAAGAAGCAATCAAGTTTTCCGATGTTTCGTGGGAAGGAACCGTCAAGGGACGCTATGTACGTTATCAGGCGCGTGCCGGCAAAGAACTGGGTGGCTGGATATTTACTGATGAAATCATAGTGAAGTAAGCAAATCCCTCGGTAAAACTCGAAAAAAGAGTCATATTGCGGCTATTAATATCAATAAAAGAAGGAATCTACTCAACCAGATTCCTTCTTTTTTTGTTATATTTGTATTATTACCTTAAAAACTGATAGTTATGATACGACAACACGGTAAACTAACTTTTCTTAGCTTTCTTCTGGTAGTTTTGTGCGGAAATACATTTGCACAGAAGATTCCTGTCATTCCTCTGGACTTGGATTCCTTGATAACGGTAGGCTATGCTACCGGAAGTCTGAAAACCCTCTCCGGTTCTGTGGAGAAAATTACGGAGAAACAAATGAACAAAGACCAGGTAACCAATCCTTTGGAAGCGATTCGGGGTAGGGTACCGGGTTTGACTATTCAACGGGGTACGAATGGCCTCGCAGCTCTGGATGCAGTGCGCCTGCGTGGAACCACTTCACTGACTAGTGGTAACGATCCTCTGATTATTGTCGATGGAGTGTTTGGCGACCTTAGTATGCTGACCTCCATTTATCCCACAGATATCGAAAGTTTCACGATTCTGAAAGATGCTTCCGAAACGGCACAATACGGTTCACGTGGTGCTTCCGGTGTGATTGAAGTCACCACTAAAAAAGGAATGCAGGGTAGGACGCAGGTAGCCTACAACGGTAGTTTCGGCATTTCTACTGTCTACAAGAATCTTAAAATGTTGTCGGGAGACGAGTTCCGTAGCGTAGCTTCCGAACGCGGTATCTCTATTTTAGATAAAGGTAATAATACTAACTTCCAGAAAGAAATACAACAGACAGGTCTGCAACAGAATCATCACGTCGCTTTCTATGGAGGCTCCAGCACGTCGAGCTACCGTGTATCACTTGGTTTTATGGATCGTCAGGGGGTGATTTTGAATGAAGATATGAAGAATTTCACTTCCAATATGAACATGAACCAAAAGATGTTCGATGGCTTCTTCGACTGCGAACTGGGGATGTTCGGTTCTATCCTGAAAAATCATAATCTGGTTGACTATCAGAAAACCTTCTATTCGGCGGCAACCTTTAACCCGACGTATCCTAACCATAAAGATCCCGTTACTAACTCGTGGGACGGCATCACTACCGCCAGTCAGATAACAAACCCGTTGGCATGGATGCAGGTGGACGATGACGACGCTACTTCGCATATCAGTACACACGCCCGTTTCACCTTCAATTTGATGAAAGAATTGAAATTGGTACTGTTCGGTGCCTATACCTATAATATAGTTGAAAATTCGCAATATCTCCCCACCTCTGTTTGGGCGAACGGGCAGGCTTATAAAGGAACAAAGAAAATGGAGTCCCTCCTCGGAAATATGATGCTGACTTATAAAAAAGGCTGGAAAAAGCACTTCTTCGACGTCCTGGCATTAGCCGAACTCCAGAAAGAGACGTACATGGGATATTATACCACAGTCAGCAATTTCAGCACGGATAAGTTCGGCTACAACAATTTGCAAGCCGGTGCAGTCCGTCTGTGGGAGGGGACAAATTCGTACTACGAACAACCCCGTCTCGCATCTTTTATGGGACGTTTCAACTATACGTATGCCGATCGTTATGTCCTGACGCTGAATGCCCGTACGGACGCTTCCTCCAAGTTTGGAGCAAATCATAAGTGGGGCTTCTTTCCCTCCATATCTGCCGCATGGGTAGTCAGTGAGGAAAAGTTTATGAAACGTTTGCCAGTGGTTGATAATTTGAAATTTCGTATCGGTTACGGTCTGGCGGGTAACCAGAGTGGAATTGACTCGTATACTACACTGAATCTGGTAAAGCCGAACGGAGTTGTTCCGGTAGGCAACTCTGCCGTTGTCTCATTGGGTGATTTGAGGAATACGAACCCCGACTTGAAGTGGGAAGTGAAACACACTTTCAATACAGGTTTTGACGTAACTTTGTTTGGTAACCGTCTGTTACTTTCCGCTAACTACTACAATTCCCGAACAACGGATATGCTTTATCTGTATAATGTGAGTGTACCGCCTTTCACTTACAACACTTTACTGGCTAATATCGGCTCCATGCGTAACTGGGGTACGGAAATAGCTATTGGTATCACTCCTCTGAAAACAAAAGATATGGAATTGAACATTAATGCCAATGTCACCTTCCAACGTAACAAACTTCTCTCATTAAGCGGAATGTACAACGGCGAAATGATTTCCGCGCCTGAATACAAGAGCCTTGCCAGTCTCGACGGAGCCGGCTTCCACGGTGGCTACAACCACATCGTCTATCAAATGGTCGGTCAACCGTTAGGTGTTTTTTATTTGCCTCATAGCACCGGACTGGTGTCCGACGGGAACGGTGGATACACCTATGGTATTGCGGACTTGAACGGTGGTGGTGTCAATCTAGAAGACGGCGAAGACCGCTATGTGGCAGGGCAAGCCGTGCCCAAAACAATTCTGGGTTCGAACATCAGCTTCCGTTACAAACACTTCGATCTTTCGGTGCAGATCAACGGAGCTTTCGGCCATAAAATCTATAACGGAACATCACTGACGTATATGAACATGAATATCTTCCCTGACTACAATGTGATGAAATCCGCGCCGAAGCAGAACATTAAGGACCAGACTGCCACTGACTATTGGCTGGAAAAAGGCAATTACGTAAACTTTGACTACGTGACGTTTGGTTGGAATGTACCAATCGAGAAGGTGCAGAAACTCAAGAAGTACGTCCGTTCTTTGCGTCTTGCCTTCACGGTCAACAACCTGGCGACGATTTCCGGCTATTCAGGGCTATCACCGATGATTAACAGTTCTACGGTAAACTCTACTTTGGGGGTGGATGATAAACGTAACTACCCGTTGGCACGTATCTATACATTGGGATTGAGTATTAACTTTTAACGGAGGATGAGAAGATGAAAGAATATTTGAAAAAGATTAGTTTGGTGCTTGCTACGTGTACGTTCTTGTTTTCCTGCGATAAATTTCTGGAAGAAAATCCGAAAGATAAGTTGCCCGAAGATGATGTGTATAATTCCATTTCGGAAGTCTATCTCAATGCTGTTGCTTCGCTCTATACTTATGTGGGCGGTTACAGCGATAGCCAGGGATTGCAGGGAACGGGCAGAGGTGTCTATGACCTCAATACTTTCACTACTGATGAAGCTATTATCCCTACGCGCGGTGGCGACTGGTACGACGGTGGCTTTTGGCAGGGATTATTTCTCCATGATTGGGGTATTGAGAATGATGCCATTCAAGCTACATGGGAGTATCTTTATAAAGTCGTAATGCTTAGTAATAAGTCGCTCGAACGAATCGACAAATTCGCAGAAACCCATTCTGATGCGGAACTCCCGGCTTATCGAGCGGAAGTGCGTGCTATGCGTGCGATGTACTACTATTATCTGCTGGATTTGTTTGGCCGTGTGCCTTTGGTGCAGTCTTCTTCTCCTGCGATGAAAGACGTCGTTCAAAGCGAGCGGAAGACAGTATTCGAATTTATATTCAAGGAATTACAGGAAGTGGCTCCATTACTTTCGGAGGTACACAGCAATCAGTCCGGGCCTTATTATGGGCGTATCACTCGTCCGGTGGTTACTTTCTTGTTGGCAAAACTGGCACTGAATGCCGAAGTTTATACCGATAACGACTGGACGGACAACGAACGTCCCGACGGAAAAAATATCAAGTTCATGGTAGACGGTAATGAACTCAATGCCTGGGAGACGGTCATATACTACTGCGACCAACTGAAAGTTATGAATTATAAACTGGAACCGGAATACGAGACTAACTTCTCTATCTTCAATGAACCGTCCGTAGAGAATATATTCACGATCCCGATGAATAAAACATTGTATACCAATCAGATGCAATACCTTTTTCGTTCCCGTCATTACAACCATGCCAAAGCTTACGGGCTAAGCGGTGAGAATGGTCCCAGTGCAACGATTGAAGCACTCGAAACTTTCGGTTATGGGACAGCTGCCCAAGATCCTCGCTTCGACATCTGTTATTTTGCAGGAGAAATGTATGACTTGAAAGGAGACATTATCAAGCTGGACGACGGTACTGTCTTGGTATATTTCCCTTGGGAAGTAGCATTGGATATCACCGACACCCCGTATGAGCAAACGGCAGGTGCCCGTATGAAAAAGTATGAAGTAGACCCCACCGCCACAAAAGACGGAAAATTAATGGAGAATGACATTGTCCTGTTCCGCTACGCGGACGCTTTACTGATGAAGAGCGAAGCTAAAGTACGCAACGGTGAAAACGGAGACGTCGAGCTAAATCAAGTCCGGAGCCGGGTAAAGGCCGCTCGCCGTCCCGCTACTTTGGAGAATATACTTTCCGAACGCCAGCTTGAATTGGCTTGGGAGGGTTGGAGGCGTCAGGACCTTATCCGCTTCGGAATGTTTACTCGTGCATACAACAGCCGTCCTCAATTACCAAACGAGGAAACCGGTTATACTACCGTATTCCCTATTCCCGAGAAAATACGGGTGATGAATACAAAGCTAGTACAGAATCCGGGGTATTGAGTGGGTTTTAAATAACAAACGCTCCATGTGTCACCAGGCATTCATGGAGCGTTTAATTATTAATAGGAAGAAATTTTTATGTAAGTCTTAATCGAAGAAACTTTTGAACTTCTTGAAGATCTTTTCCTTCACTGACGTACTCGGCTTGAAATTATCCGAATCTTCCATTTTTTCAAGCGCACTCTTTTCCTCCTTGTTGAGAGCTTCCGGCACATAGATACTGACATTCACGAGCAAATCCCCTGTTCCGTATCCATTCACGTTCGGCAATCCTTTACCGCGTAGACGAAGTACCTTTCCCGGTTGAGTACCTGAGTCAATCTTTACCTTCACCTTTCCGTCGATGGTCGGGATCTCCACAGCCCCGCCCAAAGCGGCAGTGGGAAAACTCAACAACAAGTTATAAATCAGATCATTCTCGTCACGAATCAAGTCTGGATGCGGTTCTTCTTCTACGAGAATCAGTAAATCTCCCGGCACGCCGTTATGCTTGCCGGCATTTCCTTTGCCACTCATAGAAAGTTGCATGCCTTCTGCCACTCCGGCAGGTATCTGCACTGTCACTACTTCCTCACCGTAAACGATTCCATCGCCACTACACTTCTTACACTTGTTCTTGATGATTTTACCCTCACCGTTACAAGTAGAGCAGGTGGCACGCGTTTGCATCGTCCCTAAAATAGTCTGCTGGTTACGGATCACCGTACCACTACCTTTACAAGTTGGACACGTTTCCGAACCGCCGTCCCCTTCGGCACCACTACCGTGGCACTGGTCACACGGCACATATTTCTTGAGCTTGAACTTTTTCTCCACTCCGGTAGAGATTTCTTTCAACGTCAGTTTCACCTTCACGCGCAGGTCACTTCCGCGATACCGTCGCTGCTGCGAACCTCCGCCGCCGCCGAATCCGCTGAAACCACCGAATCCTCCTCCGCGACCTCCGAAGATGTCACCGAACATGGAGAAAATATCATCCATAGACATACCTTCGCCACCGAAACCGCCGAACGGACCACCGTTACCTGCCGCACCGCTCACTCCTGCGTGGCCGAATTGGTCGTAACGCGAGCGCTTATCCGGGTTACTTAATACATCATACGCCTCGGCCGCTTCCTTGAACTTTTCTTCTGCCTCCTTGTCACCCGGATTCTTGTCGGGGTGATATTGAATCGCTTTCTTGCGGTAGGCTTTTTTAATTTCTTCTACTGTGGCTGTCTTCGTTACCTCCAGTACTTCATAATAGTCTCTTTTCTCTGCCATGCTTTTATTGATTCAAGTTCTTCTTATTCTCCAACTACCACTTTGGCGTGACGGAGTACTTTATCGTTCAATGTATATCCCGTCTGTACGCAATCCAGAATTTTACCTTTCTGTGCTTCTGACGGTGCGGGAATTACGGCGATAGCCTCGTGGTAATCAGTATTCAGCGGTTGGTCTTTCGTTTCGATCACCTTCACACCGTTTTGTGCCAGGGTAGCCATGAATTTATTATAAATCAGTTCGACACCTTCTTTCACAGCTTGGACATCCGTAGCCGTTTCCATCGTTTTGATGGCACGTTCGAAATCATCCACCACCGGAAGAATACTGCTAAGGCTCTTTTCGCCACCGTTCAGGATCAGTTCCGCTTTCTCCTTCATAGTGCGTTTCCGGTAATTGTCGAACTCGGCGGAGAGACGCAAATATTTATCCTTCTGCTCCTCAATGGTCTCCTGAGCCGTCTCCAGTTCCTTTTCCAATTCCTCCTCGTGAGTCATCGGGACGGCATTTTCCGCTTGTTCGTCCTGCGGTTGTTCTTCCGCGTTATTCAGAGTTTCCTCAACGTTGAGTTCTTCTTCCTTCACTTTTTTTTCTTTAGGGTCCATATCTATTTCTGTTTTTTATTCATAATATCAAAATCACATGCAAAAACTTTGCCAAGTTGGTGTTTTTGCCAAAAAACTCTGCAAAGGTAATACTTTTATGTCAGATTGGCACATACGGGATAGTTCATTATTCATTTTAAATGTCTACCTTTGCACACTCAAATTGAAAAGTGTAAATAGTTAAATAGTAAATAGGTAAGATGATTACAGTTTCAAACGTTTCGGTACAGTTTGGTAAAAGAGTGTTGTTTAATGACGTAAACCTGAAATTTACGAGTGGTAACTGCTATGGTATTATCGGCGCAAACGGTGCGGGAAAATCTACATTCCTCCGTACGATTTACGGAGATTTGGATCCGACTACCGGTTCGATTGCTCTGGGACCGGGCGAGCGCCTCTCCGTGTTGAGTCAAGACCACTTCAAATGGGATGCTTTTACCGTTATGGATACCGTAATGATGGGGCATACCGTGTTGTGGGATATCATGAAACAGCGCGAAGAACTCTATGCTAAAGAAGACTTTACAGACGAAGATGGACTGAAAGTGTCCGAACTGGAAGAACGGTTCGCTGAACTGGACGGCTGGAATGCCGAGAGTGACGCAGCCATGTTGTTGAGCGGTTTGGGAATCAAAGAAGATAAGCACTACACACTGATGGGCGAATTGAGTGGTAAAGAGAAAGTACGTGTCATGCTAGCGCAGGCATTGTACGGAAATCCTGATAACCTCCTTCTCGACGAACCTACCAATGATTTGGATATGGAGACAGTGACATGGCTGGAAGAATATCTTTCCAACTTCGAACATACGGTGCTTGTTGTGAGCCATGACCGTCACTTCCTCGACTCCGTCTGTACGCATACAGTCGATATTGACTATGGAAAGATCAATATGTTTGCCGGTAACTACAGTTTCTGGTACGAATCCAGCCAGTTGGCCCTCCGTCAGCAGCAGAACCAGAAGGCGAAGGCTGAGGAGAAGAAGAAAGAGCTGGAAGAATTTATCCGCCGTT
>OHAJ01001502.1_pt1 | contig 16906 bp, 14 predicted proteins | sample 1577101 | NCBI WGS metagenome assembly OHAJ01 (sample SAMEA3541531, study PRJEB24748) | human gut metagenome | biome: human gut; feature: human-associated habitat; material: faeces | place: China | collected 2012
GTTGGGGCGTTGCCCCAAACCCCACAAGGGACGCTGTCCCTTGACCCTGCAAGGGACAATTGCCCCTTGACCCCTTTTTGCCGCCCGGCTTGAGCGCACTTCCCATATTGTACCCTTCCGGGGTTTTTGCCCTTTTCTCCCCTTCCTTATTGGAACAAGGACATAATCTCCTGCGGCGAAAGTCCGCCCACCATGGATTCCCCCGGCTTAATCAGCTGGTCAAACAGCGCTTTCTTCCGCTGCCCCAGCGCAACCACCTGCTCCTCAATCGAAGCATGTGTTACCAGACGAATCACCTCCACCTTGCGCGTCTGCCCAATACGGTACGCGCGGTCGGTTGCCTGATCTTCCGCCGCCGGGTTCCACCACGGGTCGTAGTGAATCACCATGTCCGCGCCCGTCAGGTTCAGACCCGTACCGCCAGCCTTGAGCGAAATCAGGAAAATCTGCCCCTGACCCGCGTTGAACTGCTCCGCCATCTCTACGCGGCGCTGTGCGGGCGTATCGCCATCCAGGTACATCGTTTCATAACCCGCATCATCCAGCTCGCGGCGAAGGATTTTCAGCATCGAGGTGAACGCGCTGAACAGCAGCACACGCCGCCCCTTCGCAATCGCTTCCGGCAGCATATCCAGCAGCATATCCAGCTTGCCGGATGTACCCGTATAATCGTCCAAAACCAGCGACGGATGACAGCAGATTTCGCGCAGCTGGGTAATTGCCGCAAGCACCTCCGTGCGCCCACGCTCGAAGCCCTTTTCCTTGACGATGGAGTCCACGCGCTGACGCAGCCGCATCATCGTCGCCTCGTATACCTTCGCCTGTTCCGGGCTCATCTGCGCCGTGAACACGGATTCGATCTTGTCAGGCAGTTCGGTCAGCACTTCCTTCTTCAGGCGGCGCATGAGGAACGGGCTGATGCGCCGGCGCAAATCCTCCGCGTCCGTTCCATCCTGATAGCGGCGCAGGAACGCGCTGTAACTGAGCAGATACCCCGGCAGGACGAAGTTGAAGATACTCCACAGTTCGCCCACGCCGTTTTCCAGCGGCGTACCCGTCAGGGCAAAGCGCGTCTGCGCCTGCAATTGGCGAACCGCCTGCGCGCCCTTGCTGCCCGCGTTTTTGATGTGCTGCGCTTCGTCTAAGATAGCGAAGCGGAACTCAATCGTCGTCAGCTGCTCGATGTCCTGCCGAATCAGCGGGTAGGACGTAATCAGCACATCCACGTCGTGCGCTTCCTTGACGTGGCGAATCTGGCTGGCGCGCTGTGCCGCCGAACCGCCCAGCACCATCACCGACAAATCCGGCGCAAAGCGGCCAAGTTCGCTCAGCCAGTTATATGTCAGCGTCGTCGGCGCGACAACAAGGCTGACCTGCCCTTCCTGCCGCGTCGCCATCAGCAGCGCAATCACCTGCACGGTTTTGCCCAAGCCCATGTCATCCGCCAGCACACCGCCCATGTGCAGCCGGTCAAGCGCCAGCAGCCACTGGAAGCCGCGTTCCTGATACGGGCGCAGGCTCAAGCCGTCGGGCAGCTTCACGTCCTGCACCTTGCCGGGGTCGGTCAGCAGGCGAACGGTTACCTGCGTCTTTTCATCCACCTCGATGGGCAGTCCAAGGCTCTCCAGCAGGCTTTGCAGATAGCACGCACGGTACGCCTGCAGACGGATGGTGTCGTCTCCCATCGCGACCGACTCCGCACCCTCCGCCTGCGCCGCCTCGAAGATGGAATCCGCCAGCGGCAGCCACTCGTCCATCGCGGACAAATCAAGGAACGAGCCGTCTTTCAGGCGGAAATAGCGGCGGCGGCGTGCCAATGCTTCCATAATTGCGAGGATTTCCTGCGCGGGTTCGTCGTCCTGCGTGAATTTCAGTTCCAGCGCCGAGCCGTTCAAGCGCATTTTGCCCGCAAATTTCGGCTTGCGCGGCGTCATGCGCTTGAAGTCGTTGGACAGGTACACTTCCGCCAGTTCCTGCAAATGCTGCAAGCCTTCGCTGACGAAGTTGAAAATGGCTTCCTGCCCCGTCAGGTACACATGCCCTTTGCTGACGATGAAGCCCGCCGCCCCCAGCGCATCCAGTACCTTGCGTTCCGCCGCCGCGTCGCGCAGAAGCAGTTTTTCGCCGCGCGGGAGATTCTCCGGCAGGGGCGTTTCGTCAAACGGGTCAATGGTGCGATCGCCGTAGCGGAACTGTGCCCGCGCCACCACATCGCGACCATTGGCAGAACGGTCAAGATACACACGCGCCACCAGCGGCAGTTGAATCAGCTGACGGCGCAGCTCATCGGAGATTTCCACCAGCCCGGTCAGTTTCAGGAACGGCACGAGTTCGCCCATCACACGCGCCGCCTCGCGCACGGGATAGTCGAAGCTGCACTGTCCGCCCAACTGCTCCTGATACAGCACGCGCAGCACACCGCGCTGCTGCTCCTCCACCGCCACGACGTTCTCCCCCACCAGTGCGAAGGAACAGGACGGCAGCAGCGGACGGAATTCCTTGGGGAACATGGCAACGACCGTCAAGCCGTGCAAGTCACTGGAGACGCGGAACTGCAAGGGGATTTTCCTTGCGCGCACAGGCTTAACCGCAACCGTCTTTTCCCCGACCTTCAGGCGAAACGGCGTGTTCATCAATTCGCGCAGGATTTCCTCCGCGAACGGCTCCGGCAGCGCCAAATCACGCTGTTCCGCGCCGCGCAGGAGCGCGCCAGCTTCCTTCTGTGCCAGACACAGCGCGCGCAGAATCTTCAAAATCCGCTCCTGCACCGTGCCGAAGCGCATCCATTCCGGGTGAAACACGAAGCCCTTGCCGTACTCCACAGGCGTCTGCGTGTCAATGGCGTCAATCATCTGCGGAATCGACTTGACCACGTACAGGCGGTCTTCGCCAATCAGCAGGCAGATGCGGATGCGGGGCGTAATCTGGTCGCGCACGGGTTCAAGGGTCAGGCGCACCTCCATGTGGATGGTGCCCTCCTCCGGCAGCGCGCGGTCCATCGCCGCCATCAGCTTCGGGCCGGCAGCCTCCGCCTTGCGGCGCACCATATCGCCCATCGCGCCCTCATCCTGACATTTGAGCATCGCCGCCACCACATGGCGGCACGCGCCGGCTTCCTCATAAATCGGGCAGCTGCACCGGCTTTCGCCGTCATCCGTGAATACCACATCGTACATTTCGCCATCCGCGACCTTGCAGCTCAGGCGCTTTGCGCTCTTCTCCACAATATGCACTGCGCCGCTGTGATACAGCCGCTCACCGTAACGGGTTTCCGTTTCGCCCGCCAGAACGCGCAGGGTGTAGGGGACTTGGGTCATGCTTGAATCACACTCACACTTTCTGAAAGCCCAAAGGCAAAAAAATCCTTCAAGCCAAAATTGCAACCCTTATTCTTTCTACGTTTTCGGCGAAATTCCTGCTTTCAGGCGGAAGGTTTTTCATCTTTTTTTGACGCTGGATGCATCCGGTTGACTTTCCGCACTTTTTTCCATCCTCAGCGTATGATGAAGGCAGAATCCTCCTGCCGTTTGTTCGGTGCTGCAATTTCCCATTTGGAAGGATGTGTTTCTGATGATTTTATCCCCCCTGTCCGCCGCTATTCTCGCGACGCTGCTTATGTATCTGCTGACGGCGCTGGGTGCGGCGCTCGTATTCCCGCTCCGGCGATTTCACCCAAGCGTGATGAACCTGCTGATGGCGTTCGGTGCGGGCATCATGCTCGCCGCGTCGTACTTTTCGCTCCTTGCGCCCGCGCTGACGTCCGCGCAGTCCCTCCGGCAAAGCCCGCTCCTGATGTGCAGCGGCGGATTTCTGCTCGGCGGGCTGCTCGTGCTGTTGGCGGATGCGCTGCTTTCACGCCGGATGCGCCGAACGCCACTGTCCGACGTGCGCCGCAGAACCGTTCTGCTGATTGGCAGCATCACCCTGCACAACATTCCCGAAGGCTTGGCGGTCGGCTGCGCGTTCGGTGCTTTGGCGTCCCCCGGCGGAGCGGCGTGGCGCAGCGCGTGGATGCTTGCCATCGGCATTGCGCTGCAAAACTTCCCTGAAGGGGCGGCGGTCAGTCTGCCGCTCCGCCGCGACGGTTATTCCTGCCGCCGTTCGTTTTTCTTCGGACAGCTATCCGGCGCAGTCGAACCGCTTGCGGGGATTCTGGGCGCACTGCTGGCGATTCGCGTCCGTGCCGCCCTGCCGCTGCTGCTTTCGCTCTCCGGCGGCGCCATGGTGACGGTCATCTTGGCGGAGCTTCTGCCGGAATGCCAAAAATGCCCGCGGCAGCGTCTGATGGTTCTCGCGACGCTGGCGGGCTTTGTCCTCATGATGGCACTGGATACGATGGTGTAATGGCGACCTTGGGGCGCTGCCCCAAACCCTGCCAGAGACGCTGTCTCTGGACTCTGCGAAGGGTCTTCGACCCTCTCGACACCCATTCACGGCTGCCATGCAGTTCTCATCTTCCTGCTGTTGGGTTATTGCTGCTCGCTCTGCTTCCTCTCCACATACTCTTCCAGGCACTCCCCTGTCTCCCGCATCTCCATTGACGCATCCACCCCAACGTAGCGGAAGTGCCACGGCTCATTCGTGATGCCGGTGATGGCGGTCTTGTCCGCCGGGTAGCGCAGGATGAATCCCCACTCCCAGCAGTGTTCTTCCAGCCATTTCGCCTGTTTCGTGCCGCCGAAGGACGTGCCCGGCACGGTGATGTCGAACGCCAGCCCGGTGTGATGCTCGCTGCATCCGGGTTCTGCGACGAGTTTGCGCGCCGCACTCCGCGCCTGTGCGCCAGTCATGCCCTGCTGACGATAGCTGTACACCTTGTCGTCGAACAGCTTCTGCTGATAGGCGACGCTCCGGTATCCCGCGCTGATCTGCCATGATGTCAGCCCCTCTGACTGCGCCTGCATAAGCATTGCCAGCAGCGCATCCACCGCAATCTGCTCGCCCTCGATTTCGCTGCCCTTGATGCTCACGATGCTGCTGTCACAGTAGTCGCGCATGTTGACCAGCTGCTGCGGCTGATAATCATCAGGCAAAGGAGAATCCCGGTTGACCAGCAGCGGAAGCCCATCCGCCGTGAAGCCAACCGGGATTGTGTTTTCCGCCTCCGCCGTCAGGAGGATCATATCGTCCTCCGCGGGAGCCTCGGTGACCTGCGCGGCTTGGGTGGGCGCGGGCGTCGGTGTGGCATACGGCTGCGCGCTGTCAGAATAGAGCAGCTCGCGCGTATCTTCCCCGACGATGCCGTCCGCCGTCAGTCCATGCTGGCGCTGGAACAGCTGCACCGCCTCTTTCGTCGCCGGGCCGAACTGTCCATCGACGCTGCCGGTCAAATAGCCCAGCGCCTGCAAGCGCTCCTGCAATTGCCAGACGGCTTCTCCCTGCGCGCCGGAACGCAGCACCGGCACGGGCGTGGGCAGGGACGGGTCAATCGTGACCTGCATGACGTTGCCGTACCCCGGAACGGGCGTAGGCGTGCGGCTCTGCTCCACCTGCACATCACCATAGAGCCGGATTTCGCGCACGGCGAACACGATGACCGCGACCGCCAGTACGGCAAGCGCAATCATGGCAATCAGCCGCTTTGTCGTCATTCCTCCGCTGGATTTCTGCTGCACGCTTGTCCCCTGCCTTTCTTCTTTCCTGACCACAGTATACGCTATTTTGGGCGTTTATGCAAGAGGGGGGCGGAAAATGGGGGAAAGTGGTTCATGATGTATCAATACTATATTTTTATAATCAATATATTTAATATTTTATTTTCATTGTGTTTACACATTGTTCAAACATTTGTGCTACACTATACTCATATTGTTTTTTTGAACAACTGTATTGTTGCTTTCCAATTTTCAGAACGGGCAAATCCGATTGAAAGGAGGGATGCAAACCCGTTCCACGCCGCCGTCTCTGGAAATAGTATTACATCATAGAAAGGACGACACGCATGAAAAAGTTTTTTTCTTTGTTCTTGGCTGTACTGCTGATTTTCTCCTGCTGGACGGCGGCGACCGCCGAATCCACCGACGCCGTTTCCGGCGCGCCGCTGGACAACGACATTGAGATTGTCTACAAGGAGCATTTCGACGATATGGTGACGCGCTATGCGGACGAGCTGACCGAGGCTGAACTACTGGTCAGCGCCGACGTGTACGACGCCATCGGCATGATTCGCTTCGATTCCGAGGACAGTCTGGCGGCACGTCAGCGCATCTACGGCATTGCGTCGGCGGACGACCTTCATGCCATCCTGACAGGCTATTTTGACCCGAACGATGCCGCTTACACGGCGGATACGGCGCTGGATGCGCGCTTGCAGGCGATTCTCGCGGCGTGCGGGCTGAATCCGAAGGACTACGACATCAGCGTCATCCGCAATCTGAGCGGGATGCCCGAACCCATCACGGGGACGAACTGGTACTGCACGCTCATCCGCAAGGGCATCGAGGTGGCGGAGGACGAAACAAACCCGTATGACATGGTGATTGTGCTGTACGGCGACGAGATGACGGTGGGCGCATTTGTGCTGAATCCGGAGGTTTAACAAGGGCTAAAAAGACGGCAGGTGTGAGAAATTCTCTGCACCTGCCGTTTATTTTTGTTTTGGGATGGTCGGGCGCGCCAATGGGCGCGACAATATGCAAGTTGTTGGGAAAGCAAGTTGGGGGGCGCTCCTGAGGGAGCGCAAAGTTACTGGCAGGGACGCTTCGCTGCCTGCGCCTTTGTTGATGACTTTCTTGGAATTGGTCGACCGTGGAACTGTTGGGGCGTTGCCCCAAACCCCACCAGAGGCGCCGCCTCTGGACTCCGCAAGGGACATTGTCCCTTGACCCTTTTTGGCTGCCCGGCTTGAGTGCTTTTCCCTTACTTGTCTATTCCCTGCGCTTTGAGGCGCTCTTGGCGCTGGTTTAACCTACGCGCCCTCTGCCCCATCGCTTCCACCTGCTCCATGAACGCTTTCACTTCTTCCTCACTCATGCCCTCAAACAGCGCATCCGCCAGGTCATCCGCCATCCGCCGTATCGCCGTACGGTACTGCATCGCTTTCTCCGTCAGATATACCCGCCGAATCCGTCGGTCGAACGTATCCACTTCCCGCCGCACAAGCCCTTTCTTCTCCAAGCCCTGCAGGCTGCGGGTCGTCGCGGCGCGATCCACCGTGTACGCCTCCGCCATCTCGTCCTGCGTGCGCCCGTCCTGCTCATACAGCAGCGCCAGATACAGCACGTCCGACGAGGTCAGCTTCTCGTCCAGCAATTCCCGGTTCAGGAACAGGTTCATCTGCCGAAACAGCACAATCACGGATTTATCCACGCGCATGGATTGTTCCTCCTCTTCGTTGTCACAACCCATTGTAGCGCATTTTTATTGACGTGTCAACAATGCAAAAGGAATTTCCGTCATTTTTTCTTGTTCCACAGCGCAAATCCGGCGGCACACAGCGCCAGCACGAAGCAGCCGCTGCTGTATATGGACAAGCCAAACACCTGCGGGCCGTTTCCTGCAACCGCGCCGCCGAAGATGAGCAGCCCCAGCGACAGCAGCATCAGGCAGAGCTTGCGCACCATGGCAATAACGAGCTTGCGGACGTCCTCGCCCGCATGATGCTCAACGCCGAGATTCGCTTCGCCCTTCAAGCCTGTGCGCAGGATATCCGCCAGCAGCGCGGGAATTTCCAGCGACTTCCGGCTGCTCTCGTAGATGGCGCGGGCATCCTGCGTCAGGAGCGCACGCCAGTCCACGTTGTCAAACATCTGGTCGCCGATGCGCGCAGTAATGACGTTCATGATGTTCAGTTCGGGGCTGAGGTCAGCGACGACGCCCTCAATCGTCGCCAGACCGCGCGCAAGCATCGTCAGGCTGCTGGGCATGGCGATGCCGTTCGTCTTCATGACGCTGGTCATGTCCTCGAACACTTCCGCCAAGTCCATCGTGCCCAAATCCGCCGAGCCGTACTTATCCAGCATGGCCTCAATGTCGCGGTAGAGCTGCTTTTTGTCCGCCGTGCCGTGGAATTCGCCCAGCCCCAGCACCGCATCGCGCACAAGGGCGATATCGCCGCGCGCCACGCCGACAATCGCGTTGCCGATGAGCTTGCGTTCCTTTTCGTTCAAGCTGCCCATCATGCCCATGTCGAGCCAGACGATTTTGCCGTCGCGGATATGGATGTTGCCCGGATGCGGGTCAGCGTGGAAGAAGCCGTCCTCCATAATCTGTCGGACGTAGTTGTCCGCCAGCTTCGCGCCGATTTCCGCAAGATCGTAGCCCGCTTCCACCAGCTTGTCGTGTTCGTCGATGCCCATGCCGTCGATGCGCTCCATCACCAGCACGTTCGTCGTGGTGTACGCGCGGTAGAGAATCGGCGACGTGACGAACACGACGTCCTGATTCAGCGCGTGGAAGCGCTCCAGATTCGCCGCTTCGGTCTGGAAATTCATTTCTTCCTGCGCAACGACCCACATTTCGTCCAGCACCTGATTGAAGTCCACCAGACTGCCGGCGGGGGTGTATTTCAGCACCTTGCACGCCTGTTTGAGCAGGATGATGTCGCGGCTCATGACCTCGTGGATGCCCTCGCGCTGCACCTTGACGACGACGCTCTCCCCGCTTTTGAGGATGGCGGCGTGCGCCTGCGCAATGGACGCACTGCCCAGCGCCTTCTCGTCAAACGACGCGAACACTTCCTCCATCGGGCAGCCGTAGGAGGTTTCCACCACGCGCTGCACCTGCTCAAAGGGCATGGGCGACACGTTCGAGCGCAGCTTTTTCAGCGCCTCGCAGTAGTCCCGCGGCAGAATATCCGACCGCATGGAGAGGATTTGCCCCAGCTTGATGAACGTCGGGCCAAGCTCCTCGATGATGGCACAGAGTTTTTCCGGCGTGATGCCGTGCAGGATGTCATGCTTGCGCACCACGTCCACAATTTCGCGCAGGCGCTGGCGATTCTGGGCGATTGTCCGCTCCCGCTCCGTCTGATTCGCGCCGCGGCGGTTCTCGTTTTTCGGCGGATTGTCACTTTCGGGCTTGTCCGCCGCTTCGGTAGGGATTTCCGGCGTAACCGGCTGCTGTTCCTTCTCTGTCATATGCTGTCTGCCCTCAGTTCTCGGTCGGTTCATCGGATTCTGCCGATGCCGCCGTCTTTTTCGTCGCCTCGCGCGCCGCAATGTGGGCTTTCAGCGCCTCCAGCTGCTCGTCGGAGAGCGAATCCACCGCCGAAATCACATCATCTGGCGGCGTGACAATCGTCACATTCTCGCGGATGGCATCCTTAATATTGTGCTTGAGTTCCTCGTTGAGCACCTTGCCCTGTTCAATGGTCAGTTCGCCTTTTTTGACCAGTTCATTCAGCACATCCGCGCCCTTTTCCTTCGTCACCGCCGCGACCCCGACGCCCGCCAGAATCAGCTTCCGCAAATTTTCGCCCAAATCCAACATAGTCAGCGCTCCCTTCACATTCGCCAAATCGGCGGATTGTTTGTATTTTGATTTTCGCGGCAGACAGCTGCCGTTTCTATGTTGATTCGCCGCGAAGGGGGCGCATTCCTGCAAGGCGGGGGATTTTTGTTCCTGACAATCAGGGGGATTTGTAAGGTTGGGATGAAAATGCGCCGCTCTGTTCGAACGTCATATTGCCCACGTTTTTCTTCCTTCCCCCTTGCACAAATCCCCCGCGTGATGTACAATAAAGCCGAAGCGTGATTCACGCAAGAGTAAGAGGAGGAAACACTATGGCGATTACCACCCGCGCGTTCGGCACGACCCAAGACGGCCAGAACGTGACGATGTATACCTTGACGAACCAGTCCGGCGCGTCCGTGTCCATGCTTGACCTCGGCGCGATTGTGACCAATATCCTCGTGCCGGACAAGAGCGGCAAGCTGGCGGACGTTGCCCTCGGCTTCGATACGCTGGCGCATTATGAGGGCGGCCACGGCGCGATGGGCGATACCATCGGGCGCTTCGCGAACCGCATCGGCGGCGGCTGCTTCACCCTTGACGGCACGGAATATCACCTCTACCAGAACGACGGCGAAAATACCCTGCATGGCGGCAAAGCCGGCTTCCAGAAGAAGGTCTGGCAGGCGACGCCCGTCGCGGGGGATACGGTGGATTCCGTCAAGTTCCATTACGTTTCCGCGGACATGGAGGAGAACTTCCCCGGCAATCTGACGGCGGACGTGACCATCTCGTGGGACGACGACTGCAACCTGACGTTCCACTATCAGGCGACGACCGACAAGGCGACCGTCATCAACATGACGAATCACACCTATTTCAACCTCGCCGGATACGACCACGGCACGGTGCGCGACCACGCCATCTACATCGACAGCGACGTGGTGACGGCGGTGGACAGCGGCCTGATTCCGACGGGCGGCTACATGCCTGTCAGCCAAACGCCGCTTGACCTGCGCGAGGAGATGCTCATCGGCGACGGGCTGGACCGCATGAACGAGTGCGTGCCGATGCGCTACGCCAAGGGCTACGACTGCAACTACGTCCTGCGCAAGGGCAGCGCGATGGGGCTGTGCGCGTGCGTGCACCACGAGGAATCCGGCCGAACGATGGAGGTCATCACCGACCAGCCCGGCGTGCAGTTCTACACCGCCTGCACCACCGATTACGCGGATGGCAAGGGCGGAATGCACTATCTGCCCTACTCCGGTCTGTGCCTGGAAACGCAGCACTACCCGGACTCCCCGAATCACCCGAATTTCCCGACGACGACGCTGCGTCCCGGCGAAATCTACGACACGACGACCATCTACGCCTTCCGCGTGGATGCGTAATTTGAAGCAACCTTATAGCGGAGCGGCTTTTTCGGCTGCTCCGTTTTTTTGCACCCCAAACCGCCTTTTCGCATAGGCTGAATCGGGGTGAAAACATGACCATCGACGAATTTCTGACGAATGTACGGCGGATTCAGGCTGCTGATCCGCGCTACCGATTGGGGCGCGACGGCTCGGACGGCTACTGCGACTGCATCGGGCTGGTCATCGGCGCGATTCGCCGCAGCGGCGGACAATGGCGCGGCATCCACGGCACAAACTGGACGGCGCGCAACGCCATGCACGACTTGAATCCCCTGCGCGGCGCGGGGCAGCTCCGGCGCGGCGAACTCGTTTTCCGCGCGCACGAACCCGGCGCGAAGGGGTACGCCCTGCCGAGCCGATACGCCTCCTCCGCCGACCGCCGCGACTACTACCACGTCGGCGTCGTCATGCAGACGAACCCGCTGCGGATTCTGCACTGCTCCGGTGGCGGCGTGAAAGCGGACACGAGCGCGCGCCGCTGGCAGTTTCACGGGATGCTGACGATGTTCGCGGGGCGGATGGGGCTGATGCAAATCGGCGATTCCGGCGACGCGGTGAAAGGGCTGCAAAGCGCGCTGATGGCGGCGGGATTCCCCCTGCCCCTGCACGGCGCGGACGGCGATTTCGGCGCGGAAACCGAGCAGGCGCTCCGCCAATTCCAGCAGAAAAGCGGACTTAACGCATCCGGCGCGGCAGACGCGGAAACCCTGGCGGCGCTTCGGCTTTTGAACGGATAAGCAAGCAGGGCAGTCCGCTTTTTATGCCGACCGCCCTGTGTTTTCATGCAATTTTGCTGATTATGCCAGCTTGTCCGCCGCCGCACGGCACGCCGCCAGCGCGTCGTCATCCGGCGCGTCTTGGCAGATGACCGTATCGACGATGTTCAGCCCCGCGTTGTCACGCTTCCAGATGTTCATCCACTCGCCGCCGCCCCAGCCGTAGCTGCCGAACAGCACCACCTTCTTGCTGCCCAGCACGGGCGCAACCGCGTTCCACATCGGCCCGAACTCGTCCTCTTCCAGCTGCTCCGCGCCCATTGCGCTGCATCCGAAAGCGAACGCGTCGTAGTTCGCCGCTTTTTCGGGGGAGAACTCGCTCGCGGCGAAGAGATCCGCGTGCGCCTGATTCGCAATGGCCTCCGCCATCTGCTGCGTGTTGCCCGTGCCCGACCAGTAAATAACCGCAATCTTGCTCATGAGAAAAACTTCCTTTCAATGTCGTCCTATTTTCAAGCGAGGATGAGCAGATGGCTCAGGAGAGCGCAAAAAATAGGAAATTATGCGCGGACGGTCAGCCGTTCAAGCGGCCATCCGGCGCGGAAAAGCGTCTGGTATGCCGCGCGGCACGCCTTGTAGCGCTGGAAAATGCGCATCGCTTCGCACTCGTTCGTGTATGCCTTCCAGCATCCGCTGCATCGGCAGCCGCGCCCGCCGTCGCGCATGAAGGCGATGACGTCGCTCAAGGGGTAGCCGAGGAAGACGCCGATTTCGTGCGGGAAGCAGGGCGATTCCGCCAAGCGCTGCCGCAGGAACGCCAATGCGCCATCGGGGGATGTGTCCCCGTAGCCCATTGCCCGCAGAAACGCCTGAACATCCGCCTGTGCAAGCAGCGCCGCGAGCGCCTCCTGCCGATAGACGTACACCAGCGCGCGCTCCTGCTGCACTCGCAGGATGGTCAGCGACACGCCGCGCGATTCAAGCGCTGCCTGCACGCGCTGAAATTCCGCCCGAAAGCCCGTCACATCCGCGCGGGACGAGGTGAACAGGCTGCCGACCTTCATGTTCGCCAGCGTCGGGGAGCCGTGGTCAATCAGCGCGCGTTCCAGCATGATGGTGCCCTCCTGCATATGTTAGTCTTGGCTAACGCAGATATTCTACATGATAGTAGGCAGTTTGTCAAGCGAAAAAGTTAGACAATGCTAACTTTTTTTGACGAAACAGCAACGAAAAAGCTGCCTCCGAAACCATCAGAGGCAGCCTGCTTGTTTTTTTTGGGGAATTACACCGTTCCGCACGCATCCGCGTAGAACGCGTTCATTGCGTCCTCCGTCGGGAAGTTTGCGACGTACATCATGTTGCCCATCGCGCCCGACAAGGCGTCCGGCACGCGGCCGACCATTTTCATCTGCGCGGCGTACTTCGTCATCAGCTGCTCGTGCGACAGACGGAAGTGCTTGCCGTCGCGGCGACCCGCAAATGCGCAGAAGGCGTGCTCACCCTGCGGCATCAGCGTGCTGTCATAGGCAATCATGTCCGCCCAAATCTTGTACACGTCGGTCGAGTTGGCAAAATTCATCATGTCCGGCGAGAAGCCGCCGCACGGCCGCATGTTGACCTCCAGCGCAACCACGTCGCCCTTCTTGCCCATCGACGGCTGATCCTCTGTCAGGCGGAAGAACTCGAAGTGCACAAACCGGCTGCGCACGCCGAAGGACTTCACCGTCGCGCGACCCGCCTTGCGGACATCATCGTGCAATTCCTTGACGATGTAGTACACGGAGTTGTCGTCGTTGTTCACAATGTCCATGATAGAGACGGGACTGACGTTGCCCGTCTCGAAAATCGGCTCGCCCTTGCTGTTGATGATGGCGTCGTAGCTGTTGACTTCGGCGTGGATAAACTCCTCCATGATGTAGGAAACTTCCAGCTCTTTGACGATGAGGAAGTGGCGGAGGTCATCGTCGCTGGACAGCTTGTAGGTGTGGGACGCGCCCACGCCGTTATCCGGCTTGACAATGACGGGGTAGCCAACTTCGCTGATGAACGATTTGCAGCCATCGAAATTATCCACCATATGGTAGCGCGCCGTCGCGATGCCGACCTTCTGATAGTATTCCTTCATCTTGGACTTGAACTTGATGCGCGGCATATCGCTGACTTGGAAGCCGCTGGTGATGTGGAAATCGGTGCGGAGCATGGCGTCGCGCTCCAGCCAGTATTCGTTGTTGCTCTCCAGCCAGTCGATACGGCCGTATTTGCTGATGAAGAACGCGACGGCGCGGTACACCTCGTCGTAATTCTCCATGCTGCCGACCTTGTAGTATTCGTGCAGGGCGCTCTTGAGTTCGGGCAGGAGGGTATCATAGGGCTGATCGCCGATGCCGAGGACGCGCAGCCCGTTATTGCGCAGCTGACGGCAGAACTGCCAGTAGTTGACGGGGAAATTGGGGGAAATGAAAACGAAATTCTTCATAGTTTGTTTCATCCTTTTGTTTTTACTGAACCGAAGGTTCATTGGATAAACACGCGGGCATTGCCTGAAAGTGTTACCAACTCAATCGCGAAATGGGTGTCGAGAGGGTCGAAGACCCTTCGTGGGTGCAGGGCAAATGAAACGGGACGAAGTCCCCCTGCCGGAGTCCAGCGGCAGAGCCTCTGGCGCCTCCCCGCTTACAGGATATGCGGGACATGGTAAGCCACTTGCTGATACCACCAATCCCAGTCGTGCTTCACATCGTAGCCCCAAATGTCGAACCAGACGTGAATGTCCTTCTGCGCACAAATGTCGCGCAGGCGGAATGTGCTCTCCGGCACTTCCCACGCGCCCTGCCCGACGACAACCACCGCCTTGTGGTCGTTGTACAGGCGGATAAACGGGTGGTCAGGCGAAATTCCGGCGAGATAATCCACCGGGGAATTGGCGTACACCAGCTCATCCATGTAGCCGGGGAAGCCATATTCGCTGGTGTAAATGCCGCTGAGCGCCAGCAGCCCGTCGAACGTCTCCGGGAAGCGGAAATACAGGTTTGCCGCGTGCGTCGCGCCCAGGGAGCAGCCGAACGCAATGATGCCCGGCGTGCCGTCCCAGCCGTTGCGGTCGTTCGTCATGGACTGGATGAACGGCGCAACCTCGCGCACGATGTAGTTCATCCACGCTTCATGGCGGCGGATGCGGTCGTGCGGGTCGTAGGTTGCGGAATACGTCTCCTTATCCAGCGTGTCGATGGAAAAGACCATGCACTGCCCGGATTCAATCCACGGCGCCCATGCGTCGGTCATGCGGTAATTCTCGAAGTCGAAAAAGCGCCCGTCTTGGCAGGGAATGAACAGCACTGGGCGGCCGGCGTGGCCGTACACCTTGATTTCCATCTCTCGCCCGACGGAGGGGCTGTACCATTTTGTGTAATATGTCTGCATGGGTTGTGCCTCCTATTATTCGCGATTGTAGAACAGAATGTGCATGAAGAAGGGAATCTGCTCTTCCCAGCAGGCTTCGCAGTGGTCACCGTTGGGGACGATGCGGCTCGTCAGCAGCACCTGCTTTTCCAGCAGACGGCTCGTCACGGCGGCGTACTGCTTGCGCATGTTGTCGTGGTGCGCCATCTCGCGCGAACCGTAGTCCATATAAATCACGGTGTCCGGGGCAAATTGCGCGTCGCGAATCAGGCGGTCAAGGCTGCGCGTGGCGAACCAGATGCTCGGCGAAAGGCACGCCGCGCGCGAATACACGTCGTTAAACGCAGTCACCGCGTACAGGCTCATCAGCCCGCCCATGCTCGACCCCGCAATCCACGTCGTTTCGCGCCCCGGCAGCGTCGGGTACTTTTCGTCAATCATGCCTTTCAGCGTATGCGCGAACCAGTCCATCGTCGTGCGCCCGCGCCCGCGGATGTAGCCGAGCTTCGGGTCTTCAAACGTGAAGGGGGAATATTCGCTCAGCCGCCCGTTATTCGGCGAATGGTTGCAGTCCACCGCAACGACAATCAGCGGCGTGTTTGTCGATTCAAGATATTCCTTCATCCCCCAGCACTTCCCGTAGGTCGCGTCGGAATCGAAGAAAACGTTATGACCGTCGAACATGTACAGCACAGGATAGCGCGCTTCGGGGTTCTCCTGCGTTTCATCGGGGACGTACACATAGACGGTTCGTCCCTCGCGCCCGCTCAGCTTCGGGATGGGGGTTGTCCATTTTTCAATCATGATGCTTATTCCTCGGTGTTGGTGTCGGGAAATGAAATTTTCCCAACGATAGTGTAGCACAGCGCGAAACAGAACTCAACCGTTTACACCGGAAAAAACAAAAAAAGGGCATTTTCGGCGGACGCAAACGGGGCAACAGGCAGTTGCTTGCGCAGGAAAAGCGAATGTGATATAGTGAAGATGAGGTGATGATAGCGATGGAAGCCAAGGATGTGCTTCTGAAGCTGCGGACAGAACACGGGCTGTCGCAGGATGCGCTTGCGGAGAAGCTGTTTGTGACGCGCCAAGCCGTGTCCCGCTGGGAAAGGGGCGATACCCTGCCGAACACGGAGACACTCAAGCTGCTCTCGAAGCTCTACGACGTCTCGATTAACACGCTGCTCGGTTCTCCGCGGACGCTGATTTGCCAGTGCTGCGGCATGCCGCTTGACGACACAACCATCAGCCGCGAGCCCGGCGGCGCATTCAACGAGGACTACTGCAAGTGGTGTTATACGGATGCCCCGCCCACCGCATCCGCGAACACACCCGCGGAGTCCAGCCGGGGAAAGCCGCGCTTTTTCTGCTCTCTCATCCCATGCTCCGCCGGATCATGCCTTACAGAAGTTTACAGGCGACTTTGTACGCATGATTGAAAAGCGTCAGGGAATAAAAATTTCCGCCATTGAGGAAATTGCATACAAAAACGGCTGGATAACCAAGGAAAAGCTTACCGAGTCCGCCGAAAGATACGGCAAATCCTCCTACGGCGCTCACCTTTTAAACGTTGCGAAAGGAAAGTATATATACTGATGAAAGTTCTCGTTACAGGAGCAGGAGGTCAGCTGGGCAGGGAGTTTGCCGAAAACTCTGCCGTCCGCCTCAGCTCGGGGGAGTTCGATATTATCCCTCTGGGCAGAAAAGAACTGGATATTACCGACATTGAAGCGGCACGCAGCACCATGAAAAAGTACAGTCCCGATGCTGTGATAAATTGTGCAGCCATGACCAACGTTGATATGTGCGAGACCGCTCCCGAGAAAGCATACAGGATAAATGCGGAGGGCGCAAGGCTCATATGCACCGCCGCCGCTGAGGCAGGAGCGGACTTTGTTCAGCTCTCCACCGACTTTGTATTTGACGGCAAGGGCACTTCCCCTTACAGCGAGGAGGACAGCTGCTCGCCCATAAACATCTACG